>Ga0307474_10001393_pt1 | contig 17616 bp, 15 predicted proteins | sample atmos_gasesECM1C_2_FD_203312 | JGI IMG/M metagenome (GOLD analysis project Ga0307474, IMG submission 203312) | Hardwood forest soil microbial communities from Morgan-Monroe State Forest, Indiana, United States - atmos_gasesECM1C_05 | ecosystem: Environmental > Terrestrial > Soil > Temperate... | reverse complement strand
GGACAATGAAAAGCACTTTTCAGGCCTCGATGTCCTCAACCCATTGCGAACGATACGGTGAATCCGTAAGTCGATCGCGCTTGTCTACCTCCGCCTGAACCGCGGGTTGCGACCCACTGGAGACGCTCACGACGGGCAGCTATGGAGACCCATAACAAGCGATAGATAGATGATGGCGACGAGGAGCACGCAATGGCCGCCGTTCGCGACTGATCGATTCAGACGCTAGCGACAGACCGGGTCTATCATTTCTTTCGGTTAAGAATTAAGACCCGCAACAAGTCACGTGTCGCATCGTCCTCTGTCAGTTCTTGAAGCTCCGCCTCAACTTCAGCGCGATATTTTGCCGACGCGAGTCCCGATTCGGCCGCACCCATTTGTTGAAGCAGAGAGCTGATGGTTCCCCATGCTCCATCGAACATATCGGGGTCTGGCCGCTTGCGAATTACATAAAGCTCGCCGTTGCCCTCGTACGCCAGGAAAACAGCAAGCTGAATGCGAGAAATCGGGCGCTTGCGGGGCTTGGGTCGTCGGGCCGCAGCCTCCATTGCCTCCTCCCAAGGTTGAGGTTGATACGAACTCGTGCTCATACGGCGTAACCTCCAGGTCGCAGTTGTTCTCACGCCCAGCTAACTCATTATCGAACGACGCGAATGTCGTGTCACGGCCAAGCACGAAGATGTAACTCCCGGACGGCCCGCGTCCGGCAAATCTCAACCCACATCTGCCGGTCGTGAGCGGCGCCTCACTCGGGGTGTAACGTAATCACACCCAAGTCAAGCGGCTTTTTAGGGGAAGCGTCCTGTCCGTACCGAACTCGAACCTCGTAAGGCTGAAACTTCGGGCACGACAAGGTAAGTGTGTACGTATCTTTGGAAAAGGGTGGCACCACGAAGGCTGTCGAAATTTTGGGAGGAGACAAGGCAGCCGTACAGCACATGAGATCGCCGGAGGTCCACCTGAGGTCTAGACTACAATGCTCGAGCGGTGCGGAGGTGCCCGACACGACGGTGCCTCGAACGAGAAATCCGCCGTCCCATCCCGCGATGACGATAGTCAACTTGGCCTCAACCGGTCGTCGAAACACTGGATTCAAGAATATACGCTGGCGTCTTCCAGTTCAGGGTCTCTCGAGGCCGGGTATTTAGCTTCCTGGCCACAGTATCCAATTGAGCTTGGCTCACGGTCGATAGATCCTTCCCTTTGGGGTAGTACTGTCGCAATAGACCGTTTGTATTTTCGTTGCTGCCCCGTTGCCACGGGCTTGAGGGATCGCAGAAATAAACCTTAACATCGGTTGCGACGGTAAAGGTTGCATGGCGGGCAAGCTCTGCTCCGCGATCCCAGGTCAGCGATTTGCGCAAAGCGGTCGGAAGCTTTCGCACTGCCCTGATGAGAGCATCCACAACCGCTTCGGTGTTCTTTTCCGAGAGTTTCACGAGCACGACGAACCGCGACTGCCGCTCCACCAGGGTAGCGATGTAAGTGCCGCGAGAGCCTTCCACCAAGTCACCCTCCCAATGGCCCGGGACTGCCCGATCCTCAACCTCTGCCGGTCTCTCGCGGATGGAGACTGCGTCAACAATTGCTCCGCGACCTTGTCCTCGATACGTTGCGTGGCGAGAGCGGCGATACCGCCGTTTTGTACGCAGGTGGCCGACGAGCTCTCTTTTTAAGGCACCGCGCGCCTGGACAAAAAGGGTTCGATAGATCGTCTCGTGCGACACCCACATCTCCGGATGACCGGGATAGTGATCTCGGAGCCAGCCTGCAATCTGCTGCGGAGACCAGTCATGCTGCAGTTTAGCCGCAACGATCCGCTGCAGTTGCTGGTTTTGGCTGAGCAGGCAGAGCTTCGGTCGACGGGCCGACTCCCAAGCCGCCGAATCTGCGTGAGCGGCCCGATACCCCCTTCGTCCCCCGTGCCGAGCCACTTCCTGGCTGACGGTGGAAACAGCTCGATTGAGCCGTCTGGCGATGACGCGAAGCGAATTTCCTGCAGCAAGCCCCCGAGATATTTCCTCGCGCTCGCCGAACCTCAACACTCTCTGGGAGCGCCTCCTTGGCATAGGCGCAATACCGCCGGAGGCTTCAAGTACCCGATTGATATTGCCAGGCCGCTGCCTGAGCGCGCCTATGATCCCGAGGACAGACTCGCCGGCTTTGTATCGCCGCCAAAACTCTTTGCGCTGCTCGACTGTGATCGTCGAAGGACGTCCGGCCATAATCAACACCTCCTAGCCTTAGATTAGCTGGAGTGTTTCGCCGACCCGTTGAGACCACCAAACCTAACAGGGCGATCACGCGACGCGCACGCCATGCAAAAAAGGCCTTTGCCCGAGCACGCCTACGATCACCGGCATTCATTTCTCAATCTCATATTGCCGGCACATCCGCTCCGTATTGGTAAGTTCTCCACAAGGCAGTCGAACGTGCGCTGCGCTTGACATGTCCATCTGTGTTGCCTCCGTCTGATCAGTCTACCGCGCGCCCTGAATGACTGCTTACAGCCAGGCATTTCTGGCGGTCGAATGACTCGAAGTGGCCGTTCAGAGACGATCTGACACCGAAATTGACTCGCCCCTCGCTCCTGCTCGGGGCCGCCCCTTCGGCTTTGCCTAAAGGGCGTTCTACGTCGATGCGACGTAGTCAGGGGGTGATGGGTTCGGCGATGCGGCATTGGTGCGGAAATTGCCACCGGGACGTGGCAAATTGAGGGTGCTACGCGTCGTGGTGCGATTGGAACAAATGAACGATGAACTACCAGTTCGGTCGGTTCCTAATAATTATCGGCTTGCTCTCGGGTCGCGTATGGGCCGCGGGAGAAACAGTACCTGTAGACCCACGCATTCATAGCGTCGAATTTGGCTTGTTGCCCCTCGCTTCGACGAAAGAGCACATGGGAGAAACCGTCGGTATCGCCAAGCGCATGCGAGCTTTTGGCACTCCTGGGTTGAGCGTTGCAGTGATTGAAGGTGGTCGCCTTGCTTGGGCTCGTGGGTATGGAGTTATCGATTCCACATCGCACCGTCCCGTGACGGCTGACACGCTCTTTCAAGCGGCTTCCATCTCCAAGCCACTGACGGCACTGGGCGTTCTGGCGCTGGTGCAAAGCGGAAAACTCAATCTTGACCAGGACGTCAATCAATATTTGAAGTCGTGGAAGGTCCCCGAAAATGAATTTACTCAAACTCATAAAGTCACTTTGCGGCTATTGCTAAGTCATACCGCGGGCGTCGCGGACATTGATTTTCCCGACATCGGGCCGAAGGATCCGCTGCCGACGCTCGTGCAAATCTTGAATGGAACGCCGCCTGCCAAAAATAAACCGATAACCATCGACACTGTTCCGGGAAGCCGGCATGGGTATTCCCGAGGTGGGTACGACATCACGCAGCAGTTATTGATGGACGTGAGCACGGAGCCGTTCGAAGACTTCATGCAGAGCGCGGTACTTGATCCGCTTGGCATGATGCACAGCAGTTTTCGACAACCGCTTCCTCCATCGCTATTGCGGCTTGCCGCGACGCCTCACTTGGCCGGTGGTGCGCGCATTCTCGAAGGATTGCGCACGTCTGAAATGGCCATGGCCGGGCTGTGGTCTACGCCATCTGACCTGGCTCACTATGTCATCAGCATTCAAACAACCCTCTCAGGGTCCAACGATGGGCTCATTGGGAGGCAGCTTACGAAGGACATGCTCACTCCTCAAAAGGGTTATCACGGTCTCGGCCCGGTCATCAGTGGAGAGGGCGAAACCGTGAGATTTGGTCATGACGGGTTCAACGAGGGTTTCATCTCAAGCATGGTCGGATATGAAAAGTTCGGACAGGGCGCCGTGGTGATGGCTAACTCCGGCTTCTCTTTCATGCTCATCAAAGAAGTGCTGGACAGCATTGCCAGGGCATACCAGTGGCGCAAATTCGACTTGGCTAACATGCAGCCGCCGGACGCTTCGCTGCCGCAACAGGAAGTCATCCGGGTGCCTCAAGAACTGATCAAGGCGAGCATCGGCCAATACCGGTTGGATGACGAAGACAGCTTCAGGATCGTGGAGAAAAAACAGCACTTGTTCATCGATTGGCCGGGAGAGGGCGAGGCGGAAATTCTAGCCACCCCTTCGGGCAGGATGTTTTGTGCCTCCCTGCCATTTGGGAGTCCGTGGCTGACATTCGTCAGAGCAAATACGGGCACGAAGATCGTCACTAAAATCCTGGCCGCGCACGACGGAAGGCAGGCATTTTTGCGAGTCAACTAGAACATCCGGCGCGATTGGCGAACCGCAGCGCAGGGGGCAATGTGCGGCTTATGGGCTCGTCTTGACCCACTGCAGCAGGTCGCCAATGGCGGCTTACGGTAAGCACGATCGGCAAAGAATGAGTCGATTCGACGGGTTTCCGCCCTCACATGGAATGCTGGGCATCACGCTCCGAGGCCTGTCGCTCCGCCGCGTAGATGTCCGCGAGCGTCGTCTTGCCGGCGGCGACCGCGCTTTCCGCACCCGTCAGAATATCCAGCCAGTAAAGGTAGTTGCCCATTGCCTCATAAGCCGTCGACAGCAGTCTGAGGTAGGTGTGCAGGTCCTCCGGGGAGGCGCCGCCCAGGTCCGGGCTGCCATCCGGCAGCGCCGGAAACTCCCGATTGAAGCTCCTGACGGCGTGCTCGGCCGTATTCTTCTCGGCCTCGGCTTCATCCAGATGGGCCTGTATGTATTCGATTTCTCCGTATGCGTTGACCTCGCCTTTCGTCAGCAGCGCCGTACGGCCCCCGACCTTGGCGGAACGCCAGATGGGGATGTCGGGGGATGCATATCTCGGCATCTGATTGGGTTCGCTGGGCCGAATAGGACTGCGGTTCCTGACCGCCTCCTGTGACTGCGCGATTCTCGTCTTGAGCCAGCCAAGCTCGTAGCGGTGAGCGGCCTCGGACTCACGGGAATCGGCGATGATTTGACGGATCTCCGTTCGGAGGTCCTCCCTCAGTGCGGCCACTTCGTGACTGCGATGGAGGGCCTCTACGGATTGTTCGAGCGCTACTGCGATGAACAGGCCGACGACGATAGTCGCAATGTGAATGAAAAAGCCTTTCCAGGTATGCAGGGCTTCGTGGGGAGCGTGGACGTCAAGCATGGGCGGCGTGTTCTCCGGTCTTTTCGCATCTGAATCCACCTCGGTCTTCGCGTTATCGGCAGGAACCTGCGATATTTTTGGATCTTCGCAATCGGCCACGGGTTCCACTCTGGGTTGGCAGATGATCAGCTTACAGAGTACAACGAACGGCCGCCTTCTTGCTGTGTGTTACTTGGCGCGAATGTCTTCACACGCTAATCACACTTGGGATCGGCGTTCGCAGGAAACCGCTTGTTTTACAGTTCCGGCAGCATCTTCCCTTTGGGTTCGATTCCCATCGCCCGCTCCACTTTCCGGCTGGCCTCAGGACCCGTAGGGATACGAGATTGGGGTCAACACGTTGATCCTGTGGGAAAGCGTCGTGTGCGCATTTTCGCATGAGTGTTCAAGGAGGCGGACATCTACTTCTCCGGCCGCGATCGACCCCGAAGTTGTCGCTCATGAGCGTCGCCTTAAGGGAAGTCCAACTTGAGAATCGAGGGCAATATGGACGCTGCCGATCAGAGGGGAAGATTCATCTTTTGTAGAAATCGGACGTACCGAGGATCGCTCCTTAGAGCATCAAAATCCCGATCGCGCTTGATATCGACGATGCCAGGGTCACGCACTTCATAAGAATGGTCCAACCATTTGAATGACAAATCGCGCTCGCCGAACAAGGCATAGACCCTCGCGATTTCAGTCGGAGCGTCAGCCGCCGCCGTCTTCTCCAATTCGGTAAGGGCAGCGGCGGCATCCTGGTTTCTGCCTAAGGCACGAAATGCGCGCGCCTTTATACTGACGACCTCAATCGGTGATCTGACCAGTGGAAGTGCCGATAGAGCGGCCTGAGGATCACCGCGACACAAAGCAATCTCAGCAACATAGCGGTTATCAAATATGCTCGGCATCAGATCGTGCGCACGGGCTCCCGCTTTGGTTGCTTCAGGCCAATGACCGCTCTGCCTTAAGTAATCCGACAGGGTACTGTAACTAAATGCCTCCATCGGATCGAGGGCTAGGGCCTTTCGCAAAAGATCCTCTGCCTCGTCGAAGCGGCCTAGCGTGCCCGCCGTCATTGCGGCCCAGCGATAAGATTCCCCGAGACCTGGGTCTAGTCGCAGCGAGGTCTTCATTTCGGTGTCCGCCCCCTGCCAGTCCCAATCGAGGAAATACAAAACGCGGCCACGGGTTAAATGCGCCTCCGGCAATTGTGGATCGAGCTGCAGAGCTTTACCGATCGCGCGATGCGCTTCAGCCCGCGCGGCCGTAAGTGTGATTTGACCGAGATAGTACTGGCGGACACGTACTCTGGCGATTTCAGACCAGGCAGCGGCAAAGGCCGGATCAAGCGCAACCGCCTCCGTCAGGTGATCATAAGCGTTTCGGTAGTCGTCCGCGGATCCGCGCTGGAATAAAGCTCTGGCCTGCAAGTACGAGGTGTAGGCGTCCGTGTTGGTCGTTGGGATTGAGCGGGAAGCACCGCCAGCCAGCAGCGACACCTTGAGGGATTTGACCACGGAGCCGGCAATGTCGTCTTGGACTTTGAAGATGTCATCGATCTGCCTGTCGTAAGTCTCCGACCAGACGTGGTAACCGTTGTCCGCGCGCACCAACTGCGCCGTGATGCGAATCGTCTTACCCGATTTGCGCACGCTGCCTTCCAGCACATGCGCCACGGCTAGCGCCTTCGCGATATCGGCGATCGTTGCCTGCTTATCCCTGAAATAGAATGAGGATGTGCGCGCCGGCACCTGCAAATCCGAGATCTTGGTCAGCATGTCGATGAGCTCTTCCGACAGCCCATCCGCGAAGTACGCCTGATCCTTCTTTTCACTCATGTCCACGAAGGGCAGCACCGCGACCGATTTCTGAGGGACCACCGCGATAGCTATGCTCGTGGGCGCTATCGCGGCGGCGGGATCTTCCACCTGCGCGTGCTTTGACAGCCAAACCTTGTTGACGGTGACCCACGCGAGGGCGAGTACGACGACCACGGCCGTGACCAACCATTTCCCGAGGCGCACCGTCCTTACGGGACTTAGAAGCCGCTTATTGGATTGAATATGTGCACCAATTTCCGCAGACGGTTCGAGGTGACGCCGAACAGCCGTCGCCAACTGCGCCGCCGCGGCGTCGGCGTCCCCCGAATGCAGGTCGATCCACTGCGACTCGCTCAGGAAGTACTCGAACGCTCGATTTAGCGATGCGGAATCTATCCGCAAGGCAATAATCCGCCGACGTTTCGACGAGGCTCGCTCAATCTCCTTGCCGACATGAGAAGAGGCGATGGCGTGTTCGGAGAGCAACAACACGACGACATTGGCATCGTTGATAGCGCGTATGATTTCATCCGCGTACAGGGACCCGGGGACGACATTGCGAGGAGCAATCCAGCATCGGATACCGTGCATCTCCAATGCCTCAACGATCACATTAGCTAACGGCGCATCATGCGAGGCGTAGCTTATGAATACGTCGGCCTTAAACGTCTCAGCGCGAGCCGCCGGCTCCCCGCGGTCATGTTCGGCCACGTCGGTCCCCCTCGATATGTGCCTCAAGTTGGCAGGTGCTCACATTCCTAAATGAAGTTTACCCGGTATTCGTCGCCATCCGGGTCGAACGTCGGCTTTGTGGCGGGCAGATTGACTACCCGACAGGCCGGTTGTGTCGCCTGCCGCCGGATTGATCTTGCTGCCGGTGTCGTTCCTGCGCGGCCTCGCGGCGGATTCCGACTCAGCCTACGCGACGTCGAGCAGCGCCCGCGGGTTCTTGGCGGCAACGAGCAGCAACGTGCGCGCGGCGCCCGACGGTGCACGCCGTCCCTGTTCCCAGTCCTGCAACGTTCGCACAGATACTCCAAGTAACGACGCAAACCGCGACTGGGAAAGTCCAGTCTTTCCCCGGATCATCGCGATATCCGGCACGTTGATCACGCGACCGTACTCGCGGCGCTTGATCTCGCGCAGCCCATCCAGGATCTCACGGCCTACATTTCTCTTTGTCTTAGCCATCTTCCACTTCCTTCCGGATCTGCCGGAGTACGTGACTAGGGATGTTGTCGGCGACGTTCTTCGGATACATCGTGAGCATCCAGATCACGCCGTGTGCACGGCGGACGTAGTAAATCACGCGGTAACCGCCCCGCTTACCGCGCCCCGGTGCTGCCCAGCGAAGCTTGCGGACACCGCCCGAGCCCGGGATTACACGTCCAGCCTCCGGATCCGTCATCACGCTGTCTGCGGTGCAAAGTACTCATCATCCGTCATGTAGCCGAGAACGAGCTTCGTAAAGAGGCGCGTCTCGATGAAGCTGAACATCACGGGATTATACGGCACTGCCGTATCAGATCAAGCGGCGAAGTTCCTTGCCTGTCGCTGGCCGCCGGCCAAGTTTGCGCGTAGGAGTGCACAGGTTGCACTAGTGCATGCCCTGCACTATAGTGGACCATGCCTACGGTTAGGCGATTCAATCGCTGTCGAATCGAGATGTACTTCGGTGACCATCCGCCGCCACACTTCCACGTGATTACGCGAAGCAACGAAGCGGCCGTGTTTTTAATTGAGACGCTTGCGCGTTGGGCAGGTGAAGCTGACCCGCGCGACACCGAGGAGGCGCTTGCTTGGGCAGCCTTCAACCGGCCGGAGTTGTGGGCGCGGTGGCAAGAGTATTCTGAGGAGGATTCATGAACGAGAGCAAGGCGATCCGCATCGCGAACGTCAAGTACAAAGGTGACTACACGCTGCGCTTAAGGTGGGCAAACGATAAGGCGCTTACAGTTGACCTTCGCGAGCCCGTTTTTCGGCTCAAGGGTATGCGTCCGCTGCGGGATACCGCGGCATTCGCGCTCGCCGGCGTCGGCGAGGGCGGCCATAGTGTCGTGTGGCCTGGAGAAATCGACATGGGTGCCGCGCGGCTGCTCGAGATAGCGCTCGAGCAGAGCGGGCGGTCCGATGCCGTTGAGTTCATCCGATGGCGTTGGAAACACGGATTGAGCTTGAAGGAGGCGGCCGAAGCGCTCGGACTGTCGCGGCGTCAAGTGGCGTATTACGCCAGCGGCGAGCATGAAGTGCCGCGCACCGTCCTGCTGGCGTGCAAGGGCTGGGAAGTGGAGCGGCAGGTTGCGGCGTAACGTATCCCTACGTTGCCCCGCATACCGCCAAAATTCACGCGCTAATCACACTTGGGATTCGCCATCGCGCCAAAGCGTTTGTTTTCGAGCTCCGGAAGTACTGCCCGTGTGGGTTCGATTCCCATCGCCCGCTCTAAGACTAGCTCGGACAATCCTGGACAACTCGCCCGAGCGAAAATCCATCGATGCTTGGGAAGATCTTGGGATTTCGCGTCGAATTCACTTCAAACGCGTTGTCCTGGATGGTCTTGGGTTGCCCCAGCATTCGCACAAAACGTCGCACGCGGCGCTAAAAACTTGCGGTTGATTTCGGCGTTCGCGCCGCCGCCCATTGATTGGGGTGGAGCAGCTGACAGCCGAGGCCATGACCCGCCATCCACGATAACGAAATGGTGGGCGTGAAGCGGTCATTCGCGGATTCCTGAAAATGAGACTGCATAAAAAGATCTTCTGCGTGCCATTTAACCCGGCTAGAATCTCAGGCTCACAGTAGCGCCGCCGCCAAGCGTGCTCGAAATGTCAACGCTCGCGTTATGAGCGGCGGCAATTTGACGGACCAAGGTTAGCCCCACGCCGCTGCCTTGACGCTTGGTCGTGAAGAACGGCACGAATACCCTCTCACGCTGGTCGGGCGGAATACCGGGACCATTGTCTGCGACCAAGATGGCCACGCGCCCGTCCGGATCGCGGCGGGCTGACAAGCTGATGCGACCGTTAGGCGTGTCGCGGAGCGCTTCGATCGCGTTTCGGACCAGATTGATCAGGGCTTGATCGAGCAATTCGATGTCGGCAGCTAATTCGAGCGTTTCCGGCTCGACGCTCGTCGTCAAATGTATGTCGCGGGCCGCCAGATCATTGGCGAGCAGGCGCTCAAGCCGCGCGAAGATGCGTTGGAGCGGCGCAAGTTCCATTTGAGTTGCTAGGTGCTTGGTCAAGCGACGATGGTTCTGTACGAAATGCAGCAATCCTTGGCTGCGTCGTGTGACCGTTTCCAACGCCTCCGCAGCGTCTGCGAGTGCGGTTGCGCGTGGATCGCCTTCCGGCAGCTGCTTGATCACACCACTGACCAGATCGTGTGCCGTTGCAGCCAGTGAAGACACAGGAGTGAGTGAATTCATGACCTCATGGGCCATGACTCGAATGACGGTCTGCCACGCGACCATCTCCTGCGCGCTCATTTCGCTGTCGATATTCTGCAGCGAGATGAGGCGATAGCGGGTTCCGCCGAGCGCCAATTCGGTCGCCGCCACTTTAAGCTGCAGGGCGCCGTTGGGCCGCTCCATCCGCAAAATCGCAGCGTTTCCGGGACGGATCGTTTCAATGCCGACGGCGAACGCCTCGCCGTGACGGGCGAACTGGGCGGTTTCTGCAAGCGCAGTTCCGAACAGGCGCCGCGCCGCCATATTGAGCAGTTTGACCCCACCGCGATCGTCAGTAGAGATCAAAGCCACCGGCACATGAGCGATCAGGGTCTGAAAATAGCGGGCCTGCTCATCGCGCTCCGATCTGACCAGCCGAAGCTGCGTCAAGACGCGGGTCATCGCCAACCCGAGTTCACTGTGGGCGCCATCGCCTAGCAGTCCCGAGAAACTCTGTGATGTGTCATCGAAGGAGATGGCGTCGAGAAATCTCGCTACCTCGCGGCTTGATTGCGTTGCCAGTCGAACCAGCGCAAAACCCTCGGCGAGCGCAATTGCCAATACGAGTGAGATCGTCACATACCAGTGGGTCTGCGCAATCATCCAAGCAGCGCCCGCGATCGTGATCGCCAGTGTTCCGACGAGAAGAGCCATACTCACGCGGAAGCGGCTATAGACCATATTTCACTTTCCGCCGGTACAGCGAGGCACGGGTCAGGCCAAGCCCCGCCGCAGCACGACTGACATTTCCGTCGCTTTCGGCTAGCGCACGGGCGATCGCGTCTCTTTCCATGTCGTCGAGCCTGGACGTGTCGGGGGAGCCGCGAGTGGAAGCATTGGTCCGTTCTGGTGCGAGCGAGAAGTCGTCGGCCTCCAGTATCGAGCCCTCGCTCAAGATGACGGCGCGCTCTACCGCGTGTCGCAGTGCACGCACATTGCCAGGCCAAGTGTGGGCCATCAGCTCATCCAGGGCAGTTGCGCTCAGCCGCTTCTGCGGAAAGTTGTATTTTTGCGCATACACTGCAATGAAGTGTTCCAGCAACAGCGGAATGTCCTCGCGTCGCTCGCGCAATGGCGGCAAGGTGATTTCCACGGTATTGATGCGATAAAACAAGTCCTGCCGAAACCTATCGGCATCGGCGAGATGCTGTGGGGTGAGATTGGTGGCCGAGATGAGTCGCACGTCGATCGGTTCCGGTTTGTCCGCGCCGACGGGGACGACTTCGCGGCGCTCCAGCGCCGTCAGCAACTTGCTTTGCAAATGCAGAGGTACATTGCCGATCTCGTCCAAGAATAGAGTGCCGCCGGTGGCCGCTCGAAACAAACCTACGCGATCCTCGCGAGCGTCAGTGAAGGCGCCGCGTCGATGGCCGAACAGTTCGCTTTCAAAAAGCTGCGGTGACAGTGCGCCGAGATCAACACGCAAAAACACTTCGCCAGCGCGGCGCGAGTGCCGATGGATCTCGCGGGCTACCAACTCCTTGCCCGTCCCGTTCTCACCGAGGATCAGCACATTGGCGTCGGTTGGCGCGGTCCGACGGATGGTGTCGAGCACGCGCAACGCCGCGGGAGATGTCCCGATCATTTCCGCTTCAGTATTGATTGCCGCGGCGAGTCCGCGATTGCGGTTGCGCAGTTGCACGGTCTCCATGCGCGAGCGGCGCAGATTGACCGCAGCCAAGAGCGTCGCAAGCAGTCTTTCATTCTCCCAAGGTTTGGTCACGAAGTCCGCGGCACCCTGTTTCATGGCCTGCACGGCCAACTCCACTCCGCTGTGGGCCGTGATCAGCACGACAACCGCCTGCGGGTCGAGCATCAGAACTTCCGACAGGCGCTTCAAGCCCTCCGAGCCATCATCGGCACCGGCGGCGAAATTCATATCGAGTAGGAGGACGTCAAAGGCACCTTTTCGCACCAGATCGGGCAGCAGGGAAGCGTCACGCGCGGTTTGAACAGACGCGAAGTGGCGCTTCAACAGCAGTCGGGCTGCGAACAGGATGTCCTCCTGGTCGTCGACGATCAGGATGCGGGCGGGATGGAGTTCAGATGCCATATGTTCGAAAACGGACAGGTGTCCGGTCACTTGTACGCCAGCGGTCGGTCCAAAGCCAGCCGGGTCTTCTAACTCATTGAAATTACAGGGCTGAGAGTCTTGGCGCGGTAGTTGCAGTTCCGCGTTTATGCACAACACGGACGGCATTAGCCGGCTCTTCCGAGGGGGTCAGGATCCGCGCGCCGAGCAATCGGTGGCGCCATCGCCTGGTGGCGGTATGGACAGGCCGATGGCTCGGCAACCCGCTTGGCGGCGGTATGCCCCTTATGGGATCGGCGGGCTCCTCGTTCTGATCGCGACGGTTTGGCTTCTTGCGCACTCGCATGCCCAAGTCTACCGAGTGCCGATCGACCGACTCACGTTCGGGGAGGTAACACAGGGTCCGTTTGAGGACTTCATCGCCGTGCGCAGCACGGCCGCGCCGTTCACCACTCACTATCTGACCGCTGATCAGGGCGGCACCGTTAAACAAGTCCTGGCTGAGGACGGTACAACGGTGAAGGCAGGACAGCCACTCATCATACTGGCCAACGCGGCACTGCTGTTGCAGGTCGCCTCGCGTGAGGCGGATACGGCCAGCCAGATCAACTCGCTGGAGAACACCAAATTACAGTTGGAGGAGACTCGCTTTAAGTACCAACACGATCTGCTCGATATCGAACATCAGATCAGCAAACTGAACGGGGATCTCGCGCGCGACAAAATTCTGCTCGACGGCAACGCCATCGCGCCCGCCATCTACAAGCAAGAACAGGAAGAATATTCCTATGAGCTAAAGCTCAGAGACGCCACCATTGAGTCGCGTGATGCAGAGCAAAGGGTGCGCACCAGTCAGCTTGCTCAGCTGCAGGAAACCCTCGCGCGACTGAACGACAGCATCGCGACAGCCAAGGCGAGTCTCGATGCACTCACGGTCCGCGCTCCGACGGACGGGCATTTGACGGCGCTCAATGCTGAAGTCGGCCAATCCAAAGCGCCTGGCACGGTGCTGGGGCAGGTGGATTCGCTGGAGCGCTTTAAACTCACTGCTCAGATAGACGAGTTCTATCTCGGACGCATCGTGCTCGGGCAAGTGGCCTTGCTTACCGGTGACGGACGCAACTACAAAGCCAACGTTGCGAAGATCTACCCCCAGGTCAGCAACGGCACATTCCGCGTCGACCTCAACTTTGAGAATCCGACTCCCCAGGGTATCCACACCGGCCAGGCGTTTGACCTCCGGTTGGAATTAGGGCAGGCCGCCACGGCGAAAATGCTTCCCAACGGGCCTTTCTATCAGGAGACGGGCGGCAATTGGGTGTTTGTGGTGGCGCCGGATGGACGGTACGCGACCCGCCGCACCGTTCGGTTGGGCCGGCGCAATCCGGAACACGTCGAAGTCGTCGACGGCTTGCAAACCGGCGAGAAGATCATCGTTTCCGGTTACGAGGCCTTCCAGAAAATCGAGCGCGTGGAATTCGACCAGCCGGACCACGGCAAGCACTGACAACAGCGGAGCAACGGATGATCACTTTCAAGCATCTCACCAAAATCTATCGCACCACCGAGGTTGAAACGGCAGCGCTGCGCGACATTAATTTGGAGGTCGCGGTTGGCGAATTCATCGCGGTGATGGGGCCATCCGGTTGTGGCAAGTCCACATTTCTGAACATCGTCGGCATGCTCGATAGTCCAACCGGTGGTGAATATTGGTTCGGGGACCAAAACATCGCCGGGCGTTCGGAGACGCAGCTTTCGGAACTGCGGAAGAATGCCATCGGCTTTGTCTTCCAGAGTTTCAATTTGATCGACGAACTCAACGTCTCTGAGAATGTCGAGCTGGCGCTGCTCTATCATCAGGACATCTCCCGGAGTGAGCGAAAGAGCCGCGTACACGAGGCGTTGGCACGGGTAAAGATCGGGCATCGCGCCCGCCACATGCCGCAGCAACTGTCCGGCGGCCAGCAACAGCGCGTCGCCATCGCACGGGCAGTGGTTTCGCGACCCAAGTTGATCCTGGCCGACGAACCCACCGGCAATCTCGACTCGGCCAATGGGGAGGAGGTGATGCAGCTGCTGACCGAGCTGAACGGCGAAGGCACGACGGTCGTCATGGTTACGCATTCTCATTCGCACGCTGAGTATGCTCATCGCATAGTCAATCTGCTCGATGGCGCCCTGGTGACCGAGAATATTCGGCGGGTTTTATGATCACTCTGTTCCGTCACTACTTCGTCACGGCCTCGCGCAATCTGGTCAAGCACAAGCTTTACAGCTTCATCAATATCGTAGGGCTTTCCGTGGGTCTGGCTTGCGCGATTTTCATCGTGCTGTTTGTGCGCGACGAACTCTCCTACGACCGATGGATCCCGGAAAGCGGAAATCTCTATCGTCTTGAACTGTCATTTCACATGCCTGGCCGTCCGCCCTGGCCTCTTGCCACCGCCCCATTCCCTGTCCTACGCGCGATGGAAGAGCAAATCCCTGGTGTAAAAGCGACGACACACTTGGTTCCTGAGCCGATGACAGTTGACGTTGGCAACCGACGGTTTCTGGAAACCGTAGCCGTGGTCGATCCCAATTTCCTTCAAGTGATCAAGTTGCCCCTGGTAGAGGGTGATCCAGCCAGGGTTCTCGCGCAGCCCGAGTCAATCGTTCTCTCTCAGAGCACAGCCCGGAAGTATTTTGGCAATGTCGATCCTCTTGGGAAGCTCGTGACGGTGACAGGAAGTGGGATCTTGTGCGATCGGAGCGACGCCGCCTGCCTCAATGCTGCCCATCCGCTCACCATCACCGGCGTCCTACGCGATTTGCCTTCTAACACCCATCTTGCCGCCGATCTCATCATGCCGAACTCATCACAGGCGGATGAGTTGCCGCAGACATTCAGGGAGCAGGCTTGGTCGAGTACGAACGGAAGCTATGATTATGTCGCTCTCGCCCCGGACACCGATCCTGAAATCGTCCTCGCCAAGCTCAAGCCAATACTCGATCGATCCATCAGTCCAGATCGGTTAAGAGGCACTGGATTGCGCGCGAGTGAGCTGGAGCAATTTCAACTGACGCGGTTTTGGGACGTCCATCTGACCAGCGATAATCTTGGGGGTATGAAGCCACCCGGAAACCGGACTACCGTCTATGGTTTCGCGATCATTGCCTTGCTGATTATGGTCGTCGCTTGCTTCAACTTCATGAACCTGGCGACAGCGCGAGCGACCCTTCGTGCGCGGGAGATTTCATTACGCAAAGCCGTGGGCGGCGCAACCCGAGCCCAATTGATTGTTCAGTTCTTGGGTGAAGCGCTCCTGTTGGCCCTAATCTCCCTGATCGTTGCCCTCGCGCTGGTAGAGATATTGACGCCTATCTACGATGTTTTCCTCGACCGGCCCATTACATTCAACTATCGGGGCGACTGGCCACTTCTGCTGGCGATTGTCGCGAGCGCAATCCTCGCCGGCCTGCTCAGCGGAATTTATCCGGCGCTGGTCCTGTCGGGTTTCCGACCTGCCGCGGTCTTGAACACGAGCGCGTCGGCCCGAACCGGCTCCGGCCTGATACGAATGGCGCTGGTTGTCTGCCAATTTGCGGTATCCATCGGTCTCGGGATTGCGGCAATCGTAGTGTTTAGTCAGATCCGATTTGCGCGCAACATCGATTTGGGGTTTGACCGTGACGGTATTGTTGTTCTGCGCGGCATTACGACCTTTACGGCGACCAAGGCGGAGAGCTTTGGTCGCGCTTTGAAGGCCAATCCGGATATCGTGGACGTGGCGCTATCCAACGCAGTCCCTTTCGATCTTTTCAATGTTTCCAACATCCCGGTCCAAATTCAAGGCAAGCCACAATCCTTTACCGCTCATATCGTGAACGTCAGCCCGGAATTTCCGTCACTTTATGACATGCGGCTACTTTCCGGACGATTGCTTTCGACTACTCATGGCGAGGATGTTTTTTCCTCGTATCCATTTTATCCGCCGGCTTCCGCGCCCGATGCCGACGCTGGCCGGAATGTGTTGATCAACAGAGAAGCCGCGAGGCGCTTCGGATACAGCGCCGAGGAGGCGGTTGGAAAAACTATCGTTGCCGGTACAGGTCACGTCACAGTTGCGGGAGTGCTCGAAGATTCGAAAATCGATGGATTGAGCGAATCGGTATTGCCGGCGATATATGGAGACTATCCCAACGCAAATACACTTCTTTCGATTCGAATACGCAATAGTCACGTCCCCGACACGCTTTCCTTCATAGACAAGACCTGGCAGGCATTCGCCCCTGGCTCCGCAATTCAACGGTATTTCTTGAACGATACCTTCGACAATTTATTCAAGGCGGACGAAAAGCAAGGGGTGATGTTCAGTCTTTTCGTCGGCATCGCAATCGTGATCTCTTGTCTCGGCCTGTTCGGTCTTGCCTCGTTCACTGCAGAGCGCCGCACCCGGGAGATCGGCATCCGCAAAGTCTTCGGTGCACGCACGCAGGATGTAGTGCGACTGCTGCTTTGGCAGTTCTCCATCCCTGTGCTTATTGCCAACACTATTGCATGGCCCATAGCCTACTACTACCTGCACCACTGGCTGGAAAGTTACGCCTACCGAATCTCGCTGAATCCCCTTTATTTTTTCGCCGCCGGTGCTGTCGCGCTGACCATCGCCTGGCTGACCATTTTTGCGCACGCCCTGCGTATTGCGCGCGCGAGTCCCATTCTCGCGTTGCGCCATGAGTAGCGCTGCCTTAACCAAGCACCGGTGGTGGGGGACTCCGTATTCGTCGATTCCGCTCGCCTCGCTGCTATTGGCCGGCTGCGCGACGCACGTTCCGCAGGTTTTGACCCCGCAGATTACACCAAAGAGTTTCTCACTTGAGATCAGCACGACCGAAGGAACCTGGCCACAGCCGATTTGGTGGCAGGGCTTCGGCAGTTCGGAGTTGTCCGAGCTCATAGAAAAAGCGCACGTCGCCAATCGGGATCTCGCCGTGGCGACCGCGCGCGTGATGGAGGCGCAAGCCCGCACTACCATTCAGCGCGCAGCACTCTTTCCGCAAATCAACGCGCAAGCCCAAGCACTGCGTTCACCTTCGGGACAAAGCGGGCAAGCCCTGAACGGCCAAAGCTTTTCGGCCGGCAACGCATTCGGCCTGACGTTAGGAGCAAGCTACGAGCTTGATGTTTGGGGTCTTGCCCGCGACAATCTGCGCGCCGCCAAG
>Ga0307474_10001392_pt1 | contig 17617 bp, 16 predicted proteins | sample atmos_gasesECM1C_2_FD_203312 | JGI IMG/M metagenome (GOLD analysis project Ga0307474, IMG submission 203312) | Hardwood forest soil microbial communities from Morgan-Monroe State Forest, Indiana, United States - atmos_gasesECM1C_05 | ecosystem: Environmental > Terrestrial > Soil > Temperate... | reverse complement strand
GGGAACAGGAGGAACACGCATGTCCAAGACCCGCGGCACCGGCCTGCTGATGGCGTGGATGGACGTCGATTCGGCCCACGAGGACGCATTCAATCGCTGGTATAACGAGGAGCACATTGGGCGACTGCTGGCGATACCAGCCTTCCTCAGCGCCGCCCGCTACGTCGCGTTGCGCGGCGGTCCGAAATACCTGGCGATGTACGAACTCGAGGACCACAACGTGCTGCGCAGCGCGGCCTTCCTCGACACCGTGCGCTACCAGCCTTCGCCAGGGCGCAGCGCAGCCTCTGGAGGGTATGTCGGCCGCAATTACCTGCTGAACGGCTACCGGCAGATCTTCCCGGCGAAAACCAACCCGATCGAAAACACCATGGGTCCGGCACCGTTCCTGCAAATGGGGCGCATCGATATCGCCGCCGCCATGGAGGAGGAATTCAACGACTGGTACAATACCAACTATATCCCGGGCTATCTCACCGTGCCTGGCTGCATGCGCGCGCGCCGCTATCTCGCTGTCGAAGGCCAACCGAAATACCTGACGGTCTACGAGTTCGAAAACGCGGGCGTGCCCGATTCGCCGGAATGGGCCAGCGCGCGCGCCGGCAGTCCGTGGAACGCACGCATGCGACCCCACGTCCGATTGGATGAGGGCTCGCCTGCCGTATTCCGCCGCATCTTTCCAACGTGAGGGTCACCATGACGATCCGCCGCCGCACGTTGCTGCACGCCACCGGCGCCGTTGCGCTTGCCGCTGCCGCGCCGGCGCGCGCCGCCGAAAAAATCCGCATCACACTCTGGCACGCCATGGCGGCCACGCCCGGAGACGAAATCAACAAACTCATGGCCGCGTTCAACGCCAGCCAGGACCAGGTCGAAGTCACCGGTCTGTTCAAGGGCGTTTACAAGGACCTGATGACCTCGGTGGCCGCCGCGTGGCGTGCCGGTCAGGCGCCGCATATCGCCCAGGTGTTCGAAGTCGGAACGCAGACAATGTTGAGCTCGGGACCAGTGATCAAGCCGGTCTGGCAGCTTGCGCAGAACACCGGCGTGAAGCTCGATCCGAACGCGTACATCCCGGCGGTACGTGGCTATTACAGCCTGCCCGATGGCAAGCTGATGTCGATGCCGTTCAATTCGTCGACCTGCATCGTTTGGTACAACAAGGATGCGTTCGAGAAAGCCGGTCTCGATCCGGAACAGTTCCCCGCCACCTGGCCGGAAGTCGTGACGCTTGCGCGAACACTGCGCGACAAAGGGGCGACGCAGTACCCGGTGATCAGCGCGTCAGTCGTGTGGGCGCATTTCGAGCAGTTCAGCGCGATTCACAACCTTCCCTATGCGACCGAGGCGAATGGCTTCAAGGGCCTCGACGCAGTGCTGAAGATCGACAGCCCGGCACACGTGAAAAACCTGCAGCGGCTGCTCGACATGGGGAAGGAGGGCATTTTCCACTACACCGGGCGTGACGGCAGCGGTGACGGCGCATTCCTCAGCGGCCAGTCGGGCATGACGTTCAGCTCTTCCGCGCTGCGCGGCGACCTGGTCCGCGGGGCAAAGTTCCGCTGGGCGCCGGCATTCCTGCCGTACGATCCCGAAGTGATCCATCAGCCGATCAAATCGGCGATCGGCGGCGCAAGTTTCTGGGTGCTGACTGCGCCAAACCGCAGCACAGCCGAGTACCTCGGCGTCGCCGAGTTCATGCGCTTTCTAGCGCAGCCGCCGCAGGACTTCGAATGGAGCCGGGTCACCGGCTACGTGCCGGTCACCCATGCCGGCTATGATCTGGCAAAACAGCAAGGCTGGTTTACGCAGAACCCCGGTACCGAACTGCCGGTGACGCAGCTCACCCGCGGCCAGGTCACCGATAATTCCCGCGGCTTTCATCTCGGCCGCATGCCGGAAATCCGCACGATCATCGAGGAAGAATGCGAGAAAGCACTGGGCGGCCAGCAGGCCGCGAAGCAGGCGTTGGACAGCGCGGTGGAACGCGGCAACAAGGTGCTGCGCGATTTTCAGAAGTCGGTGCATGCCTGACATGAAACCGGTCGTCGGTGTTTGGCGCGAAGTCGTGGAGCGGCTGACCCCAGTGCCATTGGCGGACAGAAAGCGCTTTCTTGATTTCCCGCCGACGCGGGAGGCACATGCCGATGCGCATACGCAAGTCGCGGCATTTTACCAGATCGAATTGCGGCAGCCTGCAAGCGTTCCGCCATCAAAGCCGACTGTCCGCCCAACTGTCCGCATTGCTGCGTGGAATCTGGAACGCTGCCTTTACCCGGAGGAAGCCGCGCAGACCCTGCAACGCAACCACGTGGATATCGCGTTGCTGACAGAGATGGACATAGGCGTGCTGCGCACCGGGCAGCGGCACACCATCGGCCGCGTCGCCACGCAACGCGGGCACGGCTACTGCTATGCGCTGGAGTTCCTGGAACTGCTGCCGATGCCGCCGCCGGCAGGGTTTCCAGCAAACGGCAGCCACAACGCCGAAGGCTTCCACGGCAATGGCATCGTCTCGGCGCGGCCCATCGAAGCACCGGTGGTCATCCGGATGGACGAGATGGCGGACTGGTATGTCGCATCGGACAGCGGGCAGCGACGCATCGGCAATCGCATGGCCGTCGCTGCCACCTTCAGCACGGGGGACATCCGTTTCGTCGCCTGCTCGGTTCACCTGGAAAACCGTACCGACGGCGCTGGGCGCGCGACGCAAATGCTCACGTTGCTGGATGCACTCGATGGCTATGCCGGGTCGTTGCCCGTGGTGATCGGCGGTGATCTGAACACCCATGTCGGCCCGGGCGGCCACGACGATCCCAGCGAGCCGCTGTTCGCCATGGCGGCGGCACGGGGCTACGACTGGGCCGCCTGCAACCTCGCGCAACCAACGACGCGCACCAGCACATGGAGCCAAAGCGAAGGTACGCGCCAGCTTGACTGGTTCTGCACGCGCCACTGCACAGTCCGCGACCCGACGGTCGTGCCGGCACTTGCCGACGATGCCAGCGTGTTGAGCGACCATGAACTGATCCTGCTCACGCTCGAGCTATGATGACGGCGCTGCTACCGTCCCTGCGAGTTCCCTGCCGGCCCAGGGTGAAAACAGCAGGCGATCGTCATGGCGGACAGCGTATTTCCATTCCGTCAGGCCGACGAAGGCCGGCATGACGGCGACAACCACAAAGGGGGAAACAACGATGCAACAAAGACCGATGGAGCAGTCAGCGTGCGTGGTCATCGCTCTGCTTCTGACCGCGACGCTATCCGGCGCGGCACGCGCCGATGTCGTGCTGTCGTCGAATGACGGGCACACGGTGCAGGATGAACATAAGGAGCTCGTAGCGCCAAAGGACGTGCATCCGGACACCGTCAGTCTCATCGACGTCAGCCACTATCCGCCCACGATCAAGTCCACGGTCGAGGTGCCTGGCAGCGTGGTTGGGCCGCCGACCGCTGCATGGGTCGCCAAGGATGAAAGCTGGGCTATCGTTACATCCGCAACCAAGGCTGACCCTCAGGGCAAAGGTGGGACCGGGCCGGATGATCGGGTCAGCGTCATCGATCTCACCAGCAACCCACCGAAGATCACCCAAAGCCTGACCGCCGGGGCAGGCGCGACAACGGTACGGATTTCGACCGATGGCAAGCTGGCGCTGATCGCCAACCGCACGGAGGGAACTGTCTCGGTGTTCACCGTGGACAACAAGCAACTGACACCGGCAGGCAAGCTGGATCTCGGCAACAAGGCATCGCTGCCGAGCGGCATCGTGTTCACGCATGACGGCAAGGGTGCATTGCTGACGCGCGGCGGCGACAACATGGTCAGCGTTTTGCACATCGACGGCACGAACGTCACGGTTGATCCGCGACCGATCACGACTGGCATGGCGCCTTACACGATGGACATCAATGCCTCCGGAACGCTGGCCGCCGTTTCCAACATGGGCCGAGGCGACGGCGACGAGGATTCTGTGAGTCTTATTGATCTGACGTCCAAGCCATTCCGTGTGGTCGAGACGATCGGTGTACCGAGTGGTCCGGAACCGCTGAAATTCTCGCCTGACGGCAAGTATCTGGCGGTCGGCGCGGAATACGGCTCGACCAAGCCCGCCAGCCATTGGTTCCATCACGACAAGGCTTTGCTGACCATGTTCGCCGTGGAGGGCAAGACGCTAAAGCGCGTGACTTCGACGCCGGTCGGCCCATGGAGCGAGGCAATCGCCTTCTCGCGTGACGGTCAAACCGTCCTGGTGCAGAGCATGGCTGATCGCGAGATCAACGTGTTTCGCTGGGATGGCCACACGCTGACGCCTGGCAAGTCGCTGGTCATCAAGGACGCCGGACCGGAGACGTTTGCCACAGCCTGGCCATAACAGGGCGAACTTGCTCGGCAGTAGGATCGGGATAACCGGAGCGTTGGAAACCCGTCTCCGTAGGTGCCTCACTCGGGCCGACACCGCTGCTGATGCAGCATGAACCACAGGCGGAACAGCATGGTCTCTGTCCATGTCTGGCGTCTCAGTCCGCGCATGCGCAACACTGCGCAGCGCCGCAGTGCGCCGCCGTCCAGTGCATGGGTGATCGCCGCAACCTCCGCATTGGCGGCCGGCGAGATCAACCCGGGCTGATCGGCCAGCGCCGCGATGTTCTGGAGAAACACGTTCATGAAGCTCGCCGGCCCGCGGCGCAGTGCGGCAAGCGCCCTCAGCAGCAACGTTGCAGGGGCCCCCATCGCGTTGCCTTCGTGCTGGCGATACAGCACCACGGGCGTCGCATCGAACAATACCCGCCCACCCGCGGCGGCCACCATCAGATAGCTCCACCAGTCATGGAGCGTGGCGCCCGGCGCCCGGCTTGCTGCAACCAGGCCTGCGGCTGCGCGGTTCATCATCACCGTGCAGCCGGTGGCGATGTTCTGCGTTAATGCCGCGGGGAATGCCGGCGGATGCCGGACCGTTGCCGACTCTGTGATGCGCCGTAACCCCGCATCCACCAGCACCTGGCGCGCGCAATACAACGCGGGCGTCGCGGCCGGTACCTTGCTCAACGCAGCCATGCCGCGGGCGAGTTTCTCGGGCAGCCACACATCATCCTGGTCGGCGAACGCCACGGCTTCGCAGCCATCGATGGCGGCGATGCGCAGCAACCGCAAGAAGCTTTCGCCCGCTCCGACACGGCCGTCACTCGGCACCACGACGAAACGGCCGGATCCCAGTGTCGCGAGAAACTCCGTCATCATGTGCGGCGTCGCGTCGGTGGAACCGTCATCCCGCCAATACAGCACCCAGTCGCCGATTGTCTGCGCTTGCAGGCTGGCAAGCTGTTCCACGAGGAATGGCTCGCCGTTGTAGGTGGAAAGCAGGATCGCCACGCCACCTGACGCCGGCGTCGCATCTGGCCTGACCACTGTGCCTAGCCGGCGGTCTGTAGCGATGTGGTCGCAGCGGTGGCGTAGATCGTGTCGATCGTCCGCGCCAGCCCTTCCTGCCACGGCGGCAGGCGCAACCCGAACACCGCTGCAAGTTTGCCGCAGTCCAATCGCGAATCGGGTGGCCGTGCCGCCCTCGTCGGCCACTGGTCCGTCATTATGGCATCCACCATCGGGATCGCGATGCCATAACGAGCGGCTGCCGCGAATGTCGCCGTCGCCAGGCCGTGCCAGCTTGTCCAGCCGGTGCCCGCGACGTGGTAGACCCCGGCATAGCGATCCCGCCAGCCATCGGCTGCAAGTCGGTCGGCGATGTCCAGGATCGCCTGCGCCAGGTCGGACGAACTCGTCGGACAGCCGATCTGGTCCGCCACAACGCGCAATTGGCCGGTGCGCTGTGCGGCGCTCAACATGGTCCGCACGAAATTCTTGCCGATCGCCGAATAAACCCACGAGGTCCGCAACACGATCGAGCGCCCACATCCTTCCGCAACGGCGCGTTCACCGGCCAGCTTGCTCATGCCGTAAGCGCCTTGCGGTGCGGTCGGATCCGTCTCGACATACGGTGCGCCCTTGCGGCCGTCGAACACGTAGTCGGTGGAGACGTGGATCAGCGGAACACCGGCCGCTTGGCACACATGCGCCAGCTTGGCCGGCCCATCGCGGTTTGCGCGGAAGGCGGCATCGGCTTCGTCCTCGGCCAGATCGACCGCCGTGTAGGCCGCGGCATTCACCACCAGCCATGGTGCAGTTTCCGCGAAAACCTCGGTGACACTGGTTGGTCGGTCGAAATCCAGCAGAGGACGCCCGACGCGACGTACCAACAAACCACGTGACAGTGCCGCTGCCTCCAGCGCGACTGCAAGCTGACCCGAGCCACCGGTTATCAGAATCGGTGCGGCCATTTCAGGACACGTGCCACTCGGAACACTCCGCAAGGCGCGGCAAGGCACGATCCTTGTCGGACAGGATCGCCTCTGCTGGCGAAATCGGCCACGGAATGGCAAGCGCCGGGTCGTTCCAGATCACGCCGCGCTCGGCCTGGCGTTCCCACGGTACCGTCACCTTGTAGATCACCTCGGTATCCGGCTCCATGGTGCAGTAGCCGTGCAGCAAGCCGGCGGGTACCCACAACTGCTGCCAGTTCTCGGCCGACAACACGGCGCCGAAATGCCGCCCATAGGTTGGCGAACCATGTCGGATGTCCACCGCGACGTCCCAGATCGCACCGCGCACCACGCGAACCAGCTTGCCCTGCGCGTACGGCGTAATTTGCAGATGCAAGCCACGAACTACGCCACGATCAGCCGATTTTGCATGATTGTCCTGCACAAATGGTCCCGCGATCCCAACCGCGACAAAGCGGCTCTCATGCCAGGTCTCGGAGAAGAAGCCGCGGCCATCGGCAAAGCGCGGTGGGGTGACCAGAAGGACATCGGGGATCGCGGTAGGCTCGACGATCATGCGTGTTCCCCGTCGGCCAGCTCCAGCAGCACGCGACCCAGCTCCGTCTTGCCGAGTTGGGTCGCGTGGGAGCGCAACATGTCGGCGTCGATGTAGCCCATGCGGAACGCAACTTCCTCCGGGCAGCCAACCAGCATGCCGGTGCGGGACTGGATGGTCTGCACAAAGGTCGCCGCCTGCAGCAGTGAATCCGGTGTGCCGGCATCAAGCCAGGCACAGCCACGCGACAGGCGCTCGACTGTCAGCGTCCCAGCATCGAGATACAGCCGATTGAGATCGGTGATCTCCAGTTCGCCGCGACCGGACGGGCGCACCATCCGCGCCAGGTCGCTGACCGCCCGATCGTAGAAATACAGGCCCGTCACCGCCCAGTTGGACAGCGATGCCGCAGGCTTCTCCACAATTTCCACAGCGCGACCGTTGACGTCGAACGACACCACGCCATAGCGCTCAGGATCGCGCACCTGGTACGCGTACACAGTCGCACCTTGTGGCCGCGCCGCCGCCGCCCGCAGCATGGCCGAGAGGTTGTCGCCGTGTATCAGGTTGTCGCCCAGCGCCAGGGCGCAGGCCTCGCCGGCGATCCAGTCGCGCCCGATCAGGAACGCCTGCGCGATGCCCTCGGGTCGCTCCTGCTCCGCATAGGCAAAGCGTACGCCGAGCCGAGCCCCGTCGCCAAGCAGGCGACGGAACTGCGGCAGGTCTTCCGGCGTCGAGATCACCATGACGTCCCGAATGCCGGCCAACATCAGTGTCGACAGCGGGTAATAGACCATCGGCTTGTCATAGACCGGCAACAATTGTTTGGACGCCGCCAGAGTCATCGGATGCAGCCGTGTGCCGGAGCCACCGGCGAGCAGGATGCCCTTCATGCGGCGGTGCCCAGCCGCTGTCCGGCATAGCGTCCGGCGCGCAATGCCTGCCACCATTCGCGATGCGCCAGGTACCAATCGATCGTGCGCGCCAACCCGGTTTCGAAGTCATGCGGCGCGATCCAGTCGAGCGCCGTCTCGGCTCGCGAGGGGTCGATCTCATAGCGGAAGTCGTGGCCCGGACGATCGGTGACGAACTGGATCAGCCTTTCCCGCGGTCCCAGCGGATCCGGCACGCGGCGATCGAGATGGGCGCAGATCGCGCGCACCACATCCAGATTGCTGCGCGGCTGGCGCGCACCGATGGCGTAGGTGGTGCCGGGTTGCCCTTGCTCCAGGACTCGCACCAGTGCAGCGGCGTGATCTTCGACAAAGATCCAGTCGCGCCGATTGGTACCATCGCCGTAGACCGGCAGCGGCTTGCCCTCCAGGGCGTTCAGCGTGACCAGCGGTATCAGCTTTTCGGGAAATTGCCAGGGACCGTAGTTATTGGCCGTGTTGCTGACGATGGTCGGCAGCTTGTAGGTGTGGAACCAGGCGCGCACCAGATGATCGGACGCCGCCTTGCTGGCCGAATACGGGCTGCGCGGATCGTACGGCGTGGTTTCGTCGAATGGCGCATCGTCCGGGCCGAGTGCACCGAATACCTCGTCGGTGGAGATGTGGTGGAAGCGGAACGCCGCGCGCCGCTCCGTGGTGAGCGTGGACAGATACACCCGCGCTTCGTCCAGCAGGGTGAACGTTCCGACGACATTGGTTTCGATGAATGCCGCCGGCCCGTCGATCGAGCGATCGACATGGCTTTCGGCCGCAAGGTGCATCACCGCATCGGGCTGGTGGGCGACGAAGATTTGCCGGATCGTCGAGGCATGCGTGATGTCGGCGCGGATCAGCACATGGCGATTGTGATGGCGACCTTCCTCCAGCGCGTCCTCGGACGCCGCGTAAGTCAGCTTGTCGACGTTGATCACCACGTGATCGGTTTGACGAAGCAGGTGGCGGATGACAGCCGAGCCGATAAAACCGCAGCCACCGGTCAGCAACAGTTTCATCGGTCGGCCAATCCGTCGTGCATGACGATCAGGTTCCTTCGCGTCACATCCTGCTTCGACGCGCGTAGTGCCAACTACAAAGCAAAGTTACGTACAAAAATGCTTCACGGTCCCGTGATGTGGGATTGATCCTACGCCTTATGCCGTGTCCTGCGGCCCTTGGAAAGCGGCAAGGTCTGGGTCCATACAAAGGGTCACCTAGACGAAGAAAGTGTAAATGCGACCCACGCGGCAAGCGCGCCGTCTGTCTTGCCCAGCTATCTGTCTTGCCCACCTATCTGTGGTGCTCAGCGTTTCCCTGTGCGCCTCGCGTCGTGGCACTGTGGCCGTGGCTCTTTGTCTGAACGCGGCCTTGCTCTCCGGCGGATCATGCCCTCCCAAGCAGCCATCCACCCCAAACCGCGGCGATGCAGAAAGCCACCGATCCCGCAATGTAGCCGGCGGCTGGCCAGAAGGCGCCCGCTTGCAGCAACTCCAGGGTTTGCAGGCTGAAGGCGGAAAAAGTGGTGAAGCCGCCGCAGACGCCGACCATGAGGAAGATCCGTACGTCGGGATGCATCCCGATCCGCTCGGGAACGAGCGTCAGAGCGGCAACCAGACCGATGACGAACGAGCCGAGAATATTGATCAGCAGCGTGCCCCAGGGAAATCGTGGCCCGGTCAACGCCACCATCACGGCCGCCAGCCAGAAGCGCGCGAGGCTGCCCAGTGCCCCGCCAACCGCCACCGCCAGCCATGTCGTCGGTCCGCCCATGTCGCTAAGCTTAGCGGTAAAGGCGCAGGCTGAAGCAAGCCCGCCTCGGTCACACCGGGTAAGCCAAGCGTATCGGCCTTGCGTTGTGCGCATGGAATGATGGCTGGCACCTTATCATAACGTAGGTTATGATGAGTACCCGCCCCTATAGGACCTTCCTGGTGCATGATTTCCAACGCGACCTGCTGTTCTTGCTGCATGATGTGGCACGGCTGCTTCGCGTGGATGCCGACAAACGAGCCCGCGCCCACGACATGACCCGGGCGCAGTGGGGTATCCTGATATGGCTCGAGCGACAGCCTGGACTGTCGCAGAAGGAACTTTCCGAGATCCTCGAAGTCGAGCCGATCACTGTCGCCCGGCTGATCGATCGGCTGGAGGCCAGGGGCATGGTGGAACGGCGGCCGGATCCTAAGGATCGGCGAATCTGGCGCCTGCATCTCTGCCCGCCGGCGTACCCGGTGATGCTGGAAATCGATCGCCAACGGGCTCTTATGCGCGACCTGCTGACCGATGGTCTCGCGGATGCAACAATCGAAACGATGACGGAAGCGCTGCTGACAATGAAGACAACTCTGACCCACGAAGCGCATCCGACCCGTCGCTTCTCGCCAGTCGAAGCCGAAGCGCGGGAGGTTGCGTAATGTCGCAAGCCGCCACCGCCGGAGCGGCTCCGCGGGTCACCGATGCTCCGGTGCGCAGCCGCCGCATCAACCGCGCCCTGTTGCGCCCGCTGCTCATGGTGGGCGGCATCCTGGTGGTTGCGGTCGCCTCCGGCGCCTACTGGCTCACCGGCGGGCGCTATGTGTCGATCGACGACAGCTATGTGCGCGCCGCGAAGGAAACCATCGCCACCGATGTCTCCGGCATTGTCGCTTCCGTGCCCGTGCACGAGGGACAGCGGGTCAAGAAGGGCGACGTGCTGCTGCGGCTCGACCCGCGCCAGTTCCAGATCGCGGTCAATGGCGCCAAGGCGAACCTCGGCCGCATCGCCTCCGATGTGGATGCGATGAAGGTCGACTATCGGCGGATGTTGCGCGAGGTCGAGGTGAAGCAGGCGCAGGTGCAGGCGGATCAGGCGGAATTCGATCGCTTCGCCAACCTGGTGAAGTCCGGCGGCATAACACGGTCAGATTACGACAACGCACGCTTCAAGCTTGCCGCCGATCAACAGTCTGTACTGGCACTGAAGACGACAGCCGACGTGCAGCTTGCCAAGCTTAGCGGCAATCCGGACATCGATGTCCATCTGATGCCGGACTACCTGCAGGCGCAGGCCAGGCTGGACGAGGCAGAGCGTGAGCTTGCCGACACCGTGATCTACGCGCCATTCGATGGCATCGTCACGGAAGTCGATACCGTGCAGCCGGGCATGTATCTCGCTGCCTCCACCGCGGCGTTTGGCATCGTTTCCACCGTGGATGTCTGGGTCGAGGCCAACCCGAAAGAGACCGAACTCACCTGGGTGAAGGTCGGCGATCCCGTCACCGTAACGGTCGATACCTACCCGGGCCGTGAGTGGAAGGCAGAGGTGGCAAGCATCGCACCCAATTCGGGCTCGGAGTTCTCCGTGCTGCCGGCGCAGAACACGTCTGGCAACTGGGTGAAGGTGGTGCAGCGAATTCCGGTGCGCATTCGGGTCGATCGCAAGCCGGGTGACCCCGAGTTGCGCGCCGGCATGAGCGTCGAAGCCGAGATCGACACCGGGCACAGCCGTACTCTCGGCGACCTCTTCTAGACAGACCCATCATGGCCGAGGGCGTACATGATCAGGTGCCGCACCGCCTGATCATCACGTTGTGCACGGTCGGCGCCACGCTGATGCAGGCGCTCGACCAGACGATTGCCAATGTGGCGCTGCCCTACATGCAGGGCAGCCTGTCGGCGAGCTTCGACGAGATCACCTGGGTACTGACGTCGTATATCACGGCGGCGGCGATCATGACCGCCCCGGTCGGCTGGATGGCGGCCCGCTTTGGCCGCAAGTATCTGTTCATCACCTGCCTGATCGGCTTCACCATCACCTCGATGATGTGTGGAGCGGCGCAAACACTGGACCAGATGGTGGTGTTTCGCCTGCTCCAGGGCTGTTTCGGCGCTGCATTGGTGCCGCTGTCGCAGTCGACGATGCTCGATATCTACTCGGTGGAGCAGCGCGGCACTGCCATGGCGATCTGGGGCGTCGGCGTAATGGTCGGCCCGATACTCGGCCCGACTCTCGGCGGCTACCTGACCGAGATGTACAACTGGCGTTTCGTATTCTACATCAACCTGCCGTTCGGCATTCTGGCGACGCTGGGACTGATCTTCTTCATGCCGCGCGCCGAACCGCGTTCCGGCATGCGGTTCGACTGGGTCGGCTTCACCGTGCTCAGCCTCGGTATCGGCGGCATCCAGTTGGTGCTCGACCGCGGGCAGGATCAGGACTGGTTCAGTGCACGAGAAATCCTGATCGAGGCGGTGCTCGGAGGGCTCGGCATCTACCTGTTTGTCGTTCACATGCTGACCGCGCGCCGGCCGTTCATTCCGCCGGCCTTGTTCAAGGACAGAAACTTCTCGGCTGGCGTGGCCATGATGTTCGCCGCCGGCACGATCCTGGTGTCCAGCTCGTCGCTGATGGCACCGTGGCTGCAGAACCTCGCCAACTATCCGGTCGATACCGCCGGGCTGATCATGGCGCCGCGCGGCATCGGCACGATGGCCGCCATGCTGCTGGCGGGCCGCGTTGCCGCGCGTACCGATGCCCGTTACCTGATGGGCTTCGGCATCATATGCATGGTGTGGTCGATCTGGGAGATGACGACCTGGACACCCGATATCAACGAGTGGCGGCTGATCATCACCATCTGCATCCAGGGCTTCGGGCTGGGCTTCCTGTTCATTCCGCTCCAGATGGTGGCGTTTGCCACACTGCCGGTATCGCTGCGCACTGATGGTGCATCGCTGTTCAGCCTCGCGCGCAACATCGGCGCGGCCATCGGCGTTTCCGTCACATCCGCCGAACTGGCGCGGAACACCCAGGCACTGCACGCGGAAATCGGCGCACACGTGAACCCGTTCAATCGCGCGCTACAGGATGGCGGTGCGGCGCACCGGTATTTGAATCCGGCGACGCACCACGGCGCCGCGATGCTGGACCACATGATCAACCAACAGGCGCAGATCATTGCGTATATCGACGACTACAAAATGATGATCTTCACCACGCTGCCGGCACTCCTGCTGCTGTTCCTGATGCGTCGGCCGCGCCAGGCGTCGATACCCACGGAATCGCACGCCGCGATGGATTGACCCGTCAGTCCGATCCGATTGCCGCCGCGGCAGATGCGAACAATCATCTGCGGCTCCATTTGTCATGATGTCGGTATCGGTATCAGGTGCGCCCTATTTCACCGTAATCGCAATATCATGGAACAGCCGCGCCGGCAGTCCGCCGCCCTGGACGGATTTCATCGGCCGGTTGTCGTCGTTGCCAAGCCAGACACCGATGATCTCGCCGTCGATGCAACCGATGAACCATGCATCGCGATAGTCCTGCGTAGTGCCGGTCTTACCGGCAACCAGATGGCCGGGAACCGCCGCCGCACGACCAGTGCCGCGCGTCACCACCGCCGTCATCATGCGCACCATCATGTCGGCCAGGTCAGGGTCGATGACGGATCGCGGCGGCGAGCGGGCCGCGTCAACGGCACGCCCGTCGGCCTGCAGCGTTTCGATGCCGAATGGCGCAACGCGCGTACCGCCGTTGAAGAACGCGGCATAGGCGGAAGACAGCTCCAGCAGCCCCACCTCGCCCGTGCCGAGAGCGAGCGATGCGTCGTTGGGCAGCTTGTCGGCAATGCCGAGGCGCGCGGCCACCGCTGCCACCGCTCTCGGACCGCCCGCCTGCAGCAGCAGACGCACCGCGGAGGTATTGATCGACTGCGCCAGCGCCTCCTCGACGGTGATGTCGCCCAGGTAGCGCCGCTCGAAATCGGCCGGGCTCCAGTTGCCGACGCGGATCGGTGCATCCAGCACGGTATCGTCGGGCCGCACGCCTTTCTCCAATGCTGCCAGCCAGGTGAACGGCTTGAACGCCGAGCCCGGCTGACGGCGCGCCAGCACCGCGCGGTTGTACGAGCTTTGGTGGTAATTCCGGCCGCCAACCATCGCCCGCACCGCCCCGGTCGCGGCATCCAGCGCAATCACCGCGCCCTGCGAAACGCCGGCGGCGACACCAGGCCCATCCAGCAACGCCATCAGGCGCTGCTCCGCTGTGGTCTGCAAACGCTCATCGAGCGTGGTGCGCACCGTGGCATCCGCGTTGACCGGCGCGAGCGCCTGCGCCTGATCGGCCGCCCAATCGGCAAACCATCCGGCGGCGAGCGGCGGCGCAGGCGGGAAGGCAATCTGCGCGGCGGCCGTCTGCGCTTCTGCTGTGGTGATGGCACCGGTGGCCGCCATCGCCGCCAGCACTTCGCGCGCGCGAGCCGTGGCAGCCCCCGGATCGGTCCTTGGGTTGAAGCGCGACGGGGCACGCGGCAGCCCCGCCAGTACGGCGGCCTGCCACAGCGTCACATGCCGCGCCGAGATACCGAAATACATCCGCGCCGCGGCATCGACGCCCCACGTACCGGAACCCAGGTACACTCGGTTGAGCCAGATCTCGAGGATCTCGCGCTTGGTGAACGTGTGCTCCAGCCACAGGGTCAGAAGCAGTTCCTGTACCTTGCGGCGGAACGTCCGGGCGTTGGTCAGGAACAGGTTCTTAGCAACCTGCTGCGTGATGGTGGAACCGCCCTGTACCACATGGCCGGCGATCAGGTCGGTCCACGCCGCGCGGGCGAGACCGATCATATCGATGCCGGGGTGATGCCAAAATCGCCGATCCTCGATCGCCACCGCCGCGGCCGGCAGATAGGCGGGCATGTCGGACAGGCGCAGCGGATCGCCGACGACATCGCCGAAGCTGGCGAACACATGGCCGGACCGGTCCTTTAGCGTCAGGCTTGGTCGGCGCGAGGCATCCAGGGCAGCTTCCGGCCGCGGCAGGTCGCGCGCGAACCACAGCAGCATCACGCCGGCAGCGAGTACGCCCCAGATCGCGGCGATGATGGTGTAGCGCAGTAGGCGAAAGCGGGAGCGGCGAGGCGCCTCGCTGCGAGCCGGCGGGACAACACGGGCGGTGATGCGCGGTGGCGGCACAGGCGGTCGCCTGCCCGGCGGCTGGCGACGCGGGGTTCGGCGGTCCTCCGGAACGATGCGAGGGGCACGGGGCATTTGGCGCATCGTTGATACGGGATCGGCCGCGTGGCGGGAAAGCTCGATCAGCGCGAACTGAATTCGTCCCGCACCGTTTCGCCTTGTCATTTCAGGTTCCGCACCACACGGCGCGGTCGGTCACAAACGCTTCCCGTCCCCTTGCGGAAGGGGGTAGCTGGAGGGGGCCTCGGATTATCGGACAGCGCAGTACAACGGTTCATCGCTGTGGGACTCGCGTACAGGCAACAGCGCTGTTGCCGCCCCGGCCCGGCTTGCGCAGATTGGCGTACTGCAAGTGACGGGGGATGCAATGAAGGGGCTGTTTCTCGATGCGGTGGACGATCTGGCCGACGTGTTCCGGCGCGTGGTCCGCCCTGACGATCCGCCGGTAACGGTGAACGAGCAGCTCGAAGTGCCGCCGCACACTCTCCCCGCGCTGCTGGCCGGTTACGACTTCGTGCTGGACGACCATAGCCAGATGCCGACCGACGTGATGCGAGCCTGCGCCGGCCTGAAGCACATCATTTTTCTCGGCACCGGCGCGCGCAGCTACATGCACCCGGAGGAACTCGCGGACCATGGCATCACGGTCCATATCATCAAGGGCTATGGCGATACCGCGGTGGCCGAGCACACAATCGCGCTGATGTGGGCTGCCGCACGGGGCCTGGCAGTGATGGACCGCGGCATGCGCGAAGGCCGCTGGGTGCGCACCGAAGGCATGCAGCTTACCGGCAAGACGCTCGGTCTGCTGGGGTTCGGTGGCATCGCGGCCGAGGTGGCACGCATCGCGATCGGTTCGGGCATGCGGGTGATCGCCTGGAACCGCTCGCCGAAATCGGCGCCCGGCGTGACATTCGTCGACCTCGACACGCTGCTGGCGGAGAGCGACGTCCTGTCGGTGCATTTGCTGCTGACCGACGAGACGCGCGGGTTCCTGGGGGCGGATCGGCTGGCGAAGCTGCGGCCAGGCGCGGTGCTGGTGAACACTGCGCGCGGGGCAATCGTGGAGGAGGCGGCGATGATCGCGGCATTGCGGTCGGGCCGGCTGCATCATGCGGCGCTGGATGTGTTCGCGTCGGAGCCGATGGCGCCGGGGCATGAATTGGCGACGTTGCCCAACGTGACCCTGTCGGCGCACAGCGCGTTTCGCACGCCGGAGGCCTCGGAGAACCTGATCCGCCGCGCGCTGGACATCGGCAAGCGGCTTGCTACAGGCTGATGGCGGAGCCTGCGCCCGGTCATGACAAGGCCCGCCTGGCGGAACGGTAGACGCAGCGGACTTAAAATCCGCAGCCAGTTGGCGTGGGGGTTCGAGTCCCCCGGCGGGCATGTCGGGTGCAATCGGTCTTCCCCTCACCATGACAAATTGAACACGGCGCTTCTCGTGCCAGCGCGCCGGCTTGCACAGTCCAGTGCATGGGTCCTAACGTCGCCGCCGCGATCGAAAGAGGAGGCGACCAATGATCATCGAAATGCGCACCTACACATTGAAGCCGGGCAACATCCCGACATTCGAGGAACGCTTCGGCGGCGCACTCGCCATCCGGCAGAAATTCTCCAAGCTGGCCGCGTTCTGGCACACCGAGGTTGGCCCGCTGAACCAGGTCATCCACGTATGGCCTTACGAGTCGCTCGACGAACGTGCGCGCGTGCGCGCCGAAGCGTCGAAGGCGGAAGGCTGGCCGCCGAACACGCGTGAACTGACCATCGCCCAGCAGAGCGAGATCTTTCTGCCCGCGCCGTTCTCGCCCCCGCTCGAGCCTCGGCAACTTGGCAACATCTACGAAATCCGCATGTACACCTACGCGCCCGGCACGCTTCCCGCCGTCATGGAACGCTGGGCCGAAAAGGTTCCCGAACGTATCAAGCTGTCACCGCTGGTCGGGGCCTGGCACTCGGAACTCGGCGGACTGAACAAGTGGTGCCACATCTGGGCCTACAAGGATGCCGCCGAACGCCAGCGCATCCGCGGCGAGGCGATCGCCAAGGGCGTCTGGCCGCCCGGCTCGCCTCCGGGCGCATTGCTGAAGCAGGAGAATATGCTGGTAGTGCCCGCGACTTTCTCGCCGCTGAAATAATACCGGCCGCCCTATGAAATGACCGCATTCGCCCGTGCGCGTCGTGCGATCGAGCGGGTGCGGTCTCCATGGCCATGAACACATTCCAAGCGGCAGCAAACAACGATCATGGGCTCACGGGCGTCGCGCACGCGCCATAAGTTGTCGTTTGTCCGACATCGGAAGGCTGACAGGCCCTGCACGTCGCATTTGTCGCGTCGGTGGCGTGAACTCCGACGCTCGAAGCAACAGGAGTACCGGGCAGCGGCATACGGTGACGAACATTGCCGCTGTTCGGCCTGGAGCCTGCGTTGGTGGTCATCCATTCGATCCTGAATCACGTAAAATCTGCTCGACTTCGATCCCGGCACCGCTGCCTGCGCCCCAGGCACTCCGCGGCCACGTCGCAATATTTTCCCGCATCCCCGAGCCGCGACTCGGCATAGGCTTTCTAAGCCGAAAATCATCGAAGGCGGCAAGCTACTCGACCGACAGCATCAGGGGAATCGCATTTGGAATTTGCTTGAGACGTGAACCGAGTCGCAAGATCGTGTCCAGGGCGCCACGCTTGAATTTGCTCTTTCCCACTGCCTCAGGAAGTAGAAATCCGACTGCGGCCTGCCAAAACAGCCCCTTGCCTGTCACCGCGGGCGCCAAAAAAAGCCAAATGCGATTTGCCCTGCCGACAGCATAATCTGGAGTCGTTCACCTCGATCCCTGATTTGTGTTACGGCATTGTACCTTAG
>Ga0307474_10001391_pt1 | contig 17619 bp, 26 predicted proteins | sample atmos_gasesECM1C_2_FD_203312 | JGI IMG/M metagenome (GOLD analysis project Ga0307474, IMG submission 203312) | Hardwood forest soil microbial communities from Morgan-Monroe State Forest, Indiana, United States - atmos_gasesECM1C_05 | ecosystem: Environmental > Terrestrial > Soil > Temperate... | reverse complement strand
TGACCTGCTCCAGCGTCTGCCCGATCGCGCGCGGCAGCCCTGCCGCGATCCCCGCGAAAATGATGAGCGATATGCCGTTGCCCAGGCCCCGCTCGGTGATCTGCTCGCCCAGCCACATCAGGAACAGGCACCCGGTCACCAGCGACACCACGCCGATGAACTCGAATGTGAGGCCGGGCTGCACCACCAGGTTCGGCACCGACTCGATCGCCTTGATCGCCATCCAGGACTGGATGGTCGCGACCCCGACCGTGGCGTAGCGCGTGTACTGCGTCACCTTGCGGCGACCCGATTCGCCCTCTTTGCGCAACGCCTCCAGCGAGGGCAGCACGTAAGTGAGCATCTGCAGGATGATCGAGGCCGATATGTACGGCATGATCCCGATCGAGAAGATCGAAAAGCGTCCGAGCGCGCCGCCGGCGAACATGTTCAGCAGCCCGAAGATGCCGCCCTGCTGCGACTCGAAGAACTTGTGGAACTCGTCCGGATTGATCAGCGGCACCGGGATGTGCGTGCCGATCCGGTACACGACGAGCGCGAGCAGCAAAAACACAGCCCGGCGCTTCAGGTCCGCGTACTTTCCGGTCTTGCCCATAATCGCTGCTGCTTGAGTCGACACGTGTGTTCCTTGCCCGCCTGCTACCGGGGATCTCAGCCGGCCACCGAGCCGCCGGCGGCCTCGATGGCGGCGCGCGCGCCGGCCGTCACGCCCAGCCCCTGCACCGTGATCCGGCGCTTGATCTGGCCGGTCCGAACGATCCGTGCCGACAGGGCAAGATCCGGCGCGAGCCCCGCCTGCTTCAGCACCGCCAGGTCGATTTGCTCGGCCTGCAGGCGCTCGAGGTCTCCCAGCCGGACCGTGACCACGAAGCGGCGCGACAGCGATTTGAATCCGCGCTTGGGCAGGCGCCGATGCAGCGGCATCTGTCCGCCCTCGAAGCCGATCTTGTGGTAGCCGCCGGCACGCGCGCGCTGCCCCTTGTGGCCGCGCCCGGCCGTCTTGCCCCAACCGCTGCCAATGCCGCGGCCGACCCGATGCCGCGGGCTGCGAGCGCCAGCGGGCGCCTTGATCGAATTCAGTCGCATGGTTGCCCCGGGACGGAGTAAGAGTGGTATATGGCGCCCATCAGCCCACCTTCAACAGGTAGGAGACCTTGTTGATCATGCCCCGCACGGCCGGGGTGTCCTCCAGCTGGCGGGCCTGGTTGATCCGCTTCAAACCCAGTCCGAGCACCGTGGCCCGGTGGTCCGAGCGGGTGCCCGCCACGCTCTTGACGAGCGTCACCGTGACCGTCCTTTTCGTCATTTCTTGCCGCCGCTGATGTCCTCGACCGACTTGCCGCGCTTGGCCGCGATCTCCGCCGGCGTGCGCAGCTCCTGCATCGCCTTCAGCGTCGCGCGCACCATGTTGTAGGGGTTGGTCGAGCCGTGTGACTTGGCCACCACGTTGCGCACCCCCATCACGTCGAAGATGGCTCTCATGGGACCGCCGGCGATCACTCCAGTTCCCTCGGCCGCCGGCGCCAGCATCACCCTGGCGGCGCCGTGCTTGGCGGCAACGGCGTGTTGCAGCGTCCCGTTGCGCAGGGGCACGCGGGCCATCCCGCGGCGGGCGCGCTCCATCGCCTTCTGGATCGCGACCGGCACCTCGCGCGCCTTGCCCTTGCCCATCCCGATGCGGCCGTCACCGTCGCCCACCACGGTCAGCGCCGCAAAACCCAGGATACGGCCGCCCTTGACGACCTTGGTGACGCGGTTGACGGCGATCATCTTCTCGCGCAGGCCGTCATCGCGTGCTTCGCCCAGGCTCTTCGGTTGGATTCTTGCCATTGTCGGTTCCTGTTCCTCAGATCTTCAGTCCGGCCTCGCGCGCCGCCTCGGCCAAGGCCTTGACCCGGCCGTGGTAATGAAAACCGGAGCGATCGAAGGCGACCCGATCGATTCCCGCCGCAACCGCCTTGCGCGCAATCCGGGTACCGACGATCTTGGCCGCGGCCGTGTTGCCGCCCCGACCTTTGGCCCCGGTCAATTGATTGCGCACCTCCTGCTCGAGGGTCGAGGCGGACACCAGCACATGGCCGCCGTCGGGCGACAGCACCGACGCGTAGATGTTCAGGTTGGTCCGATGCACGGCCAGCCGGTTCATCCTCTGCAGGGCGATGCGCTGTCGCGTCGCCTGGGCGCGGCGCAAACGCAGTTGTTTCTTGTCGATCATCGCAGCGGCCTCCCCTCACCCCCATCCCTCTCCCGCTGCGCGGGCGAGGGGCGACCCACCGCGTCTGTTCTACGCAGACGCAGAAAACAGTGCCGCCCGATCGCCCCTCGCCCGCGCAGCGGGAGAGGGGAGGGGGTGAGGGTTTCCAAAATCGCCATCATCACTTCTTCTTCGTTTCCTTCAGGATCACGGTCTCACCGGCGTAGCGCACGCCCTTGCCCTTGTAAGGCTCGGGCGGGCGGAATGCCCGCAATTCGGCCGCGATCTGCCCGACTTTCTGCTTGTCCGGGCCCTTGACCACGATCTCGGTCTGGCTCGGGGTTTCGACCTTCACCCCGGCCGGCATCCGGTGCTCGACCGGGTGCGAGAAGCCGAGCGACAGCGTGATCTTGTCGCCCTGCGCCTGGGCACGGTAGCCGACCCCGACCAGGCTCAGGCGCCGCTCGAAGCCGCGCGTGACCCCCTCGACCATGCCCGCCACCAGCGACCGCAAGGTCCCGCTCATCGCATTGGCCTCGCGCGAGGCGTCGGCCGCCGCGAAGCTGACCTTTCCGTCGGCCACTTTCACATGGACACGGTCGTGCAGTGCCTGCTTCAGCGTCCCCAGCGGGCCCTTGACGACGATCTGGCCAGCAGCGATCTGGGCCTCCACGCCCTTGACCAGGCTCACCGGAATGCGTGCAACTCGGGACATCGCAGTTTCCTCAGGCCACGTAGCAGATGACCTCGCCGCCGACGCCCTGCACGCGCGCCTTGCGGTCTGTCATCACGCCTTTGGAGGTCGACACGATCGCCACACCCAGCCCATTCATCACCTGCGGCAAAGCGTCGCGCCCCCGGTAGATGCGAAGGCCCGGGCGGGAGACCCGCTCGAGACGCTCGATCACCGGGCGACCGGCGTAGTACTTCAGGCCTATGCGCAACTCGGCGTGCCCGCCGGTGCCAGCGTCGACCCGGAACCCTTCAATGTAGCCCTCGTCCTGCAACACCCGCGCGATCGCGACTTTCAGCTTGGACGACGGCATCGCGACGTCCGTTTTCTCGACGCCCTGGGCGTTGCGAATCCGGGTCAACATGTCGGCAATCGGATCACTCATGCTCATCGTGACAACTCCGCGCCTACCAGCTGGCCTTGATCACGCCGGGAATATCGCCGCGCAGCGCGGCTTCCCGCAGCTTGTTGCGACCCAGACCGAACATCCGGAACGTGCCGCGCGGGCGCCCGGTGATCGAGCAGCGGTTGCGCAGCCGCGTCGGGCTGGCGTTGCGCGGCAACGCCTGCAGCCGGCGCTGCGCGTCCAGGCGCTCCTCCATCGACAGCGTGGCGTCGCCGATCTGAGCCTTCAGAGCGGTGCGCTTGGCGGCAAACTTCTTCGCCACCGCCTCGCGCTTTTTCTCGCGGTTAATCACTGAAAGTTTTGCCAATGAGCACCTCGTTTCTGTTGCGCCCGGTTTCCGCTCAGGTTCGGAACGGGAAGCGGAACGCCGCCAGCAGCGCCTTGGCTTCCTCGTCGGATCCGGCGGTCGTCGTGATGCTGACGTTCAAGCCGCGGATCTTGTCGATCTTGTCGTACTCGATCTCGGGGAACAGGATCTGTTCCTTGAAGCCGACGCTGTAGTTGCCGCGGCCGTCAAACGCGCGCGCGGATACGCCGCGAAAGTCGCGCATCCGGGGAAACGCGATCGTGACCAGACGGTCCAGGAATTCGTACATCCGGCTGCCACGCAGCGTAACCATGCACCCGATGGGAAGCCCCTGGCGGATCTTGAAATTGGCGATCGCCTTGCGCGCGCGCGTCACGACCGGCTTCTGCCCGGCGATCCGGGTCAGATCGGCCAACGCCGCATCGATGTTCTTCTTGTCGGCCACCGCCTCGCCCACGCCCATGTTCAGCGTGATCTTGACGATGCGCGGCACCTGCATCGTGGTCGCGTAGGAGAACTGTTTCTGCAACTCGGGAACGATCTTCTCGCGGTACAGCGTCTGCAGGCGCGCCACCGTCAGGCCGCCGGCCGCGACGCCGCCCGCCTTGCGCTCGGCCGCCGCCTTCGGCGCTCCCGCCTTCGCTTCCGCCCCCGCCTTGGGTTCCTTGCCCGCCTTCGGCTCCTTGGCCCCCTTGGGTTCCTTGCCCGCCTTCGGCTCCTTGGCCCCCTTCGGTTCCTTGCCCGCTTTCGGCTCCGCCGCCTTGTCCGCTGACTGCTTCATGCTCTGCCCGTCATTCCTTGGAGCCGACCAGCGCGCCGTTGCCCTTGAACACGCGCACCTTGTTGCCGTCGATCACCTTGAATCCGACCCGCTCGCCCTTGCTGGTGGTCGGATTGAACAGCATCACGTTGGACTGGTCGATCGGCATGGTGCGGTCGACGATGCCGCCGGTGACACCCTTCATCGGGTTGGGCCGCACGTGCTTTTTGACCTGGTTGATGCCCTCGACCGTGATGCGGCGCGCGTCGATGCGCGCCAGCACCACCCCGCGCTTGCCTTTGTCCTTGCCTGCGATCACGACGACCTCGTCGCCCTTGCGGATGCGTTCCATGGCGCCCTCGAAAAAACGCTACAGCACTTCCGGCGCGAGCGAGACGATCTTCATGAAGCGCTCGGTGCGCAGCTCCCGCGTGACCGGCCCGAAAATGCGGGTACCGATCGGCTCGAGCTTGTTGTTCAGCAGCACCGCGGCGTTGCGGTCGAACTTGATGGCCGAGCCGTCGATGCGACGCAGGCCGCTGGCGGTACGCACCACCACGGCGTTGTAGACCTCGCCCTTCTTCACGCGCCCGCGCGGAGCGGCATCCTTCACCGTCACCTTGATGACGTCGCCGATGTTGGCGTAGCGGCGCTTGCTGCCGCCCAGCACCTTGATACACATCACCGCGCGCGCGCCGGTGTTGTCGGCGACATCGAGCATCGTCTGCATCTGAATCATGATCCGTCCCAACTTGTCCCACCGCGCAGCGCATCCGTGGAATACGGCGGCGCCCTCCGATGGACAGTCTTGGTCCCGTTCGGGAAGGGCAGGCCCCAACCGGCGTGGGCCCGCAGAAAGCCTAAGATTCTAGCGTGTCCGGGGACCTGATTGCAAGGCGGCCGGCGCCGTTCCGTTACAGGTTGCGCGCCGACTCGACCACCCGGGTGACGGTCCAGGTCTTGGTCTTGGACAGCGGCCGCGTCTCGACGATTTCGACCAGGTCGCCCTCGCCGACCGAGTCGCTGGCGTCGTGCGCATGCACCTTGGTCGAGCGCAGCAGGTACTTGCCGTACATCGGGTGGCGCACGCGCCGCTCGATCAGCACGGTCACGGTCTTGTCCATCTTGTTGCTGATCACGCGCCCCACCAGGGTTCTCTTCAGGGCCTGCGCCGGGACTTTTTCGGGAGCCGTCGCGATCATTGCTTCGCCGCCTTCTCTGCCATCACGGTGTGCACGCGGGCGATGTCCCGGCGCAGCTTGCGCAGCTGACTGGGATCCTGCAGCTGCTGGGTCGCCTTCTGCATCCGAGCGGAAAACTGGGCCTTCAGCAGCTGGCGCAATTCCTCCCCCAGCCCTTTGGCGTCTTTGGTGCGCAGTTCCTTGGTTTGCATCTCCGCTCCTGCGTTACGGGCCGCTCATTGGCCAAGCTGGCGCGAAACGAACACGGTTTTCAGGGGCAGCTTGGCTGCCGCCAGCGTGAAGGCCTCGCGGGCGATCGCTTCCTCGACCCCGTCCATCTCGTACAGAACCTTGCCGGGGGTGATCTGGGCCACCCAGTATTCCGGGTTGCCCTTGCCGTTGCCCATGCGCACCTCGGCGGGCTTTTGCGAAATCGGCTTGTCCGGGAAGATCCGGATCCATACCCGGCCGCCACGCTTGATGTGCCGGGTGATTGCGCGCCGCGCCGCTTCGATCTGGCGTGCGGTCAGCCGGCCGCGCTCGGTGGCTTTCAGACCGAAATCGCCGAACGAAACGTGGGCACCCCGGGTCGCCAGCCCGCGAATGCGCCCTTTCTGGTCCTTGCGGTACTTCCTTCGGGCGGGTTGCAGCATCGCGTCAGTCCTCCTTCTTCTCGCCCGCCTTGGGCTCGGCCGCCTTGCCGTCGCCGGGCTTGGCTGCCACCTTGCGCACGCGCTTGACAGCCGGCTTGGCGTCCTCGCGGGGCGCAGCTTCGGCCGCCGGCGCGGCGGCAGCCGCGGCCGCCTTGGCGTCGCCGTCGGCCTTGACCTCGGCCTTCGCCTCGGTCCGGCGCGGGGCCGGGCGCCGCCCACCCGCGCCCGGCGGGCGGGCGCCCGGTGCGGCCGGCCGATCCGCGGCCGGCCGCCGCGGCCGGCGTTCGTCGCGCTCGGGCGGCGGCGCCGCCGCCTCCGTACCCGGGGCCTCGCCGCGGCCCAGCATTTCGCCCTTGTAGACCCAGACTTTCACGCCGATCACGCCGTACGTGGTCTTGGCCTCGGAAAGGCCGTAGTCGATGTCGGCGCGCAGCGTGTGCAGCGGCACGCGCCCTTCGCGGTACCACTCGGTGCGGGCGATCTCGATCCCGTTCAGGCGTCCCGAGCTCATGATCTTGATGCCCTGCGCCCCCAGCCGCATCGCGTTTTGCATGGCCCGCTTCATCGCGCGCCGGAACATGATCCGCTTTTCCAGCTGCTGCGTGATCGAGTCCGCGATCAGTTGGGCGTCGAGCTCCGGCTTGCGGATCTCGTCGATGTTCACGTGCACCGGCACGCCCATCATCTTCTGCAGCGTCACCTTCAGCGCCTCGATGTCCTCGCCCTTCTTGCCGATGACCACGCCCGGCCGCGCCGAGTAGATCGTGATGCGCGCGTTCTTGGCGGGCCGCTCGATCAGGATCCGGCCGACCGAAGCGTTGCGCAGCTTCGTGCGCAGGTAATCGCGCACCTTCAGGTCTTCGCCCAGCATCCGCGCGAAGTCGCGCCCGCCGGCGTACCAGCGCGAGTTCCAGTTGTGGGAAACCGAGAGGCGAAAGCCGATCGGATTGATTTTCTGACCCATGCCAGTCCCCTACCTAGTCTCGGGAAACGCCGGCAGGCGTTTCCCGCACAACATTGCCCCTCTCCCTCGAGGGAGAGGGGGAAGGGGTGAGGGGGAGGATGTGCATCCCGCCCTCACTCTTCCTTCTTGCCGTCGCCCACCGCGACATAAATATGGCAGCTCTTCTTGCAGATGCGCGCACCGCGCCCCTTGGCCCGGGCCGCGAAGCGCCGCAGCGTCGGCCCCTGCTCGACCAGAATGCGCGTCACGCGCAGCTCGTCGATGTCGGCCCCGTCATTGTGCTCGGCGTTGGCGATCGCCGATTCGAGCGCTTTGCGGATCAGGCCGGCCGCCTTCTTCTGCGAGAACCGCAGGATGTCGAGCGCCTTGTCGATCGGCTTGCCGCGCACCAGGTCGGCCACCAGGCGCCCCTTCTGCGCCGACAGGCGCGCCCCGCGAATCGATGCCGTGGTTTCCATGTCGAGTTCCCCTGGCCCCGCCTACTTCCTGGCGGGCGACGCTGGCGCCGCGGTCTTGCGGTCGGCCGAATGGCCCTTGAACGTGCGCGTGAGCGCAAATTCGCCCAGCTTGTGACCGACCATCTGATCGCTGATATAGACCGGCACGTGCTGCTTGCCGTTGTGCACGGCGATCGTCAGCCCGATGAAATCCGGAACGATGGTCGACCGGCGTGACCAGGTCTTGATCGGGCGCTTGTCCTTGGAGGACTGAGCAGCCTCGACTTTCTTCATCAGGTGGCCGTCTACGAACGGGCCTTTCTTCAGCGAGCGGGACATGGCGGCAATCTCCGCGGATTACTTGCGACGACGCTGCACGATCATCGAGCTCGTGCGCTTGTTCTTGCGGGTGCGATAACCCTTGGTCAGCTTGCCCCAGGGCGAGACCGGATCGCGCTTGGTGCCGGTGCGGCCTTCGCCACCGCCGTGCGGATGGTCGATCGGATTCATCGCCACTCCACGCACCGTCGGACGGATGCCGCGCCATCGCATGGCGCCGGCCTTGCCGAACTGGCGCAGGTTGTTTTCCTCGTTGCCGACCTCGCCGATCGTGGCCCGGCACTCGATCAGCACCTTGCGGATCTCGCCGGAGCGCAGCCGCAGCTGCGCATAGCCGCCCTCGCGCGCCAGCAGCTGCACCGAAGTGCCGGCCGCGCGCGCCAGCTGCGCGCCCTTGCCGGGCAGCATCTCGACGCAATGCACCGTGGTGCCCACCGGGATATTGCGCAGCGGCAGCGTATTGCCGACCCGGATCGCCGCTTCCTGCCCGCTCTGCACCTGGGCCCCGACCGCCAGGCCGCGCGGGGCGATGATGTAGCGGCGCTCGCCGTCGGCATAGCACAGCAGCGCCAGATGCGCCGAGCGGTTCGGGTCGTATTCGATCCGCTCGACCTTGGCGGCCACGCCGTCCTTGTTGCGCCGGAAATCGACCACGCGATAGTGGCGCTTGTGCCCGCCGCCCTGGTGACGCGTGGTGATGTGGCCGCTGTTGTTGCGCCCCGAACCGCGGATCTTGCGTTCTGTCAGCAGGGCGTGCGGCCGCCCCTTGTGCAGGTCGGGATTGACGACCTTGACCAGCGCGCGTCGGCCCGCGGACGTCGGCTTGACCTTGACCAGCGCCATTTTCTACTTCACCTCTTCTGCGAAGTTGATTTCCTGCCCCGCCTTCAGGCACACATACGCTTTGCGCAGGTTGGCGCGCCGCCCCGGCGTGCGGCCGAACTTCTTTTCCTTGCCGCGCCGGTTCAGGATCTGAACCGATTCGACCTGGACCTTGAACAGCGCTTCAACGGCCGCCTTGACCTCCTGGCGGGTCGCGTCCTGCACGACCTTGAACGCAACCTGGTTGTGCTTGTCGGCGATCATCGTCGACTTTTCCGACACGACCGGCGCCAGCAGCACGTTGTAAAGGCGTTCGGCTGACTTTATCCCGTGCTTCATGCCTGGCCCCACATCTGCTCGAGCTTCGCAATCGCCGGCCGGGTCACCACGACCTTGTCGAAGTAGATCATCGACACCGGATCGGCGTAGCGCGGCTCCACCACCATCACGTTCTTCAGGTTGCGCGACGCGAGGTCCAGATTCTGGTCCACGCTTTCGGTGATGATCAGGACCGACTGCAGCCCCATCGCCTTGAGCTTTTCGGCGAGCAGCTTGGTGCGCGGCGCCGGCACGCTCAGGTTGTCGACCACCGCGATCCGGTCGTCGCGCGCCAGCTGCGACAAGATCGAGCACGCGGCCGCCCGGAACATCTTGCGATTGACCTTCTGCGAGAAATTCTCGTCGGGCGAATTGGGGAAGATCTTGCCGCCGCCGCGCCACAGGGGGCTGGACGTCATGCCGGCGCGCGCGCGCCCGGTTCCCTTCTGGCGCCACGGCTTGCGGGTCGAGTGGCGCACCTCGGAGCGGTCCTTCTGCGCCCGCGTGCCCAGCCGCGCGTTGGCCTGGTATGCCACCACGATCTGGTGCACCAGGGCCTCGTTGTAATCCCGGCCGAACAGCGCCAGCGGCGCCGGCAACGTCGCGGTGGCTTCGCCTTTGTCGTTGAGCACTTTCAGTTCCATTGCAACCTCCGGCCGGCCACTCAAGCCTTCACCGCCGGGCGCACCAGCACACTGCCGCCCCGGGCGCCGGGAACCGCTCCGCGCACCAGCAGCAGCTGGCGCTGCGTGTCGATGCGGGCGATCACCAGGTTGTGGGTCGTGCGGCGCACGTCGCCCAGATGTCCGGCCATGCGCTTGCCGGGCATCACGCGCCCCGGATCCTGGCGCATGCCGATCGAGCCGGGCGCGTTGGTCGAGACCGAATTGCCGTGCGAGGCACGGTTGGACGAGAAATGGTGGCGCTTGATAGCGCCCGCAAAACCCTTGCCGATCGTCACGCCCGTGACGTCGACTTTCTGGCCGACCTCGAACAGGTCAACGCCGAGCGAGGCGCCCACTTTCAGATCGTCTTTCAACGCCGACGGATCGAGCCGGAATTCGCGCAACGCCGAGCCGCCCTCGACGCCGGCCTTGGCGAAGTGGCCGGCCTGCGGCTTGCCGATGCGCGAGGCCTTGCGAGTGCCGTGCGTGAGCTGCACGGCTGCATATCCATCCGTGTCGACCGTCCTGATCTGGGTGACCCGGTTGTTGGACACCTCGAGCACCGTGACCGGAACGGAGGCGCCGTCGTCATTGAAGATGCGCGTCATTCCGACTTTGCGGCCGAGCAGGCCCAAGCCGGAAATGCGCGAGGTCGGCGCCGCGGCAGACTCTGCCGCCGCAGACTTTGCATCCGCCATGTTATTCCCCGTCCTGCCGGCTACGATTGGCCGGCGCGTGAAAGCAGAAAAGCTTGCGAGTTTAACCTGCCGGGGTTATTGCTGCAACCGCACGGCGGCCGCTCGCCGATCTTCGGGGGTTCGATCAGCGGCCGGCGAAGCCGGCCTGGTTGGCGCCGCCGAGCAGCGGCACATCCAGCCCGGCATTGGACGCCGGGGTCAGCAAAAACGCGGCCGTTTGACCGTGGTGCGTCCCGAATCCGACGATCTGGCCCGACGCATTGATCGCCCGAGCCGAGCTCAGGGTCCAGCCGGCGGCGACCGCCCCGGACAGATCGTTCAGGTCGCGCATGGCCCCGTCGCGGTAGATGAAGGCGTGCGCCCCGTCCGGCCCGGAAACGTTCGAGCTTCCGACCACCTGCCCCTGGTCGTTGATGCCGTAGGCGAAGCTGCTCGAGCCGCCCAGGGTTCCGAGGTCCTGCATCGATCCGTTGCTGTAGAGGAATGCGTGCAGCGACGTGCTGCCGGCGATGTAGGCGCTGCCGGCGACTTCGCCCGCGGCATTGACCGACTGCTCGCGGCTGGGCATGGTCGTGAGCGGCCCGAGCTCGATCATCCTGCCGTTCGCGTACAAAAATGCCCGCAGTGAATCGCCGCCCGCCGCATAGGCAGTGCCGAAGACCTGTCCTCGATCATCGATCGTGTCGGCGTAGCTGCTCGCGCCGCCGAGGGTTCCGAGATCCTGCATCTTGCCGTCGCTGTAGATGAACGCGTGCAGCGCCTGGTCGTCCGCCGTGAACGAATTGCCGACCACCTGTCCGCGCGAGTTCAGACCCAGCGCCAGGCTGAACGATCCGCCCAATGTGCCCAGGTCGGTGATCGTGTAGCTCTGAGCCTGCGAAGCAAAGGGCGCCCCGAGCGCCAGGCAAACCGCAAGCGTGGCCACAGCGGAGCGCGGAAGCAGGTAATGGTGTCGGCGCATGGCCCGGATCGTTCGAAAGATGTCGTTGGCGCGGAACATACCCCAAGTTACGCTACACCGGTTCGATCCACGGACAGCCTCGCATCTAGACGGCATTCCAGGTCTAATCCGCGGCGCCGCGTACCTTTAGTGCGCGGTCGGGTGTGGTCGGGGAAGGGCAGGCCGGCGCTTTGTGCAGCGCGATATAACCCTGCCTTCGCGCCTGACGGCGCTACGGCGGGCTGGCGCCCGTTTACTGCACCTTGATTTCGACGTCGACGCCGGCGGGCAGGTCGAGCTTCATCAGCGCATCGACCGTCTTGTCGGTCGGATCGACGATGTCCATCAGCCGCTGATGCGTGCGGATCTCGAATTGGTCACGAGAGGTCTTGTTCACGTGGGGCGAGCGCAGCACGTCGTAACGCTGGATCCGGGTGGGCAGCGGAACCGGGCCGTGCACCACCGCGCCGGTGCGCTTGGCCGTATCGACGATCTCGACTGCCGAGCGGTCGATCAGCTTGTAATCGAACGCTTTGAGCCGAATCCGAATCTTCTGCTGTTGCATGTCGGTTCCTTACTCCAAAATCTTGGCGACGACGCCGGCGCCGACGGTTTTGCCGCCCTCGCGCACCGCAAAGCGCAGCCCCTGGTCCATCGCGATGGGCGAAATCAGCGTCACCACCATCTTGATGTTGTCCCCCGGCATCACCATCTCCGTGCCCGCCGGCAGCTGCACCGAGCCGGTCACGTCCGTGGTGCGAAAATAAAACTGCGGCCGGTACCCATTGAAAAACGGCGTGTGCCGCCCGCCTTCTTCCTTGCTCAGCACATACACCTCGCACTCGAACTTCGTGTGCGGCGTGATCGACCCCGGCTTGGCCAGCACCTGCCCGCGCTCGACCTCCTCGCGCTTGGTCCCCCGCAGCAGCACCCCCACGTTGTCCCCAGCCTGCCCCTCATCGAGCAGCTTGCGGAACATCTCCACCCCCGTGCACACCGTCTTGATCGTCGGCTTCAGCCCCACAATCTCGATCTCGTCGCCCACCTTCACAATGCCCCGCTCGATCCGCCCCGTCACCACCGTGCCCCGTCCCGATATCGAAAACACATCCTCGATCGGCATCAGAAACGGCTGGTCGATGGCCCGCTTGGGCGTCGGTATGTAGCTGTCCAGCGCATCGGCCAGCTTGAAAATCGACTGCTCCCCCAGCTCGCTCTTGTCGCCCTCCAGCGCCAGCTTGGCCGCCCCCTTCACGATCGGTATCACGTCGCCCGGAAACTCGTACTTGCTCAAAAGCTCCCGAACCTCCAGCTCCACCAGCTCCAGCAGCTCCGCATCGTCCACCATGTCGCACTTGTTCATGTACACCACGATGTACGGCACCCCAACCTGCCGCGCCAGCAATATGTGCTCGCGCGTCTGCGGCATCGGCCCGTCCGCCGCCGATACCACCAAAATCGCCCCGTCCATCTGCGCCGCACCCGTGATCATGTTCTTCACATAGTCGGCGTGCCCCGGACAGTCCACGTGCGCATAGTGCCGCTTGGCCGTCTGGTACTCCACGTGCGCCGTGTTGATCGTGATCCCGCGCGCTTTTTCCTCCGGCGCATTGTCAATGTCGTCGTACTTCTTCACATCCCCGCCAAACTTCGCCGCCAGCACCGCCGTCATCGCCGCCGTCAGCGTCGTCTTGCCATGGTCCACGTGTCCAATCGTGCCCACATTCACGTGCGGCTTGGTCCGCTCAAATTTGCCCTTGGCCATTTTTTGGAGTCCTTCCGGAGCCGGGTTCTCGGGTTGCGAATCAGCGCTTGGACGCGTCGGTCGACTTGGCGTTGATCACCGCCTCGGCTACGTGCCTGGGAGCCTCGGCGTAATGCTTGAATTCCATCGTGTAGGTGGCACGACCCTGGGTGAGCGAGCGCAGCGTGGTCGAATAGCCGAACATCTGCTCGAGCGGCACTTCGGCGCGGATCGCCTTGCCGCCGCCACCCGCGATGTCGTCCATGCCCTGGATCACGCCGCGGCGCGACGACAGGTCGCCCATCACGTCGCCCATCTTTTCCTCGGGCGTTTCCACTTCCACCGCCATGATCGGCTCCAGCAGCGTCGGGCCGGCCGCGCGCATGCCGTCCTTGAAACCGATCGAGGCGGCCATCCGGAACGCGTTCTCGTTCGAATCGACCTCGTGGTAGGAGCCGAAGTGCAAGGTCACTTTCACGTCGACCACCGGATAACCGGCCAGCACGCCGGCTTTCAGCGTCTCTTCGATTCCCTTCCTTACGGCCGGAATGTATTCGCGCGGCACCACGCCGCCCTTGATCGCATCGACGAACTCGAAACCGGTGCCGTGCGGCTGCGGATCCAGCCGCAACACGACGTGACCGTACTGGCCCCGGCCGCCCGACTGCTTGATGAACTTGCCTTCGACGCTCTCGACCGTCCTGCGGATCGTTTCGCGAAACGCGACCTGGGGCTTGCCGACCGAAGCCTCCACGCCGAACTCGCGCTTCATCCGGTCGACGATGATCTCCAGGTGCAGCTCGCCCATGCCGGAGATGATCGTCTGTCCCGATTCCTCGTCGGTGTGCACGCGAAACGAAGGATCTTCCTGGGCCAGCCGGCTCAGCGCGATGCCCATCTTCTCCTGGTCGGCCTTGGTCCTGGGCTCGACCGCCTGGGAGATCACCGGTTCCGGGAATGTCATCCGCTCCAGCGTGATGATCTTGTTCGGATCGCACAGCGTGTCGCCCGTGGTCGCGTCCTTCATGCCGACCGCGGCGGCGATGTCGCCCGCGCGCACCTCCTTGATCTCGTCGCGCTGATTGGCGTGCATCTGCAGGATCCGGCCGACCCGCTCCTTCTTGCCCTTGGCCGCGTTGTAGATCGTGTCGCCCGAGTTCAGCACGCCGGAGTACACCCGCAGGAACGTGAGCTGCCCGACATACGGGTCGGTCATGATCTTGAACGCCAGCGCGGCGAACGGCTCGTCGTCGCCCGCCCTGCGCACCGCTTCCTGGTCGCGGTCGTTCAACCCCCTGACCGGCGGAATGTCCACCGGCGAGGGCAGGTAGTCGATCACCGCGTCGAGCATCGCCTGCACGCCCTTGTTCTTGAAGGCCGAGCCGCACAGCATCGGCGTGATCTCGTTGGCGATCGTGCGGGCGCGCAGCGCCGACTTGATTTCGGCCTCCGTCAGCTGCCCCGTCTCGAGGTACTTGTTCATCAGCTCTTCGTTGGCCTCGGCGGCGGCCTCGACCATCTTCTCGCGCCACTCGGCAGCCGTCTCGACCAGGTCGGCCGGAACGTCGGTGTAGGTGAACTTCATGCCCTGGCTGGCCTCGTCCCACAGGATGGCCTTCATCTTGACCAGGTCGACCACGCCGCGGAAGTTCTCCTCGACGCCGATCGGAACCTGGATCGGAATCGGGTTCGCCTTCAGGCGCATCCGCATCTGCTCGTAGACCTTGAAGAAATTCGCGCCGGTGCGGTCCATCTTGTTCACGAACGCCAGGCGCGGCACGTTGTACTTGTTGGCCTGGCGCCAGACCGTCTCCGACTGCGGCTGCACGCCACCGACCGCGCAGTACACCATGCAGGCGCCGTCCAGCACGCGCATGCTGCGCTCGACCTCGATCGTGAAGTCCACGTGGCCCGGCGTGTCGATGATGTTGATCCGGTGCTCGGGCAGCGACAGGTCCATGCCCTTCCAGAAACAGGTGGTGGCGGCCGACGTAATGGTGATGCCGCGCTCCTGCTCCTGCTCCATCCAGTCCATCGTCGCGGCGCCGTCGTGCACCTCGCCGATCTTGTGGTTGACCCCGGTGTAAAACAGGATGCGCTCGGTCGTCGTCGTCTTGCCGGCGTCGATGTGTGCGGATATACCGATGTTCCGGTACCGCTCGATGGGGGTCTTTCTGGCCATTGCGTTCACCAGCTCAGAATCTGAAATGGGCGAAGGCCCGGTTGGCTTCGGCCATCCGGTGCACTTCCTCGCGCTTTTTCATCGCGCCGCCGCGCCCCTCCGAAGCCTCGATCAGCTCGCCGGCCAGGCGCAGCGGCATCGATTTCTCGCCGCGTTTCTTGGCCGCCTCGCGCAGCCAGCGCATCGCCAGCGCCATCCGGCGCACCGGCCGCACTTCGACCGGCACCTGGTAGTTGGCGCCGCCGACACGACGGCTCTTGACCTCGACCGACGGTCTGACGTTGCTCAGCGCCTGGATGAAGATCTCCACCGGGTTCTTGCCGCTTTTCTGTTCGATCTGCGCGAAGGCGCCGTACACGATCCGCTCGGCCACGGCTTTCTTGCCATCGAGCATGATCACGTTGATGAACTTGGTCACATCCGAGTTGGCGAACTTCGGATCCGGCAGGATCTCGCGCTTCGGAACCTCGCGACGACGCGGCATTGCGGTCCTCTTTCTTCAGTCGATTCGTGGCGCCTGCCACCCAGGTGGGCCCCATGGTGACGGGCCCCGACTTACTCTCACGCCGTTTCACCGACGACTGCGCCGCCGCCGTGATGCGCGGCGGCGCACGGTGCGTCTTACTCCGATTTCGGCCTTATTCCGACTTTGGCCTCTTCGCTCCGTACTTGGAGCGACCCTGCTTGCGGTCCTTCACACCCTGCGTATCCAGTGATCCGCGCACGATGTGGTAGCGCACGCCCGGCAAATCCTTGACGCGGCCGCCGCGGATCAGCACGACCGAGTGTTCCTGCAGGTTGTGGCCCTCGCCGCCGATGTACGAGATCACTTCGAAGCCGTTGGTCAACCGCACCTTGGCGACCTTGCGCAGCGCCGAGTTGGGCTTTTTCGGCGTCGTCGTGTATACCTTGGTGCACACTCCGCGCCGCTGCGGGCAGCTTCGCAGCGCCGGACTCTTGCTCTTTGTCCGCGCGCTCTCGCGTGCCCTGCGTACCAGCTGGTTGATCGTCGGCATGTTCCGGCTCTCGTAGCCCACCACGGTCTCGCGGCCCCGGTGTCGTGCACGACCGAAACCCTCGTCGAAACCTCTGCGAAGCCTTCCATTATATCGGAGCGCTTGCCCGGGGGCAACGCGGGGCGCCCCTGGCGCCCTCAGCGATCGACCGTTTTCATCATCGCTTCCGGATAACGATCGCCCGCGGCGGCTCCGGGCGGAAACGCCATATCCAGGCGCGCCAGCTGCTCGGCGTTCAGCCGCATGGCGGCCGCGCCCGTGTTCTGCTCCAGGTAAGCGACCTTCTTGGTGCCCGGGATCGCAACGATGTCATCGCCCTGGGCCAGCACCCAGGCCAGCGCCACCTGGGCCGCGGTGCCCCCGATCTGGCCGGCGACCGCTTCGAGTTCGCGCAGCAGGCCCAGGTTCTCGCGCAGATTGTCGGGCTGGAAGCGGGGCGTGTGGCGCCGGTAGTCGTCGGCGTCGAGCTCGTCCGCCTGCGTGATGCGGCCGCTCAGGAAACCCCGTCCGAGCGGGCTGAAGGCCACAAAACCCACGCCCAGCCGCCGGCAGGCGGCCAGCACGCTGCGTTCCGGATCGCGCGTCCACAGCGAGTATTCCGACTGCAGCGCCGTGACCGGGTGGACCCGGCAGGCGCGCTCCAGCGTCTGCGCCGACGCCTCCGACAGTCCCACGTGCAGGATCTTGCCTTCGCGCACGAACCCGGCCAGCGCCTGCATCGTCTCCTCGATCGGCACGTTGGGATCGACCCGATGCAGGTAATACAGGTCGATATGGTCCACGCCCAGCCGCTTCAGGCTGCCCTCGAGGGCCTGCCGCGCATGCTGCGGGCTGCCATCGATGGCGGGCGCGGACGCGCTGGCCGGATCGCGCACGATGCCGAACTTGGTGGCCAGCACGACTTCGTCGCGCCGCCCCTGGATCGCGCGCCCGACCAGCTCTTCGTTGGTGAACGGCCCGTAGGCGTCGGCCGTGTCCAGGAAATTGACGCCCAGGTCCAGCGCGTGCCGGATCGTCGCGATCGATTCGGCCTGGTCGGGCGGCCGTCCGTAAAAGGCGCTCATCCCCATGCAGCCCAGCCCGACGGCGGAAACGCGCGGGCCGGAGGAGCCGAGGCGTCGTAACGGAATTGTCATCGTTGCTGATCCCATCGGATTGAAATCCTATGTGGGGGCGAGGCGCTCAAAAGCAGCTCTCTTGCACCGGCACGTACCCCTGGGGCTCCTTTTTTTCGCGGGCAAGGGGCATTTTGTCGTCGCT
>Ga0307474_10001390_pt1 | contig 17623 bp, 17 predicted proteins | sample atmos_gasesECM1C_2_FD_203312 | JGI IMG/M metagenome (GOLD analysis project Ga0307474, IMG submission 203312) | Hardwood forest soil microbial communities from Morgan-Monroe State Forest, Indiana, United States - atmos_gasesECM1C_05 | ecosystem: Environmental > Terrestrial > Soil > Temperate... | reverse complement strand
GCTGCAGAACTACGGGTCGGAGAAGCTCGGCGGGATCGTGTCCCACCAGCATCCGGATCATGATTGAGACGAGCGAGACGTGCTAGGATGGGATCATGTTTGGCGCACTTGTTGAGGTTCTGATCGGCAAGGTGGCCGAGACCTTGGCCGATATCCCTGCAGCGAAAAACGCCCGCGAAGATCCCGTCTACAAGCAGAATGTCGAGATGCTGATCGAGCGAAATCGCAAGTTTGAGGAAGCCAAGGAATGAGCCGCATACCCAGCTTCGCCGATATCGCATTCGAAAGAGCGAGTGTTGTCGCGCCCGCCGGCAGCGCCGAGCCCTGGCTCACGCCCGAGGGCATTCCGGTCAAGCCGGCCTATGGCGAGGCCGATCTCGCCGGCATCGATTTCCTGGAGACCTGGCCCGGCATCGCGCCATACCTGCGCGGTCCCTACCCCACGATGTATGTCAACCAGCCCTGGACGATCAGGCAATATGCCGGCTTCTCCACGGCCGAGGATTCCAACGCGTTCTACCGCCGCAACCTCGCCGCCGGGCAGAAGGGGCTTTCGGTCGCCTTCGATCTCGCCACCCACCGCGGCTATGACTCCGATCATCCGCGCGTGTCAGGCGATGTCGGCATGGCAGGCGTCGCCATCGACTCGATCTACGACATGCGCACGCTGTTTGCCGGCATTCCGCTCGACCAGATGAGCGTGTCGATGACCATGAACGGCGCGGTGCTGCCCGTTCTCGCGCTGTTCGTCGTCGCGGCCGAGGAACAGGGCGTGCCGCCGGAAAAGCTCTCGGGCACCATTCAGAACGACATCTTAAAAGAGTTCATGGTGCGCAACACCTATATCTATCCGCCCGCGCCATCGATGCGGATCATCTCCGACATCTTTGCTTTCACCTCGCAGCGGATGCCGAAGTTCAACTCGATCTCGATCTCCGGCTATCACATGCAGGAGGCGGGCGCGACGCAGGATCTCGAGCTCGCCTATACGCTCGCCGACGGCGTCGAATATTTGCGCGCCGGGCTATCCGCCGGCCTCGATGTCGACCGCTTCGCGCCGCGGCTGTCGTTCTTCTGGGCGATCGGCATGAACTTCTTCATGGAAGTCGCCAAGATGCGCGCCGCGCGCCTGCTCTGGGCGAAGCTGTTGAAGCCGTTCAATCCGAAGGACGCGCGCTCGCTCTCCTTGCGCACGCATTGCCAGACCTCGGGCTGGTCGCTCACGGCACAAGACGTGTTCAACAACGTGATGCGCACCACCATCGAGGCCATGGCGGCAACGCAAGGCCACACCCAGTCGCTGCACACAAATGCGCTCGACGAGGCGCTCGCGTTGCCGACCGACTTCTCGGCCCGGATTGCGCGCAACACGCAGCTGTTCCTGCAGCAGGAGAGCGGCACCAATCGCATCATCGATCCCTGGGGCGGCTCCTACTATGTCGAGCGTCTCACCCGCGATCTCGCCGCAAGAGCCTGGGACCACATCCAGGAGGTCGAGGCGCTCGGCGGCATGGCGAAAGCGATCGAAGCGGGTCTGCCGAAACTGCGCATCGAGGAGGCCTCCGCCAAGACCCAGGCACGGATCGATGCCGGCCAGCAGGCGGTGATCGGCGTCAACAAGTACAAGCCGTCGGACGAAAAGCCGATCGACATTTTGAAGGTCGACAATTCCAACGTCCGCCGGCTGCAGATCGACAAGCTCAAGCGGTTGCGCTCCGAGCGCAACCAGAAGGACGTCGACGCAGCGCTTGCGGCATTGACGCGCGCGGCCGATGGCAGCGGCAATCTGCTCGCGCTCGCCATTGATGCTGCGCGGGCGAAGGCGACCGTCGGCGAAATCTCCGATGCCATGGAGAAAGTGTTCGGTCGCCACCGCGCCGAGATCAAATCCATCACCGGCGTCTACAAGCGCGAGGCCTCCAGCATGTCCAACCGGGTCGAAAAGCTGCAGGCGCTGATCGAGGCCTTCGAGGAGGCGGAAGGCCGCAGGCCCCGCATCCTGGTCGCCAAGATCGGCCAGGACGGCCACGACCGCGGTCAGAAGGTGATTGCGTCAGCCTTTGCCGATATCGGCTTCGACGTCGACATCGGCCCGTTGTTTGCCACTGCCGAGGAAGCCGCGCGCCAGGCGGTCGAGAACGACGTGCATGTTCTTGGGCTGTCCTCGCTGGCCGCCGCCCACCTCACCGCCGTGCCCGAATTGAAGGCCGCGCTGAAAAGTCAAGGCCGCGACGACATCATGATCATCGTCGGCGGCGTGGTCCCGCCGCAGGATTACGACGCGCTCTACAAGGCCGGTGCGGAAGCGATCTTCCCGCCCGGCACGGTGATTGCGGATGCCGCAGAAGAGCTGATCCAAAAGCTCAACGCACGGCTCGGCCATAGCGCGGCGGCGGAGTAACGGCGCCTTCGCGACAACATCGATGAACGTCCGTTAACGTGCGACACATGCCGACACGAAATGTGTCGCGCGCGCCATTGAACCTTGCGGGACAGGAATGCCGCGGACGCGGCCTCCGAGATGAAGCAGGACCCGCAGTTCTTCAAGGACGGCGGCTGGAGCTACGAGCGCATGGGAGAGCTTTTGTTGGATTGCCACACGGCAGCGCTGGTGGGCGGCTGGCTGGCCGAGGTTCGATTCAGGGCTTGCTTAGCCGCGTTAGTCGGGACATCGGACAACGGACTATGGCCGATCGCGCCAGCCGCGGCATGGGCCCGAACAAGTCGACACTGCCGCGACGCCGCGCGGGTTCCCGGGACCGACTTGGACAGTCGACGGTCAGGTAACACTAGTCGATTTCAGCACACGGCTTTTCCGTTCCCTCTGCGTTTCCTCGTATTGCGCTCGTCAAAACCGGCCATAATATCATTCACGCAGTGAAGCCTTACCGCGCCCTCGCACGAGATTCCCGTTTTTGAGGCAGAGTAAATAATCGGCTCAGACGACCGAAACCACGGAGAAACGTGATGCCCTTCAAGGTCCAGGTTGGTCCGCATCAGGTTTCAATCCATCACGGCCAGACAGTCCTGGTGGCTGAACCGGATGGGCAAATTCACTGGCCCAGCGAGAAGGGGCTCTATTTCTTTGACACACGAGTTATCAGCAGCTGGACTATCTACGCGAACGGTGAGCCTTGGGAGCTCCTCAACGGAGGTGCGATAACACACTACGCCTCGCGAACTTATCTTACGAATCGGGCGATTCGGACCGCAGACGGGATCATTCCACCACGCACGCTTGGTCTCGTTGTCAGCAGGCTGATCAGCGAGGGAATGCACGAGGACCTCGACATTGCCAACAACAGCATGCGCAGAGTGGACTTTCAGCTTGAGATGGCGTTGCGCTGCGACTTCGCCGACATATTCGAAGTAAAGTCGAACAATATTGTGCGCCGTGGACACATCGATACGACTTGGTCACAGACGAGGCAGCAGCTGCGGACCAGTTATCGCAATGGCAATTTCGTTCGCACCGTGATGTTAGCCCCGTCGCACCACTGGCCAAAAGCGACTTATTCCAACGGTCGGCTCAACTTCCAGATCGTCCTGGACCCCGGTGAAGCCTGGCACTGCTGCTTGCTCTACACTCTCGAGGACGGCGAGCGAATCCATCGACCTCCGCATGAGTGCTCCAGCCAACACCACAAGAAGCATGGTGAGACCCTCTCGGACTGGCTGCGGACGGTGTTGAAAATTCGTTGCAGCAACGAGGAATTCTACCGTCTTTATCGGCAGGCACTCGAAGACATGGCGGCGCTCCGTTTGCCGATCTTTGGCACGGATCACATGGTGTTCCTGCCGGCTGCCGGTTTACCCTGGTTTGTCGCTCCGTTCGGTCGGGACAGCCTGATCGTTTCGCTCCAGAACCTTTTGATTTATCCAGACTTTGCCCGTGGCAGCCTCGACATCCTGGGCTCACTGCAGGCGAAAGCCGAGGACGACTACCGTGATGCTGAGCCGGGCAAGATCCCGCACGAAATCCGCTATGGAGAGCTTGCCTACTTCAAGCTGATCCCGCACACGCCCTATTACGGTACAGCCGACGCGACCCCTCTCTACCTCATCACGCTGCATGCGGCTTGGCGGGCAACCGGCGACAAAATGCTACTCGAACGGCATCTTGCGACCGCGGAGGAATGCCTGTCCTGGATCGACCACTACGGCGATCGCGATGGCGACGGATTTCAAGAGTATCAGACCAAGTCCCCCGTGGGCTATGAGAACATGGGTTGGAAGGACTCCGGCGACAGCGTCGTCTACCCGGACGGGTCGCTCGTCAAAGGGCCAAAAGCGCTCTGCGAATTGCAGGGCTATGTCTATGACGCCTGGCGGCGCATGGCCGAGATATTCGATGAGCTCGGCAAGCCCAGCCGTGCCGAAGAGCTACGACGAAAAGCCGCAGCACTTTTCAAACGGTTCAATGATGCTTTCTGGGATGAGGAATTGGGTTTTTATGCCTTTGCGCTGGACGGCGAAAAGAGGAAAGTGCTGACAGTCGCGTCCAATCCGGGCCACTGCTTGTGGTCCGGCATCGTACCGCCGGAGCGGGCCACCAAGGTTGTGCAGCGCTTGATGGCGCCCGACATGTGGAGCGGCTGGGGCATCCGCACGCTTTCCGCCCTGCACCCCTCGTTCAACCCATACAACTACCAGACCGGGTCGGTCTGGCCGCACGACAATGCCCTGATTGCACTAGGGTTTAAACGGTATGGCTTCGGAGCTGAGGCCGCGCGGCTCGCGCGCGATATTAGTGAAGCGGGAAGTCACTTCCTGTCGAATCAGCTACCCGAACTCTACACGACGATCGAGCGTGATGAAGATAGCTTTCCGGTACAATATCTAGGGGCGAATGTGCCCCAGGCCTGGGCGGCCGGGTCGGTCTTCACCCTTATGCACGCGATCTTGGGGATCGTACCGGACGCGCCACGCGGAAAACTATATATAGACCCGCTGCTGCCGCAGTGGCTGCCGGACCTCACGCTGCTCGATCTCCATCTCGGCGACCACAGATATGATATCCGCTTCTGGCGCGACGGCGACCAGACGCAGTTTGACGTTCAGAAGGGCGACGCTAAGGCGGTCGTGAGAAGCAGCTTCGGTGCGCAGTTCGTTTAATGTCCGCATGCGGAAGGCGGAACGATGCTCGCAACTTCACTCACAAGTCGGGACGCCGGATTGCCTGTCGAAAGCCTGAGGGCGCTTGACTGGCTGAATTTCTTCCTCGCTGCCCTCCTCACCGGGTTTGGTCCCTTTGTTGCAGTCCATCTCGCGGAAAACGGATGGGCACCTGCAAGCATCGGAGCTATCCTGACCATCAGCGGGCTGGCTGGACTGACGACACAAGTTCCGGCCGGCGAGCTCATTGACGTGATCGGATCAAAGCGCGCACTGTTTGGAGCCGCAGCAACTGCCGCCGCCTTGGCACTGATGATCTTTGGACTGCGGTCGGACTTCCCATCGATCTCGGGCGCCGCCATCATACAGGGCGCTGTCGGCGGCGTCCTTGGTCCAAGCATCGCCGCTATCAGCCTGGGCCTGGTTGGGCACGACGCGCTCGCTGAGCGGCTAGGTCGAAATCAACGGTTTGCATCCATCGGAGGCCTGTCAGCTGCTGCGATCATGGGTGTTGTTGGGTATCTCCTATCCACTCGATACATATTTGTGGTCGCCGCCGCGTTGGCAGTCCCACTACTATTGGCGCTCCTTCGGATACGCGGCGCCGACATTCACTTTGGCCGATCCTGTGGCGCACCCGATCATCACGCGACCACGCCCAATAGAGCCAGCCGTTGGACGCTCTTTAAAGACGCCCGCTTTCTTGCCTTTGTGATGTGCCTCTTTCTATTCCAACTCGCGAATGCCTCTATCCTGCCCCAGGTCAGCCAGTCACTGGCGCATTCTGAAGGACATTCGTCCTCACTCGCGGTGTCCGCTTTGATCGTATTCCCGCAGATCGTTGTTGCACTGTTGTCGCCTTGGGTGGGACGCACGGCCGCGACCTGGGGACGTCGGCCGCTCCTGTTGCTTGGCCTTGCCGTAGTGCCGATTCGCTCGGGGCTTTCTGCGTTTACGGTGGACCCGGCCTTGCTCGTCATCTTTCAGCTGATGGACGGGTTCACCGGTGCGACGCTGGGCGTGCTGACGACGCTGATTATTGCCGACGTTACGAACGGGACCGGCCGGTTTAACTTGGCCCAAGGGCTCGCCGGTACGTTTTCCGGTGTCGGCGCTTCGCTTAGCACGTCAATAACGGGAATCGTTACTCAGAGATTCGGCTATACGGCCGGCTTGTTGAGCGTTACGGGGGTGGGTCTCATGGCCGTCGTCATCGTCTTGGCGTTCATGCCGGAGACAAAACCACCAGTTCTTCCGCGGCGAAATGGACGGCGAGCCAGACCGTTGGCTGTTGCGGATCCGTCCACTCGACGCGATGGCGCTTCCTTGCAGGGATGAAGACGTAATCCCCTATGCCCAGCGATCGCGCGGCAGGCTCATGTTCGAACTGCAATGTGGCGCTACCCTTCAGCACGATCACCCACTCGTTCCACGCCTGATCATACCAGAAGCCCGGCGGACTAATTTGCCCCTGCGATATAATGCGCTCAATCTTCAATCCAGGCCGGGCGAGGATTTCGCTGAACGTTTCTTCCCCTTTGTTGGCGACCGAAACATCCGCCACATCCGCGAATAGATTGCCTGGTTGGATCGTCATCGATATTTCCACGCCTTTCCAGAGCCGAATTACCTACAAAGCCCACCTAGCGCCCCATTCAGGTCCGTTCAACGGAGCATAGCGGACTGGATTTGCTCACGTTGAGTTCTTCGCATTTTGGCCCAGGGCTGCCGACTTGCGGCGCTGCATCAAGTCGGCAGCTATCTGGGGTGCGCCGGCCATCAGATCAACGTAGCGTCACAGCAGCCCGTGGCCGGTCTATCCAAAGCAGACTACCCCCTCACTGAACCCAGACGTTAGGGGACCCAGCATTGCTGCCCTCCCTACCCTTCAAAACCGTGGCCCTAGCGGCGTGCGGGTATCCTCGGGACGTGCTAATATCTCGTCATGAATGAGGCGGTAGACGTTCGAATCGAGGCCACCGTCGGCAAGTTGCACGAACTCGCCCCGCAGCTCAAAGCAGCGGGTGCGACCCGGCTGTGCCTGTTCGGGTCCAGGGCCCGTGGCGACGCGCGTCCCGACAGCGATCTGGACGTCCTGATCGACACGACCGCACGCGCCGACGCGCCGCGCTTCGACTATTTCAAGGTCTTGCATTTGATCGAAGCCGCTACCAGTCTGCACGCGCAGATTTCGCAACGGGAATTGCTGAAACCACGGCTCGCCGAGCGGATCGCCGACGATCTGATCGAGGTTTTCTGAATGCCGCCAACAGTCGAAGACCGGCTGCGGGACGTTCTGGAAGCCATCACCGACATTGATGAGTTGGTGCAGGGGGCGACACTCGAGCGCTTCACCGCCAACCGCATCCCGCGCTTGGCTACCGAGCGTCTGCTTGAGATCACCAATATTCACGGGCGGAAGATGATTGATTTCGGCAATTTGCTTCGGCATGCCTATCACACGACGGATGTAGCGATCGTCTCGGACATTGTTCACAACGAATTGCCCGCCTTGAAGACATTCGTGAGCGGCAAACTATCGTCGTTGAAGTAGCGAGCCGCGCTGACATGCCCACGCCGACCAATCCCCGCTTCGACACCAAAGCTCTCGCCAAAGATCTCCGCTCCGGCCATCGCGCGGTGCTGGCGCGGGCGATTACGCTGATCGAGAGCAGGCGCGGCGATCATCAGGCCGCGGCCCGCGAGCTGGTGCAGGCGCTGTTGTCCCATACAGGCAAGGCCGTCCGCGTCGGCATCACGGGCTCGCCAGGGGTCGGCAAGTCCACCACCATCGATGTGCTCGGCATGTTCCTGATCGAGCGCGGCCACAAGGTGGCCGTGCTTGCTGTCGATCCGTCGTCGGCGCGATCGGGCGGCTCGATCCTCGGCGACAAGACGCGGATGGCGCGGCTTGCCGCGTCCGAGCACGCTTTCATCCGCCCCTCTCCCTCCTCGGGCACGCTCGGTGGCGTCGCTGCGAAGACGCGCGAGGCAATGCTGTTGTGCGAGGCGGCGGGCTTCGACGTCATCCTGGTCGAAACCGTCGGCATCGGGCAATCGGAGACTGCAGTCTCTGACATGACCGACTTCTTCCTGGCCCTGATGCTGCCGGGCGCCGGCGACGAGCTGCAGGGCATCAAGAAGGGCCTGGTCGAGCTTGCCGACATGATCGCGATCAACAAGGCCGACGGTGACAATATCAAGCGCGCCAATGCGGCAGCCGGCGAATACCGCAGCGCGCTGCATATCCTCACCCCGCGCTCGGAGCACTGGCAGCCGCCGGTCGTGACCTATTCGGCGCTGACCGGCAAAGGCATTGCCGAGCTCTGGCAAAAGGTGCTTGATCATCGCAGCGCGATGACGTCGTCAGGAGATTTTGCCGCCCGGCGGCGAGAGCAACAGGTGAAATGGATGTGGTCGATGCTGGAGAGCCGCATGATGGCGCGGCTACGCTCGGAGGCCTCAATCCGCGCGCGCGTGAAGAAGATCGAGGCGGAGGTCGCCGAGGGCCGTGTCACGCCGGCATTGGCCGCTGAACAGATCGCGGAGATGCTGCGATGAGCTTGCGCATCCTCGTCACCGGCTTCGGCCCGTTTCCCGGCGCCCCCTTCAACCCGACCATGCCGCTGGTCGAGCGGTTGACGGAGCTGCGCCGCCCCGCGCTCGACGACGTCGCGCTGAACGGTCACATCTTCCATGTCACCTATCAGACCGTCGATCATGAGTTGCCGCATTTGATCGCGCGGCTGCGTCCGCAGGCTCTTCTGATGTTCGGCCTTGCGTCGCGCACCAGCTATCTGAGGATCGAAACCCGCGCACGCAATGCAGTCACCACGCACCTCCCCGACGCGGACGGCAACCGGGCGCAAAATTCATCGATTGTCCACGCGGCCGACGCCATGCCATTCGGCCCGCACACGGCAAGCCTGCTGCGCGCCGCCCGCGCCACCGGTATCGATGCACGTCTCTCGCGCGATGCCGGCGCCTATCTCTGCAATTACCTCAGCTGGCGCGCGATCGAGGCGACGCGAGAGCCCGGCGGGCCGGCGCTGGTGTCGTTCGTTCATGTGCCCTTGGTGGCGCGCGATCGGAGCGCGCGTGCGGGAGCGCCTGATATCACGCTGGAGCAGCTGGTTGACGCAGGTGAGGCCATGCTGATGGAGATGGTGAAGCTCGCGCGGCAGAGGGAGCGCGAGGTTGAGTGTGCGGAATCGTAGGGCGGGTAGAGCGCCAGCGAAATCCACCCTACGAGACCGTCACTGGGTAAAGATTTAACCCTACCCCCAACAATCGCCCCTTCCTGCGCTCGTCGCCGCCCCACCGGGCAGCATTACTGCGGTAATTCACCCGCTCGGGAAACACGCAGGCCATGGACCTCAATCGCCGCCATCTGCTGAGCGCCTCCGTTGCCGGTGCGACCGGTGCATTGGCCGCGCCCCGCGACACGCTGGCCTCTTCGCTCGGGCGCGACGCCACACAATATGGGCTGCGGCCTGGCAGCCCCGACGACCAAACCAAAAACCTGCAGCGTGCGATCGATGAGGCTGCGCGCGCGCAAGCGCCGCTGGTGCTGCCGCCGGGCGTCTATCGCACCGGCCTGTTGAACCTGCAAAAAGGCACGCAATTGATCGGCGTGCGCGGCGCGACCAAACTCGTCTTCACCGGCGGGCCGTCGCTGCTCCTGGGCGAAGGCTGTGGTCACATCACGCTTTCCGGGATCACGCTTGACGGCGGCGGCATTCCGCTGCCGGCGCGGCGCGGCCTGATCCATCTCGCCGGCGGGCGCGCGGTAGAGATCGCCGACTGCGAGATCACAAACAGCGGCGGCAACGGCATCTGGATCGAGCAGGTTGCGGGCGACATCAGGGGCAACATCTTCACCGACATCGCGGCGACCGCGCTGGTCTCCTTCGACGCCCTGGGCCTTATCGTGGCGCGCAACACCATCATCGGCACCAACGACAATGGCATCGAGATCCTGCGCACGGCCATCGGCGATGACGGGACACTGGTCGCCGACAATCGTATTGAGAATATCAAGGCCGGCCCCGGCGGGAGCGGGCAATATGGCAACGCCGTCAACGCCTTCCGCGCCGGCAATGTGATCGTGCGCGGCAATCGCATCAAAAATTGCGACTACTCCGCGGTGCGCGGCAATTCGGCCTCCAACATCCAGATCACGGGCAACAGCGTCAGCGATGTTCGCGAGGTAGCGCTGTACTCGGAATTTGCCTCTCAGGGCGCGGTCATCGCCAACAACACCGTCGACGGCGCGGCACTCGGCGTCTCCATCTGCAATTTCAACGAAGGCGGCCGCATGGCGGTCGTCACTGGCAACATCATCCGCAACCTGTTGCCCAAGCGCCCGGCCGGAACCGCACCGGACGACGACGGCGGCATCGGCATCTATGTCGAGGCCGATTCGAGCGTGACGGGCAACGTGATCGAGAATGCGCCTGCCTTCGGCATCGTCGCCGGCTGGGGCAAATATCTGCGCGACGTGACCATCACCGGCAACGTCATCCGCAACGCCCCTGCCGGCATCGGCGTGTCGGTCGCGGCAGGCACCGGCATCGCGCTCGTCAACAACAACATGATCGCGCAGACGCCGGGCGGCGCGGTAGTGGGGCTCGATCACGCCCGTGTCGTGACCGCAGATCTCACCGCCGACGGCGCGGAGCGCTACGCGCAGGTCGTGGTCGGCAGCAACGCGGTGCGGCGATAGACGTTACAAGACGTTGCGCAGAAGCGGGTAGCGCTGCTCCATGGTGGCGAGGTCCGCAGCCGGCGGCGGCGCGATAAGTGCCTGCTCCAGTGCGACGAGATCCACCGTCAATCGAGACGGCGCCTCCTCCCTTGCGAGATCAGGGTCCGCGAGGGAAATTTCGGTCGCAGGAGCGCTCGCGCGCCACAACGCCTCGGGCCGACGCTCCTGCCGAAGCGGGCCCGGTGCATCGTCCCTTTGGGGGACCGGACGGCCTGACGAGAGCGCGCGCCACGTCTCAACCGCCTTCTTGGCTTCCTTGATGTTTTCGAGAAAGGCCCGTTCGCCGTAGTAGCGGCGCCAGCGGCCGCTCTCGAACAGATCGGTGAGATGTTGCAGCCGCTGTTCGGCAAGCGTGCACCAGCGTGCGAGCAGATCGCGGCGCAAGGCCACGTCCAAATCCACGTCCAGGAGTTGTGTCATGAATTCCAGCCCGTAATGAGGAGTAACGGACGCAGACGCAACGGACGCGAATCAACCGGACGCGACAGTAGTATTTTGTGGAAAACCTTTTTCTTGTCCAGCGTGTGACATGTTTTCGTGCCCGAAAACCGTAGTTCGCCGGATGTATTCGGATTCTTCGTAGGGTGGGTAGAGCTGGAGCGAAACCCACGGCCTTTGCAAGCCGCACGAGTAGTGGCGGGTTTCGCGGAGCCCGTCATCGGGCGCGCGTTCGCGCGACCCGTTGGCGCTACCCACCCTGCAAAACAGTCACCAGGCCGCGCTCATCGCGGCCGTGCCAGCATCGATATGGAAAAATGCCGCCTAAAACGAAAGACCCGTCCGGGGGTAATTTACCCTATGGGTCGCCACCTCAACTAATTACGCTAAGGCTGCCCTGCCTATCAGGGCCAATAGGTCCGATAAGTTACCGGTTGAGAACGCTTGTCGGATAACTAAACGATGGTGGGTTGAGGACGCTTGTCGGATAACTAAATCCCGGTCGGTTGAAGACGCTTGTCGGATACATTTTCGATGCCGTCATTGAATTATAGTGCGTGTGTTGCGTCGCTGAATAGTGCGTCCTTGCTTCGGCAGCAAAGGGAGCGCAAGCCAACTCCACAGTCACGAGCGCGGCAATCGCCAGTCTGGTCTTCATCATGGTTGGTCCTTTCTCTTCATCTTCAGGTTAGATAGGCACAACCAGAACCGCCGCCGATCACGCTTGTTTCAATCCAGCGTGACCGCGCCCTTTTCACCAGCCAGTTATCAATTTGAGCGTGAATGTCCCAGCCGCGGCGCGCTAGGGCACCGTAAGCTCATAGCCCGCCCACCATAGGGCCGTAGTAGGCATCCCAGTGACCCCAGGGGTCCCAACGATCGTTGTGGCCGGCTACGTCGTCGTAACGGATCGACGGCCGGGGCGCTTCGACATGGTGGCTTGTTTCGTGGTGATTTAGCGTTGCGGCCTGAGCGGACGCGCTGCCGGCGATCAATAGTCCCAAAACCAAAACATAACGACGCATCGTGTTTGCTCCTATGTAAGCGTTTGGTGTGCTCAGAACATTAGTGATCGTGCTCTCGCCGCGACATCCCATGCTTATGGGGGTGCCAGTTTTTCCGTGAATGTCCCAGCCGCAGCGGGACGACTTCATTCCCCGTGCGGCCGGCTCGAATGGCGACCGGCATGATGGTCGTGCCAAGTCGACGATTGCGAAGGGACGAGGATGGGATCTGCCAAGTTCATTGGGCCTGCGAGTGCAAGCGTGCTCGGAGCGACGAAGGCAATCGCCAGTACAACGGTCGAAAGTTTCACTGCCACATAGTCCGTTGTCGTGTTAAGTCACGACCTTCATGTAGACAGTGTCCTTCCGATCCCCCGACACTCTTTCGTGACGCTTTCGTGAGGTCACGCGGCCGTTGACCTGCAATTTCGTGCCGCCACCTGCTTACACCACTGGGTGTCGGCATTGATCACGGGATCGTCCATGTAGTTTCCGGTTCGGACCCCCACACCGAAAGGATCAAAGCTCGCAAGACTGCTGCCGCGCGAGCGACAGCCCTACACGCAGGGCGGCGGGTATCTGGAGCGGCCGTTCTATCTGTCGGAGGCGACGCTGCGGCGCCAGTGGGACGCGGACGTCGCAAAGACCGCCGACGCGGTGGAAGGATTCGAGCGGTTGACCTTCCATGCTGCCGGCATGGCTTTGCGACGACGATGCTGGGCAATGGCATCGATGCCAAGACAGCCGCAGAGAAAGGCGGCTGGGATGACATCGCGCTTTTCATGAAAACGTACGCGCACGCGATGACCGACCCGACGCTGACCGACGTGGTTTTTGACACGCCAGTGACACGCGGCGAGTCGTCACCTCAACAAAAACAAAAGGTTAGCAAAAACGAAAGACCCGTCCGGGGGGACAACCGGACGGGTCAAAGCCATATGGGCGCTTGGGGTGGATGGGCGCTCGCGCCTGATATGACTGTCGGGGAGGGATTTCCGCTCCCACCCCAGTTGGTCGATTGAGCACCGCGGCACGTTCAACGGGGCTCGCGATTTTTTTAACCTCTCGGAAACAGGGTTTGCCCGCGCGAGAAGCTAATGTGCAGCCGCGCCCCTCGCCTCGGTGGCCGTCGAGTTCTCAGTCGCCGCAGCCGCAACGGGCGCATTTTGCTTCGTATTTTCCTTGGGTTCCGGCATGTCTTCACTGGCCTTGCCCTGTTCCGATGCCGCCGTTGGCGTGGGCATCGCTGCGATCGTAGCCTTTACCGCCGCATAGGCATCCGCCTCACCGGCTCCGAACTCGTCATCACGACCCGGTGAACCAAGATCGCGTGCGTTGCTCATCAACAACGTTCGCACTTCGTCCGCCTTCAAAGCCGGATTGCGTTCCAGCATCAAGGCGGCAAGCCCGCTGACATAGGCGGCCGAAAACGACGTGCCCGACGTCATCTGATATTTCTCGTCGGGTGCGGGAAGGAAGATATCGACACCGGGCGCGGCGAGCGCGATGTAGCTGCCGCGGTTCGATGCTGCGAGTAATTTGTCCTGCGCGTCGGTCGCGCTGACCGCAATGACGTTGGGATTGGCAGCAGGATAGAGCGGCGGCGACTTGGCACCGGCATTGCCTGCTGCTGCGATTATCACCCGGCCCTTGGCAGCGGTTGCCATAATGCCGCGCTCGATCAACGCGTCCTTCGGCCCCGCGAAGCTCATATTGACGATCTGCGCGCCGTGGCCCACGGCATAGTCGAGCGATTTCAGGATCACATAGGAATTGCTTTCGGCGCCGGCGGCCGATTGGCCGAAGGCGCGGATCGCAATGATCTTCGCCGCTGGCGCGCTGCCCATCAGTTTCGCATGGGAAGCGATGACGCCGGCGATCCCGGTGCCATGAACATGCGGCCCTTCCTTGGAACCGAGCGCATCGAAACTGTCGACGATCGCTCCGGCAAGCTCAGGGTGCTTTGTATCGATCCCGGAATCGATGATCGCAATTTTGACGTTGGCGCCGTGCGCCAGCGTATGAGCTTCCGGCAGGTGAAGTTTCGCCAGCGCATATTGGGCGGGATCGCCTTCGCTTGGCGCCGACTTCTGATCTTGCAACAAATAGCGGAAGTTCGGCTGCACCGAGCGCACGCTTGTATCGGATGCGAGCTCGCGACTGGTCGTATCGAGCGAGCGGCGGTCGGTGATACGGAACAGGCCGATGGTTGCGTCTACAACCGCAAAATTCTGCGACGCGATCCGCGTCAGTCCGTGACGCCGCGCGAGCGCGTCGGCCTCCGCATCCGACAGGGTGCCGTCGATCTCGGCGACGATCTCATCCGCGATGCTGCGGCTCGGCACAGCCGCTTGTTGCCTATTTCGCCTCGCATCAGTCAGCCGCTTCTTACCGGACGGGCTGCCGCCTCCGCTGGTCAGCACGGGATTGCCGGCACATTCGCCGTCGCTGTCGCGATAGGCCGTGCTGCAAGCCGGATAGAGATTTGGTGAGTAATGCGCGTAGGGAAGCACCGGGATCGTCGCGCTGCGCGCCGTCAGCACCGGCTTCGGCGGGACCCTGGCGACATTGACGGGGGGAGTGTTTACCCTGGCGCCGGTGTTACCCACGGTCGGATTGATATGCGGCCCGTGGTCACCGCCGACTGCGGCGGACACGCGCGGGGTGACGGCGCGCGGGGCAATATTGAGATTGGGCGAGCGTATGAAGCCCTGTGCATCAGCGGCCGTATCGAAGAGGAGTGCCGATATCAGGGTCGCCGCACCGATGGCCAAAGGGGCTATCGCGCGGACCATGGCCTGCCGCTTCGCAGCATCGCAACGCATGGGACCTCGCAATTGGCCTGACGCCATCCTGCCTCACTGCGCGGGCACGGCCAGACTGACGATCTTCTCGCTCGCAAGCTTGTTGACCAGGCTCGTCAGATCGTCCTTGCTCATCGCCTGGTCACCGAATTGCAGGCGAAACATCCCGCCGCGAGCATTGCCGATGATCGAGGCCTGGTATTTGTCGAGCAACGCCGTGATGTCGGCGACGCGGGCGTCCGGCGAGAAACGCACCAGCGCGCGGGCCGGCGCGGCGCGGCCGAGGTCGCGGGTCACCGGCTCGTTCATGCTGAGCGACGCGGTCTGGAAAGTGCCGGACTGGCTCTTCGTCAGAATGATGCCGATCACGGCGGCCTGAGCGACCAGCACGATCGCCCCGAGCGTCGCCGACCAGGCAAGCGTACGGGACGAAAGGTTAGAAAAAAAACCGGAGACTCTCGCAGCCAGGCCTGCGGTCACGGGCGGACGGCGCTCGGGCTCGGCGTCGATCCCGGCAAACAGCTTCTGCATGGCGAGCCCAGATGGTGCACCCAGGCTTTCATTCAGGGCGATGGTCTCGGCATATTCCTCGCGGATCGCGTCATATTGCCGGGCGAGCGCAGGATCGCTGGCCAGCGCCTCCTCGACTCGGCGCGCGTCGTGCGCACTCAGCCTGCCCGTGGCGTGCCATGGCAGCAGCAGCTCGAGTTCACTGGGCTCTTCTTCGAGCATCTTCCTACTCAATGCCATCATGGCCAGCCTCGCTCGACGCCGGCTGCCTTCAGCAGTTCGGCTAATTTCTTGCGCGCGTAGAACAGTCGCGTCTTCACCGTGTTTTCCGGGATCCCGACGATTTCGGCCACTTCCTCCACGGACTTCTCGTGGTAGTAGACGAGATCGACAATCTCCCGATGCTCCGGCGAAAGTCCGCCCAAGCACTTACGCAACGCCTCACCGGTATCCTTCTTCGTTGCCGCCACTTCCGGATCGTCGGACGTGTCCTCGATCGCCAGCGCAGCCTCGTCTTCCAGCTCGAGGTCCTTCCGGCGCCGCAGCGCCGAGAGGGCCTTGAAACGCGTAATCGCCAACAGCCAGGTGGAGACAGCGGATCGGCCTTCAAATTTGCCGGCCTGACGCCACACATCGAGGAAGACCTCGCTGATAAGATCTTCTGCGACCTGTTCGTCGCGGACGAGCCGAAGCCCGAAGCGAAACACTCTGACATGGTGCCGTCCGTACAGCACCTGCATGGCGAGCCGGTCGCCCCGCGCGATCCGGGCGATCAGGACTTCGTCCGAAGCCGCCTGTGGTGCGCTCAAGGTCCGTCTCGCAGGATTTGTCGGATGGGGTTACCGGGAGGTTCGATGGCTAGGCCAAGATTCTTCAGGGTGCCACGATCGCGCGATTGCATGTGTGATCTACCGCACAAATCGGCAGCCGCGCGTGGAAATACCTCATGCGCCGGAAAACTGCATCGCAAAATGGTATCATGGTAATAATTCCACTCCGGGACCATGCCTAGCCCAGTGATGCGAGCTTAGCAGGCCCGCTTGATTTGGCTGCGGAATTTGCACTCTGGTCGGTCCTCTAAGCTGTTGTTTTCTTTTCTTTTTCTTCTACTGATATGCCCTGTACTAACTGGAAGTAACATAGTATAATCCTACCTGGCCGTTACTCCCTGGTTACTTTTCCCCTCAGGGAGGTCGGACCCCCCAAAAAGTAGGAGAGAGAAGTGACCAAGGCATTGACCGCGGCCAGCGTGGCCCGATTCCGCAAGACCGACGAGGTCCAGGAAATCCCTGACGGAGGCTGCACGGGGCTCTATCTCGTGATCTACACCAGCGGCCGGAAGAGCTGGGCCCTGCGCTACCGCAGGCCGGACGACAACCGCACTGCGAAGCTAACCCTGGGCTCCGTGTTCGACTCCGTAGACGGCGAGCCCGACATCAAGCCCGTGATCGGAGGCCACCTCTCGCTGAAGTCCGCTCACCTGCTCGTTGCAGAACTCAAGCACGAAATCTCGCTGGGCAGAGACCCCGGCCTCGCCCACGCTGCCAAGAAGCGAGCGATCGCAACGTCGGACAAGTTCTCCGGCGCGGCGGTCGATTTCATTGAGCTGCACGCCAAGCGCGAGACCCGCAGGTGGAAGAGCACGGCGCGCTACTTAGGGCTCCAGCCCAAGGTTGATGGAAATGGGCTGGAGACGATCCCGAAGGGATTGGCTGACCGCTGGCGCGACAAGCCGATCAACGAGATCGACACCGACTTGATCCACCACGTGGTCGACGAAGCGCGAGAGAAGGGCGTGCCCGGCCTCGCGCGCCGCCGCAAGGATGGGCCTTCGGAGTCACAAGCCCTGGCGATGTATGCCGCCATCTCTTCCATGTTCACCTGGATGAAGGGCAAGCGCAGGCTGCGCCAGAACCCGGTCGATGATGTGGAAAAGCCAAAGGCTTCAAGGAAGCGCAGCCGAGTGCTGATCGACTGTGATCGCG
>Ga0307474_10001389_pt1 | contig 17631 bp, 14 predicted proteins | sample atmos_gasesECM1C_2_FD_203312 | JGI IMG/M metagenome (GOLD analysis project Ga0307474, IMG submission 203312) | Hardwood forest soil microbial communities from Morgan-Monroe State Forest, Indiana, United States - atmos_gasesECM1C_05 | ecosystem: Environmental > Terrestrial > Soil > Temperate... | reverse complement strand
CCACGAGCTGGCCGGACACGTCGTGGCCTACGGCTACCACGGCCATGACGCCGTGATCCGCGTGCGGCCGGACCAGGATGCCGCCGCGCCCACGATCATCGTGCGCACGGTGGGCGGCCAGCAGCTGCCGCCAGGCACCCCGGTGACCCTGCGCGCCCGCAGCCCGGTCCTGGCCTGGCCGCACCCCTGATCAACCCCGAGCCGGGGCGTAAATACGCTGCAGGCTGGCCTGGGCCGGGTCCGCCGGGGCCAGCACCTTGCCCTCGGCGAGCAACTGCCGGGCGCGCGTCACCGTCGCGGCCGTGGCATACGAGTTGGTGGTCGCCGTGGCCTGCTGGCTCTGGACCATAATGGTCTGCGCCACCGACTGGCTGTCATTGTCGGCGGCGGCGGATTCCTTCTGGATGGACAGGTAGGTCAGCAGCGCCCCGGTCATCGCGGCCACGGCCACCGCGATGGCGATGACCAGTTCCCACCGTTTCGACTCCGGCTTGGATTTGGCCGGCCGCGAGGCGTCGTCCGGCTCCGACTCAGCGGCGTCGTCGCCGGGACCGTCCGCGGCCGCCACCGCCTCGGCTTCCGCTACCGCCTCGGCTTCGATCACCGCCTCGGCTTCGGCCACCCCCTCGGCTTCGATCACCGCCTCGACGACGATTTCCACCTCGGCCGCGGCGATCGCCTCGACGACCGCCGCCTCCGGGGCCGGCTCGGGAGCGCGGGCCGGCTCGGAGTCCGGCGCCGGAACCCGGCCGGATTCGCCGCCCGTCATCCGTCACCCGCACCGGAGCCGGCGCCCGCGGCGCTATACCGGATCGCTGAACCTGAATTCGCCGCGAATGACGCAGCAACCAGCACTACGGCAGGCATGATCCCCCCGGGTTCCCCTATCCGTCCCGTGCCCCGTGCATCTCGCCCTGGCCCACCCCGGCTCAATGCACCTAAGCCGCCGCAACCCGACTCATCAGGTAAAACGTCTATAGCCGGAATTAGTATCACCGCGTGACGCAACAAACAAGTGTTTGAAAGGCACCTTCAAGTCGCCGCAGACCCGCGCTATTGCGATGATCGTCAGCGACTTTTCATCGCTTCGGTGCAGTTGATCACCCAATTTCTCCCGGTCTGTGACCACCGAACCCGTGAAATGTCGAGATGATCAGGGTTTGCCGGGCACGGGCCGCGGGACTTGACGATCATGGACGGGGCCGGGGATCGTGTGGCCATGACCGAGGCCTCCGGGCTGGCCGGGCTCCTGGCGTCGCGCCTGCGGGCGTTGTGGGGCGGCGACGTCGAGATCACCGGCATCCAGCGGCTGCCCGGCGGGGCCAGCCGGGAGAGCTGGGGCGTCCAGCTGCGCACGGGCACGCTGGACCCGGAGCGCCGCCTGATCCTGCTGCGGGACCCGGCCGGGGCGGTCCCCCGTCGCGACGTCGCGGTCGAGGCCGGCGCCCTGGCCGCGGCGCGGGCGGCCGGCGTCCCCGCGCCGGAGCTCTACGATCACGGCGCGGACCTCGAAGGACGTTCCTACCTGCTGATGGAGCGGCTGACCGGGGAGACGATCCCGCGACGGCTGCTGCGCGACGACGCCTACGCCGCGGCGCGGCCGGGGCTCGCACGCCGGCTCGGCGAGGTCCTGGCCGGAATCCACCGGGTCGATCCCGACGCGGTCCCCGGCCTGCCCCGGGTCGACGCGCTCGGCGAGGCGGTCCGGATGTACCGGGAGTTCGGCGAGCCGCGGCCCGCGCTGGAGATCGGCCTGCGCTGGCTGGCCGAAAACCGTCCGGCGGAATGCCGCGACGGCCTGGTGCACGGCGATTTCCGGACCGGCAATCTGATCGTGGGCGAAGACGGGCTGCGGGGCGTCCTGGACTGGGAACTCGCGCACCGCGGCGATCCGCGGGAGGACCTGGGCTGGCTGTGCACCAAGGCATGGCGGTTCGGCTCGCCCAGCCCGGTCGGCGGCTTCGGCAGCAGGGACGAGCTGATGGCGGGGTACTCCGCCGCCGGCGGCACGCCCCCGGACCCGGCCACCCAGCGGTGGTGGGAGCTGTACGGCACGGTGCGCTGGGGCCTGCTCTGCCGTCGCCAGGCCGCGCGCTACCTGGCCGGGGGCGAGCGCTCCATCGAGCTCGCCGTGCTCGGCCGCCGGGTCTGCGAGCAGGAGTACGACGTGCTGCTCGCGCTGGGCCACGCCGCGCCGCGGCCCGCGATCGACCCGCTGGACCGCGACGTCACGGCCCAGGGTGCGCCGCACGACCGTCCGCACGCTCCGGAGCTGCTGCGCGCCGTCCGCGAGTTCCTCACGGCCGAGGTGGCGGAGTCCGAGCCGGTGCTGGCGTTCCACGCCCGGGTCGCGGCGAACGCGCTGCGCATCGCCGAGCGCGAGGCCATGCTGGCCGGCGGGCACGCGCGCGACCACCGGGCCCGGCTCGCGAGCCTCGGCTGCGCCGACGACGCGGCCCTGTGCGCGGCCATTCGCGACGGATCCCTGGATCAGCGCTTCGACGACGTCGTCGCCGCGGTCCGGGCCATGACCGTCGACAAGCTCACCGTGGCCAACCCCGCCCACCTTTCCCGGCCCGGATAGGACGCCTTGGCCCTAGGGGGACGACCCCCCTATAACCCCCCGCCGCGCAGCAAGCTCCGCGAAAATCAGAGGGTGGACTTCAACCTGCCCGACGACCTGCAGCGGTACCTGACCGAGCTCGACGACTTCATCGAGCGGGAGATCAAGCCGCTGGAGCAGGCCGACGACAACATCCGGTTCTTCGACCATCGCCGCGAAGACGCCCGGACCGACTGGGAACGCGGCGGGCTGCCCAGCCGCGAGTGGGAGGCGCTGCTCGCCGAGGCCCGGCGGCGGGCCGATGCCGCCGGGCATTACCGGTACGCGTTCCCGCGCGAGTACGGCGGCCGCGACGGCACCAACCTGGGCATGGCCGTGATCCGCGAGCACCTGGCCCGCCGCGGCCTCGGCCTGCACTGCGACCTGCAGAACGAGCACGCGATCGTGGGCAACAACGTCGGCCTGCTGCTGATGCTGCGCTACGGCACGCCTGAGCAGCAGGAGGAATGGGTTGACGATCTCGCCGCGGGCCGGCGTCACTTCGCGTTCGGCATCACCGAACCCGAGCACGGCAGCGACGCCACGTTCATGCAGACCCATGCCGAACGCTCCGGTTCGGGGTGGCTGATCAACGGCGAGAAGACCTGGAATACGGGGATCCACACCGCCACCCACGACCTGGTCTTCGCGCGGACCGGCGGGACGCCCGGAAGTGCCGACGGGATCACCGCGTTCCTGGTGCCGGCCGACGCGGACGGGCTGCGGGTCGAGGAGTATCTGTGGACCTTCAACATGCCCACCGACCACGGGCGGGTCTCGCTGACCAACGTCCGGGTCCCCGGCGCCGCGGTGTTCGGCGGCGAGGGGCGCGGTCTGGGGGTGGTGCAGCATTTCTTCAACGAGAACCGGATCCGCCAGGCCGCCTCCAGCCTGGGCGCCGCGCAGTTCTGCATCGACCGCTCGGTCGAGTACGCCAAGACCAGGTCCCCGTTCGGCAAGCCGCTCGCGGCCAACCAGGCGATCCAGTTCCCGCTGGTCGAGCTGCAGACGCAGGCCGAGATGCTGCGCGCGCTCATCCACAAGACGGCGTGGGGCATGGACACCGACGGGCCGTTCTCGCGGTCCGAGCAGGTCTCCATGTGCAACTACGTGGCCAACCGGCTGTGCTGCGACGCGGCCGACCGGGCCATGCAGATCCACGGCGGCCTGGGCTACTCACGCCACCAGCCGTTCGAGCACATCTACCGGCATCACCGCCGCTACCGCATCACCGAGGGCACCGAGGAAATCCAGATGCGCCGCGTGGCCGGGTACATGTTCGGCTACATGCGCCAGCGGGAGCCGAAGGGCGTCGCCGCGGGTTAGCTGCCCGTGGCCACTTCGGTCACGGCGACGCCTGAGACCGGGCGCCGGGCGCGCCCGCGCCGGACCGACAGCGCGGCCATCGCCGCCGCGGCCAGCGCGGTGGCCGCGAGCGCCGTGTTGACCAGGGCGAACCCGCGGACCGCCTGGCCGGGACCGTGGGCGAGCGCGAGGTAGGCGGAGCCGAACGCGGCGGTGCCGATCACCCCGCCTGCCCGGGTCGTGGTGTTGAAGAGCCCGGACAGGCTGGCGGCGTGCTCGCCGGTCACCGAGCCGGTCAGGTGGCTGAGCATGCCGGTGAACCCGGCGCCCAGGCCCAGCCCGGACACGCCGAGCAGGGCTATCAGCGGGGTCCCGGCCGTGTCCCCGGCAAACAGGACGGCCGCCAGCCCGGCGAACCCGGCGGCGAGCAGCACGCACCCGGCCGGGGCGGCCAGCGCGCGGGCCCGGGCCGGCAGGCGGCCCAGGACCGGGCCGGGGACGCCGAACGCGGCCACCCAGGACAGCAGCGCCGCCCCCGAGTAGGCCGCGCTCTTGCCCAGCCCCTGCTGCAGGTACAGGGCCAGGGTGAACAGCATCGCGAAGTAGGTGCCGGTGGCCGCCGTCTGCGCGGCCAGCCCCCAGCCGATCGTCGGCCGGGCCAGGAGGCGCGGGTCGACCAGCGGCCGGCCGCCCCGCGCGGCCACGGCCCGTTCCACCGCCCAGAGCGCGCCGAACGCCGGGACGCTCGCCGCCAGGCAGGCCCAGGTCCAGGCCGGCCAGCCCGCGTCCGGGCCGAGCACCAGCGGCAGCACCAGCAGCAGCATCGCGGCCGACAGCGCGGCCATTCCGGCCGGGTCCAGCCGCTGCGCTCTGCTCCGGGCCTGGCTGCACTGAACCTCGGGGCCCTGAACCTCGGGGCCCTGGCCCTCGGGCAGATACCTGCGCGCCAGCCACAACAGCGCCACGCCGGCCGGCACGTTGACCAGGAACGCCGGCCGCCAGGTGGTGCCGAGCACGTCGGCGGAGATCAGCAGCCCGCCGAGGCTCTGCCCGGCCACCGCCCCGGCCGACAGCCCCAGAGCGTACAAGCCCAGCGCCCGGGCCCGGGCCCGGCCGTCGAAGCCGAGCTGGATCCCGGTCAGCACCTGCGCGGTCATCAGCGCGGCCGCCGCGCCCGCGGCGACCCGGGCCGCGACGAGCACCGGGGCACTGGGGGCCAGGCCGCAGGCCAGCGACGCGAGCGTGAACCCGGCCAGCCCGGCCAGGAACACCCGGCGGTAGCCGCGCGCCTCGCCCAGGCGGGCGCTGGTCACCAGCAGCATCGCGTAGGCCAGCGTGTACCCGGACACGACCAGCTCCAGCTCGCCGCCGCTCGCATGCAGGCCAGCGCGGATCGACGGGGCGGCGATGTTGGCCACCGCGACGTCCACGTTCCCGAGGAACATCGCGCCGAGCAGCGCGGCGAGCGCCGCGCCGGGACGACCGGCCGGGGCGCCCAGCCCGGGGGGCGACGGGGCGTAAGAAATGGCGGTCTTGGATGGCGCAACCGGTCGCGTGCTCATGCCGGGTAGACGCCGGGGGCGGCCGGAACGTGAGGCGCGCCGCGGCGCGGATCAGCGCAGGCCGCGCAGGACCAGGGCGGTCTCCAGGGCGGCCAGGACGGCGTCCCAGCCCTTGTCCTCGGCCGCGCCTTCGCGGCCGCAGCGGTCCAGGGCCTGGGCCATGGTGTCGCAGGTGAGGACGCCGTTGCCGACCGGCGTTCCGGTGTCGAGCGGCACCCGGGTCAGCCCGTAGGTCACCGAGTCGCAGACGTACTCGAAGTGCGGGGTGCCGCCGCGGATGACCGCGCCAAGGCAGGCGACCGCGTCGTGGCGGCGGGCCAGCTCGGCCGCGACCACGGGCAGCTCAACCGCGCCGGGCACCCGGACCACGAGCGGCTCGCCGACACCGCAGGCGGTCGCGGCCGCGACCGCCCGGTCCACCAGGCACCCGGTCACCTCGGGGTGCCACCGGGTCGCGGCGATGGCCAGGCTGAGCCCGGCCGCGTCCACCACCCTGTGCTCCGGGCGCCCCTCGCCGCTCACCGGGCCTCCGTGACCGGGGCCGCCGGGGCGGGCACGACCGGGATGGTCGTCGCGCTGGGCACGAAAAGATCATCAAGCTGATGGCCGAGCCGGTCCCGCTTGGCCATGAGGTAGCGCAGGTTGTCCTCGGTGGCGGCCACGGGCAGCGATACCCGGCCGGTTATCTCGATGCCGAACCCGGACAGTCCCGCCAGCTTGGCCGGGTTGTTGGTGAGCAGCCGGAGGCGGCGCACGTCGAGGTCGGCGAGCATCTGCGCGCCGGTCGAGTACTCCCGGGCGTCCGCGGGCAGGCCGAGCTTGAGGTTCGCGTCCACCGTGTCGGCCCCGGCGTCCTGCAGCTGGTAGGCGCGCAGCTTAGACAGCAGGCCGATCCCGCGGCCCTCGTGGCCGCGCAGGTAGAGAACGACGCCGCGGCCCTCGGCCGCGATGGCCGCCATCGCGGCGGCCAGCTGTGCGCCGCAGTCGCAGCGCCGCGAGCCGAACACGTCCCCGGTCAGGCACTCGGAGTGCATCCGTACCAGCACGTCGCCGTCACTGATGTCGCCGAGAACCAGGGCGACGTGCTCGGTCCCGTCGACGGAGTTCAGGTAGCCGTATGCGCGCCACTCGCCGTACTGGTTCGGCACCCGGGTCTGCACCACCCGGCGGACGGTCCGCTCGGAGTGCCGGCGGTACTCGATCAGCTGGGCGATGGAGATCAGCGGGAGGCCGTGCTCGTCGGCGAACGCCCGCAGCTGCGGGAGCCGGGCCATGGTGCCGTCGTCGTTGAAGATCTCGGCCACCACGCCGGCCGGGGTGAGGCCGGCCAGCCGGGCCAGGTCGACCGCGGCCTCGGTGTGGCCGGCCCGGCGCAGTACCCCGCCCTCGGCGTAGCGCAGCGGGAACACGTGCCCGGGCCGGACGATCTCGTACGGTTCGGTGGCCGAGTCCACCAGGGTGCGGATGGTCCGGGCCCGGTCGGCGGCGGAGATCCCGGTGCTGATCCCGTCGCGGGCGTCCACGCTGATCGTGAACGCGGTCCCCATGTGCTCCTGGTTGTCGCTGGTCATCGGGGGCACCTGCAGCCGGTCCAGGTCGCCGCCCAGCATGGGCACGCAGATCAGGCCCCGGGCGTAGCGGATGGTGAAGGCCAGCAGCTCGGGCGTGGCCTTGCTGGCGGCGAACACGATGTCGCCCTCGTTCTCGCGGCTGGCGTCGTCGACCACGACGATCGCCCGGCCCGCGGCGATCTCGGCGATCGCCCGCTGCACGCTGTCCAGCCTGACCTCGTCTATCCCGGTCTCGTCTATCCCGGTCTCGCCTATCCCGGTCTCGCCTATCCCGGACTCGCCTATCCCGGTCTCGCCCATCGCGGCCTCGCCCATTCCGACCTCGTCCGTCTCGGTCTCGTCCGTTCCGACCGCGTCCGTCTCGACCTCGCGGGGCGTGATGTCGTCGGCGATCATGGCCGCACCGCCCCGTCCATGAGTCGTTCCACGTACTTGGCGATCATGTCGACCTCCAGGTTGACCGTCTCGCCCGGCTGCTTGCGGCCCAGCGTGGTCCGGGCCAGGGTCTCCGGGATCAGGCTGACCTCGACCCAGTCGGGGCCGAGGGCGGAGATGGTGAGGCTGACCCCGTCGACCGCGATCGAGCCCTTCTCGATCACGTAGCGGGCCAGGCCGGGGGGGACGGAGAGCCGCACCACGTCCCAGGGATCGCGCCGCAGGATCGTGCCGGTGCCGTCCACGTGCCCCTGCATGATGTGCCCGCCGAGGCGGCCATCCGGCCGGAGCGGGCGTTCCAGGTTCACCGCCGAGCCCGGGGTCAGCGATCCCAGGCTGGACCGGCCCAGGGTCTCGCGCATGACGTCGGCGCTGAACGCGCCGTCGCCGGCCTGCGTGACCGTGAGACACACGCCGTTGATGGCGATCGAGTCGCCCGTCGCCGCGTCCTGCGTCACCAGCGGGCCGCGCACGGTCAGCCGGGCCGCCGGGCCGAGGTTCTCCAGGGCGACGACCTCGCCAAGCTCTTCCACGATGCCGGTGAACATCGCATCCACCTCGTTCTCCTCCGTCAGGAACCTGCCTGCCGCAGGCTCCGGGGAGACGCGCGGATGCGCGGACGCAGCGGGCCCGGGCCGCTTGCGGCCCGGCCGTGCACGTGCTTCCTCCCATCCGGACTGTTACCGTCGGTCCCGGAATTCCACCGGGTCAGCCGGCCGATGGCCTCGGCCGGGTCGCGGACTGTCACCGCCGGTTCGGAGTTTCACCGACCCCGGAGCACGCGTTACCTGCGTAACCAGTGTGCCATAGCGGGTATTCCGGCCGCGAACCCCCGAGCGCCGGCCCGCCTCCGGGGGGGCCGGCGGTCAGGCGTACGGCGCTTAGGTGGGAGCGCTGCCCCGGCGCGCAAGCGCGTCGAGGGTAACCGCGGCGAGCAGCACGGCGGCGGTCCAGATGTACTGGCCGGCCGCGCCGAGCCCGAGCAGGATGACGCCGTTGTAGATGACCGCCACGACGAATCCGCCCAGCACCGCGCCCGCGATCCGGCCCCGGCCGCCGAACAGGCTGACGCCGCCGATCACGGCCCCGGCCACCGAGTACAGCACGTACTGGCCGCCCTGGATGTTGTTCGAGATCGAGCCCAGGAACGACGCGTACAGGATGCCGGTTATCCCCGCCAGCACGCCGCAGAACGCGAACGCCAGCACCCGCATCCGGCGCAGGTTGATGCCAGCCCGCCGGGCGGCCTCGGCGTTGCCGCCGATCGCGTACATGTAGCGGCCGAACTTGGTCCGGCTGAGCAGCCCGGACAGGAGGGCGAGCAGCACGAGCACGACCGGCACCACATACGGGACGCCCGCCAGCGGGATCGCGCCGCTGCTGCGGTTGTGGTTGAGCACCAGCACCAGCAGGAAGCCGACCACGGCCAGCAGGCCGATCTTGAGGAGGGTCACGCCCAGCGGCGGGGCGACCAGGCCGTTCGCCCGGCGGCGCCGGTCCCGCGCGATCAAAAACACCGCGGCCAGCACGACGACCGCGATCAGGACAATCCAGCCCGCGAGCGGGCTGAGGTTATTTGACACCAGGCCGTTGATGAACCCGTTGTGGTCCTGGATGACGCCGCCCAGGCCGACGCTGCCGGTCTGCTCGTACAGCCAGAGCAGCACCCCGTTCAGGCCGAGGTAGAACGCCAGCGTGACCACGAAGGACGGGATCCGCAGCCAGACCACGATCAGGCCCTCGATCGCGTCGATCGCCGTGGTGGCGGCGATACCGGCCAGGATCGCCAGCCAGGTCGGGAACGGATGGGCGACCGCCACCATCCACAGCGTGATGGTCCCGCCGATCGCGGCGTTGAAGCCGAGCGACAGGTCGATCTCGCCGAGCAGCAGCGGGAACGTCTGGGCCATGCAGAACGTGATGATGAAGCCGGCCTGCGTCATCAGGTTGGCGATGTTGCCCGCGGACAGGAAGGCGGGCTCCCGCAGCTGGAAGTACACCACGATCACGACGAGGCCGATGATGACCGGGAGGATCCCGCTCTCCCCGCTGCGGACCCGCCGCAGCCAGATCCGGGTGTACTCGCCGAGCGACCCGGCCAGGACATCTGGGGCGCTGGTCAGCGCGATCTCGGCGGCGGCCTGCTGGCCGGCCTCGGTCTCGCTCGCGACCGCGACCGATCCGGGCTGCTCTTCCTCGGGCCGCTCGCCGCTATCCCCTGCCGACATTTCTCAGTCCTCCGAGCCGCTGCTGACGTTGCGCGAGGCCGTAGGCTCGCCGCCGTTGCCGTTGTGCAGCCGGGTCGACGCGCCCGTGGTCATCAGGTCGACCACCGACGCTGTGTCGAACTCTTCCTTGGGCCCGACCGCGGCCAGGTGGCCGAGGTAGAGCACAGCCACGCGGTCCGCGACCCGGAACACGTCGGTCAGGTTGTGCGAGACGACCAGGACGCCGTGACCGCGGCTGGCCAGCCGCTCGATCAGGGACAGCACCAGCTCGGTCTGGGTCACCCCCAGCGCGGCGGTCGGCTCGTCCATGATGACCAGCTTGGCCTCCTGCATGACCGCCTTGGCCACCGCGACCGCCTGCCGCTGCCCGCCGGACAGCGAACCGACCGGCTGCCGGATCGACCGCACGGTGGTGACGCGCAGGTCCTGCAGCGTCTGCTTGGCGGTCAACTCCATGTTGACCTCGTCGAGCAGGCCGAACCGGGTCGACTCGTGGCCCAGCAGCATGTTCTGCACGATGTCCAGGTTGTCGGCCAGCGCCAGGTCCTGGTACACGGTGGCGATCCCGAGATCGGTCGCGTCCTTCGGCGAATGCAGGTGCACCGGCTTGCCCTGCCAGAGCATTTGCCCGGTGGTCGGCTGCCAGATGCCGGCCACGCACTTGATCAGCGTGCTCTTGCCCGCGCCGTTGTCCCCGACCAGGGCGGTCACCTGTCCGGCGGGGATGTCCAGGTCTATGTCGGTCAGCGCCTGGACCGGCCCGAAGCTCTTGCCGATGCCCCGCAGCCGCATCAGCGGCGTGTCGCCGTTCTCCGTCTCCCCGGAGGCTGGCACTCCCCCGGAGCCGGAGGGCACCCGGCCCGCGTCCGCGGGCCGGGTGCCGTCCTCGGAGCCGTTCGTTACCACGTAGAGGCTCCCACTTGCTCGAGTACGGTCATTATTACCCTGAGATACCGTACTTGGTGCAATCCGCCGCGAACGATCCCGCGCACAGCTGGGACGCCGGGACGAAGCCGTCCTTGATGACCGTGGACTGGACCGTCGAGGGCGTGACCCACTCCGGCTTCAGCAGGATCGACGGGACCTGGACCTTGGAGGTGACGTCCTCCGCCGTGCCGTTGACCAGCGCCGACGGCGGCGTGACCCCGGCCCGCAGGTACATGGCCAGCGCGACCGCGGCCTGCGCCTCCAGGTAGATCGGCTTGTACACCGTGCCGCACTGGTACCCGGAGATCACGTTCTGCAGGCCGGTGAGGGTGGCGTCCTGGCCGGTGACCGGGAACGTGCCCGCCTTGATGCCCTTGGTCTGCAGGTAGTGGATGATCGGCGCGCCGTTCTCATCGTTCGGCATGAGCACCGCGTTGATGGTCGGGTGCGCGGTGTAGGCGGCCTGGAACTCGGTCAGCGCCGTGGGCGGGTCCCAGGTGCCGGCCGGGTTGGCCACGTCGGTGTAGGTCTTGTTCGCGAACAGCGGCTGGAGCACGGTGTTGTAGCCCTGGAAGAACAACGTGGCGTTGTTGTCGGTCGGGGCGCCGCGCATCACCATGACCTGCGGCTTGGCGACCTTCCAGTCGGAGATGCACTTGACCAGGCCCTGGCCGAGCAGCGTGCCGACCTGGACGTTGTTGAAGCTGACGTAGTACTTCCGGCTGCCGCCCAGGGTGAGCCGGTCATAGTCGACCACCGGCACGCCGTGCGACTTGGCGTAGGACTCGATCCGCGCTCCGACACCGGAGTCGAGCGGGTCCATGATCAGGACGCTGGCGCCCTTGGTGATGTCCGCCTGGGCATCGGAGTACTCGGTGGCGTCGCTGCCCAGCGCGTTCTGGACGACGATCTGCGACGAGCTGAGCCCCGCCAGCTGCATGGACTTCTTCAGGTACGGCGCGTCGAACTCGACGTACCGAGTCGACGAGACCGTGTCCGGCAGGATCACGGCCACGTTCCCCTTGCCCTTCGGCGCGATCGCCTTGAGCTGCTTCATCGCCGAGAACGTGAGGTTGAACGACGTGAAGCTGAGCTGGGGAACGCTCGAGCCCGACGAGCCTGACGAGCTCGGGGAGCTGCTGCCGCTGCTGCCACAGGCCGCAGCGACGAGGGCCGCGCACGCGGCCACTGCTGAAAGCGCGATTGTTCTCTTGGCTCTAAACACCAACGAAACCACCTCTATTGTGAGGGCTCGACGTGCGGCACAAATAGGACGTTACGGATCTCGTCCGCTCTCGTGCTTTGGGGTCGTCGCAGGGACCCGATGACAGGTTAACCGTAGACTTCAGGAAATTAACGTAGCCATAAACATCTCGTCCCCGACGTTAAAATAACGTTAACACGCCCCGTACAGTGCACCGTGTCCATACGAAAGTTCCGAAACGGTCACGGCGAAGTCGCGAATTGATGAACATGTGAGTTCGGCCACTCAGCGGATCCGCTATTCCGAGGCAATCCGATAGCCGGCGCGCGGCTGGGTGAGGATCAGCGGCGTCGCTCCGGCCACCTCCAGCTTGGCCCGAAGGCGCCGCACGTACACCCGCACATACTCGGTCTCGGTCTCGTAACCGTGCCCCCATACCCGGCGGAGCAGGTGGGCGTGGGTGAGCAGCTTGCCTCGGTTCGTGGCCAGCTCGCGCAGCAGGGCGAATTCCGTAGGGGTCAGGTGCACCGGCTGCCCGCTGCTGGTCACCTGCTGGCTGGCCAGGTCGATCACCAGGCCGCCGATGTTGATGGCCGCAGGCTCGGCCTCGGGCGCTGCGGCCGGCCGCGTCCGCCGCAGCGTGGCCGTGATCCTGGCCAGCAGCTCCTCGATACTGAACGGCTTGGTCATGTAGTCGTCGGCGCCCACGTTGAGCGCGGTCACCTTGTCCCGCTCGCCGCCGCGGGCCGAGACCACGATGATCGCCACCGATGAGCGCTCGCGGATCTGGCGGCACAGCTCGAAGCCGTCGACCTCGGGCAGCATGAGGTCCAGCAGCACGATGTCCGGCTGCTCGGTCTCCAGCAACTGCAGCGTCCGGACGCCGTCGGCCGAGACCACGGTGTCGTAGCCCCGGACGGCCAGGTTCGACCGGATCAGGTCGACGATGTTGGGGTCGTCCTCGACCACGAGCGCGCGCGTGGTCGCCCGGTGGGCCGGCTGGTACTCAGCCACGGCGCGCTCCTCCCGCCTGCCGCACGGGCGCCGCCTCCGGGGTGTGACTGGCCGGCTGCTCGGGTACGCCCGGGCCGAGATCGATGGGCCTGGCCTCCGGGATGTCCGGCATCTCGACCGGCAGATGGACCAGGAACCTGGTTCCCTTGGCTGGCTGTTCTAGCACGATACGTCCCCCGTGTGCTTCGACGATTCCCTTGGCGATCGACAGCCCGAGCCCGGCGCCCGCGGTGGGAGTCCGGCGGCGGCGGACCGGCTCGAACGGCGCGCTGGCCACCTCGCTCGGCATGCCGGCTCCGTCGTCGAGCACGCTGATCGCTATCCCCGGCGGCCCGGCGGCCGCCCCGGCCAGCTCCGCGGTGACGGTGACGCGGGTGCCGGGCGGATTGTGGCCGAGCGCGTTGTTCAGCAGGTTCACGAAGACCTGCTCCAGGCGGTCATGATCGGCCCAGACGACCGGCAGGGACGGGTCGCAGGTCACCTCGACCATGGCGGTGTCGGCCGGCGGCAGGCAGGCGATCGCGGCATCGAGCACCAGCGAGATGTCACACCAGTCGCGTTGCAGGCGCAGGATGCCCGACTCGATGGCGGAGAAGTCGAGCAGGTCTCCGACCAGGCGCCCGAGCCGGGCCGACTCGGCCGCGATCCGGTGCAGGAAGCGCTGCTGGGAGTCGCGGTCCCAGGTCACGTCCGGCTGCATAAGGCTGGACGCATACCCCCGGATCGCGGTGAGCGGGGTGCGCAGCTCGTGGCTGAGCCGGGAAAGGAAGCCGCGCTGTAGCTCCTGGGACCGGCGCAGCGCCGCGGCTTCCTGGTGCGCGAGTCCGGCCTCCTCGCGCTCCAGCGCCAGCCGCAGCGAGTGCGCGGCGTCCTCCATTAGCGCGGTGGCGTCGGCGGTCGGCGATCCGCCCTGCCACGCGGCCAGCAGCGCCGTCGGTCCCGCGGGCGCGGCAAAGGTGACGGCCAGGAACTGCCGGCCGGCCAACGGCAGCAGGGTCGCCACGTCGTCGCGGCGCGGGTTCGCCAGCAGCCGGTCGGCGGCACCGAGCAGCTCGGCCGACGGGGAGCTCGCGCCGTTCTGGCGGCCCGCGGCCGCGTAGGCCCGGCAGTGCGGCACCGAGCTGGGCGCCGAGTTCGCCGCCCGGGTGACGAGCGCCACCTGGTCGGCCTGCAGGCCCCGGCGCAGCGCCTGCAGCGCGACCGCCAGCCCCTTGGCCACCGGAACCGGGCCGGCCAGGGTCTCCAGCATCTCCCTGATCGTCTCCAGCACCCGGTTGCGCGCGGTGACCTCGGTCAGCAGCCGGTCGCGCTCGATGGCGCTCGCCGCGTACCCCGCGTACAGCGTGACCAGGTCCAGTTCGTCGCGGTGCGGCTGCCCGGTGACACCGCGGAAGACGGTGATCACCCCGACCAGTCCGCCCGGACCCAGCACCGGGACCGACCACGAGCTGGCGACCTTGGCCGCCCGGGCCAGGTCACTGAACGGGGCCCAGGCGGCGCCGGCCCGGACGGTGTCCACGACCGGCCGCTCGGTGGCCGCCGCCAGGCCGGCCGGGCCGCCGGCCGGCCCGATGGGCAGCCGTGACCACGCTGACAGCAGAGCGTCGGGCATGCCCAGTGACGCGGCGCAGGTCAGCGAGTCGCCGGCCAGCAGATGAATACACAGGCGCTCGCTGCCGAGCGCCGCGCCGAGCGCCGAGAGGATCAGCGGAAGGCTCGACGACGGATCGGCCGAGACCAGCCGGTCGGCCAGCCCGTGCAGGCGGGTGAGCTGGCGGCGGGCCGATGAGTCGACCTGCTGGCCGGCCACCAGCGTGACCACGTCGTCGGGGTGAACCTGGTCCGGGACCACGTCGGCCACGACCCGGCCCTGGCGCAGCACCACGATCCGGTCGGCCAGCCGGAACATCTGGTCGATGTCATGGCAGGCGAGCACGATCGTCGTGCCCCGTTCGCGCAGCCGGGCGATCAGCTCCTCCACCTGGGCCGTCGGCGTGACGCCCAGCGCCGCGGTGGGCTCGTCGAGCAGCAGCAGCCGGGGCTTGCGGGCCATGGCCCGCGCGATGGCGACCAGCTGGCGCTGGCCACCGGACAGCGACTGCACGGCGCGGGTGGTGTCCGGCAGCGGGATGTGATGCTCCCTCAGCACCGCGGCGGCCGCGGCGTGGAACCGGATGTCGGACATCAGGTGCCAGCGGCGCTCCCGGCCGAGCAGCAGGTTCGACGCGATGTCCAGGTTGTCGCAGAGCGCCAGGTCCTGCCAGACCACGGCGACGCCCTGGCGCGCGACGCCTCGGGGGTCATGCGGCGCCGGCCGGCCGCCGAACATGATCTCGCCGCTGGTCGGCCTGATGTCACCGGCGATGCACCGCACCAGGGTGGTCTTGCCCGCCCCGTTCTCGCCCGCCAGCGCGATCAGTTCTCCGGGCCGGATCACGAGATCCACGCCGTCCAGGGCGCGCAACGGCCCGAAACGCACCGCCAGTCCCGATACCGAGAGCAGAGGGTCCGGCGGCGCGGGCAACTTCCCGGCCACGGCTGCGTTCACCTGCATATTGTGGCCGGAATGTCGCGTGCATACCAACGTGACGGCGGCGCGGTCAGCCGCGGCCGTCCGCTCCAGCCGAGACCTCGCTGATCCTGCGGGCCAGGAACGAGCGCTCGGCGTCGTTGTCGGTCAGGTCCAGCGCGTCCCGGTAGGCGCGCGCCGCGTCCTGCGCCCGGCCGAGACGGCGCAGCAGATCGGCCTTGGCCGCGGGCAGGTACCGGTAGCCGGCCAGGCGGCCGCTGCGTTCGATCGCCTCGATGTCGGCCAGGCCGGCCGCGGGACCGGCGACCATCGCGTGCGCCACCGCGCGGTTCAGCGCCACCACCGGCGTCGGCCAGGCCCGCATCAGCTCGTCGTAGAGCCCCAGCACCTGGGGCCAGTCGGTCTCGCCGTAGCTCGGCGCCTCGGCGTGCAAGGCCGCGATGGCCGCCTGCAGTGCGAACCGGCCCGGCCGGCCCGCCGATCCGCGCAGCGCCTCGATGACCAGGCCGGACCCCTCGGCGATCGCGGATCTGTCCCAAAGCTGGCGGTCCTGCTCCTCGAGCAGCACAAGCCGGCCGTCCGCGCCGGCGCGCGTATCCCTCCGCGCGTCGGTCAGCAGCAGCAGCGCGAGCAACGCGCGCACCTCACGCTCGTCCGGCATGAGCTCCCGCAGCATCCGGGCCAGGCCGATCGCCCGCCCGACCAGGTCGGCGCGGACCAGGTCGGGCCCGGCCGGAGCGGTATGGCCGGTCGTGTAGAGCAGATGAACCGCGGTGAGCACCGCGTCCAGCCGGTCCGGCAGCTCGGCCGGGCCCGGTACGCGGTACGGGATCCGGGCGGCAGCGATCTTCTTCTTGGCCCGGGTGACCCGGGCCGCCATGGTCGGCTCCGGCACCAGGAACGCCTGCGCGATCTCGGCGGTGGTCAGGCCGCACACCAGCCGCAGCGTCAGCGCCACCTGGGCCTCCCGGGCCAGCGCCGGATGGCAGCAGGTGAACACCAGCCGCAGCCGGTCGTCGGTAATCACATCGCCCCCAGCGCCGGGTGCCGGCCAGGGCACGTCCGGGCCGCGGTCGGCCGGATAGGCGTCGGCGGGGTCGCCGGCGGGCGATCCTGGCTCGATCAGCAGCGGCAGCTTGGCCCGCAGCGTCCGGTCCCGGCGCTGCGCATCCAGCGCGCGGCGGCGGGCCGTGGTGGTCAGCCAGGCACCCGGGTTGCGCGGCACTCCCTGCCGCGACCAGGCGTCCAGCGCGGCGACGTACGCGTCCTGAACGCATTCCTCGGCCACGTCGATGTCGCGGGCGACGCGCGCCGTCGCGGCGAGCACGAAGGCCCACTCGCGACGGTGCGCGTCCGCGACGGCCGCCCGGACGTCCGGGTCAGGAGCCCCGGCGTCCGGATCTGGAGTCGGGTTGCCGGTCACGTCCCGCCCCGGCTACATGCCAGACGTGTCCATGATCGGCCGCACCTCGACGCCCCCGAACCGCGCCGGGCAGAGCTTGGCGATCTCCAGCGCGTGGTCGAGGTCGCGCGCCTCGATGAGGTAGTAGCCACCGAGCGCCTCCTTGGTCTCGACGAAGGGCCCGTCGGTGACGACGTCGTCACGGACCGAGGTGGCCGTCGGTGTCGGCTGCAGCGCCTTGCCGCCGAGCAGCTTGCCGCCCTTCTCGCCGACCTGGCCCGCGAACCTGTTATGCGCCGCGCCGACCTCCTGGAACAGCTCGGGCCCGGCCTCGGCATAGGCGTTTTCCCGCTCGTAGATGAGGATCAGGTACTCGGTCATCTGGGTGTCCCCTTCGCGTTCTCGGTTCGGTCCGATACCTCTACGACGAACGGTCCCCGCTGAATCGACAGGCATCAACCGCAATTCTCGCCGGGACCTCAGGCGTCCCGTGAGCGCACCCCCGACCAGCGGCTCATGGCCGGCGCTCCGTGCCTGCGCGCCACAGAGCGCGCTCCTGACCTGCAATGCATGGCAGGAAAGGTGGGATTCTCGGCATTGCCGACATCCGGCTGGCCCGGGATCATGGAGTCATGGCCCCGCGCACCGTCCTGATCGCCGTATTCGACGGCGTGCAGAGTCTTGACGTCACCGGGCCGCTGGAGGTCTTCGCCGGAGCGAACGCCTACCTGGCCGACGAGGGCGGCTGCGGCGGGCCCGCCTACGAGATCACCATCGCGGGACCCGGCGGCACGCCGGTCCGTACCTCCAGCGGGCTTACGCTCGTCCCGGACGCCGATCTGCGGGCCGCG
>Ga0307474_10001388_pt1 | contig 17632 bp, 13 predicted proteins | sample atmos_gasesECM1C_2_FD_203312 | JGI IMG/M metagenome (GOLD analysis project Ga0307474, IMG submission 203312) | Hardwood forest soil microbial communities from Morgan-Monroe State Forest, Indiana, United States - atmos_gasesECM1C_05 | ecosystem: Environmental > Terrestrial > Soil > Temperate... | reverse complement strand
CTCCTGCAACAGGAGTTCTGTGGCCTGCACGCGCCGGTCGGAGTGAAACCAGCCTTGCACTACGTTGTTGCAAAGAAAGTTGGCCAGAGAAAGTAGACTCATACCCTGATGGTGAACCATCCAGGAAAAGACGAGCTCGTACCGGGCGCGGAAGAGGCGGCCGCGAGGCCGAGTGTAGTCTACGGCCTCGTAGAATCCGTAGGAGCCGAACCATCTGAGAGAATCCATCCGCCGCAGATTCGCGAGCGCGCCTTGGCGATCCACATTCAACGCCAGGAACGTCGAGTAGGGTGAAACCACCATCGGCTCCGATCCGTTCTTCCGCAGCGAGAGGCTTGGCACTCCAAAGGCTTCGTAGTGATAGTCTCCCGCGTCATTGCGTTTCGAGCAGGCAGATTCAGAAACGCCCCATAGAATCCCCTTGATGGCAGCGTAATCCTGCTGGGATCGCACGGCTGCTACGCTTGCACGGTCGAGCAGGGTGTTCGGATAAACACGCATCCAAATTGAAGGCATCAGGTACTCGAACATGGTTCCGGTCCACGAGAGCAAAACCGTGTGGCCGCGATCGCGCGTGTACGGCCGGTCCAGCCGGAACCAGCAGTCTTGCGGGATATCTTCCTTTGCGATGGCAACGAAAACCGCCGTCCGTGGCTCAGTGGCCAGCAAGTTGTAATTGTAGGGTTGCAGTTCCTCAGTCTGCGCGTCGAAGCCTACTGACAGCAGCGAACGCTGCTTGTCTAGCAGGAAACTGAAGTCCATGGCATTTCCGAGGCTGCGAGCCTGTTCGCTGGCACGCCGCAGTTCTTCAATCAGACGAAGCATATTCCGCCGCGACTCCGCCAACATAGGCATGAGACGCTCGGCCGCGGTTTCGTCTCTCCTCGATTGGAGAATTTCATCCAGACGTCTCTCTAGCTCCAGGCTCAAATCGGGAAGCTGCTGCAACGGTACACCCTCAATCTTCGCTCCACCGCCCATTAGCGCACTTCGGAGTGCGGTGAATTCAGGCAACTTCCAGGGCATGTACGTTCGCACCAGTTCGTGGATATTTTGCAGTCGTAGACGCGTTTGCTTGCGGAACCACACTATGTCTGCGGAAAGCTCGTGTTCTGGCCGAGGCTTCTTGGGGTTCAGATCTTCCTCTTTTAAATTCAAGATCGAAGTCAGCCAGTCTTCGCGTTGGAAGTCCTCTTCGCAACGCGATAGTACGCGTTTCGGCAGCGCGCGTAATTTGACCAGCACTCCGAGATGGTCAAGCAAGCCTTCAGCTAGAGCTCTTGAAGCCAGCGGCCGGCGCAAAACATCGCGGCATCCCTGGTCTAAAGTCCAAAGCGAAGCCACCAGGTTGCCACTGTCGACCGAAGAAATGAAAAACGGCGGTTTCGGTTTCAGCGTGCGGGTTTCGTACCAGTTCATCAGGTGGCCACGGTACTTCGAGAGGCGCTCAATCGTACTCAGACTTTTCTGCGTCAGTTCCAGCAACTCCGGGACGGTGATATAGCCGAGTTCGTTCGCGACCTGCCTGGCGTTCAGAAGCAGTCCGACATTCGTCGGAGAGACGCTGTCGGCGACCTTGCGTGGTTTGTCCTCTATGTTATCTGGCACGAGCCAGTTATTCTCCTCGTTCGAGAACTCGGCAAAGTATCGCCAAATATGCAATGCGGACTTGCGAAGCAACCATGTATCTTCGCGGGTGGTCTCCGGGGCCGATTCGATCGGGGAGGCATTCAGCCATAAAACTAAACCTTTGCTGCAAGCCCACAGGGCAAGAATCGGAGCCGCAGCCCAGAAGGAATGGTGGCGGGTCAACCAAACCAACGCTCCCAGGCCAATTGCCAGGATCGGCATCCAGTCGAGATAGCGGTCAATCTGCGTGCGGCGCTCTCCGAGTTCCGCTTCCGCTGCCGTTTCCCACTCCAGCAGGCGCTCGCGCGTAACCAAGCGTCGAACTAACGCCCGCCCAACGGCGTCCAGCGACAACAGCATCTGGTGCGCCAGAAGCGTCAGCGTCAACAGAACCGTAAAGTTAGTCGCGAAGAGATTGGCAAGAGCGTCACGAGCGATTCTCGGGCGGCGTGCCAAGACGGCGCGGGTAAGTCCGAAGCCAAACTCCACCCAAGCGGGAACGAACAAAATGCAAATCGCAGTGAGAGTCCATAGAAATGGATGGTCTGTTACGAGCCAGCCAAACAAAAACAGCGCAAAGGTTGCGGGTTCGACCAGGCTACGGCGCAGATTATCAAGAATCTTCCAACGCGAAACCAGAGAGATGGGATTGGGAACGCGCGCGCCCGATTCAGTCGGCACACGATCGGTCAACCATTCCACAATCTGCCAGTCGCCGCGAAGCCAGCGGTGTTTGCGGCGGCTGTAGGCGCTGTAATGCGACGGATAATCCTCGATCACCACGATGTCGGTGACCAACCCTGCTCGCGCGTAGGCGCCTTCAATCAGGTCGTGACTGAGCAGAGCATTACGCGGGAAACGGTGGCTAAGAACGCGCGCCACCGTATCCACTTCGTAAATGCCTTTTCCAGTAAATGTTCCTTCGCCAAACAGGTCCTGATAAATATCGGACACGGCGCGGGTATATGGGTCGAGGCCGCTCTCGCCCGCGAAGATCGCCGCCAGTCGCGATCGTGCCGTGCTTTGCACGCTCACATCAACGCGCGGTTGCAAGATGCCATATCCGGCGACCACGACATTATTGACGGGATCGATAATCGCCTGATTCAAGGGATGCGCAATCGCTCCCACCATGCGGTGCGCCGAACCGCGCGGTAGTTCAGTGTCGGAGTCAAGCGTAATGACGTACCGGATCTTGGGAAGGATTGAAAGATCGCCAATCTTCACAGGGAAGCTGTCGAATTGTCCCCGCATGAGACGATTTAAATCCAGAAGTTTGCCGCGTTTCCGTTCCCATCCCATCCATCCTCGCTCGCGCGGGTTGTAAACACGATGGCGATGGAGAAGGAAGAACGAACCGATGTTTTTCCCCGCGTAGCGCTCATTCAGTTCGCCAATGAGTCTCGCGCACAATTCCACCAGCGCATCGTCTTCTGGCGCGGGTTTCGGCGAGTCCGGCAGATCGGAGACGAGCGCGAAGTGCAAATTGGGATCGTGATTGCCAAGGAAACGTACTTCGAGTTTCTCCACCAGTCCGTGAACTTGTTTTTCGTTGAGCAGAAGCGTCGGAATTGCAACCAGGGTCATGCACTCGTCGGGAATGCCATCCGACAAATCGAGCTTGGAGAGAAAGGCCGCCGGCAGCAGATTGGTGGTCAAATAGTTCATCACCTGCACCGCCGCCTGAGAAGCTGGTAGCAACAGAAACATCATCGAGAGCAGAACCAGTAGCAGCGGAGTGCTGGCCACGGTTAAAAGCCAGACGGCTGCAGTCGTGATCACGAATGTCAGGACCGCAATTCCGAGGAGAAGGTATTCCGCTGGATGCTGCCGTAAAAATAGCCGCAAGTGTTCGCCAAACTTGGGGTGCGAGCCAACCCGCTGGCGAAGAAGGCTCGCGCCTTCGCCGACGAGATAGTAGCCAATATGCGATTCACGCAGCTTAATCCTCGGATCGCTGTATTTTCTCGCCTGAGCCTGGCGCGCCAGTGCGAGCGCTTCTTCCGCGACCTCCAACTCATTTCGGTCGGAGCGCTCCGCAATCTTCGCCACTTGCTCTCGATAAACATTCCGGCTCTCGACGTCCATGGCTGCGAACGAGCCAACCGGGTCCTGGCGCAGGATCGGGTCGAAAGGAATGAGATGCTCCAGCACATCCTTCCAGGAAGTTTGGCTAATCGTCTCTAAAGTGCGGATGCGTTTGGTGACGGGTTCGCCAGGCGCGGCTGTCGGGTCGTTCACCAGACGAATGCCCTGGGCGGCAATCTTTTCGAGCAAAACCAGCTTTAACGCCGGCACGAGTGCGCCGACTTCGTGAAATTCGAGAGGCGCCGCTTGCTGAAAGCCCAGACAGAATTCAGTGAACTCCGCTTCAGAAAAGGTGGTATCGGTTTCTTCAAAGAAAGCCTGAGCTATGACCAATACCCGAGGCAGAACTTCATCCTTGGTCGATACATGAGGAATATGGGTGAGCGGCACAAGATCATCTGCAGCCGCGCGTAATTCTGAGGATAATTGCTGCGCATTGTCCCGCAGCCAGAGCAGATCTTCTGAGGTAGGGGACTTTTCGAAGGCGTCGTCTACGCCTTCAAATATGACCTCGAAAGCGGCCCCCAGCTTTCGGCAGCGTAACGAGAAAGTATCGGATGAAGCGCCCGGCAGCCAACCTACGCGTGCGGCAAGCTCCTTCCCGGCTTCCGCGACACGCAGGTGCTCCAGCTTCGCCTCATCGCTGGTCAACGGATGCGGTTGCTCGTCCTCGTAGAGGATGCCCCGGGTTAGAGTCTTGGGAACCATAGTCGCTTAAACTTCCATCTACACAACCTTCACCACGACTTCACCTGTAACTAGCGGCCTGCAACTCGAACATCTCCGCGTAGCGGCCGCCAAGTTGAGTCAGCGCGTCGTGGTCTCCTTCTTCTGCGATGCGTCCCTTTTCCAGTACTACGATGCGATCCGCCATCCGCACAGTCGAAAAGCGATGGGAAATAAATAAAGCCATCTTTCCGCTGGTCAACTCGGCAAAACGCTGAAACACTTCATACTCGCTGCGCGCGTCGAGCGCCGATGTGGGCTCGTCGAGGATCAGCACCTGCGCATCGCGCAGATACGCTCGCGCCAACGCTATTTTTTGCCACTCCCCACCAGAGAGATCGACTCCGCCATCGAAGCGCCTGCCCAGCATCTGGTCAAGTCCGGAGGGAAGTTTTGCCACAACTTCGTCCGCCATACTTTTCTGAGCGGACTGCTGCAGCAACTCCTGATTTTCGATCTGCTCGATGCGCCCCACGGCGATATTTTCTCCCGCCGTCATCTCGTAGCGCATAAAATCCTGGAAGATGACCCCTATCTCGCGATACAGATCCTCAAGATCGTACTCACGCAGGTCCACTCCGTCGAGCAATACTTGCCCTTCCGCCGGATCGTAGAGGCGGGTCAGCAGCTTGACGATAGTAGTTTTGCCTTCGCCGTTTTCACCGATCAATGCCACGCGCTCTCCCGGCCGCAAATGAAAGTTCAATTCATTTAAGACCAGGCGCGAGCTGCCTGGGTATCGGAAAGAAACATTACGAAATTCGAATCCGCGCTGGATCGGCCGTGGCGCCGGCAAGGCGTTAGGCTTCGAGCGGATCGTGGGACGCATTTCGAAGAACGCGATTAGGTCCGTTAAGAACAAGGCCTGATCCGCGATCGTCGACAGCGTTGAGAAAGTTTGCTGCAGGTTCGAACTGGCGTCGCGAATCGCGTTCGCCAGGAAAGTTAGCGTGCCCAGGCTAAACACGCCGGCAACCGTCTTCCAAACCGCAAACACGTAGGCCGTGTAGTAGCCGGCGGTGCCAATGGCCGAGAGTAGCGAGCCCATCACAACTTTCCGGCGAGCCAGGGCCACATCCTCTTCATAGACCCGGGTTGAAAGTCCCTTGAATCTGTTGGTGAGAAATCCTTTCAGGCCGAACAGTTTCAATTCCTTGGCCGCTTCTTTGCTTCCGCCCAGAATGCGCAGGTAATCGAGTTGGCGCCGAATGGGAGTCTGGCGAAAATTCTTGGCGTATCCCAAGAACGCAAAATGGGTTTCGCCCACGAAGGCCGGAATTACTCCGACAACAAGCAACAGTAGGAGCCAGGGCGAAAACAGCATGATCGAGATCGACAAGGTGATCGTCGTAATCAACTGCTGGATGAGGCGTCCAATCGCCTGGATCATGTACAGCCGGTCCGTAGCCTGTACCCGGGCTCGCTCCAGCCGGTCATAGAAGGTGGGATCTTCGTAGGCCAAAACGTCCAAGCTGGCGGCGTGCTCCATAACGCTGACACTTATGTGGTGTGTGTACTTGCCGGCGAGCAGGGCGTCGAGGTAATCGATCCCACGGCCGAGTATGCCACCTGCCACGGCCAAGGCAAATTCCGCGGCGACAAGCCACCATAATCTTGATCCCGCGGGCTGATGCGTGGTCACGACCCGGACGATGGTATCGATGATGAGCTTTGAAACCCAGAACAGCGCAGGAGGGAGCAGAGCAGAGATTACCCGGGCGATCAGCCCGAGCACGACCACCAGGCGACCGGACTCCCATACAAAACGTAGAACGGCAGGTACGTTGCGGAGCGCCGAGACTCGCTCCCGCCAACTGCCTCGAAACTCAGGTTCCCCGCTCATCACGCAATCCCCAAAGCTTGCAGCCGGAGGGAATCATCCCCTGGCACCCGAAGCGACGCAACCCGTGTATCAGTAGCACCAGCGGACGCTCTAAGTGCAGCAGAATCAACTTCTGGTGAATAAACTGATCAAAGGCATTAAGCGAGGGTTGGATGAAAAAATGGGCCTTACGGTTGGTCCGATGAGAGAACCCTTGAGGAACAATCGCGCAATGCTGTGCATCGCTAGTATCGATGAAACCCTGCTTTTTCCATCCCACGCTGCGCCTCCGCGGTCTTCATAAACGTGTCCCAGACAAACCCGGTACGCAGATTTTCAGCCATTAACAGGATGATACCGGTATCAATACCGATTACGTCAGGATCATACCAGTTTTTGAGGGGGTTGAAGGCATTCACGAAGCCGTACTTGGTCCAGGCCGCTGGATAACGGCTTCGGATGGTCTTCAAGACCCGCAGCGTCTCAGCGGGCATAAATGGTAACGAACCCCCGGCTGCGCTCGGAACTACTGAGCCATCAATTGGACCCATGGCGGGAGGCCCACCCCAAGCGACGTAGCCGTGCTCGGAATCGGAAGTGGTGATTCCCCAGAGGTCCTCGCTGTAATCGGAAAACTGTTTGCCTAACTCAATACAAAAACGACGGTGGACATCCGTGGCCGTCACAGAATTCTGATAGTAGTCTGCAAATTTGTCGCGTTTTCCGCGAAAATCGAACCACGCCTGCGAGTACTGATGCACAAAGAGCGGCGCAAACGACCCAATGTAGCGCATGCCGTCATATTCAAAGATCACGCGCTTCCAGGCGTTCCAGGTCTCCGGTTGCAGCGGATGGGCGGACGACCCCATGCCCAGCAGATTGATCATCATCAGTTCGCTGTAATAATCCCAGCGGTAAGGGAGAAATCCGACCTCCGGGGACCATCCGTGCGTTAATAGGGAGGTATCCTCCGAGAGCCAGGTCCAGTCCACTCGACTGAAGATCAGGTCGGCGAGTTGTGCGACCGCAGGATGACGGAAATGCTCGCGGCAGGTAAGAATTCCGCACAATAGAATCGATGTATCGACTGAGGAGACCTCGGAGTCGAACATGCGCTCACCCGTTTCGGGATTGGCGAAGTGGTAGAAAAATCCGCGATGGTTGGGCAACTTCTTCCAGAGAAATCGCAGCGTGGCGAAGACCCGCTGAAGTGCATCTGTGCGCGAGATGAAACCGCGTTGCTCTCCAATGCAGAGGGCAGTAAGACCGAAGCCCGTCGCCGCGATGCTGGACGCGCCTCCTTGTTCAAAGGTGTGAATATTGCAGCGGTCCTTAACCATGCCGGTGTTCGGACTTCCCTGCTCCCAGAAAAAAAGAAAACTTGCCTTCTCCACGTCATTCAGAAACTGATCATCTTCCGCCGATAAGGTCGTGGCTCCCGCGACACCGCCAGACGGCGAGGAGGGTTGGTCCTGGATGTCTAAAGCGGACATTACCTTTATGAAAGGCACGCAGAGACCCGTCCCTAAGACCTGACGCAGCATCTGCCGGCGCGAAAGCAGATTTCGTTCGGCATCAGTCATGCACTTGTGTTTCCATTAGTCATGGTAACTTGGAGACGGCGGTACCTTGCTCAATGACGTTTTCGCAACGAGGGAAAGGACTGATATCTATTCTTACGAAATCTGACTGAAGGATGCAACTGAAGGTTCCAGCGTTGCAAACGTTCCGGTCCAAACGTCATCATATAGACGCGGTCAAGAAATATAGGAGATGACTCGCACTCACAAACTTGAGGCCTTGAGCGGCCTGCTGGTCGCAGCTCTCCTTGCTGCCGGCAGTCTGGCGTTGATCCGCTGGCAAAAGCAAAAAACTATTACCCTTCAGGGTGCCATACTGATCCAGGATGCCGATCCCAGAAAACAACAGCCGATCGCAGGCGTTGAAGTTTCCGCCGGCGACCTTGCGATGTCGGCGACTAAGACGGACTCGTCCGGACTCTTTGTTCTTAAGTTGCGCAAACCAATTCGCCGGGGCCATGCCATTATTCTCGATTTTCGCCACCCGCAATACCATCCCCTCGTCCTGAACGAATTTGTTGGCAACAAGCTTTACATTGTCCATCTCGTCCCGCTGTCCGCTAAAGTCATCGCTCCAGCAAACCAACCGCAGACCCACGTCAGCAACGTGCGGATTCGGTACACGATCAAGATGATGACGGACCTGAATGTGGGGAGCGCAGTGAAGACCTTCGAGATTGAGAACAAGGGAGACGTGCCTTGCCAGGGGCAGCATCCGTGCTCACCCGACGGCCGGTGGAAGGCGGCTGACGGATACATTACATTGGATGCTGGTTCGGGCAATCAATTTCGCAACGAACGCGCCTCCTGCATCGCGGGCCCGTGCCCTTTCACGAGAATTGTGGCCGAGCAACCCTCTCAGGGCGGCCGCATCCTCACGGTGGCGGCCCGTGACTGGTCCGACACGGCCACTTTTCTGCTGGAGGCTGAAGTCTTTCGTCCCATGATCAGCCAGAGGGAGCACTGGTCTTATCCGGTGATTTTTGGGGAGGGGCTTTCCTTCACCCTGCCTACCGCCGCAGAGAGCGTAAGCATTGAAGCGGACCTTGACGGACAGACAATTATCTTTCCGCTCGGACCTTCACTCTTTTTGAGCTGGGCAAACTGCGATGCCAGTAGCGAAGTCGACCGAGGACGGGTGTATCGCTGCACACCCAAGCCGGGATATCGCTTTCAATAGCCTGCGCATTGCAAGAAGATCTAACCCAATCAGTGGACAACATAGCAGAGACGACGTAAAGTCTGCGTGTGATGAGCAGCAGTAGCGGTATTCCAATTATTGCCCGTGCCTGCCGACTTGGTGGACGCACTGCGGTTGTCGACGCGCAGGGGTCCTACAGCTACGACGATTTACTGGATTCGTCGTCGCGCGTTGCGATGGCGCTGCTGGCGGTCTGCGCTGATCTCGGCGAAGAGCGAGTTGCGTTTCTTCTAACGCCGGGATTTCCTTGGGTTGCAACGCAGTGGGGCATCTGGAGGGCCGGCGGTATTGCGGTACCCCTGCCGGTCAACTCAACCAGGCCTGAACTGGAATACTTCATTGACGACGCCGGAGCATCGACACTGATTTGCGACGCTCCGGCGACTTCCGTGCTATCGCCAATTGCGGCGGCGCGCGGCATCCGCGTGCTGTTATATGACCAACTTCGCGCAGGCCAAGCCTCAGGAGTGACGGATATCGTCCCGAACATCGGTGAAGATCGTCGCGCGATGATTCTGTATACCAGCGGGACGTCGAGCCGGCCCAAAGGGGTGGTCACAACTCATGCGAATATCACAGCGCAAATCACGAGCTTGGTGGAATCTTGGGAGTGGTCGGCCAGCGATGAGATCTCGTTGTGCTTGCCATTGCACCACGTGCACGGAATCATCAACGTTGTTTCCTGTGTGCTGTGGACAGGTGCCACCTGCCGGATGCTGCCGCGATTTGACGCCAATGCGGTGTGGGACTGCATAGCCAACGGCAATGTAAGTCTGTTCATGGCGGTGCCGACGATTTACGTGAAGCTCATCGCCGCCTGGGATGCGGCTTCGCCGGAGCGTCGCGATGTCCTAAGCCGGGCATGCAGTCGGCTGCGCCTGATGGTTTCAGGATCGGCCGCTCTCCCTGTAAGCATGCTGCAACGCTGGAAGGATATCAGCGGGCACACCTTATTGGAACGCTATGGAATGACTGAGATCGGCATGGCGCTGTCGAACCCACTCCGCGGCGAGCGCGTGCCGGGCGGCGTCGGACGGCCGTTGCCGGGCGTCGAAGTTCGGCTGGTTGGAGAGGAGGGCGAACCGGTTGCCCCGGGAACCGCAGGCGAGATCGAAGTCCGCGGCCCCACTGTATTCACCGAATACTGGGGCAAGCCCGAGGCCACGCGCGCCGCCTTTCGCGACGGCTGGTTTCGCACCGGCGATACAGCGGTCGTCGAGAATGGGACTTATCGCATTCTGGGCCGGACGAACATTGACATCCTCAAGACGGGCGGGCACAAAGTCTCCGCACTGGAGATTGAGGAAGCGCTGCGTGAACATCCCGCGGTGACCGAATGTGCGGTAGTGGGCTTGCCCGATGCCGAATGGGGGGAGCGCGTCGCTGCGGCCGTGGTGCTAAAGGATGGCGACATCCTGGATCTGCCGTCGCTTCGCTCCTGGGCCCGAGAGTCGCTTGCGGCGCATAAACTGCCATCCCGGCTTCTCGTGCTGGAAGCGCTTCCGCGCAACGCCATGGGAAAGGTGATAAAGGCCTCGGTGGTGAAGCTGTTTCAAACGGAGGGCGACGAAGCCCTCGCCTAAGACCGCATTCCGCGTTTCCCTTGACAAGCCGTGGTATTCTGCCCACGCCAATAAGATATCCGCGCATTGGGGCGTGAGCGCGGGCGATTCAGAGGGAGCCGCGATTTTCTTGCAGCTCCGAATCTGAAGTAAGGTCTTTCGCGCTCCTCACTGTATTGGAGGCATTATGGCCGTCGAAGCAGTGACTCGCACCAAACTCACACACCAACAAATCACAGGCTTCTGGGGCGCATGGGCTGGTTGGACGCTCGACGGCATGGACTCGGTGATTTATGCGCTCGTGCTAAGCCCCGCACTTACCGAACTGCTGCCGAAATCCGGCTACAAAGCCACTCCCGCCAATGCGTTGATCTCCTCGCCGGCCGATCTGAGGATGTGGATCCTGGCGCGCACGACACCCTGTGCGGAATTGACGGACTGTACTGGAACAAAGGCGAGTTTTTGGGAGTGCAGTACGGCACGGGTGAGTATCGCGTGATGAGATGGCGGCTTTCGCCGGATGGCCGAAAAGTTACGGCGAGCGAAATTCTCGAATATCGAACCGACCTCGTCAGCGATCCGACGACTGGCGTAATCCTCAGCGACGGCTTCTATTTCATAGGCAACACAGGAATCTACAACCTAAGAGACGACAACATCGTCGATCGTGCCAAGCTGGAACCAGTGCACATCGCCGCCGTATCGCTGAAAAAGTATCAGTTCTCTCACATCATGAGTGCACCTGCGCACTCATTCCCAAAAGCTGCTACAACTGCGCGTGTAGGCAAGAACTAACTCTTCGCACCCAAGCGATAGCAAGCGCGGCTCGGCCGCCCGAGTCCAGAAATCTAACATTCCTTCTCGCCGCCACTCGGCTTATCCTAGACTTGACGGAGGTAGAATCACTGAATGAGTCTCTACTGTGCCAAGGGCGGTGTTGAAACTGATCTGTCCGAGCAGCAACTGCACGATTTGCTGCTGGAAAGTCTTCCGAAGCTTGGAACACGCAGCCGGGTGCTCGTCGTACCTCCAGATAAGAGCCGCATTCATTCTCGCGCCGGCGACCTGACGCGCTACGCTTGGGAATATTTCGGCGATCAGCTACAGGCCGTTTTGCCGGCGCTTGGCACGCATTCTGCGATGGATCCTGCGCAGATCGCGCGGATGTTTGGCAACATGCCGACGCAGTTGTTCCGCGCTCATAATTGGCGTGCCGACATCGAGACTCTTGGCGAAGTCCCCGCCGAGTTCATCCGCGAGCAATCGGAGGGTACGCTGAACTATTCATGGCCGGCACAGGTGAACCGTCTAGTTGCCCATGGCGGTTTCGATCTCATTCTCTCTGTCGGTCAAGTCGTGCCCCATGAAGTTATCGGCATGGCGAATTACAACAAGAATATTCTGGTAGGCACGGGAGGCCGCGAGAGCATAAACCGCAGCCATTATCTGGGTGCCGTGTATGGGATGGAGCGCATCATGGGGCGCGCGGAGAACCCCGTGCGGAACGTTCTCAATTACGCATCCGATTCGTTCATGAGACATTTGCCCATCGTCTACGTGCTCACCGTTGTCGGACTCACTGCGGACGGCCGGTTGGCAGTGCGCGGCCTCTTCATTGGCGACGATGTCGAGTGTTTCCACCGCGCTGCCGCACTGAGCCTGAAAGTGAACATTGAGACGATGGACGCGCCCATACAGAAAACTGTCGTCTATCTCGATCCGCATGAGTTTCACAGCACATGGCTGGGCAACAAGGCAATCTACCGTACACGCATGGCACTCGCCGATGGTGCAGAGCTGATCATCCTGGCGCCGGGCATAAAGGAATTTGGCGAAGACCGGGCCATCGACGCACTGATTCGAAAATACGGCTACCGTGGAACGCCGGCCACGCTCCAAGCCGTGAGTGCCAATGCGGATCTCGCCAACGATCTTAGCGCCGCTGCTCACCTCATCCACGGGTCGTCTGAAGGCCGTTTCACAATCCGTTTGTGCCCCGGTCATCTAAGCAAAGAAGAAGTCGAAGGAGTGGGCTTTGAATATGGCGATTTGAAAACTATGCTCGTGCGCTACAACCCGCAGACTCTGCGCTATGGTAACAACCGTGTGGACGGCGAAGAGGTGTTCTACATTTCAAATCCGGGGCTGGGACTGTGGACGTGTCGCGGAAAACTGATGGGGCAAACGCATGAGCTTGCTTTCCAAAAGGGGTCGAGCGAACATGCCAGAGCCTAAAATAGCGGCCTCTTCAAACTCTTGCTCATTTTCCAGAAAACCTATGGAGCGCGAAAGTTATTCGAGCGGCCAGCATCGCTGCGTGCGACTCAACCTATCGAATCACGTGTTCGCTTCGTTCTGCCTAACATCGGTCCATGTTCCTATCCCTCGCGCTATCTCGCTTCCAAAGCGCACGGGCTTGCACTGGTTGGGTCTCCTTTACTAAATTCGCGGGCGCGTCCAGAATAGAAGGTCCGGCAAAATTCAGCGCCGGATTTTTCAACAAGCCAAAATTAGCAAGCCTTTTAGAAAGAGGAGCTCTCATGGCAGTCGTGACAGGTGAACTGATCCGAGCGATGAACTATGTAGAAGACATCACCGCGACCTTGCGCCGGATTTGCATTTATATTCCCGGGATGAGCGCGGAAGAGCGGAAGCGTCTGGCAGAGTCTTTGCGCAACACGGTCACAGCCGTGAATTCAGCGATCGCCGATCTGGAAAAGGCGGACAGTAAGTGAGCCAGGTGCAGACGATCGCAGTGATCGGCGCCGGGACCATGGGGCGTGGCATCGCATACGCGGCGGCGTTGGGCGGGTATCGCACTATCCTGGAAGATCTGCTGCCCGGTGCTCTGCGCAAGGCACAAAGCGAGATTCGGTCAAATCTCGACAAAGCGGTGGAATTGGGCAAGCTTTCCGCATCTGACGCGGATATGGCGTTCCGCCGAGTCGAGTACGCAGGCTCCGTGGAAGAAGCGGCGCGCGAGGCCGAGCTCGTCATCGAAGCAGTTCCCGAGGAGATGGAGTCGAAGATCGAGATCTTCACTCTGCTTGACAAGATCTGCCGGCCTACAACCATGCTGGCCTCGAATACCTCGTCGCTCAGCGTCACTGAAATTGCCAGCGTCACTTATCGCGCCAAACAATGCATGGGGATACACTTCTTCAATCCCGTACACAAGATGAAGCTGCTCGAAGTGGTTCGGGCGCTGGAGACCGACGACGACACACTGGCCACAGCAGTCGAAGTGGGCCGGCGCATGGGCAAGGAAGTGGTTGTGATCAAGGAATCGCCCGGCTTTATCACCAGCCGCATCAACGCCATGATCGGGAACGAAGCGTTCTACATGCTGCAGGAAGGAATCGCTTCGGCAGCAGACATCGACAAGGCGTTGAAGCTCGGGCTAAACCATCCCATGGGGCCATTTGAGTTGGTGGACCTCGTTGGCCTTGATACGCGCCTGAGCATCCTGGAGTATCTGCATAAATCGTTGGGAGAAAAATATCGCCCTGCTCCGCTCCTGCTGCAATACGTAAAGGCAGGACGCCTGGGCCGCAAATCGGGTCGCGGGGTTTACGAATATCCGGAGGCGAAGGAGCAATCCGCGCTCGCTGCGAAATCGGACGCCGCCGGGAATTCGTGAGGCTGAACGCCTCGTCTCCAGCTCAGCGGATCCGCCTTCCGCGGAAAAGTCTGACGCTGAGCAGCAAGCGAAATCGATCAGGCGCAGCTTGCCGCCCAGGCAGCCGTTGCCTTAACGCGGCAGAAACTAGGAACGCTGACGGACTTCCGCTGCCAGACTACCCGAGTCGCTCGTTACTGCGCGCCGCGATGACAACTGCTCAGCTCCGATCGGAGGACGATGCTCGATGGTGCCAATCACCGGCGCCTCGTCCATGCCGTCAGCGTATGCCATGGATGCGAAACGCTGCTCGCTGCACATACGATCGATCATGCGCTGTTGCCGTTTATTGAGCACGGCGTGAGGGAGAATGGGAAAGTTGCGGAACATCCACACCAAATATACCCGCTGAAGAAATGAAGGCATTACATATCGCGGACCAATGGGCGTACGTACCTGCACCACGCCGGCCGCCAGTTTTTCAATCAACATACCTGGGCCCACCTCGGGAACCTGAAATTGGCCAGAGCAATTATTGGGCCGCCATTATTGCAGGCGCGCGATGCAATGGGAAGCCTTTTTTACAGATTCCCCACATATTAGTCGAATTGCGAGTCTGCCTTCCAGCCCAGGAGTGCGTTTCTGGGAAATTGGTTGAGGAAAACGTCCTAAAAACGGGCTTGACCGTCAGATAGGCTGGGTCGGATCGCTCAGCTTAGAACCGCGACTTCGGGGAGAATATCCATGCGGCGGATCTGGGCCGCTACCCCAAATTCTGATCCCTCTTCCTCCACTCGGACAATAGTCGCTTGGCAGCACACCCAGCACTTTTCCCCAGAGGTGAGTTCAGGAGGAAGGATTAATACAAGTTCGACTTCGGCACCCTTCTGCATGCGGGACTTTGTATAGATGAAGACTCCATTGGCGCTTACGTCGCGAGTCTGCGCGGTCTGGTCCGCACCCTCGGCGGTCCGCACCCGCGTAGGAACGCGGGTAGCGATTCGTCTTCCAGAACGGCGCTCGGTGTCAACCTTCATAGGGGCGAAGCGCCCACTTACTGTACACCAAAGCGATGAACTCGACGAGAGATTCCTGGCTCTGCGGAAGTTCGCAATTCAAAGTGGGAACTAGATGATGGGCCGCTTGGCGCGCAATGCCGGGACTACCAAGGCCTGCTCCATAGTGGGCACGTTGGTGCCGCGGAGCTTGGCTTCTAGTTCGTGCAACTTATCGGTTTGGCCAGTCTGGTAGTAAGCCTGCACCAGTAATTCCATGGTGAAGGGATTGTCCTGATCCTCTTCCAGGTGCGCAATGGCGTCCGGATATTTTTTCTGGTCCATCAGCAAGGTGCCAGCCGCCCCTTGCCATGAACTTTGGATGACGCGGTTGCGGCTTCCGTTAGCCAGCGCCTCAAGTTGCTGCAGCGACTTATCCGCCAGAGCCTGGTCGCCTGCGCGGGCGGTTCGTATGACGCGCGTACGCAGGATACGGGACATCTCTTCGTCGCGGTCCGAAGTGGAAATCGTCGTCCGATGGGTAAGCGCCTCCTCAGCCAAGCTCAGATCCTTCAAGGCGACACTGTCGTCCGTCTGATACTCCGCCATTTGGCGGAACGCCTTCGCTTCCTGCAGGTCTTGCTCTTTGGCGTGGGCAGTTTCGGCGAGCTCGAGCAGGTTCTTGTCGGCTTCAGCCAAACTGCCGTCGCGCACGAAAGTCAATGCTTTCTGCATGCCGTACGTCAGGCGGTCGGCTTCGTTGTGAGCGAATCGGATGGCCTTGTCATATTCCACCCGGGCCTGTTCCTGATTGCCCATGAGAGCATAGGTATCACCGAGGCCGAGTTGCGAGGTGACGAAGTCAGGATCAATCTTAAGCGCGGCGCGATAGTGCGTGAGCGACCCCTCGAAGTTCCCTGCCATGCGCAACAGTTCCCCGTAAGAATCCTGGGGATTAGGCTCTTGGGGAAGCAGGGCGACATAGCGGTCCATCGCGGCAAACGCCTTGGCAAACTGCCGGTTGCGGGCCTCGACGTAGGCAAGATCGTTCAGTGCGGGGGGGAAGTTCTTGTCGATGGCGAGAGCTTTTTCAAATAGGCGCTGCGCCTGGTCGTTGCCGTTTTCTCCCATCAGCCAGTTGCCCGCGAGATAGAACAAGTGCTTGTCGTGAGGATACATCTCCAGCATGTCGTTCATGGCGGTGATGCCGCCGAGGAAGTCGCCTTCCTGAACTTTGGAAATCCAGGCGACCATTAGATTCTCGCCAGGCGTAACTTTGGTCGCGAGTTCCTTGGCCTTTGCGCGTGCCTGGCTCACTTCCTGGGGATTGCCGCTGTTGAAGGCGATCCAAGCCCAGGCGACGGCGAGATTGGGATCTTCTTTGACTGCCGCTCGCCAGTCGTCGTTGCACCGCTCAAGGTAAAGATTTTCGTAGTCGGCCATTCCCTTCTGATAAAGCTCCAGGCCTTTAGGGGACGTGGTTGTTACAGGGAGGTTGGTGGTTTCACCCTTCTTCAGATGGTGTGCATAAAGCGGTGCGACGAGACATAGACCGAGCACTAAAACTGCTCCGATCTTTATGGAACGAGCTTTCACCAAGAAAGTACGGTGCATCCAGATCTCCGGTACAGAGCTTATTCGGGAGGCGATTACGAGAAGAGGGTAACATCGGCGTAACTGGGGGACGAGGTGACGAAAGGCGTAGTCCGGGAGGCGAACAATCCCTAGTGAACTACGAACATCGCTTCCTAGGCGTCTTTTCGCATGACCACATACTTTTTATTGGTCGTCGGCTCGAGGTGGCCGGCGACCCTGCGAAATCCGACTCGTTCGTAGAATTTCAGGTTTCGAGGAGTAAATGTCTCTAAATAGCACGTCACATTGGCACGGGAAGCGTCTCCCAAGGTCACTGCCAAAAGCTTCGCACCGAGGCCCCGGCCCTGGGCGGAGGGCAGGATCCCGATGATCGACAAATACCAAGAGTCAGGGGGAACAACTCGCGCAGCCAAGGGCGCCATATACCTTACGATGCGGTAGTAATTCTCCTTCCCCCGCGGCTCGAGGGCGGAAGCAAGGTACTCCGACTTCGCGGCTGACTCCGCCGCACCGACATCGGCAGACCGTGGCAGTAACCAAGCAGCGGCGCCAAGTCTGGGGTCCGCAGCAAACACGCAGCGGCCGGTTCGATCGGCTTCCTCCAGCGAGTAATGGAAGTAAAGATTCAGTGCCCGCTTGCGGGCATCGAGATCATTCCCGAAATCTTCGGTGATGGCCCAATAGAAAGGGTCGTCGAAAAGAGACTCTGTCAGGGCTGCAGAGGCTTGCACAAACGAAGTCATTGATCGTGGCGTTTCGATGATCTTGTTGGCAATTATATCGGTCACTCGATAGCTGGCCGAAATCGACTGCG
>Ga0307474_10001387_pt1 | contig 17633 bp, 14 predicted proteins | sample atmos_gasesECM1C_2_FD_203312 | JGI IMG/M metagenome (GOLD analysis project Ga0307474, IMG submission 203312) | Hardwood forest soil microbial communities from Morgan-Monroe State Forest, Indiana, United States - atmos_gasesECM1C_05 | ecosystem: Environmental > Terrestrial > Soil > Temperate... | reverse complement strand
ACGCCTCGGCCGGCATTTCACGCTGGGGATTGATATGCCGATGAAAGACCTGGCCGGTCGGCATGCGGTTGAAAATCTCGACACAGCCGATTTCGACCAGCCGGTCGCCGCGCAGCGGGTCGAGGCCAGTGGTTTCGGTATCGAGAACGATTTCGCGCATGGGAAGCTGCCGAGAGTAGCGAATCACGACCGTCGTGGCGGCATCCTAGCAGCCTCGGTCAGAATGTCCCGAATTCGCGCCCGGACAGGCTCAAGCCCGTGCGACGTATCCACGACGAAATTCGCGCGTTTGCGCTTTTCGGCGTCAGGCATTTGCCGCGCCAGAATGGCGTCCAACTTCTCGTCGGTCATGTTGGAACGCGCAAGGATCCGTTCGCGTTGGATTTCCGCCGTTGTCGTCACTACGACTACGGCGTCGACCCGCTTCTCGCCCCCGGTCTCGAACAGGAGCGGCACATCGATCACCGCAACCGGCGCTCCCGATTGCTCGGCATCCTGCAGGAATTTTTGTCGCGCGGCACCGACCATCGGATGAACGATTTCCTCCAGCCGTTTCATCGCTTGGGGATCATGCACAACACGGGCCGAAAGCTTGTTACGGTCGACCTTGCCGTTCGCGGTGGTGCCTGGGAAAGCGGCCTCGATGGCTGGCGCCGCCTCGCCTTCATAGAGCGTGTGCACGGCTGCGTCCGCATCATAGACTGGGACACCCGCTTCCGCGAACAGCTTCGCGGTGGTCGATTTCCCCATCCCGATCGAACCGGTCAGCCCAAGGACTATCATTTCAATGATCACCCCTCGATGGCATCCCACGTCCGCCTTCACACGCCAAGCAGCCTCTCGCCGCGGAGAAATTCAAGCAAGGCCAACATGGGCAGTCCGAGGATGGTGAAGTGATCGCCCTCGATCCGTTCAAACAAATGCACCCCAAGGCCCTCAAGCTGATAAGCGCCAACGCTGGAAGTGACCGCTGCACCCGCCTCGTCCAGATACGCGCCGATTTCGGCTTCGCTCAGCTGTCGCATGCTCATGCGCGCGACCGCGACTTTTTCGAACAATATCTTGCCGTCGCGCGCCACCGCAACCGCGGAATAAAGTTCATGGCTACGGCCGGTGAGCGTGCGGAGTTGCTCTGCGGCTTGTGCCCGGCCCGAAGGTTTGGTGAAAAGCTGCGTGCCGAGCGCCAAAGTCTGGTCGGCGCCGACAACATATCGGCCCGACCGAAGGCGCGAAACGAACAGGGATTTTTCGCGCGCCAGAAGTGAGGCAATCTCGCCAGGTGCGGAAAGATTCGATTTTTTCTGGATTTGTCGTTCGTCAATTTCAGCCGGCTCGCTTTCGAAATCAATTCCGGCATTGGCGAGCAGCATCTGTCGTGCGCGGCTTTGCGATGCCAGTATTAACGGCTCTTTTCCCTGCCAAAGCGTCATTCCGCCAGCCGTTGCCGTTGCCTGTCGGTGAAAAGTTTCAAAACGGCGGCCGCGGTTTCCTCGATCGAACGGCGCGTGACATCGAGCTGCGCCCAATTGAATTTGGCGCTCAATCGCCGCGCGAATGCCACTTCATCCGCAACGGCCTGACGATCGACGTAGGTGTCGTTATCGCGATCACCCATGCTCAAAAGCCGGTTCTGGCGGACCTGAATCAATCGTTCTGGTGTCGCATGTAGGCTGACGACCAGAGGCTTCCTTAATGTCTCCAGTTGATGCGGAATCGGGATGCCCGGCACCAGCGGCACATTGGCGGTACGGATGCCGCGGTTGGCGAGATAGATCGAGGTCGGTGTTTTTGAGGTGCGGGAGACGCCGACGAGAATCACATCGGCCTCCTCCAGCCCTTCGACATGCTGACCATCGTCGTGCATCATCGTGTAGTTCAGCGCGTCGATCCGCTTGAAATATTCAGCGTTCAACGTGTGCTGGGCGCCGACCCGACCTGTCGTGGGCGCGCCGAGATAGGCATGGAACAATTGCATGACCGGGCCGATGATCGAGAGGCTCGGTACGTTGATTTCCCGGCACTTGGCCTCGAGGCGAGCAACGAGATCCTTCTCCAGCAAGGTGAAGAGGACGATGCCCGGCGCTTCCTCGATTTCACTCAACACCCGATCGAGCTGTTTCTGACTGCGCACTAGCGGATAGACATGTTCCACCGGTGTCACATTGGCATATTGCGCGGCGACCGCGCGCGCCACGGTGATCAATGTCTCGCCGGTCGAGTCAGAAATCAGGTGCAGGTGGAAATAATTGTTGATCGTGGGCACAGAAATCCCTGTCCAGTCTGTGAATCGCTGTGGAGCCTACCTTGAGAAAATTCGCGGAGTCTCGGCAGATCGGGATAACCCGGCTTTTTCTTCACAGGCCTCGAAACGAGGACAACTCCTTTCAACGAGCCCGAGGATAATGAGGTTTTGTGGATTTGTCTCTTCATAAGCTGGCGACATCATCGCGCAACCATTTGATGAAGATGCTCTTAACCGGAACGACATGTTCGGCATGGTCACTGTTGAGGGATGTGAAGAAACTCTGAGGAAGCGCCGGACAGACTTGCGCAGGTGCAATTCACGTCTACTCAGACTCAAACCTTAAGATTCTAAAATTATTAGTTTAGATAAGCACTGCTTGCGGACGGGTCTGAGTCGGCGGGAAGAGAGATGTCTTGAAACGTGGAAAATGGCTGAGATGTTGTTGCTGCGGTTTTCGGTTTTGTCTGTTCGAATGTGAATGAGGCACGATGTACGAGTGGATCAAGGCACTGCATATTATTGCGGTCATCGCGTGGATGGCCGGAATGCTCTATCTGCCGCGGCTATTTGTTTATCACTGTGAGGCGGAGGCAGGTTCAAGGCAGTCCGAGACCTTCAAAATAATGGAGCGTCGGTTGCTGAAAATGATCATCAATCCGGCGATGATCGTGACCTGGCTTGCAGGACTTTACCTCGCATGGGCCGGCCATTGGTTCTCGGCAGGCTGGCTGCATGCGAAGCTTGTCCTGGTGCTGGTATTATCTGGCGTCCACGGCTTTTTTTCGCGTTGGGTGAAGGATTTTGCCGCCGAGCGGAACCAGCACACTCATAAATTTTACCGTATTATCAATGAGGTACCAACCCTGCTGATGGTCCTTATCGTCATTCTGGTGGTCGTAAAGCCGTTCTGAGCAGCGTTGCAATGGAATGCCGCCGGCTTGCGGATGGTGAGGCGATTTTCTATATTCTGGTCATCCCACCCTACGCAGGCGGATGTGGTCGCGTTCCGGTTTCCTAGTTGAACCGGCCGCCGCATCAGGATTTGAAGCCTTTCCGGCGCTTTCCTTGCTCAGACCTGCGGACCTTCCAGATTCGCCGTCCGCACTTCCACAAAAGCCACCTCGCAGTCCCCTTCCCCAAGTTACTCCACAGGACCACCCCAATGCGGGAAATAAAACTTCAAGACCTCAAAGCTCAGACGCCGGCCGAACTCGTTTCGTTTGCGGAGGAGAAAGGGGTCGAAAACGCCAGCACGATGCGCAAGCAGGAGCTGATGTTTGCCATTCTCAAGCAGCTCGCCATCCAAGAAACCGACATTATTGGCGAAGGAGTCGTCGAGGTGCTCTCGGACGGTTTCGGATTCTTGCGTTCGCCGGACGCCAATTATCTGCCGGGACCGGACGACATCTATGTTTCGCCTTCGCAGATTCGCCGTTTCGGACTTCGCACTGGAGATACCATCGAAGGCCACATCCGCAGCCCCAAGGAGGGTGAACGCTATTTTGCGCTGTTGAAGGTCAACACGTTGAATTTCGAGGATCCGGAAAAGTCCAAGCACAAGGTCAATTTCGATAATCTGACGCCGCTGTTTCCGGATGAACGCTTCCGGCTCGAACTGGACGATCCGACCAGAAAGGACCTTTCTGCAAGGGTGATCGACATCGTCGCACCAATCGGCAAGGGCCAGCGTGCCTTGATCGTGGCCCCGCCCCGCACCGGCAAAACCGTGTTGATGCAGAATATCGCACATTCGATCACAGCCAACCACCCGGAATGCTACCTCATCGTGCTGCTGATCGATGAACGGCCGGAAGAAGTCACGGACATGCAGCGCTCGGTGAAGGGCGAAGTCGTCTCATCGACTTTCGACGAGCCGGCCGTGCGCCATGTTCAGGTCGCCGAAATGGTGATCGAGAAGGCCAAGCGCCTGGTCGAGCACGGCCGTGACGTCGTGATCCTGCTCGACTCGATCACGCGGCTCGGGCGAGCCTACAACACCGTCGTGCCGTCATCCGGCAAGGTGCTGACCGGCGGCGTCGACGCCAACGCGTTGCAGCGACCCAAGCGTTTCTTCGGTGCCGCGCGCAATATCGAAGAGGGCGGATCGCTGACCATCATCGCGACCGCACTGGTCGATACCGGCAGCCGCATGGACGAAGTGATCTTCGAAGAGTTCAAGGGCACCGGCAATTCCGAACTGATTCTCGATCGCAAAGTTTCCGACAAGCGCACTTTCCCGGCGATCGACATTTCCCGCTCCGGCACCCGCAAGGAAGAGTTGATCACCGACCCGCAGGTGCTGAAGAAAATGTACGTGCTGCGGCGGATCCTCAATCCGATGGGAACGATGGATGCGATCGACTTCCTGCTCGACAAGCTCCGCAACACCAAGAACAACGGCGAATTCTTCGAATCCATGAATACCTGAGCTAGGCCACTGGCCGAGTCAGTCGGGGCGTTTCCGTTCGAGGCGGAGACGACCTTGCTGGTGCTCCCGACCTCGATGGGGGTTCTTTTGCTGCGATCGATATTGCAGCAAGGGGCGCAGCATTTGTGGTCATCGGCTGCCACGCACAGTTCGGATCGATAGAAATTACGTTGCATTCTCAAGGGCTCGCGCACAAATAGGGAATGCATCCTCGCGAGCAGACCATTTTTGCGCTGTCATCAGGCCGGCCTCCGAGCGCGATTTCGATCGTGCGGCTTTCCGGATCGCGGGCGCGGGCGACGCTGTCGGGGCTGGCGGGCAGGGTGCCGCAACCACGGATGGCCAGTCGGGTCTTGTTGCGCGATTCCCTCGGTCAGCCGATCGACGACGCCGTGGTGCTGTGGTTTCCAGCGCCCGCCAGTGCGACCGGCGAGGATGTCGCCGAATTTCATATTCATGGCGGACGGGCGGTCCTGGCGGCGTTGTTTGCCGCGTTGGCGGGCTTCGAAAATGTCCGCCCCGCAGAGCCCGGCGAATTTACCCGCCGCGCCTTCGAGAATGGCAAGCTTGATCTTACCGAAGCCGAAGCGCTTGACGATCTGATTCGCGCCGATACCGACCGGCAGCGGCGTCAGGCGTTGCGCCAACTCAAGGGACTCCTTGGCGACAAGGTCCGGGATTGGCGCGGGCGTATCATCGAGGCTTCGGCCCTGATCGAGGCTGGAATCGATTTCTCCGATGAGGGCGACGTTCCGCAAGAATTGATCCGGCCTGCTTTGGCGGCAATCAAATCGTTGCTCGGTGAAATCGAGGAGGTGCTTGGGGCACAGGGACGAAGCGAGCGGTTGCGCGAGGGCGTGGTCGTCGCAATTTCCGGACCACCGAATGTCGGCAAGTCGACGTTAATCAATCTGCTGGTGCGGCGCGAAGTGGCGATCGTCTCGCCGCACGCGGGCACCACGCGCGACGTCATCGAAGTTCAGCTTGATCTCGATGGCTATCCGGTGACGCTGATCGACACGGCGGGCATCCGACACACCGACGATCCCGTCGAGCAGGAAGGGGTGAGGCGCGCGCGAATGCGGGCGGCGGAAGCCGACCTGGTGCTGTGGCTGATCGATGCCGAGCACACGCGGAGTGAAAGCACGAGACCTGAATTGGCAGGGGAGGCGAGCGTTTGGGTGATCCGAAACAAGATCGATCTCGAAGGGCAGGGCAGGGCAGTGGACTCGGCCTTTGACCCACTGGGGACGCGTGGTGCGCGCGCGTTTAAAATATCCGCGAGCCGCGGCGACGGGGTAGCCGAATTGGTCGCGGCACTGACGGTGTTTGCGCGAGATTATCTCGGCTCAGGAGAGGGAGCGCTGATCGGGCGCGAGCGGCAACGGAGATTGTTGCAAGAGACCGCTCACTCGTTGCAGCGAAGCCTTTCGGCGGTCGGGCAGGGCGAGGAATTGGTCGCGGATGAGTTGCGGAGGGCGTCCGATTTTCTCGGCCGGCTGCTTGGCCGGGTTGATGTCGAAGATATCCTCGATGCAATTTTTCGGGAATTTTGCATCGGTAAGTAATGATTAAGAATTCATTTTTTGGAGAGGTGCAGGACGCCGTTCCGGATGCTCCGCCGTTTCACGTGAAACATCTTTGGCCGCAGGACTAATTTGTCACTTCCGGCTCAATCGGCTGCGATATACAACGCGCTGCATGATCGACCAAAAATCATTCGACGTCATCGTCATCGGAGGAGGCCACGCTGGCTGTGAGGCCGCGAGCGCGGCCGCGCGAATCGGCGCGAGGACGGCACTGGTCACCCACCGATTCGCGACCATCGGTGCGATGTCGTGCAATCCCGCCATCGGTGGCCTCGGCAAGGGCCATTTGGTGCGGGAAGTCGATGCTCTCGATGGCTTGATGGGACGGGTCGCCGACGCCGCCGGCATTCAGTTTCGCATGCTCAACCGTCGCAAGGGTCCGGCCGTGCGAGGGCCGCGGGCCCAGGCCGACCGCAAACTCTACGCCGCCGCGATGCAGGCTGCGATCCGCGAAACCGCCAATCTGAGCGTGGTCGAAGGTGAGGCGAATGAGCTGATCGTCTCGAACGCGCGCGTCACCGGCATCCGGCTTGTCGATGGAAAGGAGCTGTCCGCGGGCGCGGTGGTCATCACGACAGGGACCTTTCTTCGGGGTCTGATCCACCTCGGCGAGCGAACCTGGCCCGCTGGGCGGGTAGGTGAGGCGCCGGCGATGGGGCTTTCGGGGTCATTCGAGCGCGCAGGCTTCGTGCTCGGTCGGCTGAAGACAGGCACGCCTCCGCGGCTCGATGGCACCACGATCGACTGGTCCGCGGTCGAGATGCAGCCTGGCGATGATCCGCCGGAGCCATTTTCGGTGCTGACGGAAAAAATCACGACGCCGCAGATCCAGTGCGGCATCACGCGGACGACGGCCGTCACCCACGACATCATCCGCGGAAACGTCCATCGCTCGCCGATGTATTCGGGGCAGATCAAGAGCACCGGACCGCGCTATTGCCCCTCCATCGAAGACAAGATCGTTCGGTTTGGCGATCGCGACGGGCACCAGATCTTTCTGGAGCCGGAGGGTCTCGACGACACCACAGTCTATCCCAACGGCATTTCGACTTCGCTGCCGGAAGAGGTCCAGCTCGCCATTCTCGCTTCGATCCCCGGGCTTGAGCGCGTCCGAATGCTTCGCCCAGGCTATGCCATCGAATATGACCACGTCGATCCGCGCGAACTTGATCCCAGCTTGCAGACCAGGCGGCTGGCTGGTTTGTTTCTAGCGGGACAGATCAACGGCACGACCGGTTATGAGGAAGCGGCGGCGCAGGGCTTGGTGGCTGGTCTCAATGCCGCCTTGATGGCCAGCGGGTCCAGACCGATCGTGTTCGATCGCGCCGATGGCTATCTCGGAGTGATGATCGATGACCTCGTGACGCGCGGCATCACCGAGCCCTATCGGATGTTTACCTCCCGCGCGGAATATCGTTTGACGCTGCGCGCCGATAATGCCGATCAGCGGTTGACCGACAAGGGTATCGCATTGGGATGCGTGGGGCAGCGGCGCGCGCAGGACCACCGCGCCAAGATGGCAGCCTTGAATGCCGCAAAGACCAAGGCGCGCTCGCTCACGCTGACGCCGAATGAAGCCGAGCGACACGGCATCGCGCTCAACAAGGACGGCCAGCGGCGCTCTGCGTTTGAGCTTCTGGCTTATCCCGAAGTCGGCTGGTCCCAGGTTCGTGCGATCTGGCCAGAGCTGTCGGCCATTGACCCAAGGATCGCGGTTCATCTCGAGATCGACGCGAAATACGACGTCTATCTCAAGCGCCAGGTCGCCGACATCGAGGCGTTCCGTCGTGACGAAGGGCTGATTCTCAGCGATGTCGATTACGACGCCGTCCCGGGACTTTCCAACGAAGCGCGGGCAAAGCTTGCAGCCGCGCGGCCGCTCAACGTGGGGCAGGCGGGTCGAATCGACGGGGTGACGCCGGCGGCACTAGGGATTCTAGTAGCGTATCTTAGGCGCCAAGCGCGTAGGAAAACAGCGAGCGGAGCCTTTGCTGTCGGCGCTTAGGCGAGGGGCGTACGGGGTGTTTCACGTGAAACGCAATTCCAGATCCTTGCGCGCTCCGACCGGAATTGTTTTGGCGGGCCAAATCGGGGAGGGGCAATTCATGAGTACGGCGAACTCCCCCCCGACCGGTTCGCGCTGGACTCAGTCGAACGCGGATCTCGCTCCTGATAAGGCCGCAGCCTTGGCGCTAACGCCCGTTTCACGTGAAACGGAGGCGCGACTGGATCGCTTCGTCGAACTGCTTCTCGAGTGGCAGAGGAAGACGAACCTGATAGCGCAATCGACCTTAGCGACCTTATGGACCCGCCACGTTTCCGATTCGCTGCAGCTCCTTTCTATCGCGCCGTCGGCCAAACGGTGGGTCGATCTCGGAAGTGGGGGAGGCTTTCCCGGTGTGGTGCTCGCCTGCGCGCTGGCGCAAACGTCTGAGGCGCACGTCGTCCTGATCGAGCGCAACGCGAAGAAGGCGGCCTTTCTCCGCGAAGCGCTTCGCGTGACCGACGCGCCTGGCACGGTTGATCTGGCCGATATCGGCGATGTTGTGGATAGCATCGCCGGCCCCATCGATTGCGTCACCGCACGAGCGCTCGCTCCGCTAAATCAACTCATCGACTTTGCGGAGCCGTTGATGAAAAGGGGTGCGAAAGCGCTATTTCTCAAGGGTCAAGATGTAGATGCTGAATTGACCGAAGCCACTAAATATTGGAAAATTGAGTCACACCTTCACGCCAGCCGCACGGGTGGGAATGGCTGGATCGTCGAACTCGACCGGATCGAGCGGCGCACCTCGCCCACCACTACGCATGGTTCTCGCGCATGACCGTAATTGATGAGATTTATCAAGAGGATAAGGCCACAACCCAGTTCGGCCATCCGCGCATCCTGGCGCTTGCGAATCAGAAGGGAGGCGTCGGCAAAACCACGACCGCCATCAATCTGGGCACAGCCCTGGCTGCGATCGGCGAGCGGGTGCTGATCGTCGATCTCGATCCGCAAGGCAACGCCTCGACGGGGCTCGGCATCGACCGCCGCAGCCGCAATTGCTCGACTTACGATGTGTTGATCGGCGAAGCGTCCTTGCGCGAATCGGTGGTGCCGACAGCGGTGCCACGGCTGCATATCGCGCCGTCGACCATGGATCTTTCGGGCCTGGAACTCGAACTTGGAACGACGCCAGGTCGCGCCTTCCGCTTACGCGACGCGATCGCGGCGCTGAACACCAACGCCGCCCAGGACGCCGATTACACCTACGTTCTGATCGACTGCCCGCCATCGCTCAATCTTCTCACCGTCAACGCGATGGCGGCCTCAGACGCGATATTGGTGCCCTTGCAGTGCGAGTTCTTTGCTCTCGAAGGACTTTCGCAATTGCTGCAGACGGTGGAGCAGGTGCGTGCCACGCTCAATCCGAACCTCTCGATCCATGGCATCGTGCTGACGATGTTCGACTCACGCAACAACCTGTCCAACCAGGTCGTTGCCGACGTCAGGCAGTTCATGGGCAGCAAGGTCTACAAGACCATGATCCCCCGTAACGTGCGCATTTCCGAAGCGCCCTCCTACGGCAAGCCGGTGCTGGTCTACGACCTCAAATGCGTCGGCAGCGAAGCCTATCTCAAGCTCGCAACCGAAGTGATCCAGCGCGAGCGCGAGCTTCGCACGCATTAGACCATGAGCCGACCTTGGCGCGATCTCGTGTTCGGAGTCGCGCCTTCGGAGCTGACTGCGAAATGACGCGGTCCGCAGAAGTGAAGCGAGACAGGAGCGCGTAAGTTGAATCCAAGGGAGTTGGCGATGGCCGAGGAAGCGCGTTCGCGACTGGGGCGCGGTCTTGCAAGTCTGATCGGGGATGTCGGAGGCGAGGCCGCGCATGTGGAACGCCCGCGCGCGCAACGCAAGGTGCCGATCGAATTTCTCAAACCGAATCCACGCAATCCACGCCGCGACTTCGCCGATGCCGAACTTCGCGAGCTGGCCGATTCGATCAAGCAGCATGGCGTGATCCAGCCGATCGTGGTGCGACCCGTGCGCGGCGCACAGGATCGATACGAGATCATCGCCGGCGAGCGCCGGTGGCGGGCGTCGCAGCTTGCGGGTCTGCACGAGGTGCCGGTGGTTCCGGTCGACGTTTCCGATTCGGATGCGCTCGAGATCGCAATCATCGAAAACGTGCAGCGCGAAGATCTTAATGCGATCGAAGAGGCGCAGGGCTACCACGCGCTGGCCAATGAATTTAAACGCAGCCAGGACGAGATTGCAAAAATCGTCGGCAAGAGCCGCAGCCACGTCGCCAACACGATGCGGTTGACCAAATTGCCAGCGGAGGTTCAGGCCTACATCGTGACCGGCCAGTTGTCGGCCGGACATGCGCGGGCCTTGATCGGCGTGCCCGATCCCCTTGGCGCTGCCAAACGCATCGTCGAAGAAGGGCTCAACGTGCGTCAGGCCGAAGCACTGGCGCATGTCGAGGGCGTGCCCGAGCGCAAACCGCTGAAGGCGCGGAGTGGCGGCAAGGCAAAGGACCCGAACACGGTGGCGCTGGAGAAGAGCATCAGCGATGCCCTCGGGCTCGCCGTCAGCATCGATCACGGCAATTCCGGCGGCGCCGTGCATATCCGCTATCGCGATCTCGATCAGCTCGACGATATCGTGCGAAGGCTGGGCAAGAAGGCCTAAGGCTTCCTCCTCTTACGCTGCGCGAGCCCCAAGCGGACGGTACTTACGCGCGCCGCTTGGCATTCACCGCGATCGACATCAGCGCGCGCTGCGCGATGACTGCGGCTAGCGTAGCCTGCTTGCGCATCTCCAGTGCCGCGGCTGCCAGCTGTTCGATGATCAGCGCTAGCCGGGCCACGTTGAACTGGCGCAGCGCCGCTTCGACGCTTGCTTTGCGGGAAAAGTGCAGGCGTGGAAATCCGCCCTCCACCACAGCCGAAATCGGGGTACCCTCGGCGATCGCGAGCGCGGATTTGTGCAGCCAGGCTGCTTGGCGTTGGGCAGCAGAAATGATCACGCCGGGATAGGTGCCGGCCACCATCGCCTTGCCGAACTCGGTCTCGACGACGGCGGGATTTCCAGCAAAGGCCGCATCCACGATCGGGTCGATCTTGAGCTCGGAGGCATCGGCAGCGACCGCCACCACGTCGTCGAGCGTGACTTCGCCCTTGCCATGTCCATAGAGCGTGAGCTTGCGTAACTCGTTGCGCGAAGCCTGTCGATCGCCGCCGAGCAGGGTCATCAGCACGGCGCGCGCATCCGGCGATATGCGCAAGTTTGAAGCGCTCAGCTCATCGTCGATCAGCTTGGCAAGATCGCGCTCGCTGTCCGGATAGCAGGCGATCGCGACAGCGATCCGGGCGCGCTCGCAGGCCTTGCGCAGTGGCGATTCCGGGCGCAACTCACCCGCCTCGATCACGATCCGGCAATCCTTCAGGGTCATCTCGGCCAGCGCATCGATTCCGCCGGCAAAATTCCGCGAGCCGGCGCGAACGCGAATAGCGCGTCGGCCGCCGAACAGGGGAATCGTCATCGCTTCGTCGACCAGGCGCGATGGTTCGGCCGAAAGCTCATCGCCATCCAGCTTCACCAGGGAAAACGGATCCTTGGGATCGTCGACCGCCGACGCCAGCAGGGCGTCGGCGCGTTCCCGCACCAGGCCGGCGTCCGAACCGTAGAGCAATATGATGGGACGGCCGGGGTCCGGCCGCGCCAGGAATGCGTCAATTTCCTTTCCACGCAGCGCGACCATGAACAGACCGGTTACCTCATTCGCCCGCCAGACGCATGCGCTTCAAATCGAAATCCGCAATTGGCCGCCGAGCCTGGGGTTTTTGGATTACGGTCGATCAGGTGCCGGCGTAGAAAAAGGACGCCAGTCGGGTCTGGATATGTTCCGCAATTTCCTGACAGGCGCGGTCCTCGGCGTCGCGGAAGGCGCGGGCACGGGAAAAGCGCTGATAGCTTCCGGGAATATCGTAGCTGACGCGCGAGAAGGTCGAGCCGGTCATGACCGATTTGTTGGTGGCGATATCGATCAAATTGAACTGCGCATCGATGCCGTAATTTTCGCTGGTCGGCAGCGCCGTAAGAGGATCGGTCAGCAGCGATGAGCGGTTGGACGTGAAGCGGATTACCAGCCGGTGGGTCGGCGGCATCCCGGTGGCATTGCCATAGAGCTTGAACGCCAGTGCGTTGCGGATTTCCACCCCCAACCGGGCGTCGGGTGAGCCATTGGGCTTATCGATCGGTGGAAGTTCCACGCCCATCAGCTTTTCGCGCAGCGCCGGCGTGCCATCGGCGCGCTCGGCGTACATCGGCTGGAAGCAACCGGCCGTCAGCGCCGCAAGCATGGCTGCGGCCAAGAGCCGAGCGGCGATGCGAATTCTAGCCAACGACATTCACGATCCTCATCGGCACAACGATCACTTTGCGGACGGGCTTGCCGGCCAACGCCAGTTTTACCGCATCAAGACCCAAAGCGGCAGCCTCAATTTCCGCATTCTGGGCCGTGCGGGCCACCGTGACTTCACCCCGCTTTTTGCCGTTGACCTGCACCACCAGCGTTACGGTGTCTTCAACCAACAAATCTCGTTCGATTTGCGGCCAACTCGCCTCGGAAACCAGGCCCGGCTGGCCCAGCACGGCCCAGCACTCCTCGGCCAGATGCGGCATCATCGGCGCCAACAGTTGCACGAGGATGATCGCGGCCTCCCGGACGGCCCAGGCCAGGTCGGGCGACGGTTGCCCCTCGCGCGCCAAAATCTCGCCCAGAGCATTGGAGAATTCCCGGATGTAGGCGAGGCAAACGTTGAAATGCAGCTTCTCGATACCGGTGGAAACCTTGTCCAGCGCACCATGGGCGGCCTTGCGCAGCGCCAACGCCTCTCGACCGAAGGCCGCCGGTCTTGACTTCGGCGCGCCGGCACCGATCCCGGCCGATTCATTGATCAGCCGCCAAACCCGTTGGACAAACCGGGCAGCGCCCTGCACGCGTTCGTCGCTCCAGATCACGTCGCGATCGGGCGGTGAATCCGACAGCATGAACCAGCGCGCCACGTCGGCGCCGTAAGTGGCAATGATGTCGTCGGGGTCGACAGTGTTGCGTTTGGACTTTGACATCTTTTCGATGCCGCCGATCACCACCTCCTCGCCTGTGGCGATGAGCGTGGCGTGACGACCACTCACACCGGTCTCGACCTTGACCTCGGCCGGCGTGACGTAGCTGCCGTCGGCCCTTTGATAGGTTTCGTGCACCACCATGCCTTGCGTGAACATTCCCGCGAAGGGTTCCTTCATGCCGATATGGCCGGTTGCCTTCATGGCGCGGGTGAAAAAGCGGCTATAGAGCAAATGCAGGATCGCGTGCTCGACGCCGCCGATATACTGATCAACCGGCATCAGCCGATCGACCACAGTCAGCGTGGTCGGCGCCTTCTCGTTCCAGGGATCGGTGAAGCGCGCGAAATACCACGAGGAATCCACGAAAGTGTCCATGGTGTCGGTTTCGCGCACCGCGTTGCCGCCGCACTGCGGACAATTGACGTGCTTCCAGGTCGGATGATGGTCGAGCGCGTTGCCAGGCTTGTCGAACGTCACATCCTCCGGCAGCGTCACCGGCAAATCCTCGTCGGGCACGGGGACGACGTCGCATTTCGGACAATGAATGACCGGGATCGGACAGCCCCAGTAGCGCTGACGCGAAATGCCCCAATCGCGCAGCCGGAAGTTCACCTGCCGCTCGCCGACGGCCCCCACCCTTCCCTCCCCCGTATGCGGGGGAGGGTTAGGGAGGGGGCGCGGCTCGTTTTCCAGCCGTTTTGCAACCTCCTCCTTGGCTTCCTCAATGGTCATGCCGTCGAGGAAGCGTGAGTTGATCATGCGCCCGTCGCCATCATAGGCGGTGTCGGTGATGACGAAGGTCTTCGGATCCTGGCCTTCGGGACACACCACCGGCGTGTTGCCGAGACCGTATTTGTTGACAAAGTCGAGGTCGCGCTGGTCGTGAGCCGGACAGCCGAAGATCGCTCCTGTGCCGTATTCCATCAGGACGAAATTGGCGACATAGACCGGCAGCTTCCAGTTAGGATCGAAAGGATGGATGGCGCGAATGCCGGTGTCGAAACCCTGCTTCTCGGCGGTGTCAATAATCTCCTGCGCCGTGCCAATGCGCTTTGTCTCTGCGATGAACTGCGCAAGTTTTGCGTCTCTCGCCGCGGCCGATTGCGCCAGCGGATGATCGGCCGAGATCGCCATAAATTTCGCACCGAACAATGTGTCATGGCGCGTCGTGAATATCTTCAGCTCGGACTCGCCGGTCGGGGTAGTGGCGGGGTCGAGCGCAAAGCGAATCAACAGGCCCTCGCTGCGCCCGATCCAGTTCTGCTGCATCAGCCGCACCTTGTCGGGCCAGCGATCGAGCGTATCGAGTGCATCCAGAAGTTCTTGCGAATATTTGGTGATCTTGAGGACCCACTGATTCATCTCGCGCTGCTCGACGACGGCGCCCGAGCGCCACCCGCGGCCGTCGATCACCTGCTCGTTGGCGAGCACGGTCATGTCGACCGGATCCCAATTGACCTTACGCTTTTCCCGTTCGGCCAATCCGGCACGTAGGAAATCGTTGAACATCTTCTGCTGGTGCTTGTAATAAGCCGGATCGCAGGTCGCAAATTCCCGTGACCAGTCGAGCGACAGACCGATCGAACGCAACTGTTTCTTCATCGCGGCGATATTGTCGTAGGTCCATGCCTTGGGCGCGACCTGGCGCTCGATCGCCGCATTCTCGGCCGGCAGCCCAAACGCATCCCAGCCCATCGGGTGCAACACATTGAAGCCCCTGGCGCGCATGAAGCGCGCCAGGACGTCGCCCAACGTATAGTTCCGGACATGCCCGATATGGATGCGTCCAGACGGATAGGGAAACATCTCGAGCACGTAATATTTGGGCCGCGGATCGTCATTCCCAGCGGCAAAGATCGCCCGTTGTTCCCACTGGCGCTGCCAGCGCGGCTCTGACTCACGTGCGTTGTAGCGTTCGGAGGGCATTGAACCTGGGCTTTTCGTGATGATGCAGACTTTGGAATCGGCCGGCAAAAAATGACGGCGGACTAGGCCACAAAAGCGGCTTGGGGGTCAACGGGTGTTGACCCGATCGGAGCGTTCCAGGACGGGCGGAGGAGTCAGTTCGCCAGCGCCGCGGCAGCGTCGTTCTCGGCGCTCCGCGCAAGACCGTGCCCTGCCACGGAATTTCGTCCGCTCCGTTTGGCAACATAGAGGCTGGCGTCGGCGGCTTCGATCAAATCACTGGGTCGCAACGTCTCGATGGGCGTGGTGCTGGCGATCCCGACGCTGACGGTGACGGCCTGATGGCTGGAAGTGGCGTGTGGCATCGCCAGATCCTGCACGGCCGCGCGCACCTTTTCGCCGATCTCCAGTGCGCGGCTGGCGCCGGTATTCGGCAGCAGCAGACAGAATTCCTCTCCGCCATAGCGCCCGGCAAAGCCCACGTGTTCGGCGGCAAGGCCGGCCAGGGTCTCTCCGAGCCGAGAGAGGCAGGCGTCCCCTTCGGGATGGCCATAGGTGTCGTTGAACAGCTTGAAATGATCGACATCGATCATCAGCAGCGACAGTTCGCTGTTGTGCTGGCGGGCCTTCATCCATTCGAAATCGAGCCGGCTCTGGAACCCGCGCCGATTGGCAAGGCCAGACAACATGTCGATCGAGGCCATCACAGTCAGCCGGTCATTGGTGGCGATAAGATCGCGCTCGCGCTCGGCGAGCCGGGCAGCCATGGTGTCGAACGCGCGAGCCAGCGGAACGAATTCCGCCGGCAGACGGCTGCGCTGCGCGCGCGGACCATTCGCCCTGGCCAAAACGCTGTGCGATCGACACCATCGTATTGATCGGCCGGATGATGAGCGTTTCCGCCGCAATCAGGGCGCCGAGCAGTACGAACAGGCAAACGAATCCAAGCTGCAGATACGCGGTGCGAATCTCTTCGTTGATGTCGGCGGATAATCTGGCTTCGTCGATACTGACGACCAGGCGGGATTGCGTACCAGGAATGCGTGCGAAGCTGACGGTGCGCCTGGAATGACCGGGTTCAAGGAATGAAAACGATTCGGCCTCCCTGTCCGGGCTCATCACTCTTGCCGCAATTGCCGACAGAAGCGGCACGCGATCGAGCGACTGTCCGATCATGCCGGCCTGGTCGGACGGTGCCGCCAGCACGGTCCCAATGCTGTCGACCAGAACCGCCAACATACCGGGCCGGCCACCAAGATCGTTCAAGATCCTCGACATCCAGGAAAGATTGACGCTGGCAACGATGACAGTGTCCGATGTCGCATCAATTGCGGCCACCGGATAGGCTCCTATCATGATCGGCTCGCGGTCGGTCCTGGCGAGCATGAAGTCGCTGAAGACGAGGTCCCGGGTTTGCCGGGCCTGGTTGAAAAAGGCTCGATTGCCCAACTCGAGTCCGACCAGTGCGCTTCGCGTCGCGCATTCGACCCGACCGTCCTTGCCGACAATCATCAGATTGCGAATCCGTAAGAGATCGATCGGAAGATTCGCGCGCAGCGAATCACAATTGCGACCCGTCGATTCCTTCGACGCCTGGATATAGGCCGCCCACTTCACCACGGTTTCGACGGCTGAAAGGACCTCGCGCTGGCCCTCGGCGCTATGCTGCGCGAATCTCGAAAAATCCGCATAGGCGACCGCGATCTGCTTGTTGCGGGCTTCCTCCAGCGAGCGCGCGCGTTCGAGCATCAGCGGCGCGACCAGGATCAAGGCCAGTAATGCCAGCCGCGCGCGGATTCCGAAGAGCTTTTTGAGCTTTCCTCTGTTGCGGCTGAAACTGAAGGCTAACATCATGGTCCCCTTGCCCGCACGGAAGCTATACAAGGGGGTTCAAGAAGCCTTTCTCGAACTCGGTAAAATTGGAACTATCGCGCGAAAATTGTAAATTGACACGTGACAACTCGCATGATCCCGGATCGTCCTTCTCGACAAACTGCACATTTGCCAACCGGGCTCTCCGCGGTGGAGCAGGAAATCACGCGCGCCTGCAAGGAGGCTCGCCGGGATCGCTCCTCAGTGACGTTGGTCGCGGTTTCCAAGACGTTCAACGCTGAAATGATCACCCCGGTCATCGAGGCCGGGCAGGGCGTGTTTGGTGAGAATCGCGTGCAGGAGGCCAAGGCAAAATGGCCTCCGTTGGTGTCGGCTTACCCCGGAATCGAGTTGCACCTGATCGGGCCGCTGCAATCCAACAAGGCGAAAGATGCCGTGGCACTTTTCGACGCCATCCATTCCGTCGACCGCGCCAGCCTCTGCGAAGCGCTCGCCAGGGACTTCAAATCG
>Ga0307474_10001386_pt1 | contig 17635 bp, 15 predicted proteins | sample atmos_gasesECM1C_2_FD_203312 | JGI IMG/M metagenome (GOLD analysis project Ga0307474, IMG submission 203312) | Hardwood forest soil microbial communities from Morgan-Monroe State Forest, Indiana, United States - atmos_gasesECM1C_05 | ecosystem: Environmental > Terrestrial > Soil > Temperate... | reverse complement strand
GGCCGCGGATCAAACTCAAACCGGTGTTCGCGGCCTTGCCTCACTCCTTGCACCATGCCGGCCCTTTCCAGCACGCGCAGGTGCTTGCGGATCGCCTGCCGGCTCAGCCGTGAGCCTTTGGTCAGCTGCGAAATCGAATACGGCCGTCCCGTGGCGAGCTTCGCCATCAGCGCCAGCCGCGTCTCGTCCCCGAGCGCGGCAAATACCGGCGCACGCGCGTGCCGCTTCGCCGCAACTGTGCTACGCCGCTTTTGCGACATAGGCCTCGATGTTCCTCATCTGCTCCGTCCATCCACCTTCATTCCTGCGGAAAGCCTCCAGCCGCAGATCGGCAGGAAGTTGATCGAACCCCGACTCCGTCAGCACCAGCAGCGTGCCCTTCGGGGTCGGCTCCAGCCGGAATTCCACCAGCGTCGTCGGATCTTTGGAATGATCGCCCGAGTACTGGTCGCGATCGAACGACTTCGGATGCGGCCAGCGAAACGCAAAGACACGTTCCGGCTCCATGCGCTCGACCACCGCCTCCCATTTCACATGCTCGTAGCCCGGATACGTCATGTTGCCGCGCGATACTTGTCCCTGCACAAACGGCCCATCCAGTTTCACGCGAAACCAATCCCCGAACTCCCGGTAGTCCGTCAGCGCCCGCCATACCCGCGAAACTGGAGCCCGCAGCTCAATCCGCTTTTCAATCCGATCGCTCATAAATGCAACTTCCAGGTTGCATATTAATCCTTCACCATACGAAACGCAACCATATGGTTGCTCATTGAGCGGGCCCCCCGTCGTAACCGAGCCCCGGACCTGCCCCACTTCCCACGGTCGCCCCATCCTCGTCCCGATTTGTGCGACAGTGTGGGGATTTTGCCGGTCACCCCATCCTCGCCGCGATTTATGCGACAGGGTGGGGATTTTGTCCAGTCCCGGGTGTCGGGTGCCCCACGCGGCCCCATCGACAACCCGCCCCCGAATCCCCGAGACGAACGTTATCCCGCGAAGCGGGCGTTGCCTCTAGGTTTGCTCAAAGGTTTTAGTCCCTCTGCCCCGTTGCGAGCCTCTTTGCGTCTAATTTACGTTCTCGCGTAGCTGCTCCAAAGCTTCGTCCCCCTCCACAAGCCAACTCTGGCGCGTTCAGCATCCTGCAAATCGCAATTGCCCGGACGTAGATGTCAAATCCTGTTGTTGAGGAAATTGAGATGCGAAAACTGTCCCTCCCCCTGCTGTTCCTGCTGCTGTCTCTGAGCGGGTTCGCCCAAACCAGTACCTACACCGTCTCCGTACAAGGTGAGCAAGGCAGTGCTTGCGGAACCTTAGAAAACTGCATCGTCTCTCTCGGCGGCAGTTCTAGCGTTTGGGAATATTTCACTGAATGGATGCAGTTCGCTCCCGGCTATCCCAACCAAGCACTGTTTTGTCAGTCCCCGACCGTTAGCGGAGGCAACCCGTTTACGGCCACTTGTTCCGGGGTAAGCTCTTTCGACAGAACCAGCTACTCAATGAGCCTGAGCGAGAACTGGACCACTTTCCGAGGATGCGGACGCGCAGGTTGCCGAACCTACTACATCGTTACGGGTGGATCGTTCAGCCTTACAGCTTCGAATGAAACACTGCACGCATTGGGGATTCAAGGCTACTAATCAAGAGTGAGAACTCGGCGGCTAAACTGTCGTGATTTCTTCAAACTTTCTTTGCCGGGTGCCCCATCCTTGTCGCGATTTGTGCGACAGGGTGGGGATTTTGATTCTGGCGGGCCCGCCGGCAACCGTTTGCGCGATTCCTGCTGAAGACCGATGCCCCCCAGCGGTAGTTTCAAACATGAATAGGACCCGTTAGGTCACAGTCCGCGGGTGCCCCACTTCTCCCAGGGTTTGGGAGAAGTGGGGATTTTGCGCATTCCAAATCCCGGCGAGATCAGTTCCACGTCATCGCGCCGAATTTTGTCACCTTGACATTCTGGATGGCGCTATACTCCTACCGTCTACTGGGGCGTCGCTATATCCTTGCCTCACCGTGAAGAGGAAGGCTCCCTATGATGAGACGAGGCTTCTCCCTCGTCGCGATTCTCTTGTGTCTTGCGTCTGCAGTCCAGGCGCAGGGGAAGCCGACTGACCCTTCTGCCGCAACCTCCGATGCGAAACCGTCAAGTGGGGGTGTGTATTATGTCGCCTTCCGTACCAGCGCACACATCGCACGCAGTGCCCCTGAAATCTTCCATGCTGTCTCCCAGGATCTGCTGGACCATCTGAAGTCCAAGGGGGTACTCATCGTTGCTGATCCCGAGCGCGGATTCCTGGAGACCAGCGACCAGATGTCCACGGAGAGCATGCTGCGCTTGGCCAAGCTCGCCGGTGCTTCCTTCTTGCTATTGGTGACGATCGATCGGCCAGCCGCTGCCTGGATCAAGATCACGGTTCAAAGTTTCGACGAAAGCGGAAAGCAGCTTTGGGAAGAGAACGCCGACAAGAAATCCGGCTTAAACGGCAAATCAGCACCGCATGACGTGGGCGAAAAGATCAAGAGCAAGCTGGCGGCACATATAGGAAAGGAAGGGTTGCCAACGGATCCTGCTCGGTCAGTAAGCACTTTCACTTCCCCCGAAGCTGCGACCAAACCGAAATAATTGCGAGGAACTATGACAAGGATATGGCTTTCCATCGCGTTCTTGGCAACGGCTGCGGCTTTCGCGCAGGCCCAATCGACAGCCTCCCCGAATACTCCTCCCGAAACAGCCTCGCAGAACGACGCTGTACAGCCACCTCCAGCTTCCCAGGTAGTGACCCTGAAACAAGGTACGGAGGTGCATCTTAAGCTCGGACAGAGACTGAGCGCCAAAACGTCATCGGTCAATGCGCCCGTCGAGTTGGTCCTGGATGAAGACTTAAAGGCTGGAGACACTGTAGTCGCGAACAAAGGCGCGCGCGTCATCGGGCGCGTAACCGAAGGCAAAAGGGATTGCCTGAACGGCCCCTGCGGATGGCAAGACAAACGCCAGCCCGGCAAACAGCTCAGCATCAGGCTGGAATATGCCGTTACCCCTTACGGCAAGATCCAATTGCTCGGCGAGGAACACGCCAAGACGCACCGGAATACAGGAGCAATCCTTGCTTCGACCGCAGCCTTTGGACTGACCGGCTTTATTATTTCCTGGAGTGCTGCGACGAAGACCGTTTTGGAAGAGAACACTCCGCTGGTAGCGACCGTTGCATCGGATTTCGACCTGCCCCTTCCGCCTGCTCCTCGCTGAACGTTCTCAGGCCAAGCGCGTTCTGACGCTGGGCATTACCCACCACAGCCGGAATCCCGGGTTTTTGCAATACACGAAAACTTGAAACCCTTCACTACAAAGGGACACCACCAGCGACGCAACTGCCAGGACACTACCCTTTTCCGCCCAATCGAGTAAGATTTTTTGAGGTTCCCGCACAGCGGGTGCGCCATGGAAATCCCCTCTTCACACAGTGGATGGGCAGGCTGTTATGAGGCCCGGCAAGTCCTCGGCCAGAGCGGCAAGGACTTGTCCGCCGCGCCGACGAAACGGTCGTGCACCACGTTTGACCTTCGAGGCTAGAGCGCTTGGAGAAAAAACGCGACCAGCAAACTGTCGCCGAGTCCAAAACCCGGCTCGTTGAGCAGATCAACAACAGTCTGCATTCGGGCGACTACTCTCGCGCCCTGGACTTGTTGCGAGGCGCAGCCGCCGAATTCCCCAACGACACGGAGCTCTCTGGACTGGAAAAGCTCGCCCACGACGGCGTCAAGCGCACTGCCGAAGCCAACCGTCTTATCACCGAAAGCCAGGAACTGTTCGCGCAGCAGAAATCCGCCGAAGCGATTCAGGTGTTGCGCAAAGCCTACGAGCTGGATAAGCGTAACTCTCTCGCCCGCGCTATTCTGGCCAATGCCCTCGTGGAGCACGCGCATTCCGTTCTGGAAACCGATTGGCTCGAAGCCGAGACCCTGACCAATCAGGCGCTCGCCTTGAACCCCGCGCATCCCACGGCCAATACCATCCGCAACCTGATCGTAGAGCAGAAAAAAACAAGCTCTGCGGAGGATTGGGTTGCGCAAGCGCGCAAGCTGCAGTCCTCCGGCGATCTATTCGTAGCATTGGCTTGGGTTGCAGAGGGATTGGCCGTCCATCCCGACCATCCCAAGTTGCTTCAGATTCAGGAGGCCATCCAGCGCGACCAGGGCGCCCGGCGGCGTCAGGCCCGCCGCGGCGACTTGCAAGACCTGCGGCGCATGGAGCTTGAAATCGATGGTGCCGCGGACGCTGCTGCAAAACAAGCCTTGGCCGGGCGCATACAAGCGGTGGCCGCCAAGCATTGGACGGATGGAGAAATCTTATCCATCGCCAATGGCCTTCTGAACCGACTGGGATTGGTCCCCCAGGAGAGTTCAACCGGGTCGCCGCGCAGCAAGGGCGCGGCCGTCATTTTTCACGTCCCGCGTCCCAACGCTCCCAACCCTTCAGGCGCCGATACCAGCCAGCTTCCGCCAAGTAAGGTTCCACCAAGTAAGATTCCACCCGCAAACGTTCCGACCGCCACTGCTCCGCCCAGCAAAGTGCCGGCGAACATGGCTCCGCCGCGCATTGTTCGGCGGGGCAAAATCGCGCCCACTCCTCCAGAGCCGCCGCTTCCTCCGCCCCAAGCCTTCACTGTTTCCGTCGCCGAGCCTTCCCCGCCCTCGGCAAAAGTCGCATCTTCATTGGCCCAGCCAAAACAACGCACGGGGTCGAACTCCACAACGCTGATCCTCCTCTCCATCTCCACCGCAGCGATCATCCTGTTTACCGCGATCTTCTTCGCCCGAAAACATCCCACTCCGCCACTAGCGAAGACTACAGCAGCCGCCCCGGCCGTCTCAGCGCCGGCCGTCTCCGCGCCCACCGTCTCAGCGCCGGCCGTCTCCGCGCCCGCGCAAACGACTCCCGAACCCCCACCGCCTGCCTTGCCCCTTTCTTCCGACACCGCCGCTGCAAAAATCACTCCCAATACTCTACCGCCCGCCGACTCCAGTCCCAGCCTGGGCACGCTCGTTGTTATTGCCGGTCAAGACGGCGCAAAAGTTTTTCTCAACGGAAAACTTCAACGGCAACTCACCCAAGCCGGACAGTTGCGCCTGCCGAATCTCGAGCTCAAGGACTACGTTGTACAGATTTCTAAGAGCGGCTTTCAGGATCCCCCCCAGCAAAAGATCCATATCCGCAAAGGCGAACAGGCCAAGCTCATCTTCAACCTCCAACCGCAGCCTCGCCTGGCCTCGCTCGCCATCGCGGGCGGCGCTCCCGGGACCACGGTTCTCGTCGATCAAACTCCCGTCGGCACCATTCAGCCCGATGGCACGCTCTCCGTCTCCAGTGTCAATCCCGGAGACCATACCGTCGAACTGCGCAAAGAGCGGTTCAAGCCCCGGCAGTTCAAGAAACACTTCGTTGTGGGCGGAACCATATCTCTCGCTGCCGCGGACGCTGCGCTGGAAGCCGCTCCTGCCGAATTGACAATTACCTTCGCGCCCGCCGACGCCAAAGTTGCACTCGTGAAAGGGGAGCTTCTGAAAATGGTTACCAGCGGTGTTCCGCTCAATCTTGCTGCCGGGACCTACACTCTCACCGCACGAACCGGCGAAAGGATCTCGCGCTCGTCCACGCTCGAAGTCATCGCCGGTCAATCTAGGACTTTGGATTTGTCTCTCGCCCCCAGCGGCATGTCGAAGTGGGATGACCCAGGCGCCTGGCAGCATGAGAAAGATTCTTTCATTCACAAAGGCGGAGACTTCGTTCTCTACGGAGTCGTTCCTGCCTCGGGCACCTTTGTTTTTTCCGCGATGCTTCTCAAGGGTCACCTCTTGCAATGGGTGCTCAATTACACCGACCCCAAAAACTACGTCCTCTTCCAAATGGATGACAATAACTTCTACCGCACGGTCATTCGCAACGGGGAGAAAACGGACGAGATCAAGGTTGCCGACAAAGCCGACAAGAAAACCTTCCGCACGTTCCAAATCCGCGTTCGAGCCACCGAGATCGTTCACCAGATCAAGCACGGTGACAGTTGGACCGTCCTGGATCGCTGGACGCACCCCGGCGCTGATCTCAGCCTGGGCAAGTTTGGCTTCTATCTACCCGGCACCGACCAACTAGCGCTCTCCAGCTTCGCCCACTACGGTGACCTGAATATCCACTAGCAGTCGGCTACCTCGCTCCTCCTGCTGATCCTCGCCCCTGCGACTCTGTAGCGCTGGGCAACAGATAGCCTCGGTGCTATCGTTGCACGGGAGGAAATAGGGAATGGCATTTCCTGATGATGATCCCACGGTCCAGCGCGGTGACCGTACAATACAACTGATTGACTGGTTGGTGGGACGCTTGGAAGAGTGTCTCGGTGAGGTTCTACCGCTCCAGACAGATGATCTTTTGAAAGACTATGCGAAGGATGCTCGTAACAGTGTGGCATCAGCAATCGAGCAGCTGAGTCTTGCACGCGCTAAAAAAGAGCAGCAACTCGGGGGCCGCACCGGTTAGAGGCACGCACACGACACGGACAGTGCTTTCACCGCAAATTGCGGTGTTGAGTGTAATCGCTGTTCTCGACCGCCGCAGTTGGTCATTCGCAACGGGGAGAAAACGGACGAGATCAAGGTTGCCGACAAGGGCGACAAGAAAACCTTCCGCTCGTTCCAAATCCGCGTTCGAGTCACGGAGATCGTCCACCAGATCAAGCACGGTGACAGTTGGACCGTCTTGGATCGCTGGACGCACCCCGGCGCTGATCTCAGCGGGGCAAGTTTGGCTTCTACCTACCCGGCACCGACCAGCTAGCGCTCTCCAGCTTCGCCCACTATGGTGACCTGAATATCCGCTAGCCCTGGCACTCGCCGCCGCCCGGTCGGCGGCGCTACTTTCCCAAGATGCTGGCAAGAAATTCCTGTTCCGCATGGACACAGTCGGACTGTAGACCGAGCCGGAACATCCTTGAGGCGACAACCAAACCCTCTATTTTTCAACGAATTCTCAGACCATAAGTACGAGCTGGATTGCTCGGAGCAATGGCACCGGAATTGCTGACTTGGAGGTGGATTGCGGACGGGTCAGAGTCGGTTTTAGGCCGAGAGAGCTTGCCGCCCGGCAGAATGCGTTTTTTGTGAAACGAATTGCATCAATCCGGATCCGGGCTTTTCTCCTGTTAGCACCTTGCGGAGCCCTATGCCAGAGCGCTAGCCATCCGGGTGCGGGGCTTCAGCGCCCGCAACTCGAAGTCGCGACCGCGCAGGATCAGCTGAATGCCTTGCCAGATGCGCCCTCGCAAGTGGCTCTCACTCAGCCGGATTCGTTTAAAGCGGTCGCCAATGCCAATGAAGCGCGCCTGCCCTTGGCAACGAGCGCGCCAGTAATCAATGCGGACGTATTGCACGCGACGGAATCAACCCATCTGACTCCGGAAGCGCCCCTGACTGTAACTGCGCTCTCGAAAGATGGCGCTCGCCAGGAAAAGACCGACGACTTCTTCAGCAAGTATCTGAGTGCATCGCGCCAGCAGAATTCGGGCTATGAGCCCTCGTCAAGCGACAAGGTAGTGGCGCGAGCAACAGACGCTGCTTCGCGAATATTTCTGACGCGGGCTCCATCCGGAAAGGCACGGTTTAACACTCCGTATTTCATGCGCGTGCTGGCTTCGGTGGCCGCCGAGAGTGCTTCGCGCCGCTACCGGGCCCGCTCAGGTACGGCGCCTCTCAGTGCTTTTGGTTCTACGGTTGGCAACGACGCGGGGATGAACCTGCTGCACGAGTTTGGGCCGGGCATCCGGCAAAAAGTGACGGGCCATCTGCCGCAATTCCTCTCCCGCATTGGAGAGCGGATCTCCCGCCCGCCGAGCCCAAGGTAACGAATCCATCCAGATCCATGCTCCCTCGTTAGCTGGAAAGATCTAAGGCTACCGTCTCTCTTGCCGCGTTGGAGCTGGCAAACGAAAAGGTGGCCGCCGCCACCTTCTCTTGATACTCGCTCCTCGCTACTTCCCCTTAAAATCTCCACTCCCCGGTCGTAACCCGGCGGGATTATAAAGATCGACCTCCGGCGCGAGCCGGAAGTGAGAACCGGGGACCACAAGCTGCGACCGGAACGTGATTGGCGCAAAAACTCGTTTCTTTTCGCTTGCCCTTCTCAAGAATGCTGAGTAGTCTTCACGGCGGATCAGCTTGAATCTTCGGGTCGTATGCCTTCCTCCATCAAGCTGGCCAATCCGGCACTGCCGTACCAAGGGAGGCTGTCATGTGCAAGATTGAAAGACTGTGCGGCTTCGTGAGCACGGCATTTTTGTTTTTCTTTCTTGAAGTCTTGACCGGTTGCGGAAGTTTTTTCAGCTCTTGCCACAATTGTCCGCCGCCCACGCCCCCAACCAGTTCAGCGGAATTCGTTTTCGCCGCCAACCTAGCTACCGGCGCCAGCGACGTTTCCGCCTTCACGGTTGACTCCGCTACGGGCATTCTGACCGCAGCTCCGGGTTCGCCATTCGGAGGCGTTACCAGCCCTTCGTCGGTCGCCGTGGTTCCTTCGGCAAAGTTTGCCTATGTCACGAATTTCTCTGACAACACAATCTCCGGATACACAATTGCCGCCACCACCGGCGCACTGACGGCCATTTCGGGCTCGCCTTTTCAGGCGCCCGGAAACCCCGTGATGATCGCCAGCGAGCCCTCCGGAAAATACCTGTACACCGCAAACCAAAGTTCGAATGACGTTTCCGGCTTTATGATCGACGCTGCAACGGGTGCCATCAGTCCAATTTCCGGCTCCCCGTTTCCCGTCGGACTAGGTCCGGTGGCGGTGACCGTGGATCCGGCGGGTCAATTCGTTTACGTGGCGAATAGTTCTAGCTCGACTATCTCGGCTTTCAGCATCGATCCGAGCACGGGTAAGTTAGCGGCGGTTTCCGGAAGCCCTTTTCCGGCCAACTTTTTTCCCCGGGCGTTCGCGATTGACCCTTCCAGCAAGTTTCTTTATGTCGGCATCGCCAGTTCCTTCATGGGCGACTCGACTGAGGTAATGGCATTCACGATTGCCTCATCGGGCGCATTGACGCCGGTTTCCGGCTCCCCTTTTTCCGCGGGGCGCAATCCCATCGCACCGGCGGTTGACTCAACTGGAAAGTTTCTCTATGTGGGAAACAACACCGACTCCACGCTATCCACATTTACCATCGATCCGGCTACTGGTGCCCTGACACCGTCTGGCTCGCCGCTCACGCTATCAAGTTCCGTTTCATTTTGTGACGTGGATGTGTCAGGGAAATTCCTCTACGTGGCCGGCGCCGGGATATCAGGCTTTTCGGTCGATCCAACGACCGGGGCATTGACCCCGATCTCGGGCTCACCGTTCCCTGGTGGAAGCAATATCTTTTCCATGGCGACTGCGAAAACGCAGTAAGTGTCTTTAGGCAAGCGGCGATTTCTCTAATCATCCGATTTCAGCCTGTTCATAACTTCTCCAGACGCGCCGCGGTTCTCACCACAAACGAAAAAGGCGGCCGCCAGGCCGCCTTCTTGATACTTGGTACTCGGTCCTGGATACTGGGTACTCGCTACTTCTTCCCCCTCAACATCTCGACCACCCGGTCATAGTCATCCACCGTCGCATACTCAATTACAATCTTCCCTTTGCCTTTGCGGTCGCGAATCCGCACGCGCACACCCAGCAATCTCTCCAGATCCATCTGCGCCGCGCGTACATTCGGATCTACCCAGCGCGCGGTCCCCGTCTTCTTCACCACCTGCCCCGGCATTCCCGGAAACGGATCCAGCAGCCCGTTCATCGACAGCACCATCCGCTCGATCTGCTCCAGCGTCATGCCCTTCTTCACCGCGTACAGCGCCGCCTGCTCGATCTGATCGTCCCCCTCCAGCTTCAGCAGTTCTTTGGCCTCGGCGAATTTGATTTTCTTTTCCGCCAGCAACTGCATCACCTGGCGCGGCAGTTTCAGCAGCCGCATGTAATTGGCCACCGACTCCCGCGACAGGCCGACCCGCTCTCCAATCTGCGCCTGGGTCAGCTTGAATTCCTGGCTCAACACTCGAAACGCTTCCGCCTGTTCCAGCGGGCTCAAATCCTGGCGCTGCAGGTTCTCGATAATCGTCATCTCGGCGGCTTGTTGCTCCGACACCCGCCGCACGATCGCCGGAATCGTCTCCCGCCCTGCCAGCTTCGACGCATGCAGGCGCCGCTCGCCGAGAATCAGGATGTATCGCCCATCCCGCTCCGCCGGACGCACCAGGATAGGCTGCACCACCCCGTTCGCCTTAATCGACTCCGCCAACTCGTCGAGCGCATCATCGCGACCGACGTACCGCGTCTGAAACGGATTCTTGTCGATGTCGGTCAGCGCCAGCTGGATCACCAGATTCCCCGGCACCCGCGTCTCCGCCTGCGCCATGATCGTGATCCCCTCGTCCCAAGGAGCGCCGACGGCAGAATCTGCAGGGAAGGAGGGAGAATCCGTAGGGACCGAGGAAGAAGAAGAAGAAGATGTGCGGACACCCGAGTGGCCGGGACCAGAAGAAGAAAATGCTGGGACACCCGCCCCCGGCTGTCCTGCCGGGCGCAGCTCGGCAGGCTCCTCCACAGCGGCAATCTCTTGCGCCGCAGCGCTCTGCACCGCATCCTCGGCCACAGCCTGGATCACTCCCTCAATCCGATCCCCTCCCCCATCGTCATTTCGAACAGATTGAGGAATCTGCTGCTTGCCTGCAGCAATACCACTCTGCCCCGGAGCTGCTCCCGTCGGTGCAACCCGTGGAGTAACCGCCCGCGGCCCGGGCAGCAATGACTCCAGCCCCCGCCCCAGCGCCCGCCGCTTCTCCATCTTCTCTTTCTCTCCCGCAGTCTTCTCCGCTGCCGCCGTCGTCGTCATCCGTTCTCCCCGCAACTTCGCGATTGTCTTTTTAAACATTTGCAGTGCTTAAAACATTTGCAGTGAAGTCATCTTCTGTAGTGAAGTCATCTTCTGTAGTGAAATCATCTACCCGCTTGTCATCCTGAGCGCGCGTTCCTGGCGCGCGAAGGATCTATGCACTTCGCGCTATATCGACATCCGTCGATGTTATATATCGACCAATATCGATATAAATCACCGGGTGCCCCACTTCTGGCCGCTGTTGCCAGAAAGCCTGCCCTGAGCTTGTCGAAGGGCGGGGATTTTTCTGACCGGGTTATATATCGATGACCATCGATCTATCAAGCGCTCTTATCCATCTCCGAAGCCGCCGCCGGAATCTCCTCCACCGCTTCACCCTGCTGCTTGCCCCCGCTGTGAACCCCTGTGCCCTCTGTAGTTGGAGCCTCTGTCGCCGCTTCTGTAGCCATAGCTTCTGCTGTCACCTCCTCCGCCGTCCCCGCAGCAACCGGCTCGCCGGGCGCAGCCTGCTGCCGCTCAATAATTTCCTTGGCCAGCCGTATGTAGCTCTCCGCTCCTCTCGACCGCGGATCGTACACCAGCGCCGCCTTTCCATGGCTTGGCGCTTCCGCCAGCCGGATGTTGCGCGGCACAGTCGTCGTACACAATTTATCGCCAAAGAAATTCTTGAGCTCTGTCTTGACCTGCTGCGCCAGGTTGGTCCGGTCGTCAAACATGGTCAGCACCACTCCCTCGATCGCCAGCTCAGGATTCAGCGCCGCGCGGATGCGTTCGATCGTGTCGAGCAACTCGCTGATGCCTTCGAGAGCAAAGTACTCTCCCTGCATCGGAATCAGCACCGCATCGGCAGCAACGAGCGCGTTGAGCGTCAGCAGATCCAGCGCCGGAGGACAGTCCAGCACTATGAACTGAAACCGATCGCGCAGTGGTGCCAGCGCTTCGCGCAATCGAAACTCGCGCCCATCAGCGTCGACCAGTTCAAGGTTGGCGCCGATCAGGTCCTTGTGTGCAGGAATGAGCCAGAGTTGCTCGAGCTCTGTCGCGAGCAGCGCCTCCTCGGCCGAGGCCGCGCCCATGAGCAAGTGATAGGAACTCACTCGCTCAGGATCCTTGACGAACCCCAGGCCGCTGGTCGTGTTCGATTGCGGATCGCAATCGACGAGCAGCGTGTTCACTTCAGCAGCCGCAAAGGACGCGGCTAGGTTGATGGCGGTCGTAGTCTTCCCGACGCCGCCCTTCTGATTGGCAACGGCAATTACGCGTCCCATTGAGTTGTAGGAGAAGCCTGAGCTACGCGCAGCATAATGCGCTTCGCATTTCAAATGCAATGATGAATTGCTGTGCAGGCATGTGATTTGTGTGCAAAACCAGGCAAGTGTTCCTGAAGGAACACTAGTTTCGATACAAGTTGGAAGCGGCTGGGCGTGGGTGAGGTATTCAAAGTGTTCCTGAAGGAACATTAGGAACAGATTTCACCATCAGAGGCGAACGTGACCGAACGTTGAGATTCTTACCGTGGCAATCAGATTCTGATGCAAGATTTGATGAATGTTTCTGCAGGAACATTCACACCACAGATTGTCACAGCTAGTGCCAAGTCCTGCACAGGCGAGCCAGGTATTCTTTGCCGCGAGACCTCGTCAGATAAAGGATCATTCACTGTGTTCCTTCAGGAACGTTTCACGACTTACAGTTCACGTGACGACTCTGGGCTGTCGCAAAGACTTTGTGCATCGATTGAGCCTGTCAGTACAAAACTGAGAAGTGTTCCTGCAGGAACACTGTGGAAAACTGTAACGAAGGCAATCCGCTGACGAGATCCTGATAGTCCACGATGCCTCGATATAACCGATCCATCCCACTCTTTACGGTTCTTTTGGCGGTTTCCAATGGTTCTGATGCCTAAATGGGCTTAAATCATAGCTATCCATCCCACCTGTTAATCATGTTGGTTCGAGGCGTCGCACCTACAATGCCCGATGGGCAACCGCCAAGACTCTGGAATGGGAAGCCGGGACGGCAATTGGATCGGACCAGGCTAGGTCAGACAGGGATTCACATGCCACGTCAAACTGTCCTGAAGAAATAAGGAGGGCGAGGCGGCCCCCAGGAGCGACCAGCCTGGCGGCGACTGGGAGCACCGCGTCGAAGCGTTCGACAGCGCGCAAGGTCACCAAGTCGAATTGAGTGGATAGGGTCTCGGCGCGAGTCGTGAGTATATCGATATCGGTCAATGTAAGGGCGCGGGCGATTTCGCGGAGGAAGGTGGCCTTCTTGTGGTTCGCTTCGATCAGGGTGAGGTGGATGTGAGGAGCCCAGATCTTGAGCGGGATGCCGGGGAAGCCTGCGCCGGAACCCAGGTCGGCGACAGTGCTGGCAGGTGGGGCTGAAGCCGCGCGCTCCTTGGCGCCGGCGACGCGGCCCTGAAGGGCCGCGCTTCCCCCGAACAACCCAACAGGGGCTTCGCGAAGAAGCAGGTGGCGGGCGGCGAAGAGGCTTTCGCCGAAGTGGCGCGTCACGATCTGTTCCGGGTCGCGGATCGCGGTGAGATTGATGCGCGCGTTCCAGCGCAGCAGTATATCGATGTACGTCGATATACTATCCAGGTCGCTCGTCGTCAGTCGCTGGTCGCTGGACGGGCCAAGAAACGGTTCCAGCAACTCGGCGATCCGTACGGTCTGCATGGGATCTCGATTTTAGTCGGGGCCGACGATTGCGGAAATATGTTCTGGTGCGACACACAAAAATCCCACTTCCCGCACTCAACGCGAGAAGTGGGGTTCTGACGAGAAAAGTTCGCCTCCTTATTTGACAAGGAAGGCAAGAGCGGCCGACGTCCCTCCCCCCGGCTGCGGGTTCTTAACCAGAATGGAAGCAGTACCGGCCGCGGCGATTAACGCCTTGGGCACATAGACGCGGAGTTGTGTGGGGCTCTGATAGTTAGCGAAGACGCCTTTACCGTTCCAGGTGACCGTCGATCCGGGAACAAAGTTTGAGCCATGGAGGGTCAAGATGAAATTTCCGCTTCCGTGGGTCGCACTCGTTGGACTCGACGATTTCAAGACGGGAGGGGGACTGGCGGTTTTCGTGGCGGTAAGCAGCAACGTGGGACTCTGCACCAGCACGACCTGGGCGCTTGTCGAACCGCAACAGCCGGGTGGCAAAATGAAGGCCAATCCATTGGTGCCCCACTGGATCAAGTTTGAAATGGGGCCGGAACTCGAGAAAGGAGGAACGACTTCCGACAGGTTGGCAACGGCTACGGGAGTGAACTGCGATAAGTTGTAGCTGGTAATGCCGAAGGAGTTGAAGAACGGAGTGTTGCCCACAGCAAATACGCGATTGATGGCTGAATTGGGCAAAATCTGAACCGTGTTGCTGTTGCAGCACCCGCTGGAAACATCGTAGGTACCGAGGGGCAACCCGGTCGCCGGATCGAATACCTGGCCGTCGCTGCCGTAAATCAAGCCTGCGGCGTACTGGATTACCGGTCCGCCCAGAACGCCCGACCATTGTGTCGTCAATGTACCGCCGGTGGCGCTTACTGCGATCTGGCTCAGGGTGTCATTCTGATAGCCATAGAGGGTGGTACCGCTGGCGAAGATCAGTTCGTTGATTGGAACGGTGGTGACGGAATTGGCGAGCTTCGTCAAATCAGTGAAGAATTCCAGAGGACCAGCCAAGCCGCAGCACCCATTGCTGAGGGCAACGGCAATGGTGTGTGCATTGGTTGGAGAGACCTTGACGTCGCCGGCAAAGTTTAGGCTGCCATTAGTGACGCCGAGGTTGATGTCGATGTCCTTGGTGAAGGCAGGAAGATCCAACCGCTGCACCGAGCCATTCCCATTGAGGCCCACATAGAGATAGATGGAGGTAGCGGAAAGTGCCATCTTCGCAGGCTCGCTGCCGGCGAAGTGGAACCCGGACACCGCGCCGGTGGCGGGGTTGATGACGGCGATGCTATTGCCGTTCACACCATAACTGCTGGGCACGGAGGCGTAAATCACCTGCGCAAACGGATCCCAAACCAGATCATTCGCGGGAAGATCCAACACCTTGATCGTCACTGCGGAAGTGACGTCGAATATCAGAGTGTTGGAGATTGTCCCCGGAGAGGGATTGGTTATGGTCAATTCAACGATGCCGGCAGTCCCCAACTCAGCGACGGTGGGCTGAAACTCGAGCTGTGAAGAGCTGAGGTAAGTAGTGGGGACACTCACGCCGTTCCATTGCACCGTCGCTCCAGTCATGAAATTGTTGCCGGACACAACGATGGGCCCCGGGTTGGTTCCCGCCACCACGGAAGCCGGGCTAACGGAACCGGCAGTGGGTTCGAGCGTGACCACTTGCAAGTTGGTTCCTAAGGAAGTTCCTCCGCCCGGCGCGGGGTTGCTCACGTAAAGCTGGTAGGTGCCGGTTTGCGCCAGATCCGCTGAAGGCACCTGGGCCTTGATCTGCGTAGCACTGACATAGGTTGTGGTCAATGGCAGCGGCAAATTCTGGAAATAAGCCACAGACGAGGGAAGGAATCCAGCACCGTTGATGGTGACGGTAACGGCCGCGCTACCGAGGTAAATGCTGGCCGGCGACAGAGACGTAACGGCGGGAATGGGATTTCCGCCCGTACCCGCGAGGGGAACGCTGATCGCACTTGTGACACCTGTGACTGTAATCAGCAGGTTGGCCGAGCGAGCACCCATGGCTGAGGGCGTAAATGTAATGAACATCTCGCAGGAGTTGTTCACGGGAATAGTCCCGATGCATGCCTGGGCGAAGGTGAAGTCGTGGCTGTTGGTGCCGGAAATGGTGATTCCTGTGACGTCGATCGCTCCGGCATTGATGTTGCTCAGGAAAACGGCGGAATAGCTGGGTGAGTTCAACGGGACAGTTCCGAACTGAACCGGATTGGGATAGACGGCCAGAACTTGGGCTTGCGCCAGGCTCCAGGTCAACACGAGACCGGCAAGAACGACGGCGGCACGCAACTTCTTCCTCATGGACTGCTCCTTGGATGGATTCCCCCTCAAATGCCAAGTGCGGCGGGCATTCTACACGAAGTTTGCAAATATGCTGGTGTTTTTTACGGGCGATCGGAGTTTGTAAATTCTTGCATCCGGGCGCGAGGCCAGGGAAGATGGGACCCTTGACAAAAGTCCGGCAATTCTGTATATTCAGTCTGTACTGAAATTAACGATATGCCAGAACTGACACACGTACAAAAGCAGTACATCCTGCACTGGGGGGAGATGGGGACACGGTGGGGGATCAACCGGACGGTGGCGCAGATTCACGCACTGCTGTACCTGTCGCCGCGGGCGCTGCCGGCCGAAGAGATTGCCGAAACGCTCAGCGTGGCGCGGTCGAATGTGAGCACATCGATCCGGGAGCTGGAGACCTGGGGGATTGTGCGCGCGGTGCATGTCCTGGGCGACCGGCGGGAGCATTACGAGTCGATGAAAGATGTGTGGGAGATGTTCCGGCTGGTCATTGAGCAGAGGAAGCGGCGCGAGATTGATCCCACGCGGGAGATCTTGCGGCAGTGCCTGGCCGATCTGGATCCGAAAGAGCCGGGGGCGGATTACACGCGCGAGCGGTTGGCGGCGATGGCGGGATTCTTTGAAGCGGTGACCGAGTTGTACGACCAGATGAAGCGACTGCCGACCGGAGCGGTGCGGAAGATGCTGCGGATCGGGACGAAAATGCGGAAGAAGGCGAGTTAAATTTTTTTTGACATGCAAATTCTGTTTATACAGAAGTGTCAGAACGAACGAGGATACTAAGCGGGTAGAGATGCTTCGACTGCGCTCAGCATGACGAGGCCAGGGAGAGTCGATGGGCGGGACGGTGGTCATCACGGGGGCGTTCAGCTACACGGGGAAGTACGCGACCAGGATTCTGCTGGATCGCGGATTTCAAGTGCTCACCTTGACCTTTCATCCGCCGCGGCCGAACCCGTATGGCGACCGCGTGGCGGTCGCTCCCTACAACTTCGAGCGGCCGGACGAATTGCGGCGCAGCCTGGAAGGCGCTTCGACGCTGATCAATACCTATTGGGTGCGCTTCCCGCGCGGAGGGATGACGTTCGAGACCGCGGTCCGCAACAGCAGGATCCTGATTCACGCTGCACGAGAGGCCGGGGTGCGGAGGATCGTGCATGTCAGCATCGCCAATCCGTCGCTCGAGTCTCCGCTTGGCTACTACAAGGGCAAGGCGGAAGTGGAGCAGGCGTTGCAGGAGTCAGGGCTGTCGTATTCCATCTTGCGCCCGACGGTGATCTTCGGAGCGGAAGACATCCTCATCAACAACATTGCGTGGTTTGTGCGCCATTTCCCGGTGTTCGGGATTCCCGGGGACGGGCGCTACTCCATTCGTCCGATTTATGTCGAGGACATGGCGCGGCTGCTGGCGGACGCGGTCGACCGCCAAGGGTCGGAGATCGTGAACGCGGTCGGTCCCGAGACGTTTTGTTTTGAGGATCTCGTGCGGATGATTGCGACGAGCGTGGGACGAAGCATCCGTCTGGTTCATATGCCCAGGTTCATGGCGTATCTGGCCACGGTGGTGACGGGGTGGATGGTCCGCGACGTCGTGCTGACGTGGGAAGAATATCAGGGGCTCATGGACAATTTGCTGGCGCCGGAGGGGCCATCGGCGGGCGCGACAAGGTTGAGCGAATGGCTCAAGGAGAATGGCGAACGTGTCGGGAAAGAGTATGCGTCGGAGGT
>Ga0307474_10001383_pt1 | contig 17653 bp, 15 predicted proteins | sample atmos_gasesECM1C_2_FD_203312 | JGI IMG/M metagenome (GOLD analysis project Ga0307474, IMG submission 203312) | Hardwood forest soil microbial communities from Morgan-Monroe State Forest, Indiana, United States - atmos_gasesECM1C_05 | ecosystem: Environmental > Terrestrial > Soil > Temperate... | reverse complement strand
CTTCAGCCCAAATGGGGCGGTTCCGTCGATGCCATGCGTCAGTTCGTAAACAAGTATGCGGGCTCCGCGGCGCCTTCCTCGCCGCTGAAGCTGCTCTATTTACAGCTCACCGCGAACCTGCTGAATGCGGCCTGGGTGGAGTGCCGCAGCCTCAAGCATGAGATGCTCACCGCGTGCATCGACGGCTACATGAATCGCTATGTCACGGGGGGTCTTGCGGACGGCGTTGCCAAAGCCCTGAGTGCTTACAAGCACATCGATCCCATTCAGTTCAGCAATGCACTCTGGCCGATTCTCAGCGATATGGTAGGCACCCAGGGCGACTCAACCTCGATCAACACTGTGCTCCAGCTTGCCGCCGATGCCATGGGCAGCGACAACCAGCTAATTCACGAGTCCGGGAACAACAACTATGTACTCGACGACATCACGGCCCGGGTTTGGTCGAAGCTAGACAATCCGGTCAATGTCGACCAGAAATTCAAGGAAGCCTTGGATGACGTCGAGCGCACGCCTTTTCCGAATGAGGATGACAAGGATGCGGCGCTCGGTGCCATCTACGAGGACATGGCATGGGTTGCCAGGAATACGTCGCAATACGCCAAAGTGATTGCCTTGCATGACGCTGCCAACGCGGTTGCCGGAGTGAATCATGGCGGAACTGCGTATTTGAAGTGCTTCGCTTATTTCAAGCTGCGTCATTTTCAGGAGGCCGTGGAGGAGTGCACCCATCTGATGGACACCCAACGCGACGTGGCGGCGGCACGCTACAATCGCGCCCGGTCTTACGAGGGGCTTAAAAATTATGAGGCCGCGCTTGCGGATTTCGCGCCCATCGCCGAGGACGGATCGGAAAACTACATCCGATGGGGAGCGGTCATAGAGATGGAGCACATCAATGCGCTACTCGGCAAGTACGCCATCGAACTCGAGATTTTCCAAAAATATCCTTTCGTCTTCGACGCCGAGCTGCAACCGCCCGATGATCTCGCTGTCGCCTACAACAATCGCTGCTTCGCTTATATGAAGCTGGGTGAGCTTCACAAAGCGCTCGAGGATTGCACGATGTCGCTGAAGTACGGGCGGCTGCCCGACGCACTTCAGAAGCAGCAGCAGCTGCAAAAGCTGTTGAGCGCGCAGACCACCTGAGTCAGCAAGCAACCTGAGTCAGTGAATGGCAGGAGTTCTTCACGCGAATTCTCGATTCAGATCCGCGGCGACGCGCGTCAGCACGCCGCTCCAGTCGCCGCGGCTCGCCTGCCGGTAGAGTGTGACCGAGCCATACCACGGGCTGTCGCTTCGGTCCAACAGCCACCGGCAATCGGCATTGAACGGCAACAAAATCCAGGTCTTCTGTCCCAGCGCGGCGCTTAAATGGGCGACGCTCGTGTCGACGCTAATGACGAGATCCAGGACCGCGCAGAGTGCGGCAGCCTCGGTAAAATTCAAGTCCTGTGACAGGCTAAAGTCGAGCGAATGCGCCGCGACAACGCGCTGTTCCGACTCGTTGAGTTCCTTTTGCAGACTCACATACCGACAGTAATCTGGAAGAAACGACAGCAACTGAGTCAGCGCAAGGCTGCGTGTCTGGTCAACCGCATTGTTGGGATCGCCGCGCCACACCAGGCCGATCCGGGGCTTTGAGGGCTCGCTTAACTTTGCGCGCCAGCGCGCCATGCCGGCGGGCGGTGCGCGCAGATATGTCCCGGTCGGAATGCGGCTGAGTTCGATCTCGAGCGCCAACGGCAAGCTCAATAACGGGCAGTGTAAATCGAAACTCGGCAATGGCTGGGTGTCGGCGAGCACTCGCGACGCACCGTCCAGCGGCTCGAGTATCTCCACGAGCGGTCCTTGAACTTGCAGCAGCACCGTGGCGCCCAAGTCGCGCACACATTTGGCCAAGCGGCAGAACTGTAGCGTGTCGCCGAGACCTTTCTCGGAATGGAGCAAAATGGTTTTGCCGGCAAGCTCTTCTGCGCCCAGCCAGAGCGGCTGCGAAATGCCTTTGTGCGCTTGCATGGCGCGTCCTTGGGGCGTTTTCCAGCGCCACTCGAACTCCCGCCAGCCGCGGGTGAAATCGCCTTGCTGTAACCAAACGATCGCCCGTCCGACATGTGCCTCGACATGGTCGGGGTCGATGGCGATCGCCCGATCGAAATTCGCCAGCGCGTCCTTCACCTGGTTTAGCGCGGCGAACGAAGCGCCCCGATTCGAATATCCGTCGGCAAAGCCGGGCCTGTTGGCGATGACTCGATCGTAACTGGCGATGGCGCGCTCAAAATCGCCTTGTTGAGCGGCGATGAGGGCAAGCAACGACAGGGCCTCAAAGCCACCGGGCGCCTCTCGCAGCAACTCCTCGCACAGCGTACGCGCATCATCAAGCCGGCCTTCGCGATGTAAAATCTGCGCCTGCTGCATCTTGGAGTTCAAATGCGCCACCTTGTTTCGCCGCGATCGGTCGATGAAGAGGATAACCTGCCGTGACCCACGACGCATTGGAGCGCGCCCGGCAGCTGGCGCGAGCCGGAGACGATGAGGCCGCACGCGTGGCGTACCTGGAGGTCCTGCGCGCGGATCCTACCAATGTGCACGCGCTCATCGAGCTCGGCAATCTCGCGCTGGCGGGCGGCTTTCGTTCCGCCGCCAAGACCGCGTACGCGGAGGCGATAAAATATCATCCGGCAAATCCTATCGCACGAGTCAATCTTGCCAACTTGCTCCGGGCCGATAATGATTCGGCGGCGGCGAAATTGCAGTATGAGGCGGCATTGGCAATCGACGCGTACCTGCACGAAGCTCATCAAGGAATGGCGTGGGTGCTGAAGGATATCGACCGCGAGGCCGCCGAAAGGCATCTACAAATGGGATTTGCGGGCCGCGCTTTGGTAACCAAGCCGTATCGCGGCGCCAAATTGGGTATACCGCTCTTACTGCTGGTCTGCGCGCGCGGTGGCAACATTCCGACTGATCTGTGGATCAATGATCGGCGTTTTACCATCCATGCGCTATACCCGGAGTTCTACGACCCTCGGGTCGCGCTGCCGCATCACGCCTTGGTGGTCAACGCGATCGGCGACGCCGATCTTTGCGCGGCAGCCTTGTCGCGTTGCCAGGATGTGCTGGCCCACAGCCGCGCGCCGATCATCAACCGGCCGATACGAGTGCAGGCTACGGGCCGTGCGGAAATCGCGCGGCGGCTCGGCGCAATTCCCGGTGTCATCGCGCCACAGATCGATACCTTGCCCGCGACTGCCGTCCTCGAGGCCGACGATCTGCAGTTTCCCCTGCTGCTGCGAAGACCTGGATTCCACACCGGCGAACATTTTCTGTACGTGGCGAATCGCGATGGGCTGCCCCAGGCAATCGACTCGCTGTCGGCTGCGGAAGAATTGCTGTTGATTTCATATCTGGATGCACGAGGTGCGGACGGCATGTCGCGCAAGTATCGCGTGATGTTCATCGATGGCGTCATGTATCCCTTGCATTTGGCAATTTCGCCCGATTGGAAAATACATTATTTTTCGTCCGCGATGGCACAAAACCCCCTGTTCCGAGAGGAGGAGCGGCGCTTTCTCGAGGACATGCCGGCCGCGCTCGGGCCGACCGCGATGAGAGCGTTGCAGCAGATCTGTGCGGCCTTGGAGCTCGAATACGCCGGCATCGATTTCGCAGTCGCCGCGGATGGTTCGATTCTGCTGTTCGAGGCGAACGCCACCATGGTGGTGTTCCCTCCGGGTGCGGATCCCATGTGGGACTACCGCCGTCGTGCGATCGATGCCGTGCTTGAGGCTGCAAGTGGCATGCTATTGAAGCACGCCAATCACAGCGAGACCTTCACATAGGCTCGAGCCGCAGCACGCGCCCGTCAGTTTCGTCCGTGCAGACATACAAGTAGCCGTCTGCCGGCGCGCGCACGTCGCGAATCCGCGAGTTTAAATCGTTCAGCAATTGTTCTTGATCGACGACGTTTCCCTGCTCATCCAGATGGACGCGCCGCAAGTGCTTGAATGCCAAAGCTCCCACGAAAAGATCGCCCCGCCATGCCGGAAACTTATCGCCGCGGTACATCGCAAGTCCCGACGGGGCGATCGACGGCGTCCAATAAATCACCGGCTGCTCGAGTCCCGGGCGCTGCGTATAAGGAGAAACATAGGCACCGGAATAGTCCATGCCATACGTGATCACCGGCCAACCGTAGTTCCTGCGCGCCACGATAATGTTCAATTCATCGCCGCCGCGCGGACCATGTTCTGTTTCCCAGAGCCGTCCGCCGGGCACATCGAAGATCAAGCCCTGCTCGTTGCGATGGCCCCAGCTATAGATCTCGGGCCGCACGGAAGCTTGTCCGATGAAGGGATTGTCCTGCGGCACGCCGCCATCTTCCTTCAGGCGGACAATTTTTCCGAGATCCGAGGTCAAGTCCTGTGCCTTCTCGCGATATTCGAATCCTTCGCCGATGGTCAGCGCGAACGTACCGTCGGGGAGAAACGCCATTCGCCCGCCATAGTGGTTGTCCGTATCCTTCAAAGGCAACGCCTTGAAGATCACCTGCAAGTCTTGCAGTGCGCTGCCGTCGAAGCGGGCGCGTGCCACTTGGGTACCGTTCGCGGCCTTGGTTCCCCCCGCGTACGTGAGATAGACGATATTGTTCTGTGCGAAATTCGGATGCAGAACGATGTCGAACAGCCCCGCCTGGCTGCCGGTATGCACCGCAGGCACGCCGCCGATCGGCTCAGCCTGCAACGAACCGCTTTTAATCAGGCGCAAGCGACCGACACGCTCGGTCACCAACATCGAGCCGTCCGGTAAAAACGCCATCGACCAGGGATGGTCCAGCCCCTTGGCGATCTCGGTGATCTTATAACCAGTCTTGATCACTTGGGCCGGCTGCGGCGGGGGAGGGAGTCCGCGTACGGGTTCGGGTGCGTCGGCGGTCGCCGTTGCACAAAACGCAGCGGCCACCGCGACGACTAGAATTGACACGAATGTGCCAATTCCATGGATGGAACGACTTATGATAGACACCCCTCTTGACAGGACCTAGCGATGAGACAGTCTTGGATAGTTCGAATGCTACGCCGGGTAGTCGCGTTTGTCGTGGCTGCTTGCGCGATGGTGCTGTTGGGGTCGGCCGCCCACTCTTATTTCGTTCAACGAGCCTGGTCCGGTGCTGCGGGCCACGCCTTTGGAACGGCGCCGGCCGCCATTCCATTTGCCGATCGCATCACCTGGGCCGCTCATGATCTTGTCGGTATGTTCGTGCCTTACGCGGCCGTCACGACGATTGCCTTATTTATCGCATTCTTGATTTCGGGCGCACTGGCCCGTTTCATCGGTGCTCGCGCGATCGTCTTCGGCCTCGGCGGCGCCTTGGCGCTCTTCGTGCTGTTTACCATCATGAGGAACGTGTTGGGAACGGTGGGTATTTTCGGCGCGCGCGGGCCGGCCGGCCTCGCGGCGCAAATGGCCGCCGGCGCGATCGCGGGCGTGTTGTTCGCGCGGCTCACGAACTTCACACGGCGAGGGCTTGATCGATAGCCGTTAACAGCACGCGCCATTCTTTCTTCGTGTTCACCGGGTAGCGCGCGAAATCCGCCCCCAAGCTGAGGTCGGCAAATAGTCCGGCAGGATCCTCGTGAAAGTGAAGAAATGACTTCGACTTTCGATAGAAGATGCCGAGCTTCTTCTCCTTGATGCCTTCCCGGACGCGGATCTGCTCCAGCAACTCGGACAGGGCATGCAATGCCGCGGTGCCGGCGTGCTTCATCGAAATTGGCTTGCGCGGCGATTTATTTGATTGTGGCTGCACCAACCTTACACACTGCTTCATCCTGGGATCCAGTACCGCCGGAGCAGCCGATCGCACCGACGATTTTCCCGCCTTCGATGAGGGGAATGCCACCGCGCGAGGCCATGATGCCGTCGAGAGTGAGCGCGTAATAAGCCTGTTTCAATTGGATCGCATCCTCGAATGCATGGGTCTCACGCCGGAAACTGACGGCGGTCCGGGCTTTGTGCTCTGAAACGGCGATCGATGCGAGCTGCGCGCCGTCCATTCGTTGGAAGGCAACCAAGTTTGTGCCCGAGTCCACGACGGCGACATTCATTTTCCAGTGGCGCCTCTTTGCTTCGGCGACCGCGGCCGCAATCGCCGCCTCGGCCCGGTCCAAGGATATGGGCGCGCCATAGGGAACGTCGAACGGCATGTTTTCCGGGATGGCATCCAGCGGATTCACCGCCGCCGGCGCGGAAGTTTGCGCCTCGCCTGCAAGGCTGATGCAAAACCCAGTTATGGCAAGCGCTACAGTCAGGAATTGAAGTCGCATCAAGGTTCTCCTTCTAATGATGTCACAAAGCATCGGGCGCTGACGTAAGGTGCACCGCACGCCGCTCGCCAATCGTAATTCGCCATAGCAAGCGCTGATGGCCTTGGTAACCGCCCGTCGCGGTATGCAATACGCAGCGATTGTCCCACAGAGTCAAAAGTCCGGGCGACCAGCGATGTCGATAGATGAACTTTGGAAGGCTTTGGTGTGCGAAGAGTTCCGACAGCAGCGCGGTCGCTTCCGCATCGTTCATGCCATCGATGCCGATGGTGTATCCCAGATTAACGAACAGGGCGCGGCGGCCGGTTTCAGAATGGGTTCTCACTAACGGATGAAGCTGCGTCGCCATGGCCCTCTCCGAATACCGGATGGCCATCGAGCGCCCCTTGTCGCGCTCGCCATATACGCCGCCGGGGGAGTAGCTGCGGCGAGCTGAATGGATGCCTTGCAGGGTCGCAATTTTCGCTTTCATGGCATCTGTGAGCGCATCGTAAGCGGCGTATTGATTGGCGAAGAGCGTATCGCCGCCGATGGGTGGAATGACTTTGGCGTATAGCAGAGTGCCGGCGGGGGAGGATTCCAGAAAACTCCAGTCGGAGTGCCACGCCTCGGCGAATACCGGTGTCGTCTCGTTGGCCTCGCGGCGCACCTCGACGACGCGCGGATGGCCTGCGATCGGCGCGATGAAAGGATCGTCACCATCAGGACCTAGCGCGGCGGCGAACCGCTCCAAATCGGCGATTTGCAGCTCCTGGCCGCAAATGCCGATGACCTGATGTTTGAGCCAAGCGTCGCGGATGAGGTCAATTTCCGCGTGCGAATGCGGTTGTGAAAGGTCCGCGCCGTATATCAGTGCGCCGCAGCTCGCTCCCGAATGCTCGACGCGAAGAGTCATCACGGTCTCCCGCTAAGGTGCTCGCGATAATCGTCCGGCATGAGCGCCTGGTCAACCACTTGAACCCGCTCGCGAATTCCTTCTGCGACCTGGCCGCTCGCCAAGCCACATATATTCGCTATCGTAATAGTGAATATTGACTGTGGATATAGTTAATGTAAATATCCCGCCACGCGCCACAAGAGCGCACCTGCAACGCAAGGGGGAGCCATGAAGATCCAAGAATTGTGGTTGAGTGTTTCTGCGGTCGCGCTCGGCTGGTGCGGTCCCGCCGTCGCGCAAACGATGACGTCCGGTTCCAGCGATATCGCCGAGGTGGTCGTCACTGCCGAACGCCGGCACACCGATCTTCAGACAACGCCCATCTCCGCGACGGTCATCAGCGGCGGTGATCTCGCCAACCTTGGCGTCACCATGGTCGATGCGCTGCAGTTCGCGACACCTGGCGCGGTGATCGACAACTTTGGCCAGGGCAATGACTTCAACATTCGCGGCGTCGGTAAAGGCGAACACAACTCTCAGACGACAGTTGGTGTAGTCACCTACCGCGACGGCGTCGCAACCTTTCCAGGATATTTCCAGGGAGAACCCTACTACGACGTTTCCAGCGTCGAAATCCTGCGTGGGCCTCAAGGCACGTTCGGCGGCCAGAACGCCACCGGCGGCGCCGTGTTGGTGAGTACAAACGATCCGGTCATCGGCGGCGATGTGGGCGGTTATGTGCAAGCTCAGGTCGGCAACTACACCGACTTTGGCCTGCAAGGCGCGGTCAACCTGCCGATCAGCAGCACGCTGGCGGCGCGCATCGCGTTCGACAGCGAGAGCCGCGACACCTTCTATCACGTCACCGGCCCAAACGGCGGTGCTTACAACGGCAATCCCGGCAATGTGCGCATTGGCAGCGGCCGAATCAGTCTATTGTTCAAACCCGACGAATCGCTGACGATTTCTCTCAAGACTGATTTCGATTATCTGAATTTCGGCGCATACCCCGCCAGTCCGTACAATTCCACCGAGGATCTCTTCAACATCGGTGTGAACTCCCCGCAACAAGGGCTCGACCGGTTTGGACGCACGATCTTGAAAGCGGACTATGTGCTGCCGGATGGCATCACCTTGCGTTCAGTCACGGGCTACCAGAAAGGCGATACGCAATATCAGGCCGATTTGGACGGCACCAACATTGCAAACGATTATTTTGCCGACAATGTGTGGGAAACGCTCTGGTCCGAGGAGTTCAACGTCATCTCGCCCGACCACGGTTTCTTCACATGGATATTCGGAGCCTACGCCGACTACGACAATCTCACTTTCGTTCCCAACTATTATTTCCTTATTGGTCAACCGCCGGGGAACCCGCTCACCGAATACCGCCTGCAGGGCACCAATCCGACCACGGCAGTCGCCGGCTTCGGTCAGGTGAGCTTTCAACTGACGAGCGGCCTGCAGCTTCAAATTGGCGCCCGCTACACCGATGCCAAGACCACCAACTATGTGCAAGTGCTGCAGTATGGGCTGCCGCTGCAGGACCAGCAGTCGCAGAAATATACGAATACCTCGGGCAAGGTCTCCCTGAATTGGACCATTGATCCGAACAACTTTGTTTATACCTTCGTTTCGACCGGCTTTCGTCCCGGCGGCTTGAATGTTCCGGTGGGTTTAGGGACGCCGGAGGCGTTTGGTTCTGAGAAGTTGACGAACTACGAAGTGGGCTGGAAGAACCGCGCCTTCGATGGACATCTGCGCACGCAGATCGATGCCTTCTATTACGATTACAAAAATTTCCAGGTCACCGTGGGCTATCCGACATTTCCGACCTTCGGTTTCGAGCTGAACAATCCGAACCCGACGCACATCTACGGTTTTGAGGCGCAAACTCAGGCGATATTCGGCCAGTTCTCCCTCGACGGCGGATTGGCCGTAATGCACAGCTCTCTCGGCCGGTTTTTCGCCACCGATCCGCGCATCGTGTCGGTTACGCCTTGCGATCCGCAGGTCGGACCCACGAGCGCATCCTGCGTCGATTTGACCGGACACTCCCAAACCTATGCGCCCAACTTCACCATCAATCTCGGCGCGGAGTACAAGTTCTTGCTGAGTGACCAAGACTCACTCACACCACGGCTGAATGATGGCTATGTCGGGCCGCAGTGGGCGACCCTGTTCGAAAACGAGTCGCAGGGAGACCACTTGTCGGGACGCAACATCGCCGGTGCGCAATTGGCTTGGCAGCATGCGCGCTACGTGACGACGCTGTACGGGACCAATCTCACCAACCAGCACTATGTCGAGGCCCTGAACTCCGGACTTAATTTTGCAGGTCCACCTCGTCAATACGGCCTGCGATTCCTGATGAGCTTCTAACGGCGAACCGGCGGCCGTCTTGCTCGGGCCGGCGGCCGCGGTTTTAATTTCACGTATTTAGCACGCGTATGCAACCCTATGCACTGACCGTTGACAAGTTTCTCGATCACGCCGCCAAATGGTCGGGAGATCGCGAGATTGTCACCGCGGATGCCGGCCGACCCGCGCTGCGCATCGGTTACGCCGCGCTACGCGCGCGAAGCAATCAGCTGTCGGGCGCGCTGGAAGCGCTGGGACTGCGCGGCGGCGAGCGCGTCGGCACCCTGGGCTGGAACACTCAGCATCATCTGGAAATGTATTACGCGCTCATGGGCAGCGGTCTCGTCTGCCACACGCTCAATCCGCGCGTTACGGTTGCGCATCTCGCCGCCATGATCAACGAGGCGGAAGATCGCGCGCTTGCGGTGGCGTCGAATCTCGCGCCGCTCTGGTCGCAGTTGTCGCCGCTGTGTCCCAACATTGAACACGTGATTCTCATGGACAGCGCAGGGCCGCGCGGCGAGGTGTTTGCAGGTCAGAAGGCGAGGGTCTGGGGCTACGAGGAATTACTCGCGACGCACGGTGCTGCAAGCGCCTGGGGCGTCTTCGCTGAAGAGACCCCGGCGGGTCTGTGCTACACGTCAGGCACCACGGGTGCGCCCAAGGGCGTGCTCTATACGCACCGCTCGAATTACCTACATACGTTGCGCGCTTTGCAGGCAGACGCCATCGCGCTCTCCGGCAGCGATGTGCTTTTGATTGCCGTGCCGATGTTCCATGCCAATGGGTGGGGGCTGCCTTTCGCGGCTCCGGCGGTCGGCGCCAAATTGGTTTTGCCGGGACGTCACACCGATGGCGCGAGCCTGGCCGCGATCATGCGCGCTGAGGCCGTCAGTGTTGCGGCGGGCATTCAGACCGTGTGGCTGGGAGTGCTCGATCATCTTGATGAAGTGGACGGCGAACTACCTGACTTGAAGCGGGTCTTGATCGGCGGCGCGAATTGCCCGGACGCTTTGATTCGACGCATGGAGCAACGCCTTGGCGCGCGCGTGCAGACCAGCTGGGGAATGACCGAACTCTCACCGTTGGGAACGATTGCGCCGCTCGACACGCCCCTCACAGAGACGCGCGCCTCCGGCCGGCCGCCCATGGGGCTCGACTTGAAGCTGACCGATGCGAGCGGCGTCGATCTTGCTCACCAGCGTGGTGTGGTCGGTCACCTTAAAGTCAAGGGTGCCAGCGTGATCGAACGCTATTTCAAAGCCAACGCAAGCGCCTTGGACTCGCTTGGGTTTTTCGATACGGGCGATCTGGCCAGCATCGATGAGGCCGGCAATGTCTCCATCAACGGGCGCTCGAAAGACCTGATCAAGTCGGGCGGCGAGTGGATAAACCCGGCAGAAATCGAAGACATCGTGGGGACGCATCCAACCGTGGGTCTCGCGGCGGTTATTGCCCGGCCGGATGCCAGGTGGGGCGAGCGACCGGTTCTGATTGTAGAGTCCCGTCAAGGGATTCCGCTGGACGCTCTCGAGCTGCTGGAGTTTCTGCGCGGTAAAGTAGCGAGCTGGTGGCTTCCCGATCAGATCCTCGAGATCGATGTCATGCCGCTTGCCGCGACGGGTAAGATAGATAAGAACCAATTGCGCAGTCACTACGCAAATGGGAAACTGAGTGCACGTGAAACAACCAGTTAAGCGATTTCAGCGTCTCGAGCTTCGCTGTCTGCAAAAGGGCTAGATAGGTGCCGAAAGCTCCGAAGCGCCAACGGCGCAGCAAGGCGCAACAGCGCGCCGAAAGCTTGGAACAAATCCTCGACTCCGCGGAGTACCTGTTCTCAAAACACGGGCTCGACGGAGTTACGCTTCGCGACGTCGCGCTGCGCGTAGGCATCCATACGACTCTCTTGCATTATTATTTTAAGGATAAGCGCAATTTATTCGAGGCCGTGTTCGCCCGACGAGCGAGCATCACCAGCAATCGCAGAATCGCGGCGCTCGAGAAGTACGAAGCCGAGGCAAAGGATAAGCCGACGGTTGAAGGCGCGCTGCACGCGTTCTTGGACACCGACTTGGATCTCTACTATGAGGGCGGTGAAGCGTGGATGAACTATGGCGCGTTTGGCGCCCGGGTCAGCAACACGCCCGAAGGGGCCGCGCTGATGGATGTTTACTTCGATCCGGTGGTCTTAAAGCTGGTCAGCATTTTGAAGCGGGCGCTGCCGGATTACCCGGACGAGGATATCTTCTGGGGCTATCACTTCGTGACCGGCGCGCTCATGAATACGCTGGCGCGTACCGGACGCATCGATCGCCTCTCCGGCGGGTTGTGCCATTCGGATGATTTTCCCGCCGTAAAGAAACGCATGGCCAATTTCATGGCCGCCGGATTTCTGACCCTCAAAAGCCGCTGATCGTTAGCCTGATCTGCGAACGCCTAAGCAGTCCAAAATGGATATTGTTACTTCGGCCAATTTCAGTTTTTTGGCGGTGCTAAGCTCACTTCCATGCCGGTTTATCGCGTCCGCATAAGCACCTACATTCGCCAAACCACGGCGCATGTTCCCACCTGCCGCTTCGTTCAGTATGGGGCCGCTGAAGGCAAGCATCCTTCCGGCGATGAGTTGGTCGATCGTGAGGCGGCCGATGCAAAAGCCGTGTTGCTGGACTTCGAAATGCATCAAACCCAAAGTCTGCCGGAGCGTTTGTATAAGGTGTGCCGCTGCGCCGGCGGTCCTGCCGACGAGCATTATTAGCGCGAATTTCGGCTGGTCGCGATCTCAGCGAAATAGCCGCGGCGCGAAGTCATTCAGATCGCGTCGCCAGGTTTGCCACTCGTGCGCGGTGCCGTTGGACTCGAAGTACTCCAGGTGCACGCCGGCCATGCGCAGGGCCTCGACCGCGCCGCCGATCCCGCTGCGGAACTGATCGGACTCCGCGCTGCCTACACCCAGCCAGAGCAGCTTCACGCGCCGGTTGAATGCCGCCGGATCAGCGAACGCGCCGCCGTAGGCGGTTTTGGCGTCGAACACTTCTGGAGTCCTGTTGCCGGTCAGATTGCCGGTATTGAGGCCGGGAATGATGGGGCCGCTGAACGAACCGATATAGGCAAACATGTCCAAATGTTGCAGCGTGATAAATAAAGTCTGCATCCCGCCCATCGATAACCCCGCCATTGCCCGATGCTTGCGATCAGGAATGGTCCGGTAAGAGGCGTCGATCATCGGTATCAGATCGTGAACGACAACGTCTTCGAACGACGTGAAGGCAGCGTGCAGGTCCTGCAACCAGGCACTCGATCCGCCTGTCGGCGGCGAGGTTCCCGCCCGCTGTGCGTAGCCGCGATCCATGACGACGATCATCGGCCGTGCCTTGCCGGCGGCAATGAGATTGTCGAGGATGAATTGCGCCCGACCCTGGCGCGTCCAACCCGTTTCGTCCTCTCCCGACCCGTGCTGCAATAGGAGCACGGGATAGCGGGTGCTCGAGTGTTCATCGTATCCCGGCGGGGTGTACACAAACGCACGGCGCCACTCGCCGGTGGTTTTTGACAGGTACCACTTGGCGCGGACTTCGCCGTGCGGAACATTCTGGATGGCATAGAAATCGGCGCCGCTCTCGGGTACCTCAATTCCGCTGGTTTCCTTGCCGTAACCGAAGTAGGTCTCGCTGGCGGGGTCATTGACGGCAACGCCGTTGAGCACAAACCAGTAGTAGTGAAATCCGGGAACGCTCGAAGGAGTGGTGACACTCCAGATACCGTCCGTTCCTTTCGTCATCGGAAAGGGTCCCACCCCCAATCCGTCGCCGCCTGCCACCTGCAGACTGGTGGCCTCCGGCGCCTTGAGGGAAAAGGTAATGCGCCGGTCCGAATGAATGTTGGGTGTCTGCGCGCCCGGCACATTGGTGGCGGCCGGCACCCCTTGATCTTCGGCTCGTGTCGATGCCCGAAACCCAAGCGCAAGCACGCCTAAGACAGCGATCGCAAAAGGATATCTCACCCTGAATTCCCCATTTGGTTGAGCGCCCGCCGGCAATTTCAGAGCCGGCGCCAGTATATCGCGTGCCATACAGTGCCGTAAGTCGCTGAATACCGTAAGAAACCGTGATCGGACGCATGCGGCGCGCGGGCTTATGTCTGATACGATGCCCGGAGGATTTAGAACACGGATCGGTTATGCGTGCAGCTTTTGCCGCCATGGTAGTTGCGTATTTCATCACCGCGCCTCATGCAAGCGCCGATGAAGTCGTCATGTCTTGCGAGGTCGAAGAGTCGGGGCCGAACCACGCTCGCCGGCTGTGGGACCTGACGTTTGACCAAAAGAATCAACTGGTCTATATCGCCAAAACCACGTCCACCGCCGCCATTACCGACACCAAAATCACCTTTCGAGTGGATTTAGGAAACGGCGTACCGTTGAGTTTTGCGATCGACCGGGCGAGCGGATCTATCCGCGTTACCGGCAGTGCCGGTTCCTTGTACAGCGGCCAATGCAAAGTGGTCGATTCATCGCGCCGCGGCTGATCGTTCGCGCCGCGGCTGATCGTTCGCGCCTCGCCGGCAGCTCCGACTTTGTAAATTGCTTGTCAATGCCGATTTAGTGGCTCAGCGGCGCCTTCCCAATGAAGTCTTTCAACAGCGTTTCAGCTTCCTGCATCGTCAGGCGCTCGGCTTCTCGCAGAATCTCCGCCGGCACCCACTTCGGATACGCGGTGAGATGCTTCACGTGCTTGCCGGAGGCCGTGTGTTCCTGGCGTACCTGGGCCAGTTGGTCGGGGTGGAAATGACCCGCCAGCTTGACGATGGCGGGCCAGAGCCGCCGATGTACAAGGGTCACGCGGCCCGGGATGAATCGGCACACCAAAATGTCGGGAGAATCTTCAATCTGCTGCAGGATGGCAAAGATCTGATGACCTTTGGCGTGGCCCCACCAACTGCCCTTGATGGGTTCACCCGCAATCGCCTCCGTTAAACGCGGCGCGGGACCCTTGGCGGAGACGAGAACAATTCCGTGCCGCCGCACGAATGCCATCGCCGCATCCGCGTTCATTTCAGAGTTGCACCCGTCAATCTTCCTATCGCCCCCAAGGTGGTTTGCGCAGCATTCAGCCCCAGGCGAAAGTCGGCATCGGAGTAGGTGACATAATCATCCGTGGGTTGATGCCACTGCGGGTCCCATCCGGCGCCGATTTCTCGTCCGCGCTCGTTTTCGCGCAGACTGAGTGCCGGCACGAGATCCATGAAGGGCGTGCTATCGGTATTGGTCATATGCGGTCCCACGGCCGCCGGGTAGTCGGTCGCGTAGGCTTCGTTCGCGGCGTAGAACGCCCACGCCAATTTCTGTGCGGCTTCGGCCGCTTTGGAAAGCGACTGAAACTCGATGTTGACATCCGCTTCCGGGCGCTGCTGCTTCGACACTGTGCCGTCGGCGCGCGGCATGCCGTGATCGAAGAGCATCATGTCGTGCTGAATCATCCCCAACCACTTGGGTTCCGGGTATCGCCCCGACCCCGCGGGTTCCTCTTTTCCTTGCAGGGCGGCGCGCTGCTCGACGTAGGCGCGCGCGCCGTTGAGACCGGTTTCTTCGTTGTTCCACAATGCAAAGCGAATGGAGCGCTCGGTCTTGACGTCGGGGGATGAAAACACGCGCGCCAACTCCATGACCAACGCGGTTCCCGAGCCATCATCGTTCGCAGCCTCACCCCATCCGTGGCCATCCATGTGCCCGCCGACGATGTACATCTCCTCGGGATGCGTCGAACCGACTTTCGTGCAATAAACCTCTTCGCGCTCGCCCGGCTCAGTCGGCTGCGAATTCAGCGCGCGCAGTTTCTCGTCAGGCTGCAATTGCGGGTCGGTGTTGACGCCCGTGGGGCCGCGCAGCCCGCGAAAGCGGCCGCCGCCCGAGGCGGCGTCCGGCGAAACCGGCGGGCCGCTGGGCCGGCGGGTTTCGGTCGGCGAGTACTGGTATTTGATCCTCGAGATATTCGAGCAACCGTAACTCTTGAGCTGCGCTTCGATCCAATCGACCGCCGCGCGATTGCGATCCGTTCCTTGGCGTCGATCGCCGAATTTGGTCAAGCCCTTGATGGTCGCCTTATATTTTTCTAGATCCAGTCGCCCCACGAGGACTTTGACCGGGTCCGCCGGTTGCGAGGCGGTTTCGCCCGGGGTGGGCGCCGCGAGCGCCGGAATCGTGGCTGCCAGAATAATCGACGCTGCAATCGGCGCGGCCCTTCGAATCATGTGCGATACCTCTTGGTTGGTGCGGCATAGTTTACATGCCGCGCTACTAACTCTGCAGGATCGAGATCACCGCCGCGCGCGCACTCGGCGAGTGCAGGGGCAGGGCGAGGACATCTCCCGGCCGCGCCCAGTCCAGCGCATAGCGCGCGGCGTCAAGTTCGTTGTCGCGGACCGGCAACGCGGATTCCCGGAGCCCCAGGCGCAGCAACTCATCGCGGATAATGCGCGGAATTTCGCCCGGCGCGCGGCCCCGCAAGTGCGCCTCGTCTTCTTTGACGACGATCAGGTCGGGATTGAATTCGGCCGCCCCGCGAGCCAATTCGGCAATGTCTGCATCCTGGCGGTTGCCGGCGTGCCCGAGCAGCAGCGCCAATCGACCCTTGCCGCGCAATTGCGTCGCCACGGATAAAAATCCCCGCAATCCGTCCGGATTGTGCGCATAGTCAATCAAGACGTGCGCCCCCTTGAATTCGAAGCGCATCATGCGCCCGGGATTATCGGAGGTTCTTGCACCGAACCGCGCGAACACCGCCGCGATGGTGGGTGCCGGTATTCCCAGCGAGACTGCCACCAGCGCGGCCGCGGCGAGATTGGCGATGTTGTAGGCGGCAATGCCGCCGATCGAGAGCGGCATCGCCGTCACCAGGCCCAGATCCTGCTCAAGGTCCGCGTGGTGCAACCACAGCCGTCCGCCCTGCACACCGCAGGTCGAGGCCCCCTGTGCACGATACTCGCGTAAGTACGATTGATCCGCATCGCGGGCAAACCAGGCTGGTATCGATGCCACGCCGTGGCGCAGCGCGAGCTCACGGGCCTTCATCCGCAGCAACGCGTCGTCGGCATTGAGTACCAGGCGGCCGTGCGCGGCGAGCACCGCGGCGACGCTGAGCTTGACGTCGGCCAGTCCGGCCTGATCATCGATGCCATACTCGCCGAAATGGTCGGAACTGATGTTGGTCACCACCGCGGCGTCGGCGCGCGATACGGCCAGGCCGCGCCGCAAAATGCCGCCGCGAGCAACTTCTAAGATGGCGGCCTCGGTGCGCGGGTCGCGCATAACCAAACGCGCGCCGGCCGGCCCGGAATAATCCCCGCTCGCCAGTGTCTCGTCGCCGATGAATACACCGTCGGTGCAGTTGTAGCCCGGCCGCCAGCCATGCGCGCGCGCGCAGGCAGCCACCAAGCGGACCGTGGTGGTCTTGCCGTTGGATCCCGTCACCAGCGCGGTCGGAATGTCCGATAACTCGTCCCAAGGAACTTCGGCCGTTGACGGCAAGAGAGTCAGCGCAAATGTTCGGCTGCCTTTGCCGGCCCCTAACGTCAATTCGGTGTCGTCGACAAAGTGCGGCAGCGATTTCATCCTCGCGGCCTTGATCAGCGCGCGCAGCTTGGGCGCCGCTTCGACCGCGGAGAGCTGCCTGAATCTTACCAGCGCAGCGCTTTCTTCAATGACAGGTAACAATCCTGGGACAAGTTCAGAGGCCGGATTGGCGCCGTCCACCGCCGCCGCCACCAGCGCATCCAGAAGGCCGGCCCAGCGTTGGGGATCCCGCTCCACCAGAGCCGCGCACAGTGCCCACTCATTGACTTCAGTGGCGAGCAGCAATTGATCAGCGGGTGCGGAGATGGCCAATAGGATGCCCCCCGCGTGGCGGCGCGCGACGCAGCGGCGATCGGGCCAACCTAGTTGCCCGCCGACGCGCTCGACCCGCGCGCGCCAGGCGCCAATATCCGCCTCATCGAGGGTGGCCCGCACGACATCGAGCACGGCGCCACTCGATGCAAAGAAAAGGTTACTTCCCGTCAGGCGCCTGGAATCCTCAAACGGCAATTCGGGACGAAT
>Ga0307474_10001382_pt1 | contig 17655 bp, 17 predicted proteins | sample atmos_gasesECM1C_2_FD_203312 | JGI IMG/M metagenome (GOLD analysis project Ga0307474, IMG submission 203312) | Hardwood forest soil microbial communities from Morgan-Monroe State Forest, Indiana, United States - atmos_gasesECM1C_05 | ecosystem: Environmental > Terrestrial > Soil > Temperate... | reverse complement strand
GCTTTATACTTTTTCGTGCGTTCGATATTCTGAAGCCACCTCCGGTGCGGCAATTGGAAGCGCTTCCGGAAGGCACGGGAATTGTGCTCGATGACGTGGCGGCTGGTCTCTACGCGTTGGCAGTGATACATCTCTTTCTGCATTTTGGTCTTCTAAAGTAGACGAGTATTTTCCTCATGGGATTTTCCGACCGCATCCTGGGCAAGAAAAATGTGAATGGCGGACCGCGCATCGAGTCCGTTTCGCCAATCCTGGCGCTGGCGGGCGGCGAAATCCGCATCGCGGGCTCGGGATTGCGCTCCCAGCAATGGCAGCGCCCGCGCGTGCAGTTTGGTGAAGTCGAGGGTGGCGTCGTGGTCAGCTCCGACTCGTTCGTGGTGGCGCGCGTGCCAGAAGGAGCCACTTCCGGCCCGGTCGTGGTTGCATCGGATGGACACATCAGCAACGCGCACACCGTGAAGGTGGCCGTCTCCATCGCTGATGGCTTGTATCCCGTGACCAATCCGGCACTCGATGCGCAGGGCAACATCTACGCGACGTTCTCCGGCACGCGCGGACAAAAGGTTCCGGTAGCAGTCTTCAAAATCGATACCAACTACACGGTGAAGCCCTTCGTTGCGGAGATGATGAACGCAACCGCCATCGCTTTCGATCGGCAAGGGCAGATGTATGTTTCCTCGCGCCACGATGGTGCGGTCTATCGCGTGGCGCCGAATGGAACCATGACCACTTACGCCGAAGGCATGGGAATCGCCACAGGGATCGCGTTTGACCGGAATCAGAATCTGTATGTCGGCGATCGCAGTGGAACAGTCTTCAAGATCGGCCGCGATCAGCAAGTGTTCGTGTTCGCAACCCTGGAGCCCAGCGTTTCCGCTTACCACCTGGCCTTCGGGCCGCAGGGCGATCTGTTCGTGACTGGACCGACGACGTCAAGTTTCGACTGTGTTCACAGAATCGATCCGCAAGGCACGGTGCACACATTTTTCCGCGGCCTAGGACGCCCGCAGGGCCTGGCATTCGACTCGCTCGGCAACCTGTATGTGGCTGCGTCGCTTTTGGGAAAGCGCGGCATCGTGAAGATCACACCCGAAGGCAAGGCTAGCCTGGAAGTTGCGGGCCACGGCCTGGTCGGACTTGCTTTTGCGCCTGGACGCAGCGTCATCCTTGCAACTAACGACGCGGTGCATCACCTTTCCTGGGACATTCCAGGATTGCCGCTGATTCCAGATTAGCTATGGACTTCGTGGATTGAAGCGGCATCCCGCTCGCGCACGATCCCCTGCTTCCGCCGTTTTCATTTACACTTCTACCCGTGCACGCAGAGATCATCGCGGTTGGTTCCGAGCTCCTCACACCCTTCCGCATGGATACGAATTCCCTATATCTCACCGAGCAAATCAACCAACTCGGTGTTGAAGTAGTTTTCAAAAGCGTTGTAGGAGATGATCTCAAACGACTGGTTGAAGCCGCGCAGCACGCGCTGTTTCGCTCGGAGATTGTGATTTTCAGCGGCGGTCTCGGCCCCACGGAAGACGACCTGACGCGTGAGGCGGTCGCAGAGGCGTTAGGCGTTGCCTTGCATCGCGATGAAGATATTCTGGCAAGTATCGAGCAGCGTTTTGCGGCGCGTGGCTGGAAAATGTCGGCGAACAATTGCAAGCAGGCCGATGTTCTGGAAGGTGCGACGGTCCTGCCCAACCCCAATGGAACCGCCCCGGGACAATGGATGAGCGGCAAGTTCGACGGGCGCGAGCGCATTGTCATACTTTTGCCCGGCCCGCCCCACGAACTGAAAGCGCTGTTCGAAGCGGAGTGCCGGGAGCGGCTGCGCGCCAAGTTGCCACCAGCCTTTCTTGCGACCCGAGTGTTGAGGGTGGCGATGCTGGGCGAGTCTCTCGTAGATGCGCGCGTGTCGCCAATCTACAAAAAGTTTAGCGACGTGAAGACGACTATCCTGGCGGGAGCGGGCGAGATCCAGTTGCATTTCACCTCGCGTGCCGAAACGCAGGAAGTTGCGCAGGCGCGAGTGGATGAAGCGGCTGACGCGGTCGAGGAAGAGCTGGATGATGCGGTGTACTCGCGAGATGGCGAGTCGCTCGAACAGATCGTCGGCTACTGGCTACAAATGCGGAACGCCACGCTGGCCGTGGCGGAATCCTGCACCGGCGGCTTGCTGGCCGAGCGCATCACTTCAGTCGCAGGCAGTTCTCGTTACTTTGCCGGCGGCGCGATTGTTTATTCGAACGCTGTGAAGACAGAACTCGCGGGAGTGCCCGCCGATATGATCGAACGTCACGGCGCGGTGAGCCGCGAAGTGGCAGCTGCTCTGGCGGAGGGTATCCGCTATCGATGCGAGTCCACCTTTGGAGTCGGGATCACTGGTATCGCCGGACCCGCGGGAGGGACCGCGGAAAAACCAGTCGGATTAGTCTTCCACGCGCTGGCCAGCGACAGCGGTACAGAAGTGATCGAGCGGAACTTTCCCGGCGATCGTAAGCGCATCCGCTGGTTCGCGACGACGCTGGCGCTCGACATGGTGCGGAAGAAGCTGATGTGAAAAGATCAGCTTCCTGCTCCTGGCTTCTGGCTACCGCTGTCGGCCGAATCGTGGGCTAGCTACGAGCCAGCGGCTCGAAGCTGATTTTATGCGTCTTTTCGTTGCGCTTGATATCGACGCCAACATTCGCGGCCGCATCGCTCGCTTCCTCGATGGGGTCCGCGAATTTGCTCCAGAAGCGCGCTGGGTGCGGCCCGAGTCGTTGCACGTGACTTTGAAGTTCATCGGAGAGAAGTCCGGGAACGAGGCCGATGAAATCAAGCAAGCGTTGACAATAATTACGCTTGACGCATTCGACCTGAATATTCGTGGCTATGGATTCTTTCCGGGCGCGCGGGCACCGCGCGTCTTCTGGATCGGAATTGAAGCCGGGCCGCAATTGGCTACGCTGGCAGCAACAATAGATGAGAGGCTGGCACAACTTAATATTCCGAAAGAGGAGCACGCATTCAACGCTCACCTCACATTGGCGCGCGGCGCGGGAGGCTCGAGTTCTCCGCGAAAGCAAAAGGCCGACCGTCCGAACCGAAAGTTCCAGCGACTGCAGGAGAAACTTGGAGCTCTATCAGCGCCGGAGTTTGGTACCATGACCGCCCGCGAGTTTTTTCTATACCAGAGCCAGCTTTCACCCGGGGGCTCAAAGTACACGAAGCTGGCGGGATTCGCTCTGCGCTAATGTCCAAGGCACAATGTCAAAATTACTGCTGATTGCCGCTCTGAGCTATCTGCTGGGTTCGATTCCCTTTGGATATCTGCTGGTGCGCGTCTTTCGCGGTGAAGATGTGCGGCAAAGCGGCAGCGGAAATATTGGGGCGACGAATGTTTCGCGGAAATCGCCGGTGTTGGGTGTGGTAACGCTGCTGCTCGACGCACTGAAAGGGAGCGCGTCGGTAATGTTGTCCTGTATTCTGGCCGACAAGATGGTCGCGGGACCTCCCGCGCTCGAGCTAATGGCGCTAGGAGCGTTGTTTGCAGTTATCGGGCACGTGTTTCCCGTGTGGCTAAAATTCCGCGGAGGCAAAGGAGTCGCCACCGGTCTCGGCGCATTTCTGCTTCTGGCTCCGAAAGCCGTGTTAATCGGATTGGGAATTTTCGTCGCAGTCGTCGCCATCTTCCGTTATGTTTCCCTGGGTTCAATCATTGCGGTTGCTTGCTTCCCTTTCATCGCCTGGTGGATCGGACAGTTCCATCTCTCTCACATGGGGATTGCCTTGATCGCCCTCACTTCTCTGCTCATCGTGGCGCGGCATCACGAAAACATCCGCCGTCTCTTCGCAGGCACAGAAAATCGGCTGGGAGCAAAGCGATCGTGAGCGAAATCTCGATCATCGGCGCAGGAGCGTGGGGCACGGCGCTGTCGATCGTTCTCGGGCGCAAAGGGACGCACCGAATCCGGCTCTGGGCCCATGAAGTAGAAGTATGCGAGAGCATTTCACAACGGCGCGTCAATGAGAAATTTCTTCCGGGCCAGCAAATCCCCGCCAGTGTTACTCCCTGCAATGATCTCGCGGAAGCACTCGCCGAAGCGGCCATCCTGGTGAGCGTCATGCCGTCGCAACATTGTCGCCACCTGTTTGAAAAGATGCGTCTGCACTTGCGCCCGGAACTCCTGATCGTCAGTGCGACCAAAGGTCTGGAAGAAAACTCTCTACTGCGGATGACCGAGGTGATCGGTCAAGTGATAAAAAGCGGTAACCTACCAAAACCCCGGATAGGCGCCCTTAGCGGTCCATCCTTCGCCCTGGAAGCAGCCCGGGGAGATCCTACTGCCATTACTATCGCATCCCATGACGCCGAGCTGACACGCATCGTCCAGCAGGAATTCAGTAACGCCAGCTTTCGCGTTTACACCAATGAAGACCCCATCGGCGTTGAGCTCGGCGGCGCGCTGAAGAATACGATCGCGATTGCCGCCGGGGTTTGCGCCGGCCTTGACCTCGGCCACAATTCCGTGGCGGCGCTCATCACGCGGGGTTTGGCCGAAATGACGCGTCTGGTGGTTGCATGCGGTGGTAAAGCAGAAACTATGGCTGGTCTCGCGGGCCTGGGTGACCTGGTGTTGACCTGTACTGGAGGCCTATCGCGCAATCGGAGCGTGGGTGTTGAACTCGGGCGCGGAAGGAAGCTGCCCGAGATTCTCGCTGGGATGCATGGCATGGTTGCGGAAGGAGTCTTCACCACTACGGCGGCCGTGGGTTTGGCGCGAGCCCGGGGAGTGGAGATGCCCATCAGCGAACAGATGCATGCGATTCTTCACGACGGCAAATCGCCACGCGATGCGATTCAGGACCTGATGTCGCGCTCCGGCAAAAGCGAGACGCTTAAAATTTAAACACTGCAGGCGCTTTCTGCGCTTTCTTGCCAAACCCGCACCGGACGTGTATCTCCAGCGGTACTTTGGTAACGGCCAAGCTCGCGGTTTTCTCGGCGACGCACTCTTCCCCACATTAAAATTCTATAGATACCCGTGAACCTCGCCGCCACTTCGACCGACGGCGCTTCCCATCTGGTCCAGGGGGGCGACTTGTCCTCCAGCGCACCCAATCGAGCGCGCATTCCGATTTTGTATGTGATTCTCGGCGTGCTTCTGGTAATCAGCATCGTTCCCATGTATTTTTATTCGGCGCAGGTGGAAGCAATTAACCGGGATCGGCTGAAGACCAACGAGATGCTGCTGCAGAATACCGTGACCCGGTCTTTGGCCGACGATCTTTCGCAGCACGAGCGCTCCCTGCGGATGATGCTCGCCAATCTATCCTCGGCAATCCAGGTAGCCAGCGGCGGCGACATTGGCAGCAAGAACATTGAGGCGCCGGAACTGCGAGCGCTGCTCGAAAATTTTGTTTCATCCTCCGATGAAGTCGCGTACGCCACCCTGCTTAATTCTGAAGCAAAAGGAATTTCTGCGGGACGGATCGCACCTGACGCCTTCCTGCAGCGCGAGTTGCAGCATGCCTACGACGCGGCCCACGACGGCCGCGCCTATAACGGGCAGGCACTGCAGGTGGAAGATGGCAAGACCCCGCGGACAGTGGTGCTGGTGAGCAGTCCGGTGAGCTATGGGGGGAGGTTCCTGGGAATGGTGGGTGCGGTGGTTGATCTGCAATTTCTGATCGGACGGCTGCGCGAAGTCAGCGGCGGCGGCCTGATTCCCTACGTTGTCGATTCTCAGGGACGGCTGGTGGCGGCTGCCAGTCCGCAATATGTCACCGGGCAGGACATGAAGACTCTGGAGATTGTGCGCAATTTTGTGGACGCAGGCAACAAGGCGCAACTGGCGGCTACCAAGGAATTCGACGTCCACGAGGGCAAGAAGAATATTGAGATGCTCGGCACCTATAGCCCAGTGACAGCTCTCGATTGGGCAGTCGTGGTGCAGAAGCCGCAGCTGGAGGCTTACCGTGGAGTCTACGAAATGCAGCGCACCGCACGCCTTCTGGCGCTGCTGGCCGTTCTGCTGAGCATCGGCGTCAGCATTTTCGCGGCGCGCAGAATTACGAACCCTTTGCAAGTTCTTACTGAGTCTGGACGCGCTCTGGCGCGCGGAGACTTTTCCCAGCGCGTACACTTGCGCAGCCGCACTGAAATCGGCGAACTGGCGGAGACCTTTAACACAATGTCGAAGGAACTGGAACAGTTCGTCGAAGATCTGAAGCGGGCGGCGGAAGAAAACCGGGCGTTGTTCCTGGGCTCGATCCAGATGCTGGCCGGTGCGGTCGACGAAAAGGATCCATATACTCGAGGCCACTCTGACCGTGTCACACGCTACTCGATGATGATTGCGAAAGAAATGAAGCTGGACGCGCCTTTTATGGAGACGCTGCAGATTTCGGCTCAGCTTCACGACGTTGGCAAAATCGGCATCGAAGACCGCATCCTCAAAAAACCGGGCGCTCTGACTGCTGAGGAATTCGAAGTCATGAAGACTCACACCACCAAGGGCGCCAACATCCTGCGCCCGGTTACGCAGCTGGCGGAAATGCTTCCGGGCATTGAACTCCACCACGAGGCGCTCGATGGCCGCGGTTATCCCTATGGACTGAAGGGTGAGCAAATCCCGCTGCTGGCAAGGGTAATCGCAGTAGCCGACACCTTTGATGCGTTGACCACCAACCGGCCTTACCAGCACGCGCACACTCCGGAAGAAGCGCTCGACATTATTCAGAATCTTGCAGGCAAGCGGCTTGATCCCGAGCCAGTGGCTGCTTTGATGGCTGTATACGGCCGCGGCGAGATTCGCATCCAGCGCATTGCAATCAAAAGGGCGGTCGCCCCGGATGCCGCGGCTGACGCAACAGCGGCGGCTGCTGTTCCAGCGATCCCTGGGGTCGAAACCGCCAATCTCGCCAGTCTCGAAAGAACCCGCGTCTAGCCAGCCTTTTCAATCGTCGTGGTTCACACCGCTGTTCACACCGCCGTTATCTCTTCCAACGCTATAATCATGAGTCAGAGATTCTCATGATTCAAACCCTGTTCGGCACTGAAGAATTTAAAACTGGACTCTTCGACCGCATGAAGGAGGCGGTCACGCGCACGCGCGAGAACCTCGCCGAGCGCATCGACGAGGTCGTTTCCTTCGGCAAAGAAATCGATCGCAACACGCTCGACGATCTCGAGGCCACGCTGATTGGCGCCGACTTAGGCTCAACCACCACTCAGGAAGTCCTGAGCAAGCTGCGTGACAAAGCGGATCGCAAACAGATCAAAGATGTGCAGGAACTAAAACGTCTGCTGAAAGAAGAACTGCTGGCCATTCTGAATGCGGCAAACACCCGGCCCGTTCAAAAAGTAGATGGCACACCCGAAGTAATTCTGGTTGTCGGCGTAAACGGTACCGGAAAAACTACAACTATCGGAAAGCTGTCGCAGGTATTCCGCGCGCAGGGCAAGAACGTGTTGCTGTGCGCGGCGGATACTTTCCGCGCGGCCGCCATCGATCAACTGGAAATTTGGGGCCAGCGTACCGGAACGGAAGTGATCAAGACCAAGCCCGGCGGCGATCCTGCGGCAGTTTTGTTTGACGCTTTGCAGGCGGCCACTGCGCGCAAAACCGACTATGTAATCGTCGACACGGCGGGTCGCCTGCATACGAAAACCAGCCTCATGTCGGAGCTCGAAAAAATGCGCCGCACCGCGCAGCGCATTATTCCCGGGGCTCCCCATGAGACGTTGCTGGTGATGGACGCGACCACCGGTCAAAATGGTTTGCAGCAGGCGCGCCTGTTCACCGAGTCGGCGGGCGTCACCGGCATCGTGCTCACCAAACTCGACGGCACCGCCAAGGGCGGCGTGGTGGTCGCCATCTCGCGCGAGTTAGGCCTGCCGGTGCGGTTTGTTGGGGTCGGCGAGAAAGTAGGGGATTTGCTGCCGTTTAACCCCAAAGAATTTGTGGATTCACTTTTCGAGTGAGGTTTTGCGATCCGGGAGGCGGGTAAGAAACATTCCCCGGAAGACGATTCCTTTCGCTCCTTTCCGCCTCGGCGTCAATAAAGCCGCTGTAGAATTCAGAGGATGCTCGCCTTCCTTCCAATGCAGCTTGCTCGTACCCGTTGATCTTGATGCCCGACCATATTACCGACGAGCAGTTCCTGCATCGCGCGCTCGACCTGGCGCGACAGGGTATTGGACTCGCGTCGCCCAATCCCTACGTCGGCGCAGTCATCGTTGATCCGCAGGGCAACGTCGTGGGCACGGGGGCTTATACCTATGATGGCCTGAAGCACGCCGAAGTGCGTGCCCTCGAACATGCCGGCGACAGAGCCCGTGGCAGCACGCTCTACATCAATCTCGAACCCCATTCGCACCAGGGTCGCACGCCCGCGTGCACGGACGCCTTGATCGCTGCCGGAATTCGTCGCGTAGTGGCGTCCATGGCGGATCCCAATCCTAAAGTCTTCGGGCGCGGTTTTGAGAAGCTTCGCGCTGCGGGCATCGAGGTGGAAATTGGACAACTTGCAGCGGATGCCCGCCGCCTGAACGAGGCCTTTGCCCGCTATATACGCCACGGTGTTCCGCTGGTCACCTTAAAGGCCGCGATGACGCTTGACGGAAAAATCGCGCCGCCTGCGGGGACTGGGGCGGTTCGCGCGGCAGGAGTCCACGCTGGGGGATGGATCACCGGAGAAGCTGCGCGTTCCCACGTGCAACAGCAGCGTCATCAAAGCGATGCGATCCTGGTCGGGGTGGGAACGGTTTTCGCCGACGATCCGCTGCTCACCGACCGCAGCGGCAATCCGCGGCGGCGTCCTTTGCTGCGCGTGATCCTCGATTCGCATCTTCGACTGCCGTTGCAATCGCGTCTGGTGCAGAGCATGGCGGATAACGGCGTACAGAGGAACGATGTTGTCGTCTTCTGCGCATCTGACGACGAAGCAAAGAAAACTGGATTGGAGAAGCGTGGCATTCGGATCGAACAAGTCGAGCCTGATGCCGGCGGGCATCCGGATATTCACGCCGTTCTGCGCCGCCTGGGAGAGCTTGAGATTACGAGTGTGATGATTGAAGGCGGATCGACGGTAAACGGAATGGCGCTTGCTTCCGGCGTGGTCGATAAAGTTTTTCTCTATTACGCACCCAAAATTATGGCGGGTGCAGGAGCGGTTCCCTTCGCCTCGGGCGCAGACTTTGCCCAGATCGAAGATATCCCCCAGGTGAAACATCTTCACCTGCATCGCTTTGGGAAAGATTTCGCGGTCGAGGGGTATCTGCACGATCCGTACGACGAGTAAGCTTTTGGCTCGATGCTGGAAAACAAAGAGCCGGACGGCTTTGCAAAATCTTTTTCGCGCCGCGCCAGCGCTGGTTGTTGGATTTATGATGGTGGTGCTATTTTTCGAGGTCCCTCATGTTTACTGGCATCGTTGAAGAAGTAGGACGCGTTACCCGCATCGAACAACGCGGCGAGAACCGCCGCATCACAATTACAGCCCAGAACTCACCGAACGAACTTAAGTCCGGAAACAGCATCGCAGTCAGCGGTGTTTGTCTCACTGCTCTCGACATCAAGCCAGGATCGTTCTGCGCCGATCTGGCGCCTGAGACCTGGGTGCTTACGTCATTTTCCCGTATGCACGAGGGCGCGCTGGTCAATCTTGAGTTGCCCATGAAGGCCGATGGCCGCTTCGGCGGCCACATCGTGCAAGGCCATGTGGATGGCGTGGGCAAGCTGATCGCCCTGGAACGTATTGCTGACTCGGAGAACTTCTGGTTGCACGTCGAACTGCCGCGCGAGGTGGAGAAATACACGGTTTACAAAGGATCGGTCTGCGTCGAGGGTATTAGTCTGACTGTGGCGAAGATCGAAGGCAGAACCTGCACCATCGCCATCATTCCTCACACGGTCGAGGCGACAAACCTTAACTCTCTCAAGCCTGGCGATCCGGTCAATCTCGAAGCCGACCTGATTGCGAAATATGTTGAGAAGATGATGACCAGCGAAGCGACAGAGAGCACGCTCACTGTGGAAGAACTGGTGCGTCAGGGATTCTAACGGCAGTGGCGTCGGCAAACGATCTCGGCCTTTGCGCTGACTGCGTACACACCCGGCGGATCACATCCGACCGGGGCGCCACTTTCCTGCAATGCCGGCTATCGTTCACCGATCCCAGGTTCGCAAAATATCCGCGCCTGCCGGTTCTGGTTTGCAGCGGCTATTCACGAAAAAGGCCGGAGTCACAAACGCCTCCCTGACACACGAACTCAGCACACAATCTTCAGTTCGTCCAAATCGAGGAATTCCTGCACAATGGGTGCGGTGGATTTCTCCAAGTCCGCCGCTGGCCCAAAGAAGATCGCTTTGCCTTCGTAAAGAAACACAACGTGATCGGCCAGCTTCTTTGCCAGACGCATGTCATGAGTCACCACGATGCTCGTCAGACTGAGCTGAATCTTGAGGCGCTTGATGAGGTCGCCCAGAAGTTGCGCCATCAGGGGGTCAACCATGGTGGTGGGTTCGTCGTAGAGCACGCACTCCGGCCGCGCCGCCAGCGCCCGCGCAATGGCTACCGAACGCTTCATTCCGGTTGAGAGATCCGACGGCAGCAGGTCACGCATTTCCTGCACGCCCACCATCTTCAGCAATCCGTCGACAATCTCGTAAATCTGCTCTTCGTTCAAATCGCGGGTTTCGCGCAGGGGAAACGCCACATTCTCGCCCACCGTGAGCGAATCGAACAGCGCTCCGTTCTGAAAAACCATGGTGACTTTCTTGCGAATGGCCTCCATTTGCAGATCAGAGAAGTCGGTGACATCCTCGCCAGCGACGATTACACGCCCGGAGTCAGCTCTAAGAAAGCCCATCAGCAGCTGCAGCGAAACTGACTTGCCCACACCGCTGCGTCCCAGGATGCACACGGTCTCGCCGGGCATCACGTTGAAGCTAACCCGGTCAAGTACCACGTTGTCCCCAAAAGCTTTGGAGACCTCACGGAACTCGATATAAGGTTTTTGTGTGTTATCAGCCATCTTTTATCTCTAAAAAGTATTCCGACGACTCACCGCAAATGACCGGCAGACAATACCCGTCAGGCTCTCGGTTTTTCCGCCTGCAGTTCCTCGGGCGTGTTCAGGTTGCGGAAGATGGCGGGGGAAAATCCCGCAGCTTCCAATTCTTCCTCGCCGATCATGTGGCTTCGCACCACGTCGAACAAGCGGTCTATCTTATTTTGCCGAGCGCGCAATGCAGTTTCGGCCGCTATGGCGAATTCCCTGCGGTAGATGGCGCACAGCGGCTGCGAACGCCCACCTCCGCGCGGAACTACCGCTGTCGCATCGGGCGCGCTTCGCGCTCGACTGATCAAATACTGCAAAAATGTCCAGGAGACATATGGCATGTCTACGGCCAGCATCACGTTGAGTTCGGTAAGCGAAGCCATTAAACCAGCATGGATTCCACCCAAAGGTCCGCAATCCCGAAATATATCTTCCACCACCGGGGCAAAGGGCGCAAACTTCTCGCTGCTTCCAACGATGCGCACATCCGGACTAACGGAGCAGGCCAAATCCAGCGCTCGCGCCAGCAGAGTACGGGCTTCGTAACCGACGAATGCCTTGTCCGTCCCCATTCGGGTGCTCTTGCCACCGGCAAGGATAAATACGGTCACGTCGGCAGCTTGGGAGGCTCCCATCCGGCGATGATACACGTTGCACTCGGTTAGATTTTCATAACGTTCCGCCGCACCGGTGTACGGCAGCGTACATAATGAAAACACTGGCTTTACGGCAAATCTCCCTTCTTGCCTGACACGAAAGTAACCTACCCAAAAACTCGCGGTCGGGAGAAGATGAGCCTTCCGGCGCTCCCAAGTCCGGACGTAATCATCATGCCGCAGAAAATCATGGATGTGCTTATGCTGGGGCGGTGCTCCCACGAATTCTCATGGCCACGGCGCGCCCCTGACGGAGACTATTACCAGGTTTGCTTGCTGTGCGCGGCCGAGTACAAGTATGACTGGAGCACCATGCGCCGCACCCAGCGGGTGGAGCATGCCACGCCGGAGACCGTCCGGCGCAGTCATACCCGCGAGAAGCGGCCTTCGTGGACTCCGCGCGCCCGCCGTCTTAAGCTCGACCTGCCAGTCCGGTATCGCGTCAATAACACCAGTACATGGTTTGAGGGCACAATCGACAACCTTAGCCAGACCGGGCTGCTGTTTCACGGTCCGCAGCAGTTGCCGGTGAATGCCCTGATTGAGATGGTCTTTGAAATGCCGGAAGAAATTTCCGGCCAGAAAAACCGCAACGTGCTGTGCCAGGGACGCGTGATCCGTTCCAAAGATATGCAAGGCAAAGATCGGACGGAAAAAGCTAAGCGCGAGAAAGAAGCTCAGGATTCGGACTCCGGCACTGGGCTGCTTGGCGCTACCATCGTCGACTACAAGTTTATCCACTAGAACATGAGGATTTCTCCGGCTTGAGAAATCCTCACTTGCCAAAACAACACCCGCGTGCGAAATGTGGGCTCCTCCGATTACACTATTGCTTAGGTGGCTGCGCCTCCCATTCCCAGGCTAATCTTCAGAGGCACAATCAGAGGCACAAAATGAGTAGATCGTGTCTAGCTTTTGTGTTGGTTCTTGCGATATCCCTCAGTGCAGGTCTTGGCTGCGCCCGCAAGCCGGATGACGCAAAGATTTCCTCCGATGTGCAAAACAAGTTCAGTCAGGACTCAGGCCTGTCGACCAAACAGCTCACCGTGCAAGCGAGTAACGGCGTAGTTACGCTGGGCGGTTTCGTGGACAACAACGCGCAGCGCGAAGCTGCAGCCCGACAGGCCGCTTCTGTCGCGGGAGTGAAGGAGGTCGTCAATAATCTGCAGGTCGGGAGGGCGCCCAAAGTAGCGACCTCTTCAACTCCGGTGAAGATCGCCGAGAAAAAAACCGTTGGCACCGGTTCTGGCAGGAACGCCCGCCGCACGAGCCATACGGAAGACACATCCGCAAACAACGACGCCCCCGACAACACGACGGCAACCACATCCGAGCCGCCGCCCGCTGCTCGCGACCAGCAGCCAGCAAGCCCGCCGCCAGCGCCACCACAACCCCAGAAAGTAACCATTGAGCAAGGGACGCCCGTCTCGATCCGTCTGATCGACAGCATGGATAGCGAAAAGAATCAGGTGGGAGATGTTTTTCACGCTTCCTTGAATGCTCCGCTGGCCGCGGAAGGAGCTGAAGCGATTCCGGCGGGCACCGATGTCACTGGCCACATCGTCGATTTAAAGAGCGCTGGGAAATTCAAAGGCCAATCGCTGATCGTGCTGCAACTCGACAGCATCATCGCGAACGGCAACACCTACAGCGTCCAGACCGATCAGTACCGGAAAGCAGGTAGTTCGCGCGGCAAGAATACCGCGGAGAAAGTAGGCGGAGGCGCGGTCATTGGCAGCATCATTGGCGCGATCGCGGGAGGTGGCAAGGGTGCCGCTATCGGCGGGGCGGCTGGCGCCGGCGTCGGCGGAGGCGTACAGGCCGCCACCAAAAGCCAGCAGATTAAACTACCTTCAGAAACTGTTTTGAACTTTACCTTGCAGGCCCCGGTAACCGTGCTCAGGCCGCTGGACCCTAATGCTGGTCGTCAACGGCTGGGATCTTCGCAGTAAAGCGATCCGTGCGACGTTTTCGTTTTTTGGAACAAGCGAACCTTTTTCTTTGCGAGTTGCGTGGGGAGTGAATTTTCTTTCAACCAGGTCTTATCCTTAACAAAAATATAATCATCTTGCAGACTCTCCTGCCCGGTCTGTTCCAACTCCGTAACGCGAAGCAAATTTCTGGGTTTATCACAACCAGTCTGAGCTAAAACTCCCGGCACAGATTTCGGACACCCCTGCGCCCGCAATGTCCGAATGCGATTCGGCTTTTCAGCGCTATTGCGGTCCCTGGCCACATATCAATCCTGACAAGGAGGGCTTGTGATCAACACACCCAGGCGTACGCCAGTTTTGACTTTGGCAGTGCTTCTCCTCACCGGAATGGCATTTGCTCAGACCGATCCCGGAGTTCAGAGTGGCAATCGTGGCACCGGTGCGGCACTTTCTTCGGTGTCGTCGAACAGCCCCTCGGGAATCCTCGCTTTTTTCACCGATGGGCAAACGCGGTTCCAGGACGTGGAGTCTGTTTCCGGCAGTCCGACAGGAAACAATGGTCTAGGACCGCGATTCAATTCGAACAGCTGCAGTTCGTGCCATGCGCAACCTGCGGTCGGCGGGACCGGCGCCGCCATGAACCCCGAGTTCGCTTTCCCCAACAACGGCGTAGCGCCCGGCAACACAACTCCATCTTTCATTACGGCCACGGGCCCGACTCTTGAAGCTCGCTTCCCCTTCTTCTTTAACAACAACGGCACAGTCAACTACAACGCTCCCAATGGTGGAGTGGAAGACCTGTTCACCGTCACCGGCCGCTCCGATGCCGGCACCTGCAACAGCAGCAGCACGCTGCCGCAGCCCAGCTTCGCCACGGCCGTCTCTGAGAACAACGTCATCTTCCGCATTCCCACTCCCACCTTCGGCGCGGGACTGATCGAGAATCTCGACGATTCAACCTTGTTGAACAACACGTTGAAGAATAACAACAACTACCTCGGCATCTCCGGCACGCTCAATCACAACGGCAACGATGGCACCGTCACACGGTTTGGCTGGAAGGCGCAGAACAAATCGCTGCACATCTTTGCCGGCGAAGCCTACAACGTCGAAATGGGCATCAGCAACGAACTGTTCCCGCAGGATCGTCCGCTGCCGGGAGAAGATCAGCTTCTTACGGGGTTGCCTTCGACTTGCCTGAATCTCAGTGGCACGGGATATCCGGAAGACACATCCAACCCAGCGGCGTCCCCGAATGCAGCGGTACTGGACGACGTTTCTGCGTTCGCCAACTTCATGCGATTCCTGGCTCCCCCGCCCACCGGTGGAGTCGTGCTCAACGGCCAACAGGTTTCTTCCAGCAATATCTCCGCCGGAAGTTCGCTGGTCAACTCGATTGGTTGCTCGGTCTGTCACAATCCCTCGCCGGGGACCACGCAGGTTTCGAACTTTACCTCTTCGCTCGGCAAAGTACCCGTGAATGCCTTTTCGGATATCGAGATTCATCACATGGGAACTGGCCTGGCCGACAATGTTTCGCAAGGCAACGCCGGGGGCGATCAGTTCCGTACCGCTCCGCTGTGGGGCCTGGGGCAGCGCATCTTCCTGCTTCACGATGGGCGCACTACCAACCTGATCAATGCGATTCGCGATCATGCGAGCAATGGCAGTGAAGCCAGCACTGTGGAAGAACAGTTCTTCAACCTCAATAGTACGCAGCAGCAGCAGATCCTGGACTTCCTGCGCTCGCTGTAGTCAGTTTGATTTAACTTTTTGAATCGTCATCCTGAGCGTAACGAGGGACGTTCGTGTCTGCCAGCAGCGGCGACACCGAGGGAATCGGCCAAAACCAATGGTCCCTCGCTTCGCTCGGGATGACGAGCTTTCTTGGCTTACCGAATTGCATTCGAAGGAGGACTATGCGCCGAAGACTCTTTCATTCCCTTGTTATTCTCGCGATATCCGCATCGTCTCTCGCCTGGGGCCAAAATTCCAAACCGCAAACTACTCCCAAAAACGGCGGCGACTTTTCCGACAACGTGCAGCCCGGAAATAAAGTTCCCGCCGGAGTGATCCTGGTAAAGGGCGCGTGGTCGAGCGCGAGTGATTCGGTGACCCCCGTGCCCGAGGGTGGACTGGTCACCAATCATGTCTTCACCGACCCCTATTTCTCAATGACCTATTCCCTGCCCGCAGACTGGGAGGAGAAATACAAAGGCCCGCCTCCCTCAGATAGCGGCCGCTACGTGCTCGCACAGATCAGTCCTGCGGAGACATTCAAGGGAGCAGATCGGGGAACTATTCTGATTACCGCGCAGGACATGTTCTTCACGCCGCTGCCGGCCTCCAATGCGCTGGAACTCATTAATTTCTCCAGGAACAATCTGCAGGCCGACTACAAAGTGGAAATGCCGCCCACGCCAACGAAGATCGCCGACCGGCCGTTTACCTTTTTTGCGTACTGGTCCCCAGCCGCGCAGTTGCATTGGTATGTTCTGGCCACCCAAGTTCGCTGCCACGCGCTTGAGATCGTGATGACCAGCCGTAATACAAAACTGCTCGAAAACCTGACTCTGGATTTGAACAAGATGAAGTTGCCTGTAGAAGCTGGTCCCACGGCAGGCACGGGCGGCGGGGATGCTCCCGTGTGCATCAAAGATTATGCGCGGGACGAAAACATGATTGCGCGGGTCGATCCCATCTTCACCGAACACCGTTTTAATCCCGTTCCCGTGCGAATCATCATCGACAAAGAAGGCAAGGTAAAGCACATTCATTTTCTCAGCGCTTTTCCGGATCAGGCAAAAGTTGTCACTGATTCCTTGAAGCAATGGAAGTTCAAACCGTACCGGCAGGGTGGGCAGTTGGTGGAGGTCGAGACCGGCGTCCTGTTTGGAATTGAGGCCTCTCGGGGCAGACGCCGGGCGGCCGATGGCGCAACGGAATAAGTTTCTGCCTGATAACAGCTCCCAGTCATGAATCCCTTCGTCGTACACTCTGGAGGCACGGTGATAATCTTCCCATGCCTCCAATTACCGCGTTGCTCCATACTGCGAACGATGCTCTGCACCTGGGCCGGACTCTGGAAACGCTTCTTCCCTGCGCCGAAATCCTGATCGTCGACCATCACTCCCGAGACGCCACTCAGCGCGTAGCGCGTCAATACGGAGCGCGTATTGTGTCGAGCGATAACGTGGGGCATAATCTCGCTGATGCCCGACACGACTGGATTTTCTGCATCAGCCCCGGGGAATCCATGACTGAAGGCTTGCAGGCAAGCCTGTTCGAGTGGAGCCTGTTGCCCGCTCATGAAGTTGAAGGCAGTTTCTTTTCCCTTATGGTGCGCGAACAGTCAGGCGGGATTTGGCGGGATCTATCGGTACCGGAAACGCGGCTCATCCCGCGCAAATGGACCCGGTGGGATGGCTATCTCCCAGCTCATGACCCGGCGGCCGTAATGCTGGAAGGTGAGTTGTCGCGCTTTGTGTAGCGAGGGCAACGAGACAGTAGCGCCGGCGTGCCGCGTTCCGCCCGTCTGACCCGCACTACCCCTGTCCCTTCGGCCAGTGACTTCAGTACCTTAGTCCTCGCTGCCGGTGTCGCCTTATAATCCATTCAAGACTCAACAATCACTGCGTTCTAAAGGAGGCGCGCGCTCACACCGCCGCTTTCTGAGAATGCCAAGGGACTCATTGGACCCGGTTTACGCATCCGCGATTTTTCTCCTCGGGCTGGCCTTCGGCAGCTTTCTGAACGTGTGTATCTACCGCTTGCCCCTGGGTTTATCGGTGGTCACGCCGCGTTCGGCGTGTCCCGGCTGCAAGCAGCCGATTGCCTTCTATGACAATCTGCCAGTCATCAGCTGGCTACTGCTGCTTGGCCGCTGCCGCCACTGCAAGGCCCGAATTTCGCCCCGCTATCTGTTGGTCGAATTGCTTACCGCTGGGATGTTTCTCGGCTGCTACGCTTATTTTGGAGTTTCACTAGCCACTCTGAAATATTGCGTCTTTGGATT
>Ga0307474_10001381_pt1 | contig 17664 bp, 12 predicted proteins | sample atmos_gasesECM1C_2_FD_203312 | JGI IMG/M metagenome (GOLD analysis project Ga0307474, IMG submission 203312) | Hardwood forest soil microbial communities from Morgan-Monroe State Forest, Indiana, United States - atmos_gasesECM1C_05 | ecosystem: Environmental > Terrestrial > Soil > Temperate... | reverse complement strand
TCGCTTGCCGTGTGTTGATGACCAACCGTTGAATCTTTTCCAACGCGCCCTGTTCCGAATCAAAATGCGTGGCGGCGGAGTCCCCGGCCTTGCATATTTGCTGCGACTTTCTTTGTCTCCAACCGAAGAAGACTGGCTCGCCGACCCCGGTAGCGAAAAACAAAGAGCCCTCAGCGCGATCGAACGCCCGCTGCGTCTCGCGCGAAAGTACGGCCGCGGCCAGAAATAACACCGTGGGAAATCGAAAACTGGAGTGAGAATGCGGAAAATGTGGCGCGGAAGATTTAGCGCCAAAAAGCGGGGCGAGCGTTTACCCTCGCACGCGCGCCCCGCAGGCCACTCGTAATGTCGCTAAAAAGTGTCAGAAAAATGACACGAGAGTTTTAGATATTCGTGCCGTGCACCGCGTGATGCCGCATCACCTTCGCCGGCGCGGGCAATTCGATGCTCAGCGTCAGTTCCGTCTTGTTGCGCGTCACGGTCAGCGTTGCCGTCTCGCCCTTCGCCGCCAGCTTCTCCCGCAGTTCACCCAGCGAACGAATCCGCTCACCATCGAACTTTGTGATCACGTCGCCCGCTTTGAGCCCGCCTTTTTCCGCGGCGGAGCCACTATTCACGCTGCGCACGAGCACGCCTTCGTCATCCGGCACGCCAAAGAAACTGCCAAGCTGCCCGCCGATGTCCTCCGCATCGATTCCGAGCCTCGGATGCAGCATCGGTATCATCATGTCGCCGCCTTCCAGCGCGACCACCGGACCATCCGGCATACCAGGCATCTCTTGCACGTCCGGCACTTCTATCTCCGGCATCCGAAACGCAAACGAGCCCGGCATCGTTCCCGTCATCGCGCGGTGCAATTCTTCCGCTTGATCCAGTTTCGCGCTCAGCATCTGCGCGCGCCCATCGCGCCACACCTTCAACTGCACCGTGCGTCCCGCCGGAATCTCGCGAATCATCCGCCGAAATTGCGTCGACCCCTCCACGCGCTGCCCATCGACTTCCGTGATGACATCGGTCTCTTTCAGTCCCGCCTTCGACGCCGGGCTATCCGGCGCGACGCGCCCAACCACAACGCCGCGCTCCGCCGGCAACTTGAATTGCTTCACATTCCCAGGAGTAACTTCGCGCGCCTCGATGCCGAGAAAACTCGGCCCGCCCTCATCGTCGTTCGAGATCGTAATCGTTTCCGGATCCTGCGAGATCTCGATGCGATGCACCGCCGCGCGCCCGCCTTCTGGATCCTGTTCGCCCGCTGTGACTACGCTCGCCGAACGTTGCGTCGTCGCACTCGAATGCCCCGGCAGCGCCATGAGTGCCGGAGTCAAAACCGCAAGGCCTGCCGCCCCAAGCCAAATATTTTTTTTCATGGTCGTCGTCTCCTTGTCGAATTTAGACGCGCCGAAAATCAATCCGTCCGAACCGCCACCTCGAAATCGTCTTCGCCTTTGAATCCGGCCGTCTAAACCGTCGACCGCAGCGCCACAACGCGAATCCCGCCATTGATCGTATTCAAATGAATCGGCGCCCCGCCCTTACCCAATTTCCCGCGGGTTTCCCGGGGCCGCTGCGAACTCAGCAGCGAAAGCGGCAGCTCCGAAGAAAAACTCCCATTCAAACAGCGCGCATCCAATTCAGCCTGCGTGCTCGCGGGAACAGCCAGCAGCACCGACCCGTTCGTCGTCTCCGCAATCGCGCCGATCTTGTTCTGCACATGCAGCAATTCCAGGTGCACGTTGCCGTTCGTCGTGTGCGCGTGCACCGCGCCGCCGCCGTCGTACACGTCGATATTCCCGTTCACTGTGCGCAAATCCTCTACCGCTTCCACACCCGCCACGCGCAGCGAACCGTTCACCGTGCCGATGTGCTCTACGCGCGCGCAACGCGGCACATGCACAATATATTCGACCGCCACCTCCACGCCCTCGTTCTGCGGATAGCGCGTCGTCACCATCACCGAATCCGGCTTGGCGTCCACATCAATCGACACCAGCGCCAGATCTGACTCCTGATGCTTCGCGGTCTTCACCGCGCGCACTTCGACCTCATCTCGGTCCCACGTCTGCACATCCACCGTACCGTTGACGTTTTGCAGCTCGAAGATGCCCCCGGGATGCAGCGGGTAGGTTTGGTTGAATTCCTTGCTGACCGCAAAACACGGCACAGCCGAAGCTGTTGCCAAAATCAGCGCCAGAGCCGAAGCGAAATAAAATGCGCGGCGAGCCATAACCGTTCCTCCCTCGAAGCCTTTCGATTTCCCCAAAACCGAACGGACCCGACACCCGACATCTGGACCAAGGACCCGAACCGAAACTCACCCGGACGAAACTCGTTTGTGACTGGCTCACCAGGACGACAACGACTCCTCACCGAACCATGCGGCCTCTCTCGCCGCGCCCTCTAACCAAACTTAGTGCAACTGAAAATTAAACGTCAGCGTCGTGATCACATCCCCGCGCTTCCCCACCATCCACGCCGGACTCACGCGCCACTGCTTCACCGCAGAAATCGCCGCGTCCGCCAGCGTCGGCGAACCATCGAGGAGCTTTTCCACTTCGAGATGCCCATCGCGCGTCGCCCGCACCTGCAACTTCACGAGCCCCGTCACTCCGGCGCGCATCGCGACTTCCGGATAAATCGGCGTCGGCTGCCACGTCAAATGCTTGCGGAATTCGTCGGGATCCTCGTGCGTGCCGCCGATAAACGCGAGCTGCAAGCGATCGATCCAGCTCTCCAGCCAATCGCCGTTCTCCGGCTGCGGCGCATTCCCCGGCTGCGACTGCCCCGTCGGATCCGATGGATCGTATCCTGTCGGCACCAGCTGCACGCCGTGCTGGCTCAGCCGTTCCTTCTGATCGCGAATCAGCGAATCGCGCAGCGCAACTTCCGTGTCGAGAAATCGCAAATGAATCGTTCCCGAAGTCGTACGCAACTTCAGCGGCTCGCCGCCGCCATTCAGCGCCACCATGCCGTGCGCCGACCCCGCTCTGCGATTGCCTTGAATCATCATCGCCAGTGCCGGGTCCGCTTCGATGTGCCGTTCGCCGCCCGCTTCCACCGTCGCTTCAATATCGGCCGCAAGATTGCGCGGCAAAAACACAACGATGTCGCCGTTGCCCGAGGTCAGCTGCGACACGCCCGCGAGATGCACCACGCCCCCGCCGGTCGCCGGCGAATCCGGATTGATCCACGCGCGAATGCTCCCGCCAGCCGTCGCCGCGCGCACCGTTCCCGCCACGCGCGTCAGGCAAATGCTGCCCGCGCTCGATTCCACTTCCATCGGCCCGGCCACATACATGATGCGAATTCCGCCGCCGCCGGTCTGCGCCCGCACCGATCCGCGCACCTCTCCGAAATCGATCTGCCCGCCGCCGGTCCGCACGCTCACCAAGCTGCCGGCTTGCCCGACGGTAATGTTTCCGCCGTCGGTCTCGAGGTCGGCGCGTCCCGCGATCTGTTCCGCACGAATATGTCCGCCGCCGCTGTGTAGCAGCGCATCGCCCGCGATGTTGCGCACGTTGATGTGCCCGCCCGCGGTGAACGCATTCAAATCGCCGCCGACGTCGAGCACCTGAATGTGCCCGCCTTCGGTTTGCAGCTTCCCGACAAGCCGGCCCGGACCGGCGTTGCGCATGAAGCTGGTGCCGATGCGCCCCGCGCGAATGTTTCCGCCTTGCGTCGAAAGAACCGCCGTGCCGCCGAGATCCTGCGTTTCGATGTCGCCCGCATCTGTCTTTACGTCGACACTGTAGCCGCGCGGCACAGCGATCTCAAACGTCACCCAAAACTGCACCCCAGCCGCGGAACTCTTCGCAATCTGCGGGGGCAGCGCCCCATTAATATCAACGCCGCTCGCTTTTGCCTCGGCAGTCAGCGAATAGTGGCTCAGCAAACGATCGGCAAGCGGCTGGCGCGCATCCGTTTCAATGTGAGCGGTGTAGTGGATCACGGACGCCGCCCCGGCGGGCAACGTCGTGATTTTCACACTGCCAAGATCGGTGTTGAGATGAAGCGTTAAGCCGTCTCTCGTCGGCAGCTCGCCCGTTCGATCGGCGCTGATGCGCACCCCGCCAGGCTCGCCAGGTTTCGTCGGCTCGATCGGCGGATCGATTCCAATCGGCGGCTCCGGAGCAGGTCGAGCCGTCGGCTCAGGCTTGGGTGCCGCGGACGCTACAGCAAGCGGCATCGGTGGCGCAGACCACGTAAGCCCAAACAGTGCCACGCCGGCGCACCATGCCGCCAGCACAATCCCGCGCCGCTCTCCCGATTTGATCCGTAATTTCATCCGTTGTGAAGCTCTCGAATTTCTGTCGCCCGTAACGTTTACCAACCAACACCGAAGCGCGTGCCCGTCACGCCTACTGCATATCTCGCGAACCAATTTGTCGCAACGCCGCCGCGCTCCGCAACCGCACATAGCGATTCGGATCGCGCCGCTGCAAATCTTCCAGCGCGCGCACGACACGCCCAACGTCTTCACCATCGCCGTTGATTGCCGCGGGCTCTGCGTTTGTCGGAGGAGTTGCAACGACCGGCAGGCTGTCCTCGGCCGAAACTACCTCGGTATCGCCGCCCAGGGAATTGACCAACAAATTTACGGCCTCGACGCGAACGCCAGGATTCGCATCGTGGTGCAAGGCACCAAGCAACGCATCGCGTACCGGAGCCTCGTGCGTCCAGTCGCGCAGCGCATCCAGCGCCTTCAACCGGACTGCGGCATTCTGGTCCGTCCGCGCCGCTTTCACCAGCGCGTTGCGCACGTGCTCGTCGTCCGTGCGAACCTTTAGTGCATCCAGGCAATCGAGCCGCGTGCCGGGATCGAATCGCTCGCCGTTCGCCACCACGAAAGTCAGAACCCGGCGCACATCCTCGTTATCCACATTGCCTACGACCACCAGTGGCTGCTCGGTGCGCACTTGCAGTTGCAACGTTCCCGGAGCCGCATCCGGCGCGGGCGCAAACGTAATTCCAGCTACCGCCATCTTGGAAAGATCTTCGTCGGTCAATCGCGGCGTAGCCATTACGTTGACCGCTTGAGCGGTACCGTTGTCTTCGCCACCGCCGCTGCGGACCGCCAGCCACGGCACCAGTTGTGTCCCGATGGCGATGCCGAATACCACCAATCCCGCCGCGCTCCAGGCCGGACGCAGTGCCATCCAGCGCCGCACCCAGCCAAACGGCATCCAGTGCTCGCGTACCTGCGGCATTTCCAGATCGTCGAGTTTTTCGGCAAGCTCGCTCCGGCATTGCGCCAGCAACGCTCCGGTCGGATCCATCGCGTCCGCCGGTTGCGACACTTTCGCAACCACGGTCTGCAAATCTGATTCTTCGCCGAGTTGACTGCGGCATGCTGCGCAAATCGCCAGATGCGCGTCGATCTGTTCGCGCTCATCCGGCTCGACTTCGTCGCAGGCGTAGAAAACAAGGAGCGGCGCCACGTCGGCACAGTTGGTGAGTTGCGGCCCGTTCATCGCGCCGCTCATCGTAGTACTCCCAACTGGCTGCGCAGTTTCCGTGTCGCTCGGAATAGCGAATTTTTCACCGTCTCTTCAGTGGTGCCAAGCGCATCGCCGATCGCGCGCAGCTTCAATCCTTGGTAGTGCTTCATTTCAAATACGACGCGTTCCCGCGGCGAGAGCAATTCCATCGCGCTGGCGATGCGCATCTGGATTTCCTGGCCGAGCAATCGGCGTTCAGGATCGAGTGTCGGCCGCTGTTCTCTTTGCCTCTCGAAGAAATCGGTGATGCCTTCGTCGTGTGCCGACCCGGCTTCAGGCGCCTGATCTTCGGGGCGCGCTTGGCGGCGTCGCAACTGATCGAGGCAGACGTTGGTGACGATGCGATACAGCCAGGTATAGAAGCTGCACTCGAAACGGAATCTGTGGAGGTTGCGGTAGACCTTCAGAAACGCTTCCTGGTAAACGTCGCGCGCGTCCTCGGGACGCTTCATCAGGTTCAGCGCGAGCCGCAGCACGTCGCGGTCGTAGCGGCGCACCAATTCCTCGAACGCAGTGCGAGAACCCGCCTGCGCCTCGACCACCAGACAGCGCTCGTCCAGCTGGGCCAAGGAAGCCACCGTCGCCAGCGCGGCACCGGACTGCGCCGTCTGGCCAGACACATTCGCCAAAGCCAATCGAGGTAGCGACATATTTCGCTTTCTGTTCGCGCCCGGGATTGTTAAGGCCTCAGCCTTAACACCTTAGCTCGACTCTGCGACTTCGCAAACGAATTGCCCACCGATGAGCCTGCAGAGTACCACCAAATTGGACGCAGGCACCGATATCGGGTAAGCAGCCGCTACTCACAGTTATAACGATAATGCGATGCGGTTTGTTTCTATGCCGATATCCACGCGGACCGGCGCCGCTTCAGCTTCCGATATGGAAATCTTAGATCCCGGCGGTCTCGATGCCGCTCTGTTCGGCTTTGCTCGTTCGCCAGCTAGCCAATGGCCACGCCAGCAGCAGGATGAGAGCGGTCACGACGCCGTATCCATTCAGCCGGTAAAAGCGGTCCGGCTGGCCCAACAATTCGGCGGCGCCGCTTGCCAATGAAATCACGCCGACCACCAGGAAGCAGCCGAAGATGTTGAAGCGCATCACGTAGCGCACGCCGAGGACGAGAACGGCCAGCAAAATCGTCTCCGCGAGCCACTGTTTGGCGTAATCGGCCGGGCTGCCCCAATTGCTTGGCGTCGCGGAGAACGTTGCAACCAAGAAGACCAGCCCCTTGAGCCAGGTGGGACGAAGGATCGACGCGACGAACGTGGCCGCGAGTGCGACGAATCCCATATAGAGCAAACCGTGAAGCAACGAAGTGCCAACGATCGCGCCGGCGGGCACGTAGGCGTCGAAGTTCGAACCGAACTCAGCGGGGGAGGCGCGATGTGGCGTCGGCCACTGCTGCGCGACCGCCTGGATCAGTGTCTGCACGCCGATCAACGCGCCGGCTCCGCCGATGCCGATGAAAAATGCGTCGCGGTAATACGGTGCGGGCATGCCGGTCCACGCGGGGAAATATTCTTCGGTATAAGCGCGGCGCGCGAAATACCACGCGACGGCGAGTACCACGACGATCAAGCCGAAATAAAACGGTCCGCCGAGAATCGCGCCAACGGCAAGCGTGCCGATAAATGTCTTGAATGGAATCGCCGTGTTGTATGCCGCAAGGAATGACGGAATTCGGTTTCCGAACGCGAAAATGACCACGTAGGCGCCGAATCCCCAGAATGCCCATCGCGACAAACGTCGCCAGGGAATCGCGCGCGAGTCTGGCGATTTGAGGTTTTTCAGGAAAACGACGAGTGCGGTGAGACCGAGGCCGGCGAAGAATAAAACCGGAATGGTAATGCCCAGCATCATGCGCGAGATCGTCATTTCCTCGCGCTTGCGGCTCCATTCGTCGGGAATCTTGATATAGGTGCGATAGTTCGTGACTTCGTCGCCCATCACTATCAATTCCATGCGTGCGTACGCGTGATCGTCGCCAGCCGCGGCGGGGACGGTCGTCTGGTCAAGCGGCGCCCTTGCCTGCCACGTCAATTTGTGATCGATGCGCTTTGGCCGCTTGTCGGATTTCGATTCAACGAGCGACCACTGGCTTAGGTCGATTTTCTTCTCGTCGCGCATGAATTTTCCGCCAAGCGCGACAGCGTCGTCTCGGCTGAGCGAAGCTCCTGGCGCAGCTTCCGCAACGGTGTGGTGGATGGAATGCAGCGAGCCGTCGGGTTTGAGGATGACGCCGTATTCTTCCGGCTGGCCGTCGCGGAAATAACGCACCCGCCATAGCGCGCCTGGATTTTGACCGGCGTAGACGTTGTTGACGAAGTCGGCGCCGCCGCGTTCACGCAAGAATTCGTTTACTTGCGGATCGGTGACGTTCACGAACTGCGTGTTATGAACGAATGTGGCTGGATTGACGTTGCGCCCGCGCAGGATTTCGTCGGCGCGGAGGCGCGCTTGCCGGGCGTTGACCGAAAGTTTTAGGTAATCGCCGATCGAGGTGGGCTTCACTTTCCAGATCGAGATGCCACCCACGACAAAGCAGAGAGCAAGCAAGCCGAGCATCGCGGGCGCCAACTGGTCGTAGCGCCGCCGTTGCGCGGCAGCTACTTCGGCCTGCACTGTCGCAGCACTGACTTCGGGAACCGGAGCGGCTTCATTCAGTAGATCTTCGTCGGGCTCAAAGCGCCCGCGTGTCAAATAGGAGATTCCCGAAAACGCCAGTGGGGCCAGCGCCACTGCTGCGACCACCGCCCCGGAAATCTTGAAGTAGAGGCTATTCGAGCGAATGAGAAATAATCCGACCAGGGACGCATCGACGGTATAGTGCCAGATCAACGTCGCCAAAATTCCCCAGCGCAGCATCACCAGGCCGGCGATGATTCCGATGAGTCCGATTTCGATTCCGCGAATGTACGCAGGTTCCTGGGGATAATTGCTGTGCAGAAAGCCCCACAAAAACGCCGGGACGATGACGGCGATCCATTTCGATTTGGTGAGCCGGCCAAAAAATGGAATCGCGAAAAGCCGGAACGTGAATTCTTCGTTGGTCGAAGCGAGTAGGCCGATCGCGGCGCCGGAAATCCACGGGAATAGTGTGTTCACCGATTCTTCATAATTGAGTTCTTGCGGCGCCCACGCGCCGAAATGGCTCGCGACGACATAAAAGCCAACAACGTAGCCGATGTGTGCCGCAGCGAACGACAGTCCAACGACGGCGGCGGAGAAAAATTCTTTCGAGCGCAATCCGCGCAGTGTGAACGCTTTCGCAAGTTGCAGTTGCTGCGGCTGCGACTCGCGATACATCGGCTCGGCCGCGGGCAGCACGAGAATCGTGATCGCGGTCACGATCGAAATCAGCAGCGCGGATCCGATTTTCAGCGCGATGAAGCTGCTGTACGCAGAGTTGGTGTCGTAACTCGCGTTCCACAGCGGCCAACCGTTCAGGTTTTGCAAGAAAAGCAAGAATGCTGCTACCGCCGTCACGATCAGCGCACCTCGCCACGAGGTGCGTCCTTGCCGCGTGAGAATAATTCCCAGGCGCACGGCGATCGCGAGAATTAAAATGTAGGGAATCGTGAAAACGGCGGCGAGCGTGTCATTGCCCGAGCGCAATTTTTCGAAATCGCGCTTCCACGCTTCCGGCACTTTCAGGTATTCGTTGCTGCCGCCAATCTCAGCGCCCTGCAACTCGACGTGCAGGCGGTACGGCGCATCGACCGCACGAAAATCTTTTTTCTCCCACGTGAAGGACCAATCAAGGCGATTCGGCCGTTTGTCGGAGTTGGCTTCCTCAGGGAGGAAATTCCAGCTATTCAAATCGACGCCCAGTTTTCCGCTTAAATAATTTTGCGCTTTGGTTTGCGCATCGGCTCGCTCCAGCGACGCACCAGCTTGCGCCTCTTTAATCGTGTGATCGTAGCCGACGACATTTCCCGCGGGGCTGACGCGTACGCCAAATTCTTCTTCCTGCTGCGGCTTGAAAAATCGAACGTCCCAATACCAAATGTTGAGTTGCGACGCCAACAGCTGATTTGCCTGCTGCAAACCGATCTGGCGTTCGAGATACGTTTTTGCGTTGTTGTCGAGATCAAAAACAATGGAGGACTGGTAGCCGCCGATGTTCTGTCCCATCCCGGCCATGAAATCCTGCGCGCGCTTCAACGCTTCGCCGCGCGACACGCGGAAATCCACGGACGCTTCAGGGAACGCGCGGAAATAGTAATGATGCGCAAACCAAACGCCGATAAGTCCGCCCAACACCCACAGCACCAGCGCTCGTTTGTCTCGTCCGCTCAGCCTGCCGCTGTCCAAATCCGCCTCCGTGCGCAAGCCGCAACTCTATACCACGCCTCCTTTTGACGCACGCCGCGGATGAAACGGACACGCTCAGGGGTCAACCAGGGCGTTCAACGGCTGCCTGCGGCATGCGACCCAGGCCGCCGTGGTGCGACCAAGTCTCGGCGTGAGGCTGCCCAGGGCCAGCGCGACGCAATCCCGCGACCACCGTGTCGGGCGCGATGCACCCTCGGAGGAAGCCGTGGAGAAGCCTGCTGCCCGCGAACGCGCGGTCACTTCTCAGATGGTGGCGAATAGAAATAGAATGAATGAGCGACCATGTCGACCGCCGCCGCCCCTCGCCGTATGCCACCTCTGACCCTGGCCACCAACGTCCAAATGATGAAGGGCGTGGGGCCTCAACGCGCTGAGCTGTTGGGTAAGCGCGGCATTCACACTGTAGAAGACTTGTTGCTGTACCTTCCTTTCCGGTACGAAGACCGCATTCATTTTTCCAACGTGAAGGACATTCAGCCGAACGGGGTGTACACGATTCGCGCGCAGGTCATGAGCGGGCAGGCGGTACCAAACAAGCACGCGTATAACGCGATCTATCACCTGCTGGTGCAGGATGCTGCGGGCGGGCTGCTGCCGTGCAAGTTTTTTCACGGCGGGTATCTGGACGGGCGGTTGAAGCCGGGACAGTGGCTGGTGCTGCACGGGATCGCGAACGTGGACAAGTTGCGGCCGGCGCGGTTGGAGATGGTCAATCCGCAAATGGAGATGCTGGGCGCGGATGAAAACGATTCAACGGAGGTTGGGCGGATCGTTCCGATTTACGAGGCGATCGGGACGTTTGGGTCGCGGTCGATCCGGAGGGCGATTTACACGGCGCTGCAAACGGTGGAACTACGCGTGCCGGAAATTTTGCCGGCGGCGTTGCAAGCGCGGCTCGGATTTCCGTCGCGCGCGCAGTCGATCGGGCACACGCATTTTCCGCCGCAGGGTGAATCGATCGATGCGCTGAATGCGTATGCTTCGCCGGCGCAGCGGCGGCTGATTTTTGAGGAATTCTTTTTGTATCAGCTGAGTCTTGCGCTGGATCGGAGGGCGGCGCGGAAAGAAAATGCGATCGCGTTCAAATTGCGCGACGACAACGTGCGCGACGCGATCAAGAAGATTTTACCGTTCAAGCCCACGGCTGCGCAGAAGCGAGTGTTAGGAGAAATCGCTTCCGATCTTGAGAAGTCATCGCCGATGAATCGGTTGTTGCAAGGCGATGTGGGCAGCGGAAAGACGATTGTGGCGCTGCAGGCTGCGGTGATCGCGATTGCCAACGGATGCCAGGCGGCGCTGATGGCGCCGACGGAAATTCTTGCGGTGCAGCATTATCTTTCGGCGCGGCGCATTCTCGAACCGGCGGGACACAAGGTCGAGATGGTCATTAGCGGGATGAAGTGGAAAGAGAAAGCGGCGGCGCTGGAGCGCATCCGGAGCGGCGAAGCGCAGCTTGCTGTGGGGACGCACGCGCTGATCGAAGACAACGTGGAATTCGCGCGGCTGGGATTTGTTGCGATCGATGAGCAACACCGGTTTGGCGTGCTGCAGCGCAAACGGCTAATGGAAAAGGCGGCGGCGCATGGGCGGGCGCCGCACGTGCTGGTGCTGACGGCAACGCCGATTCCGCGCACGCTTTCGCTGACGTTGTACGGCGATCTCGACGTGAGCGTGCTTGACGAATTGCCGCCGGGACGCACGCCCATCGAAACGCATTTGACGAGCGAGCCGCATCTGGCCGGCGTGTGGAATGGCATTCGCCGCGAAGTGGAAGCCGGGCATCAGGCTTACATCGTGTATCCAGTGATTGAGGAATCGAAGCTCGAACTGAAAGCGGCGATGGAAGAGTTCGAGCGGCTGGGACATGAAGTTTTTCCGAAATTTAAACTGGGATTGCTACACGGGCGCCTGTCGAGCGAAGAAAAAGAAGACGTGATGCAGCGTTTCCGCAAGAACGAAGTGCAGATTCTGGTCTCGACGACGGTCGTGGAAGTTGGCGTCGATGTGCCGAACGCTTCCGTGATGGTGATCGAACATGCGGAGAGATTCGGTTTGTCGCAACTGCACCAGCTGCGCGGGCGCATCGGACGCGGCGCGGCGAAATCGCACTGCGTGCTGGTGGGACCAACGCGGATGACGGAAGAGGCGAAGGCGCGGCTGGAGGCGATGGTGCGCACGTCAAACGGATTCGAGATTGCCGAGACCGATCTCGAATTGCGCGGGCCGGGAGAATTTTTTGGCACGCGACAATCGGGGTCGCTGGGATTTCAGATTGCGAATCCGATGCGCGACCGCGCAGTTCTGGATTTGGCGCGGCAGGAAGCGTTCGCGCTGGTGGAAGCTGCTGCGCCTACCGCGTCTTCGGATAAGCCGCCTAGTGCGGGCGCGAAATCGAGCGACAAATTCCAGATCAACGAACTCGATCGCCTGCTGCGGCGTTTGCCGTCGGAATGGCAGCGGCGATATCACCTCGCTCGCATCGGATAAAATCGAAACTCATGCGCGTCATTGCCGGCCAATTTCGATCCCGTCAGTTGAAGTCTCTCAAAGGCCTCGCGCTGCGGCCTACGAGCGACCGGCTGCGCGAGACCGTTTTTAATGTGATGGCGCCACTCATCGTGGGCGCGCGCTTTCTCGATATTTTTGCAGGGACCGGCGCGATCGGCATCGAGGCCCTCAGCCGCGGCGCGGCCGAAGCGGTATTCATCGAGAATCATCCGCCGGCGGCGGCCTTGATCAAGCAAAACCTGGCGTCGCTTGGGATTCGGACTGCTGTCAGCGTGTTGGCGATGGATGCGGTCCGCGGACTTGAGAAATTGGCTGCGAAGCCAAACGCGCGGTTCGACCTGGCTTATATCGATCCGCCGTATGCGGATGCCGCCCAGTACGCGAAGGTGCTGGAGGCGGTGGCGAAATCGCCCGTGTTTCACGCCGAGTCGCGGATTGCCGTCGAGCATCGTCGGGCGTTTGAGTTGCCGGCCGTCGCCGGGCTGACTACGGTTCGTCGGCTGGAGCAGGGCGACGCAGCGCTGACGTTTTTCGCTCCGTAAAACCTCCCCGCTTCTTGGATTCCCAATTTGGTGCCGTCTGGATGCCACCCTCCTTCGTTTTTCAAAGAGCGTTCAAGTGGTTTAGAATCAGCTGGGTGCGAAGAATGAAGAGCACCGGTGCTGCGCCCGTGCATGAAGATGCGGGAGCCCGGGATAGATGGTGGTCGTTGTGGTTAGTTGGGTGGGTGGAGTCCAAACCCGCGCTTGGGGGTGCGGCGCCCAAAGGTCTCTCGGCCATTTGCGTCCAGAGCGATGGGGAGACGGCGCGGGGCTGGACCCAGGCATCCAAATAGCGAGGTTGACCGGCGGGAGCGGAATCCAGCAACCTTAGTGAATATCGAAGTGAATTTTTTAGCAGGGTTAGGTCGCGTAGGGAATGAGTTTGAGCCAGGCCAATGGGGCTTTGAATCTGCTGGGGCAGGCGGCTGCGGCGATGCCGCTGGTCGCGCCGCGTCTGCCTGCGGGTGCCGAGGGACCGCGGCTCGACGTTGCGTGGGGCGATTTTCATCAGGGCGTGGGGAGCAGCGTGCGCGCGGTGCTGGCGCGGGACGGCGTCAAAGGATTTTTCAGCGGCGGATTTTTCAAGGATTGCTGGATTGAATCGCGGTGGCCGCGGCGGGCGATTGTGGCGGCGTTACTGTGGCACGTGGCGTTTTTGGCGATGCCGTTCCCGAAGGGCGCGCTGGAGCCGAAAAAAGTAACCGGGCTGGAGAATTTTCAGCTGACGTGGTCGGGACCGATTCAGGACTTGCCGCTGCTGGAGATTCCGAAGGCGCGCGTGAAGGTGGCAGCTAAGGCGGCGGCTGTCGATCCCGCGCCGCAGCCGGGAGCGGACGCGTTTCATCCGCGGCAGAAGATTTTTACCGACCCGGTGCGGCCGACGCACCTGAAGCAGACGCTGATTAATCCGAAGGCGCCGATGGAAGCACCGAAGCTGTTGCCGGAAATGCCGAACATGGTGGAGCTGGCGGCTACCAGTGGGCCAGCGAAGCCGAAAGTGACGATCAGCCAGGATGCGCTGAAGCAGCTGCATCCGCACGAACGGCGCGTGAAGCTGGTGAAAGTGGCGCCGCCGGAGGACGCGCCGGTGATGCAGGAGCAGATGGCGAGCGAGTTGAATATTGCGGAGACGCAGAATGGTCCGGCGCGGCCGAAGTTGGAGATTAATGCGGGAGTGGCGCCGAGGGCGGCGAAGCGGGAGCAGGCTGGTGAGGTTGCGGCGCCTGCGCCGGACATGACGCCGGCTGCAGCTGGTGGGGCGAGTGCGTCGACATTGATTGCCTTGTCGGCGACGCCGGGACCGCCTGCGCCGGTTGCGCCGCCAGCGGGAAATTTGGCGGCCAAGGTTTCGATTTCGCCGGACGGCGGGAGGAAGGGCGGTGCCGCCGATCCGAACACGAGCGGCAGCGGGAAGAGCCAGGTGGGCGTCAGCATCAGTGGGGGGAATCCGCCAGCAAAGAGTGGAGTTTCGGGGTTGGGCGCAGGGACGCATGCGGGATCGATGCGATCGTTGTCGGCGCGTCCGCAAGAGTCTGAGGCGAGCGATGAGCCGGTGCGCGTTGGGCCGCCGGATTTCAAGGCACTGCCGGCGGGCGCGAAGCCGGAGCAGATTTTTGTTGCGAAGCGCGTTTATACGATGAACGTGAACATGCCGAATTTGAGCAGCGCGACGGGAAGCTGGATTCTGAATTTTGCGGAGTTGCGTCGCGGGGATGCGGGCGGGCCGCATATAACTTCGACGGATTTGGCTTCGCCGGTGCCGGTGCGGAAGGTGGATCCGAAGTATCCGCCGACGCTGGTGGCGGATCGGGTGGAGGGCGAAGTGGTGCTGTATGCGGTCATTGGCAAAGACGGATCAGTTGGCGAGATTCAAGTGGTGCGCGGGGTGGATGATCAGTTGGACGAGAATTCGAAGGCGGCGCTGGCGCAGTGGAAGTTTCGGCCGGCGACCAAGGCGAGCGACCCCGTCGAAGTGGAAGTCATCGCGCACATTCCGTTTCACATCCCGCCAAAGGAGTGACGCGAAACAGCTCAGCCGGCTAATTCTTTCTGTAGAGCTTTTCCCTTACGGAACCAAGGGCGCTCTGCTCTTCGCATGTAGGTTGGTAACGTTCTTTTCTTGGCCGCCAGCTTTTGGACCCATTCGCGGGCTTCTTCCTTTTGACCGGCCAGCTTCAGATAGTTGGCGTAGTTGTAGAGGGTTTCTGGCGTCGTAGAGAATTGAGCCGCTGGGGCGAAGTAGATGGCGGCTTTTTGCAGATCGCCGGTTCGGGCGTAAGCGTCGCCCAGCAGGCCAGTGGCGCGGTAGTAGTCGAATTTCGGATCTTTGGCGACAACGAATTCCAGGTCGGGGATGGCTTCGGCGTACTCTCCCACCGCTAAAGCCGATTTTGCTCGCAGATAAAAAGCATGCGGGAAATCGCTTCGCGCGGCAATGGCGCGGTTGAGGGATTCACGGGCTTTCTGGTATCTCTTTTGGTCGAAATAGAGTTCGGCTAGTTCTTCGAGGTTTCCCGCGGAGGGATTGTCGAGGATCAGCGTTTCCAGGTTTTGGACGCGGGAACGTTTGCCGAGCCTTTGGAAAACGCCTCCTAACAACCCTAGATCGGGAAGCATTTCTACAGCTACATAGACCCCGGCTCCTAACACGCCGCCGAAAATGATGATGTATATCCAATAGGTTTCGGGGCGGCGCTTCACGAAATGCCATAGCGCGATGCCTTGAACGATCAGACCCCAGGGATAAACGAGAAAACCTAGTCCGCCCATGCGTCGGCCACCTGGAACTTGCTCCTGTAGGGATGACTTGAGTAACAGAGTCGGGCATTCACTGCGTGGCGTCAATTTCAAGCTTCTACGGGCGCGATTACTCGGTCACGAACCAGGAAACAGCAGCCGGCTGAAACTCGCTTACCTCACCCAAAAAATATGCGTGACGCCTAGATTGAGCTTTCGGCGAGCTTTACGAGTGTGGCTAGGGCTTGGTTGACGGGGGTGGGGACGTTGAGTTGGGCGCCGCGGCGAGCGATGTAGCCGTTGAGCGAATCGATCTCGGTGCGCTTGCCGCGTTGGAGATCCTGGGCTGTGGAAGAGAAGACGGTGGAGAGGGTTTCGGCGATTTTGCTGGCGCCGGCGATGGCGTTGTCGGGATTTTCGAAATCGGGGATGTGGATTTTGGCGGCGCGCGCGACGGCAAGAAGTTCGGTGACGAGATTGGCGACGATCTTGAGGGCGTCGGGGCTGGCGGTGATTTCGCCATAGCGGGCGTGGCCGAGAGCGGAGATGGCGTTGAGCGCGCAGTTCCACGTGAGCTTGGTCCAGAGTTCGCCTTCGATGTTGTCGGAGATGCGGCAGGGGACCTGGGCGCGTTCGAAGAGGGCGGAGATTTTTTCAGTGCGTGGGTTGCGCGGACCGATGACGAGGTCGCCGCGTCCGCCGTGCTTGACCGTGCCGGGTTCGGGGACGAATGCGCCGATGTACACGACCGCGCTGATGGCGTCGATGCCGGCGGCAGCGCGGAGTTGGTCGGCGTTGTCGACACCGTTCTGCATGCTGACGACGATTGCGCCAGGGGCGAGGAGTGGCGCGATGGCGCGGGCGGTTGCGGCGTTGTCGGTGGTCTTCACGCAGAAGAGGACGACTTCGGCGCCGCGAATGGCTTCGAGCTGATCGGAGGCTTCGACGCGGACGCGTTCCTTGAAGTAGAGCGTGTCGAGAAGGAGGCCGTTGGCGTTGACGGCGGCGGCGAATGGGGCGCGGCCGATCATGACGACAGGCGCGCCTGCGCGAGCGAGCCTGCCGCCGAAGTAGCCGCCAACGGCACCGGCGCCGACCACGGCGATTTTCGGCCAGTCCGCCGAGTTCACGGTCACGTGGTGATTACCGAGATGAGGCGATCGATGTCGCGCTCGGTGTTGAAGAGATACGGCGAGACGCGGATGTTGCCTTCGCGCAAGCTGACGATGACATTTTCTTTGCGCAACTTTTCATAGAGCGCGACAGTCTTGTCGGGCGTGCGCGCTGCGAAGCTTGCGTACGGTCCACGTTGAGCACGATCGAGAGGGCTGGCGGGGATGCAGCGATCTTTCGGCAGGCGTTCGAAAAGCTGGTCGATGAGATTGTGACAGTGGTCGAGCGCGGTTGCAGGGCCGGCCTGCAATACGAACTCGAGGCTCGCGTCGAGCGCGGCGTGATTGAAATAGTTGGCGGTTTCGGCGGCGTCCCAGCGCTTCGCCCCGGCGGCGGGTTTGGGATCGGCGAAGCTCATCGCGGAGAAGCCGTGCTCCATGCCTTGCGCGGCCATCCAGTAAAACGGACCGGGGCGCATTGCGGCAACAATTTCGGGGCGGCCCCAGCAGAACCCAGTGCCGAATGGGCCGAGCATGAATTTGTATCCGGCCGAGACGAGAAAGTCGATGTTCATCGCGTGGACGTCGACGGGCACGGCCCCGCACGCCTGGCTCGCGTCGATGAGTAAGAGTGCGCCTTGCGCGTGGCACGCGGCGCCGATGCGAGCGGCATCGAGGAGCACACCGTCATCGAAGCGCACGAGGCTGAGCGAGACGAGGCGCGTGCGCGGCGTGAGCGCGGCGACGATGTCGTCGGCATCGAGGTATTTTTCACGCGGGGCGACGATTTTGAGCAAGATGCCGTCGCGCTCTTCCATCGGTTTCCATGAGGCGTATTGGAGCGGGAATTCGCCGGCGGCGGTGATGACTTCGTCGCCGGGGTTCCAATTGAGGCCGTAGGCGATGCCGGACATGCCGGAGCTCGCGCCGGTG
>Ga0307474_10001380_pt1 | contig 17674 bp, 17 predicted proteins | sample atmos_gasesECM1C_2_FD_203312 | JGI IMG/M metagenome (GOLD analysis project Ga0307474, IMG submission 203312) | Hardwood forest soil microbial communities from Morgan-Monroe State Forest, Indiana, United States - atmos_gasesECM1C_05 | ecosystem: Environmental > Terrestrial > Soil > Temperate... | reverse complement strand
TCGGTTTGCTCATAGTGATCGATCGAAGGCGGGCGCGGCGCATCAGCTGCCTCAGCCTCGGCCTTGGTGATCCGCTCGATCGCGGCCAGCACCTGCTTACGAACCTCGGTGTTATTGGTGCGCACGGTCAACCCTAACTCGGCTTGATCGGGAATAATATTGTTCTTCGTGCCAGCCTGGATGTAGCCGACCGTGACCACCGCCATGGACCCTGGCCTCACTTCGCGCGAAGTAATCGTCTGCAAGGTGAGAATGGTGCGGGCTGCGATTACGACCGGATCGATGGCTGTCTGCGGCGCGGAGCCGTGCCCGCCCTTGCCAAAGATCGTGATCCGAAGAGAGTCGGCATTGGTATTGTAGACGCCGGGCACGATCCCAACCTGCTTCGCCATAAGCGTGTTGAGGACGTGCATGGCGACAACCACGTCGGGCTTTGGAAATCTCTTGAGGAAGCCGTCGTCGAGCATGGCCTTGGCGCCGCTGATGGTTTCCTCCGCGGGCTGCCCCACCAGCATCAAAGTTCCGTGCCACGAATCCTTTCCGTGGGCCATAATCGCGGCCGTGCCGTAAAGGGCGGCCATGTGTACGTCGTGCCCGCAGGCGTGCATCACCGGAACGTCGCGTCCAGCGTCATCCTTGGTGTGAACATTGCTTGCGTACGGGAGCCCGGTTTTCTCCTCTACCGGAAGCGCATCCAGTTCCGTCCGCAACATCACTGTCGGGCCCGACCCGTTTTTCAGGATCGCGACGAGCCCCGTGCCTCCGACGTGCTCCGTAACCTCATACCCAAGGTTGCGCAACCGACCCGCCAACTTCGCCGCCGTCTGCACTTCATGGGACGAAAGCTCCGGATTTTGGTGCAGATCGACATACAGCGCCCGCGCTTCCGAATAAACAGAATCAATTTCCTTAGGCACCGGAGCTTGAGCATCCGCTGTGTGGCTTAAAGCGCCTAGCAGTGCCAACAGCGCTGCCGGTAACGCTATCACTTTTTTCATAGTCAACGCATCATATCCATCGCTTCATGCTCCTGCAAATAGAGACGCCCTGAAGTTCGGGTTGGCCTCGCGTTCCCAAAACCGCCGCCTCAAGGATTTTTCGCGAATTTCTCGCCTTTTCCACTTCTCCTGCGGGTGTACAATCGCCTCAGAAAGCACTGGTTTGCGCTCTTCGTTTGCAAGCTTGAGGTGCTCATGAACGTCCACGTCAGTTACCGGCTGCACAAGACTCCCGCAGTAGAAAAAGACTTTCAACATCACATCGAAAAACTGCGGAAGCGACTACAAGTCTTCCGCCCTGAACTCGTTCATCTGAAAGGCATGGTCGAAGAAATTTCTGCACGCGAAGGAACGAGTGTTTCACTTAACCTCCGCCTGCCATCCGGCCAGATGGCAGTGCAAGTCAAGGCTCCGACTGCAGCAACCGCAGTTAAAAACGCCTTCGACGATCTACTGCAGCAGGTCGGCAAACATAAAGAATTACTGCGCTCCACGCACAAGTGGCCGCGCCGTCAGAAAGATTCTTCGGCGCGGCGCAATACTTCTGTCCCGTTTGAGCAAACCCTGGCTGCGGTCTTTCCCGCAACCGTTTCCTCGGATGATGTCCGCTCCTACGTCAACGTAAATCTTGCTCGCCTCGAGCGCTTTGTGGAACGCGAAATCTATTTCCGCGAGACTTCCGACCTGGTTGCGCCCGACTCCATTTCGAAAGAAGAAGTCATTGACGAAACCATCGCCGCCGCGCTCGGGAATGGCCAAGAAAAACCGGAGCGCCTTTCCCTCGAGCCCTGGCTCTACCACCTCGCCATGCGCTCCCTCGATCAACTCTCGCGACCCGAGGAGGGCAACGGCAGTGCCGTACGCCTGGAAGACTCCGCCCGCAAGCAGAACGTCAGGGCCAGCGACGAACCTGAGCTTCAATTTCATCAACCAGACGAGTCGATTACCGAAGAGACGATCATCGCCGACGATCGCATTGCGACACCCGAACAGATCGTTGGCTCCGACGAAATGATGCGCCTGATCGCTTCGGCCCTGCGCGACCTCGTTCCCGCTCATCGCGAGGCTTTCATTCTGTACGCCATAGAAGGCTTCGGCGTCGATGAAATCTCCGCCATCACGGGCGCTCCGCCCGATCGTGTTTTGAATTCTATTTCTGCCGCGCGCGATCACCTTCGCCAATCGCCCAGCTTCCTCCGCCAATTCAAAGGCAGGAACCCCATGGCTCCTTTAGCGAACAAGACCGCGTAACTCCGATTTCCAACGAAAGGAAGTGGGATGCGATGATTACTCGAGAACAAATCAACGAACTGGCCCAATTCGAAGACAATACGTCGTGTGCTCTTAGTTTTTATTTTCAACCCGCCCCGCCCCGGAACAAAGCTCATAAGGGAGAAGCGATCCTCACCAAAGACCTGGCGCGCGACGCTTTGCGCCAAGTCGAAACCCAAGGCAAGAACGAGTCGGCCCGCTCCGATCTCGACCGAATCGTTCAACTCTCACGCGATCTTCGCGGCAACGGCGTTCACGCCAAGGCTGTCTTCGCGTGCTCCGCGCAAGGCTTCTGGCGCGAGTACGACTTACCCGCGCAACTCAGCGGCACGCAACTTCTGATCAATCGCCATTTCCTCCTCAAGCCCCTGGCCCAGCTTCTAGGTTCCTTCCCCAACCTCGGCGTCGTGCTTGTCGATCGGCACCGCGCTCGCGTCTTCGAACTTCGCCTCGGCGAACTGACCGAGCGCGAAGGATTGTTTCATTCCCTCTCTCGCCGCGGTCGTGGCGACGGCTTCGCCGGATATGATGGGGGCCACGCGCAGCGCCGGGTCGAAGACGAGGCGCTTCACCACTACAAATTTGTGGCTGACTTTATTAAGGATGCGCTCGACAAAGGGATGTTTGAAAAATGGGTTCTCGGTTGCCAGGAAATTCACCGACCACAGATCGAAGCGCAATTGCACTCCTACGCTTCGCAGAAACTGTTGGGCCGCTTTTCCGCCGAGGTTGCCCACGCGAGCGCAGAAGAAGTCCGCGCGAACGCTGAACGGATTTTCGTCGAGTCGCAAGAAAAACGCTGCGAAGAACTTGTCCGGGAGACCATCGATCAAGCCCGCGGCAACGGCCGCGGCGTCACTGGACTGCGCCGCGTTCTGCGCTCGCTGGAATCCGGCGAAGTGCAAACTCTTCTGCTCGGCCAGAACTATCATTCTCAGGCCGTGGAATGTGCCGGCTGCGGCCATCTCGACGCCCACCTCATCAGCTTTTGCCCAGTCTGCGGCCGCGAAACGCGCCAGGTCGTCGATGTAGCCGAAGCAATTCTGCCTACGGTCATCCGCCGCAACATCGAACTTTTTTATGTGAAGGACAATGCCGAGTTCGACAAAATCGGAAATGTCGCTGCCCTGCTACGCTTTCGCTCCGAACAAAACAAGAACGTTCGTTCCGTCTTTCAAGCACCCAATCCCGCTTATGGCCGCAAAGAGGGATTAGTTGGCCGTTACCGTGGCTTGGCAAGTGGTTAATCTGGATGGTACGGTCCGAGTCAGTGAATGCGGCGAGTTATTGGGTCGCTTGGTACTGTTCGTCGCTGACGTGTTCCATCCAGTCGACAACTTTGCCGTCGCGTTTTTCTTGAATGGCAATATGTGTCACGGCCGTCATCGGGGTCGCACCATGCCAATGCTTTTCTCCTGGCTGAAACCAGACCACGTCACCGGGCCGGATCTCTTCAATCGGGGCTCCCCAGCGCTGTGCCCTGCCGCAGCCCGCTGTCACGATCAACGTCTGACCCAACGGGTGCGTGTGCCAGGCGGTCCGAGCGCCGGGTTCAAATGTGACGCTGGCGCCCTGAACCATCGCTGGATCGGGTGCCTGAAATAGTGGATCGATTCGAACTGTTCCGGTGAACCACTCTGAGGGACCCTTCGCGGAAGGCTGCGATCCCACTCTCTTGATTTCCATCTTTCATTTCCTTGCCGTACATAAGATTCTTTTATGGGTTTGTCTTTTGTGAAATACCCTTCACAGTCTATTCAGACTTGAGAGAAGCCATGTCAATGGAGAAGCGGTACTTCACATCGGACTTGAGCAGTCTCTCGTAGGCTTCATTGACTTTCTGGATCGGGATGACTTCGACATCGGCGGTAATGCTGTGCTTGCCACAGAAATCGAGCATCTCCTGAGTTTCGGCGACTCCACCGATGTTCGAGCCGGAAAGACTGCGGCGGCGCGGGATCAGGGCAAAGGCAGCGACCGAGAGAGGCTTTGGCGGTGCTCCAACGAGGGTAATGTTGCCGTCACGGCGGAGCAGGTTGAGGTAGGCGTTGATGTCGTGGTCCGCGGAAACGGTGTCGAGGATGAAGTCGAAGCTCTCGACATGCTTTTGCATCTCGTCGACATTGCGGGAGACGATGATCTCGTCGGCTCCGAGCCGTAGAGCATCCTCCTTCTTCTTCGGCGAAGTGGTGAAGACAACGACGTGGGCTCCGAGTGCGTGGGCAATCTTGACGCCCATGTGGCCCAGTCCGCCCAACCCAACGACACCGACTTTCTTGCCCTTGCCGACCTTCCAGTGGTGCATGGGCGAGTAAGTTGTGATTCCAGCACAGAGCAGAGGAGCGGTTCCGGCGAGGTCCAGGTTCGATGGCACGCGCAACACGAACCGCTGGTCTACGACAATGCTTTCGGAATAGCCACCATAGGTGACGCCGCCGAGATGTTTATCCGGAGAATTAAAAGTCAGGGTCATGTTCGGACAGAACTGCTCGAAGCCGGCTTGACACTCGGGACAAGTTCCATCCGAATCAACCATGCAGCCGACTGCAGCGAAGTCGCCGGGCTTGAACTTGGTGACTGCAGAGCCAACTTGTATGACACGGCCAACGATCTCGTGGCCGGGAACTATTGGGTAGACGGTGGGCATAAACTCGCTCCACTCATTTCGCACCGAATGAACATCGGAGTGGCAAATCCCGCAGAAGAGAATTTCGATTTGTACGTCATGTTCGGTGGGATCGCGCCGTGCGATCTTGGTAGCAGCCATTGCCGAAGTCGCACTGCTGGCCGAAAACACTTTCGAGTTATACATGCACTTACCTTTCTAACTTGCTGATTATCCGCGGACATCGAGCACAGAATGGTTACGACTTAAATCGACTTAAATCCTTAAACTTTGAGCCGATCTCGCGAAGCTCATTGGATGCCGGTTCGACTGAAGCAGTTTCGATGTTTTCTTCACGAATGCCCCCTGGATTGTGTTGGGCGACACACCATCCACCTAAAACTCTTCACCACAGAGTCATAGAGTCACAGAAACCCAAAAATAGAAAAATTTAAATTCCAAAAAGATTTTCTCTGTGCCGGAGCCTGTATTGAGCGAAACCTAAGGATGTCTCTGTGCTGAGAGTCGCGACCGCATGATATCCTCCGCTTTCGGGAAACAGGAGGAATCGATGCCATTCTCACGGCGAGATTTCGTGAAGACGTCCGCACTCGGAGCGGTCGCTGCCGGAGTACGAACAATCGCCCATGCCGACGATGCGAGACCAACAGCAGTTCAGGATCGCGATGAGAAATCTGCATCTCACAAGCGCCCCATCATAATTTGCGCACACAACGGCCTGAACTATCTCGACGACGCGTTCGCTTTCCTGAAAAGCGGCGGCGACACGCTCGACGCCGCACTGCGAGTGGTCAAGGGGCCGGAAGACGATCCCAAAGATACCAGCGTCGGCCTGGGCGGAATTCCTAACGAAGAAGGCGTGGTCGAACTCGACGCCTGCTGCATGCACGGACCGTCGCGCCGCGCCGGCTCGGTTGGAGGCGTGCGCAACATCAAGAATGTCTCGCAGGTTTCAAAGGCGGTGTTCGAGCACACCGGACACGTGATGCTGGTGGGCGAAGGCGCGGAGCGCTTCGCTGTTGCGGCCGGCTTTCCCCGCGAGAACTTGCTGACCGAGCACTCGCGCAAGGTCTGGCTGCTGTGGAAGGAATATCACTCGAACGAAGACTGGTGGGGACCTGGACTCGCCGACCCGCACTGGCAAGCTCCTGAGGAGAAGCCGCATGCGGAGTTGTGGCGGGAGCGCTACCGGAAGCTGGAAGAGCATGCGGCGGAATTGGGTATTGCTCCGGAGTTGCGGCGCGACGCGATTCGTACAGTATTGTTTCCGCCGACAGGAACGATTCACTGCTCGGCGCTGAATGAGAAAGGAGAAATCTCCGGCTGCACGACGACGAGCGGATTGGGATTTAAGTTGCCGGGACGTTGCGGCGATTCTCCGATCATCGGCGCGGGCTGCTACACCGATCAGGATATCGGTTCGGCGGGCGCGACCGGCAGCGGCGAAGAGAACATCAAAGTTGCGGGCGCGCACACGATTGTGGAGAACATGCGGCACGGAATGTCTCCACTGGAAGCGGGCAACGACGCGCTGAAGCGCATTGTTCGCAATTACAACAGCGACATGAACAAGCTGCGCTTTGTCGATATGACTTATTACATTCTGCGGAAAGATGGCGCTTACGCCGGAGTCTCGCTGTGGGAAGGATACGATCCGACCAAGCCGCATAAGATTGCCGTGCACGATGGCGCGCGGCGAGCGGAGAATACGGTGGCGATGTTTAAGGGATATTCGCAAGACTTTCCGCAGGAACCGAAGGTGCCGGAGGGAGCGAAGTAGGAGATATTTGAAGAGAGAGTTGAGAGGAAATTGTTGGTTCCTAATGACGGAAAACGACTGTGCAACGTCACGGGAATAGACTGACTCCTGCGCTTGCGGCGGCACTCTTCAGCGCACGGTCCAGGGTAGCCAGGGAAAGATGCTCAAGGCGCGCGGTTTCAAGATAAACCGCATCGTAGGCGGTGAGCCGGAATGCACTGGCCGCATGGAAGGCTTGCCGGGTGGAGATGGCGCTTCCAGCATAGTCCAAACTTTCGGCCAGACCGTCAAGATCTCGCAAGCAATGATCGAGATAGGAGCGGGTTAGCGCGCCACGGCGTTCCGCCATGGCAAGTCCGTTTGCCATTTCAAGATTCCACAGCGCAGGCACTACCGCTCGCGATCCCTTCTGTAGGCCGCGCCAAACACGGACAGCCAGGTCCGGTACCGGATAGTCAAGAAACCACGCCAGGCTGACCGACGCATCCAGAACGAATCGATTCAAGCCCGGCCTTCTTCAATGAGCTCTTTGATGGAAGAGAACTTTGAGCGATCGACATGCTTCCGGATTTCTTCCATGTCAGCCCAAATCTCTTGGAGAGTCATTTGAGGCCGAACCGGGACGATTACGGCGGCGAGCTTTCCGCGACGCGTGATTCCGATTTGCTCCCCCGTGCTGGCTCGCTCGACGAGCTCGGAGAGCTTTTGCTTGGCTTCGAATAAGCCGACGGTTTTCATAACCACCTAGATGATTATGCTAGATGAATCAGATTGGAAATGCAAGGGCTATTGCGACGGCAAATTTACCGAATTTTCTCTGAGCTGAAATTCTCTTACCAGCATCGACGCCTCTATGCCCCCATTCAGCCGCGCGACAAAATTGAAAACCAAAGTCGCGGCAATTCCCGTCAAGCACCCTGATACTGCGTAACAAACCATCGCTGCTAAAACCGAAAGTGCACCGGTATAGAAGTGAGTGGGCGCAGCTAAATGCAAGTTGAAGTTGAAATGGACAAGAGGAGCGACGATACCCACAGGTAGAATTATTTCTTTCGCACCCATGGCCAGAGATACGGGCACATAGGTAAGGCCCAACGCACCATAAATGATGGCTAACACGCGAGCCACGGGCATCACCCGGAACGACATAATCTGCATGGTTTCCTCCTTACCGGGCGTTTAGCGAAATCTACGCAAACCGCACCTTCACATCCGGGCCCTTTTCCAGGTGGATGCTCTCGATGAAGCGGACCTTGCCGGTCAGCAGCGTGAGGATTACGGTCGAAGTGCGCGTGCCTTCGCCGAAAAAGCGGACGCCTTTGAGCAGTGCGCCTTCGGTGACGCCAGTCGCGGCGAAGATGAGTTGTTTGCCAGGAGCGAGATCTTCGGCTTCGTAGATTCGGGTTTTGTCTTTGATGCCCATTTTGGCGAGGCGTTCTTCCTGTTCCGGCTTCACGACGAGGCGGCCGAGCATGTAGCCATTGAGGCAGCGAATAGCGGCGGCGGTGATCACGCCTTCGGGAGCGCCGCCTGATCCCATGACAGCGTGCACGCCCGTGCCGATGACGGCGGCGGCGATGCCAGCGGAGAGATCGCCATCGCCGATGAGGCGGATGCGAGCGCCGGCGGCGCGAATGTCGGCAATCAGTTTTTCGTGGCGAGGGCGGTCGAGCACAATCACGACCAGGTCTTCGACGTCGCGTTCCATTCTTTTTGCGATGTTCTTTAAGTTGTCGGAGACGGGAGCGTCGAGATCGACGGCATTCTTGCAGGATGGGCCGACAACGATTTTTTCCATATAGCAGTCGGGAGCGTGGAGCAGACCTCCGCGCTCGGAGGCGGCTAGAACAGTGATGGCTCCGGGCGCGCCAGTGGCGCAGAGATTGGTGCCTTCGAGGGGATCGACGGCGATGTCGACCTCGGGGACTTCGCGTCCATCGGGAAATTCGGCACCAACTTTTTCGCCGATGTAGAGCATGGGCGCCTCGTCGCGCTCGCCCTCGCCGATAACGATGGTGCCGCGCATTGGGATCGAGTCCATGGTCTGGCGCATGGCTTCGGTGGCTACCTGGTCGGAGAGCTTGCGCTCGCCCTGGCCCATGGTGCGCGCCGAAGCGATCGCCGCCACTTCCACCACGCGCAGAAATCGCGATGCGAGGTCGCTTTCTATGTTCTCCCCAAAACTGCGGGCCTTGCCTTCTGGACGAGTCTGCGTAGCCATGAGAGCCTCCGAAACCGCTTATGATCGGCCATTTTGCAGCCGGCCTGAGACTATAACTCAATCCTAGCGAGATTGAAAGAAACGTGCGGGACGATGGAAATATCCGATGCCTTCAACGTTGCCGCCGTGATATTCTCTCAACCCTGTTGGTGAATGGCCTATGGCTGAACCGCGACCGCTAACTTTTCTCTGCATCACGACCTACGAAAAGGGACAGGAGTTCATGCGCGAGTGCAGACGCCAGGGATGCCGCGTAATCCTGCTCACGGCGGAGAAGCTGCGCGATGCCGACTGGCCGCGCGAATGCCTCGACGATACGTTCTATCTGCCGGAAGAAATTCCCATCCCCGACATCGTGCAGGCGGTAACGCACCTGGCGCGCACGCAGAAAATTGACCGAATCGTTGCCCTCGACGAATTCGACATGGAGACGGCCGCAACCCTTCGTGAGCACCTGCGCGTGCCGGGGATGGGCCTTACCACGATGCGCTACTTTCGCGACAAGCTGGCCATGCGCATGAAGGCTCTGGATCGCCACATTCGCGTGCCGGATTTCGTTCCGGTGTTCAATCACGGCGACGTTCGCTACTATCTCGAGCATGTACTGGGGCCGTGGGTGCTGAAACCGCGGCAAGAGGCTTCGGCCATCGGCATCCAGAAGATTCACGCCGCCGAAGAGTTGTGGCCGGTGCTCGAACAGCTTGGAGATAAACAGTCTGGATTCCTGTTGGAGAAATTTGTTCCGGGCGACGTTTTCCACGTAGACTCGGTGGTTTCAGAAAACGAAGTCGTCTTCGCCAACGTCAGCAAGTACGGCAAACCGCCAATGAACGTGGCACAGGGCGGAGGAGTGTTCACAACATTCACAGTGCCGCGCGGGAGCGAAGAAGACACAGCCCTTCGGCAGATCAATCGCGATTTGATCGCGGCGCTGGGACTGCTGCGCGGTGTGGCCCATGCCGAATTCATTCAGGCCCGCGCGGACGGACATTTTTATTTTCTGGAGTGCGCTGCCAGAGTGGGCGGAGCTTACATCAACGAGATGGTCGAGGCCGCTACGGGGATCAACCTGTGGCGCGAGTGGGCGCGCATCGAAGTCGCCGGCGGAGACGGCGGCTATAAGCTACCTCCGGTGCAGGAGGAGTACGCCGGAGTGATTCTGTCGCTGGCGCGGCAGGAGGAACCAGATACTTCGACATATAACGATCCGGAAGTTTATTTGCGGATTAAGAAGCATCACCACGCGGGGCTGGTGCTGCGGTCGACGGATCAGCGGCGCGTGCAGGGGCTGCTCGAGAGCTACGCGCAACGATTCGCGGAGGAGTTTACGGCGGTGGAACCGCCGAGGGAGAAGCCCACCGCGTGAGAGCAAATTTACTTTTCGCGAGGCTCACCGCAGGCTAGGCTCGAGATATGCAAAACGAAGGTGGAACACATGATGATTTCCAGGTTCGCGAGCGCCTCTGTCCGCAGCCGTCCCTCATTTTAGATGAAGACTTCGGGCGAGACCTGAAATCGACGGCTGAGACGCCGAATGTGTTCCGTAGTTAGTTGCCGCTTTCCATGCAGGACCTCGGAGACGATGCTAGGTGTCCCGAAAACATCCAACAGATCCTTCTGTTTCAGATTGTTCGCGAGCATCAGTTCGTTCAAGACATCCACAGGACTAGCCGCCTTGAACGCGTAGTGCTTCTCTTCAAAATCTTCAATCAGCAATGTCAGAAGTTCCGTCATACGACGTTCGGCAGCGGTCATCCTACTACCTTTGCCGTCCAACTCTTCCAGCAAGGCGAGGTAACGCTGGTTCTCCGCCTCGCTGCGAATAACAGCCGGCAGCGCGCTGGAAAGCAGAGCGGCATATTCAGATCGGACAGCGCTTGCACTCATAATTTCCAAAGTCCTCTGTCATACTCGGCATGGGTCAAAACATGGCGGATGTAGATTCTGTGGAACGGGTAGTTGATTTCGGTAATCAGCCGGTATCGATTGCCCTTAACGTTAAAGACCGTCCACTTCCCGACAGCGTCTGCGCTCGAAAAGGTTTTACGTACATCTCCTAGATTTTTCCATTCAGCCTTCTTCGCAATCCGAAACCAAACGTCCAGCGGAACTTCAAGATCGGCTCGCCTCGCCACGGCTTCCTTGAGCCTCTTGCGCCTGATTACGTGCATACCCTTGCCCAGAGCGGCCCGACTTTGTAGTCGTAGACCTGGGTACTGTCATGAGTTCTCCTCTGCAATGTTGCCTCTTCTATAGACGGCTCCCGGGCACTTCTTGCGGTTACGCGTGCCGGCTGTCGGAGCGCGGACGAGAGAGAAACACCTAATGCATCAAAGCCTAATGAAAAGCTTTAGCCACCAATCCTTTTCTCGGATTCGCATCATGCGAACAAGCATACTTCGCATAATGCGAACACGTCAAGTGGATTCTTAATCGAGAAGACTGCTAGAACGCGTCAATCCCCGTAACACTCTGCCCAATGATCAGCGAGTGAACGTCGTGTGTCCCTTCGTAGGTCTTTACCGATTCCAGGTTCATCATGTGGCGCATGATGGGATAGTCGTCGGCGACGCCGTTGGCGCCGAGGATGTCGCGGGAGAGGCGGGCGCACTCAAGGGCCATCCAGACGTTGTTGCGCTTGGCCATGGAGATGTGTTGGTGCTCGACCTTGCCCGCATCTTTGAGGCGGCCGACTTGCAGCACCAGAAGCTGCGCTTTGGTGATCTCGCTGATCATCCAGGTGAGCTTGTCTTGCACTAGCTGGTGCGAGGCGATGGGCTGGTCGCGCCATTGCTTGCGCAGGATGGCGTATTGCAGCGCGCAGTCGTAGCAGGACATCGCCGCTCCAATCGCGCCCCAGGCAATGCCGTAGCGGGCCTGATTCAGGCACATCAGCGGGGATTTCAAGCCGTCGCTTTTCGGCAGCAGATTCGACTCAGGGATGTGAACATCTTGCAGCGAAAGACCCGATGTCACCGACGCGCGGAGAGACCACTTGCCGTGAACGTCATCGGACGTGAAGCCCTTCCGGTCTTTTTCGACAAGAAAGCCGCGAATCTTATTGTCTTCATTTTCAACTTTGGCCCAGATGATGGCCACGTCGGCGATGCTGCCGGAGGTGATCCACATCTTTTCGCCGTTGAGAATATATTCTTTCCCCACTTTGCGCGCGCGTGTAAGCATGCCCCCGGGATTGGAGCCGAAGCCGGGCTCGGTGAGTCCGAAGCAGCCGAGTTTTTCACCCTTCTGCATGGGCGGCAACCATGTTTGTTTTTGCTCTTCGCTGCCGAAGGCGTAGATGGGGTACATGCAAAGTCCGGACTGCACGCTGACGAAGCTGCGCACGCCGGAGTCGCCGCGCTCGAGTTCCTGGGTCATCAGTCCGTACTCGACGTTGCCCATGCCGGCGCAACCGTAGCCCTTGAGCGATGCGCCGAAAAAGCCGAGATCGGCCATGGGCTTTACCAGTTCACGGGGAAAGCGGCCAGCGCGGTTGCACTCTTCGATAATCGGAATGAGATTGTCTTCAATGAACTGGCGCGTAGTGTCGCGTACCAGGCGCTCTTCTTCGGTGAGCAGCGAATCGTATTGGATGAAATCGACACCTTTGAATTTGATGGCAGGCATGATAAATCTCCGTGGAATGAATCCGCCGAGCTGCGGACAGGTTGCCGACACACTACCGTCGCACGTGCCGGGAGGCAAACATTTGACGGTAGCAGGGGCGAGCGGGCGCGGTCAACGGCTTCGGGGCTAGTCCCAGATTCACTGCCAGAATCGCGGGACCCACCGCGGCACACGATGGCGATATTCTTCGTACGATTCTCCGAACTGTCGGCGCAACGTAGGCTCTTCGTAGAAAACGACAAAGAGATGAGCGATCAGAAGCATGACAGCTGCGTACTCCGCAAGATGAAGCGCACGAAGCAGCGCAGCTTCTCCCAGGATGACCAGAGCGACGCCGAGGTACATGGGATTACGCACATAGCGGTGCAGGCCGCTGACGACGAGGAATTTCGTGGGAGCGATAGGGGCGGGCGTGCCCAGACCACGGACGGCGAACTCCCAGGCGCAGCGGAAATAAATGCACGCGCCCACAATGATAGCAACTACTCCAAGCGCAGGGAGCACACCAACGGTGGGAGTCGGAAAGCCCCGGATCAGAAAACGAGGCACAATGACGGCCACGGTCCCCGGAACGACAACCGTGAACAGCAGCGTTTGCAGGATCGGACCTATCGCGCTCGATGTAGCGGAGCGATTCATGCGAAGAGAAGCCAAGCAAGACAGCCGGCACAACCTTACTGTAAAATCAAACTCGAAGGAAGAGAAGCGCAGCGCGGCTGCGAATCTTCCAGAGTGGATCGCCGGGGTTCCCGCTTAAGCCTTCTGGTAAGCGCTCTGTAGCATCCCATCCACAATTTTCTGCGCGGCACGTTAGCGGGATCGCTGCGCAACTGAGATCAGGAGAGAAACCATGGCAATAGGCGGGAAGATTGCAAAAACTGCGGATCGCAAGAAGGTGATGGACACCAGCAAGAGCACAGATTGTCCCAAGTGCGGCAAAACGACACGCATCGTCAAGCGCATGAAAGACCGCGAGCGCGGCGTTCCGGGCGGCATCTATATTTCTTGCTCGGCTTGCGAGTTCTTCGAGAAGTTGTAGCGACGCATTTCAAGTTTGTAGTTTCGGGCCGGATTAGGGACTTAGGTCCCTATTCCGGCTTTTGTGCGAGAGAATACGATGAATTTGGCCGTTGTCGCCTCAGCGGCAGTAAGCTAGAATTCCGTTGGTTCACCGGCTCGTCTGCGGCCCACTCCTGAACCTGTCCGATTCTTTCCCTTCTTGGAGGTCCCTTCGATGAAAGCCAGAGAATTCTTGCCCTTCTTTTCCGTGCGTTCTGTAACGCCGGTGATGGCGGCCGTTCTCCAGTTCATGGGCAGCGCTATCGCCCAGAAGGCACTGGGGCTCCATCGCTTCCAGTTGGTGGACGGGTCGAATCCGATGGGCAACTTGATCTCTGACAACGCGGGGAGCCTTTACGGGACCACCGAATATGGAGCCAGTTTCTACGGAACAGTCTTCAAGTTCGCACCGCCGGCGAAACAAGGCGGGGCCTGGACGTTGACCACGCTTTACGGCTTCACGAACACTGGCGACGGGGCGCGGCCGACCAACGGTTTAGTTTTCGACAACAAGGGAAATTCATACGGCACTACGAGTGACACCGATGCCGGAGGGTACGGAGAGATCTTTCAACTCTCACCGCCAACTACGGAGGGCGGAACGTGGACGGAATCCGTCCTTTATCATTTCCGGGGCGGCGTCGATGGCGCGAATCCGTTGGGCGGGCTGGTATCCGACGAAAAAGGCAATCTCTACGGTACGACGACGTATACCGTTTTTGAGTTGAGCCCGCCGTCGCAAATGGGTGGAGCGTGGGCGTTTCACTTGCTTCATAAGGTTTTGGGCGGGACAACCGATGGCACTCAGCCGCACGATGGGCTGGTTCGCGACCAGCTTGGGAACTTGTACGGAACTACATTGTGGGGAGGAAGCCAGCCAACAAGTGGTGCGGCCCGATTGAATGTGGGACGGTATTGAGTTGAGTCCTCCTGCGGCACCGGGAGGCGCATGGACCGAATGGACCGAGCGGATCATCCACTCTTTTGGTGGGGGCGACGATGGCTTTAGTCCCGAAGGCGGCTTGACGCTTGATCTAAACGGCAGGCTTTACGGGACGACGTCCTCGGGGGACATCGTTGGCCGGAACGGTATTCGACCTTGCGCCCCCAGTCGAACCGGGGGGTAGTTGGACCGAGACCGTAATCCATAATTTCAGCAGTAGCAGCACTGATGGCGCTTCCCCAATGGCCACGCTGATTCAGGATAGAGGCGGCAATTTGTTTGGCACGACTTTGTTTGGAGGGAATACGTGTTACTACGATTTCACACCCTACGGATGCGGTGTGGTTTTTGAGTTGTCGTCTCCAGGCATGAGAAGTGGCACATGGAATGAGGATATTATTTACTCCTTTCCGACCACGACGGGCGGCCCCAAGCAGCCCTGGGGTGGAGTGCTTCTCGATAGCCACGGTAATCTCTTCGGCGCGACTACTTACGGTGGTTATACGAACGGCCCCTGTACCGTCGATGGCACAGTCGGTTGCGGCGCAATTTACGAGATCGTGCGATAGGACCGCGGGCCAACGATTCGTGGTCAGAGTTGGTTTCCTCCGATTCTGACCACCAACGACCGTCGCCGGGTGTTTTCCGTCCGCGATCGGGGTAGTTATGCGGCATAATTCCGTACATGCTTTCTTCCCTCCGTCAGCAGTTCAATGCAGGCTTTACTCCCGAGAAATATCAGACATTTTTGCGCAGGATTGATGACGCCTGCGGAACGCACGTGGAATTTCGCCTGTCCGAGACCCCCTGCTTCTTTCCAAAGTCGTTGCTTGACCGCATGAGTGAAGATGGGAGGGAGTTGATCCGGCAACTGGTAGAGAGTCCCGAATATCGGAAGCGGTCGGATGCTTCGATTCCCGCGGCGTTCCGGGTACCGAACGAGCCGGATCATCCCATGTTTGTGCAGGTAGATTTTGGGCTGGTGCGGAATAGTCGCGGCGAGTTGCACCCAAAATTGGTGGAACTGCAGGCGTTCCCTTCCCTGTATGCGTATCAGGTGACGCTGGCGCAGAGCTACATCGATGTGTACGGGCTGAAGCAGAGGGCTGCCGGCTCTTCAACAAGCTCAGGACAGGCTTCCGGACTTTCGTCTTTGCCATTTGAAGAAGCGGAGCTCAACTATTTCCTGGGTGGCCTGGATAACAAGTCCTATCGCGAGCTGTTGCGCACTGCAATTGTGGGTGCGCATGATCCGGAGAATGTGATTCTCATGGAGATTCATCCGGAGGAGCAGAAGACTCTGCCGGACTTCTTGCTCACCGAAAAAATGCTGGGTGTGAGAACGGTTGACATACAGGCGATCAAGAAGATGGGGTCGCAGCTTTATTACGAGCGAAATGGTGGGCGGGTTCTCATCCGGCGAATCTACAACCGGGCGATTGTGGACGAGTTGCAGCGCAAGAAGGTGAAACTGGGATTCGATTGGCGCGATGATCTGAACGTCGAGTGGGCTGGGCATCCGAATTGGTATTTCCGGATCAGCAAGTTTTCGATTCCGTATCTCACGCACGAGTCCGTGCCGAAGACCTGGTTTCTGGATAAGATGGAAAGAATTCCGGATGATTTGCAGAACTACGCGCTCAAGCCCTTGTATTCGTTCGCGGGGCTGGGCGTGCTGATTGCGCCCACGAAAGAAGACATCGACGCCATTCCGGCTGAGAAACGATCGGAATATATTTTGCAGGAGCGGCTGAACTTTGAACCGGTGATTGATACTCCATTTGGCGGAACTAAGGCAGAAGTGCGGGTGATGTACGTTTGGGTGAACGAGTTAAAGGCCGTGATGACGATTATCCGCATGGGCCGCGGGTTGATGATGGGAGTGGATCATAATAAGAATATGGAGTGGGTGGGGGCGTCGGCCGGGCTGTGGGTCGGAGGGTAGGCGGACGGTGCTGGACGCCGTCGGAGAATTGCAATGCATGCACTTCGCCGGGCCGGAGTGCCCGCGCCACGACTTTTTCGCCTCACGTTTCGCGCAAGATGCGCCAGTTGACCGGAGTCGCTGACGGGCCTAACATTACCGCGTTCAAGGGCATCGTGTTCTCATGATTGGCCAGACTGTCTCCCACTATCGCATCCTGGGCAAACTTGGGGGCGGTGGCATGGGTGTGGTTTACGAGGCCGAAGACCTGAAACTAGGCCGGCACGTCGCCCTGAAGTTCATTCCGGAAAACCTTGTCGGTGACCACAAATCGCTGGAACGCTTCGAGCGCGAAGCCAGGTCAGCATCACTCCTGAATCACCCCAACATCTGCACCATTCACGGCATTGAAGATAACAACGGCCATCCTTTCATAGTGATGGAGAAGCTCGAGGGCGAAAGCCTCAAGCAGTGCATAGCTGGGCATCCGATGGCAACGGAGCGGGTGCTGGATATCAGTATTCAGGTTGCGGAGGCGCTGGCGGCCTCGCATGCCAAGGGGATCGTTCATCGCGACATCAAGCCGGCGAATATTTTCCTGACGCCCAGCGGGCAAGTGAAGGTGCTCGACTTTGGTCTGGCAAAGCTGGTTCACAATGTCGGAACGGATAGCGACGGAGCGATGGCCGACAATTCCTTGACGGCCGTGGGGGTAATCCCAGGTACGGCAGTCTACATGTCGCCGGAGCAGGCGCGCAGCGAAGAAATTGATTTCCGCAGCGACCTGTTTTCGTTTGGCGTCGTGATGTATGAGATGTCGACCGGCAAGAAGCCATTTACCGGAAAGAACTCGCTGATGACACTGGATTCCGTGCTGCACGCCAAGCCGATACCGCCGGGGGAGTTGAATCCGAAGATGCCGGTGGAGTTGGAGGGAATCATCGGCAAGGCGATGGAAAAGGACCGCACTGCGCGCTATCAGAGCGCCCTGCAAATCAAGGCGGATTTGCAGGTGCTGAAGCGCGAGGCCGAGTCTGGGCAACTCAAGAGCGGGCTGCAGACCATCCGGCTGCGGGCCTCGAGCAAAACCTTTGATCGCGGTGGAAACAACCGGTTGCTCTTCTGGTTGCTGGGAGGGACGGCGGCTTTGCTCCTGACAGTGTTGGCTGCGGTGGGTGCCTATTGGTTCAAGCACAAGTCCATGATGAGTGCAGAGCAACAGAATGCAATCGCGGTTTTGCCGCT
>Ga0307474_10001379_pt1 | contig 17681 bp, 16 predicted proteins | sample atmos_gasesECM1C_2_FD_203312 | JGI IMG/M metagenome (GOLD analysis project Ga0307474, IMG submission 203312) | Hardwood forest soil microbial communities from Morgan-Monroe State Forest, Indiana, United States - atmos_gasesECM1C_05 | ecosystem: Environmental > Terrestrial > Soil > Temperate... | reverse complement strand
CCTCGCGCAGCGCGTACGCTACCCTCGTCAACGATTGCCTGCGCGGCGACGCCACTCTTTTCGATCGCGGCGACAGCGTCGAAGCCGCATGGTCTCTGGTCGATCCGATCCTTGACGTGTGGAGTGCGGCCAAAACCGCGGTCGTTCCCAGGTACCCGGCTGGAAGCTGGGGCCCGAAAGAATCCGACGCTTTGCTCGAACGCGATGGCCGAAAGTGGCATACTCCCTAGAAGCCATCGCATAAATGTGTCGCTGGTGGGGATCGTCATCCAGATTTTGCGAACAAAGCTTTATACAGGCGTCAATCCGAGTGAAGCGAGGAATCTCTCTTGCCGCTGACTGTGCCGCTACTGGGAGCATTGAAAGGCGGGCTTCTACAAATCGCGTTGCTGCGCATCGCAAAGTTTTTCGTTTCATCTTTTATCGGGGGCTCTCGTGATACTGGCCGGTGACGTCGGCGGCACAAAATGCAACCTCGCGCTTTTTTCCGAAAAGGGCGGCAGGCTCACTCCCATTTTTAAACAGCGTTTCCGCAGCAAGGATTTCGCCACCTTCGATCTCATCGCAAAAGAATTTTCCCGCATCGCCGCAACGCATCTCGGTGACGAAAAAATCCGCGCGGCGGGGTTTGGTATTGCCGGTCCGGTTATCAACAATCGCGTCCGCGCCACCAACCTTCCCTGGACCGTTGACGCCGCCGTCCTTTCCCAGGAACTCGCCATCGAACACATCACTCTGCTCAACGACCTCGGCGCCTGGGGCCACAGCATCGAATATCTCGATCCTACCGATTTCGCCGTTCTGAATCCCGGTTCTCCAGAAATCGGCGGAACGCGCGCGCTACTCGCGGCGGGTACCGGACTGGGCGAAGCTTTTCTCATGTGGAATGGCGGCCGCTATCAGGTCGGCGCCTCCGAAGGCGGCCACTCCGATTTCGCTCCGCACTCCGAACAGCAAATTGAATTGCTTCGTTTCATGCGCCGCCGCGCACCTCAAGTCAGCTTTGAACTGATTCTTTCCGGCCGCGGCTTCCGCACCATTCACGAATTTCTAAATCCTTCCGTCAAACATGCCACTTTCGCCGATCCCGACGCCGATCCCGCTCCGGAAATCACCCAGAACGGCCTCAACAAAACTTGCCCCGTCTGTGTCGAAACCATCGACCTCTGGACCGACATCTACGGCGCCGAAGCCGGCAATCTCGCCCTCAAAGTTCTCGCACTCGGCGGCGTCTACGTGGCCGGCGGCATCGCCGTAAAAATCCTGGAAAAAATGAAAGACGGCGCGTTCTTCCATTCCTTCAAGGACAAATGGCATTTCGAAAATCTTCTAAAAAATATCCCCGTCTCCGTAATCCTCAACGAAAATGCCCCGCAACTAGGGGCCGCCTACGAAGCCCTCCGCCTCGTCCAGAAATAATTCCGCCCTTCTCCAGCAGCTGCCACACCGCACTACCGCCAAGAACCGCCTTGACGTTAAGAACGCGAGAAGAACGGCGGAACCATCCCAACAAGGAAACACCACCAACCAATTCCTAAACTACTCGAACTCGCTCTTGCTACTCTCTTTTCATGGAATGGCCCACCATCGCCCTCGAAGACTGGAAACCCGTCTCCCGTCCCGCCGCCATCATTGCGATCGCCTTCTATCTTCTCTTTCTTCTCTACGCCGCAAACAACCGCTCCGGTTTCCTCTTCCTCGATTTCGCAAATCTCGCGATCCACGAAGCCGGCCACCCGCTCTTCGGCATTCTCGGTGGCAACGCGCAAACTGGCTTCGGCTACACGCTCATGGTCCTCGGCGGCACGCTCCTCGAACTGATCGTCCCGTTAGGCTGCGCCGCCTATTTCTGCTTCCGCCGTGAATCCACCGGCACTGCGTTCTGCGCATTCTGGTTCTTCGAAAATTTTCTCTACATCGGCACTTACATGTCCGACGCTCGCACCAGCGCGCTCCCCCTCGTCGGCTCCGGTGATAGCGACTGGGAAGTCCTCTTCACGCAATGGAAGCTGCTCCTCCACGACACCCAGATCGCGCACGTCACTCGCACCCTGGGCTGGCTCGGCATGCTAGCCGCCGTAGGCTGGTTCACCTACCGCTCCTTCCGCCACTCCTCCCGATCCCCCGCGCTGGAATCGTTCATGCATATGTAGCGGACACCTTCAGGTGGCCATCGTCGATCTTGTATCGGCCGCCTTCCGAGGCGGCCCTTCCAGGATTGCGGCACAGTCCACCCGCCGGCCAAAATTTCTCAAATCGTAACCAGTCGTAGACCCAACCGCCTTCGCTAGTGTACAGTCCGCTGAAACCAAAGCCTTTACCGGACAACGCGTTCTGGCGTCTGATGTGCTCACTCAACACGGGCTCCCAGTCCACCGGTCATGGCACCTTATTCATCTTTGGACGGAGCCGTCTTTTCGATCCTTGCTTCTCGGTGGGAGAAAAAATGTCGCTCTCTGATCTCGGCGGTCTCAGCGGCGCCACGTCCTGTCCATGATCGGTCAAACCATCTCGCATTACCGCATCATTGAGAAGCTCGGTGGCGGAGGCATGGGCGTCGTATACAAGGCCGAGGACGTCAAGCTTGGTCGCTTCGTAGCCCTGAAATTTCTTCCGAATGATGTAGCTAGTGAACCTCAAGTCCTCGCCCGATTTCAACGTGAAGCCAAAGCCGCTTCAGCGCTCAACCACCCGAACATCTGCACCATCCACGAGATTGACGAGATAAACGGCCAAGCATTCATCGTCATGGAGTATCTGGACGGTGCGACGCTAAAGCACCGTATGCAAGGAAAGTCGCTAGCGCTTGCGCAAGTGATTGAGTGGGGAGTTGAGATTGCCGAGGCCCTCGAAGCCGCCCACGCCGAAGGAATCGTCCACCGCGACACCAAACCCGCGAACATTTTTATCACCAAGCGGGGTCACGCCAAGATTCTCGATTTCGGTCTGGCTAAGGTAACGCCCGGTGGCCCGGGCGTCGCTGTTTCGACCGCGCAGACTGCTACCGAAGAGTTTCTCACCAGCCCGGGAACCACGATGGGCACCATCGCTTACATGTCGCCGGAACAAGCTCGTGGCGAAGAATTGGATGCACGGTCCGACCTGTTCTCGTTCGGTGCGGTTCTCTATGAGATGGCCACAGGACGCATGGCATTCGCCGGAAACACTGCTGCCGTGATTCATGACGGCATTCTGAATCGAACGCCGATCGCATTGCCACAGGCGAATCCGGAGTTGCCGCCGGAACTGGATCGCATCGTCAGCAAAGCGTTGGAGAAAGACCGCAAGCTGCGCTATCAGACCGCAACAGACATTCGCACTGACTTGCAGAGGCTGAAGCGCGATACCGACTCGGCACGTCTGCCAACAACCGCGAGCCCAGTAATTGGCGCGGCCGGGCAGCCAGGCTCACATTCGAAGCTGTTTGTCGCCGCTGCCGTAGTGGTTGCAACCCTCATTGCTGGCACGTACATATACTTTACTGGTAGAACGGTCCCGACAGAAAATCGCTCTGACGCGCATGAGGCGCCTCCGATTCGATCGGAGAAGCAGCCGGTCCACGAAAGCCAAAACGATCAGGCTGAACAGCCGAGTGATTCTTCTGAGTTGGATATCCGTGCTCTTCTCAGCGCATGGACCGAATCTTTCAAACAGAAAGACCTGGCCCGCCAGGTTGATTGCTACGCGCCCATCTTGGACACCTACTTTTTGCAACATAGTGTGCCGCGTGCTTTCGTTGAGTCCAACAAATCCAAAGCATTTAATGCCATCAAGGAAGTACGCTCATTCGAAATCAGCGACATCACAACGGAGCTCACTTCCAGCTCGACTGCCACCGTTAAATTCAGAAAGAAATGGGACACCGGCCTTGCCTCCGGCAAGACATTTTCCGGCGAGGAAATCGAGCAGCTTCAACTCTCTCATCTCGACGCTGGTTGGAAGATTGTCTCCGAAAAGGAAGTGCAAATTTTGCGAGTCACCAGGCGTTCGCTTTAGCCAGGATCAAACGGCACGCCGGCCGCAGAGCCCACACGCGCACATTCTCAGGCTGCTAAGACTCTCTTGCCTTTTTCCGTTATGACCGTCGGAAGTGGCTCTTTTCCGGGTGCGTGTAGTTCGATTCCGATGTATCCCGACAGATAGAGCTCTCGTATATTGATTTTGCTTAGTTTCTTACCATTTGCGAAGACCTGCAAAAACCATTTTGCTTGTTCAGTTTCCATGGCTAAGGCCTTACTCGCATAGAGGATGCCTGCCCATGGTGCATTTCTATCGCCAATAGGGCGGCAAAAATAAGTACAAGATTTACTTGGACTTACGTCATCGTGCTCGATGGGATATTCCAGGAGGTGAACGATTGGTGACGCGACCTGCCCGAACCGTAACCTGACAACATTGCGGTTCTGCCACCCCAAGTCCTTCATAAACACGGCTAACCAAAGAAGACTAACAGTGGTGTTAACAGGAACTCTTCGTCTTGTGGGAACGAAGGGCGGAACCGGACAATTAAATAGAAGCAGCGATTTCCATTAGTAAGACCTTAGTGCCTTACGCAGCTCGCCCGCCGCGCTCCATCCCAGTCACTTAAAGTCGTTCACGGCTTAGGGCTTACAGGTCGCGCCGGCCGTCGTTCAGGTGTTTTCTCAGGTTGTATGCGATCTGATTCTCGTAAGCGGCGTCAGTAACCGTCTTTTCTATGTCCGGGCCAGACAGATATTTGAGGCTTGATTTCAACTCCGAAGTAGCGTCAAACACCAACTTGGCTGCCGGACGCAAGAGCTGTCCGTCGGCATCGGCGTTCATGCTGTTCATCGTCCAAAGGCGGACCAGAAGCTGTTCCTGGTCCCGCTCGGGACCGTGCCGCCACCGTCTAATAAAGTTCATGGCGCATTCCGTCCTTCGATTGGCGCTAAATCAAACAGACACTAAGTGTGTGAACTCAAGATTTAAAGCCATGCGGGAGCCGCGTCAACTGTACCGAGGGATAGAATTTCCACTGGCCGGAGGAACAGGGTGGAGAAGGGAATAAAGGGCCAACGCATCAATCACATATCGGGGCGGTACGGCTCCTCGAGCAAATCTTTACCCCTCCCACTTCGGTGTCGCGCGAAACAAATTTCTTGTATGCTCGGGCGGCGCCCGTCACTGCACAAAACGCGACACAAGCCAAACCGGCAAGAAGTGTACCGGCCACTCTTGTCGCTCGAATTCCAATTTTCATCGTCTCTCTGGTAGAACTGACCTGGATACTTGGCAGAAACTCCAGCATTATTTGTGTTGGGCCGCACTCAGATCGGCCTCTCGCGGAAGGAGGTTCGCTTGATCAAACCGTTTGTGTGCCTCGCGTGCTTGGCTATGTTTCTAGCCGCGCAAACGACTGCTCCAGAACGTAAGGTCGAACGAAACTCCATTTATTCGGCTCGCGACCCGAACCTGCGCGTACAATTGCCGGATTCTGTTCAGTATGTGGGCGCGGATCGCTGGAATTTGTACGACATCGCCGATTGCGAGTTGCACGCTTTCGCGGATTCGGACATGGAAAAGAATGTCCAACGTCTTTTCTGGGTGCAGTTCGAAGGCTATCTGCCGAGCAAGCCTGACCTCGCGCATCAATACGACTCGCCGCGGCACACAACCATCGGGGGGCTGGATTTCTACGTTGATGCCTGGGTGCGCGCGAAAGATGCGGAAACGCAAAAGGGCTCGGACCGCCAGCATATCGAAGAGTTGATCCGCTCAAAAGGGTTCAACATGCCGGCTGGAATGATGTACATCCGCCTTGTTCATCTGTTGGACGAACGCAAACGCAAAGAGCTCATGATTATTTATGGTGAAGACCTGGCTCCAACCGGCTTGAGCGCAGCCGATTTAAGCCAGGGCGGCAAGGCCTTCGGCCAATGGCCAGCCATTGAAAAAGAATTGCTGGAACGCGCGAAAAAAAAGATCACTCTACAGCAAAACCCTGATGGGCTCTGAACTAGCTCCCGTCCGTTTTTGCTGCGGATTCGCACTTGAGCGACCTGTGACATAGCGCTAAGATTTTAAAATCCCGACCGGCCTTGTCGAACCCGCCCAGCCTCTAACGCCCCAGGAGGCACGCATGAAGGAAAAACCCAAAGTTCTTTTTCTGTGCACCGGTCATCCCGAGCGAAGCGAAATGGCAGAAGGATTTTTGCGGCAGCTTGCCGGTGATAAGCTGACCCCAGTCAGCGCCGCCACCGAGCCTGCGCCGGTGAGTCCGCTTGCCGTCGACGCCATGAATGAAGTTGGCATCGACATTTCAAAGCAGCAAGTCGCAGACATTCCTACCGCATTCAAAGAGCGCTTCGCGTTTGCCGTCGGTGTGGGCGATCAGTCGAAAGAGCGCTGTCCCGTCTTTCCGTTCGCTTTTCGCCTGTTTCGCTGGAGTCTCGAAGACCCCGCTGCAGCCCAGGGTACACCAGCGGAGCAACTGGCTGCCTATCGCCGTGTCCGAGACCAGATTCATGGCCGCGTGCGCGAATTCGTTGACCAGCTATCATCCGATTCTACGCTGCCAGTGGCCCTTAAGTAGTTAAGGGCTGCGCTTGATCGGCCGGTAAGGCGGCGTCACAGGTTTGTCGGTCCAGCGATCCAGTCTTGTGGCCGAAATGATTGTTAGTCGGCAGATTTCGCTGCCGACTTTCCGCCGGGTTTGTTCTCCTTCTTCGCCTTTTGGTGCGGTTTGTGACTCTTCGCGTCTGGCTGAGCCGTCTTGTCTTCCTTTTCTTGAATCTCTGCCTCACTCCGGTAGCGGCGGACACCCCGTCCACTCGCTGCGCGTCACGTTGCCGATGTAGTGCAAATCTGCGATCCCAATCTTACTGGTGTAGTAACCGTCGCAAGTCATCTTTCTCAGGAACGCGAAGAACGCCACACCCTGGCTCAGGCCGGGATCTTTTTTCGCGTTCTTTCGGTATGCGATCAGGTCCAGCAATTCCTTGCGCTGCTCGGGCGAGCATTCCATAAAAGCTTTCTCGTACTGATCGATGCAATGCGTGTCGAGCCACATCAGTCCGCCGCCCAGCGCCAGCTGATATTCCTCGTTCTCACTGGTCAGCAAATCGATAAATTCCGGAGCGCCTGCTTCCAGCGCTCCACCGGATTTCTCATCCTTCGGAATAATAGTGTCGCAAAGCGACAAGATCGTCTCGTACTGTTTCGCCGTGAACCATTTCGGCGGGTACTTCCCTGCCGGCGCCGCCGCCTTTTCCTTGTGCACCATCTGGTGCGCCAGTTCCGCAGCCTCCAGCGGAATCACCTGTAACACTCCGCCGCCAGTCACTCCCAGCGCCAAAGTCCTCAATACATCCCGCCGGGTAATTCCTTGTGTCGTCATGAATCTATCCTCGCTCCTCTCGGCGAACTCTGCGTTCTCTGCGTTAGGATGAGCTTCTGAGTAACGCAGCTCGCGCCCGAGTGCTAGATATTTTCCTTCTTCGCTTCCTCCAACAGATATTCCGAGGCGCGCCAGGACAGCGCCATGATTGTTAGCGTCGGATTTTTATCCGGATTCGTCACCAGCGGCGCTCCATCCGTAACGAATACGTTTTTTACGTCGTGCGTCTGGCAATAACCGTTCAGCACGCTGGTTTTTGGATCGGCTCCCATGCGCGCTGTGCCAACTTCATGAATAATTTTTCCCCCGGGGAGAATCCCAAATGGATATTGACCGTCAATTCGCGTGCGCGTTTTGTATGTTCCACCCATCATTTCGATGATGGACTTGAACGTTTCCTGCATGTCTTTGGCCTGGCGCAATTCGTATTCCGTCCACTTGAAGTGGAATCGCAACACTGGAATGCCCCACTGGTCTACCTTATTGGGATCAAGTTCGCAAAACGTATCCGGGTTCGGAATCATTTCGCCGCGCCCAGAAAATCCCACGGTGGTTCCGTACACCTGCCGCGCCCGCTGCTTCAGTTGTGCGCCGTAACCCTCCTCGTCATGGCACAACCCATCAAACATTCCGACGCCCGGCATGTCCCGGCCGCCCCACAGCTCGATGTGATACCCGCGCGGAAAATCGTTCTTTCGGTCGAACTTCCACCACGGCACGTAGTAGTGCATGCCGCCGACACCGTCGTGGTTGTGCGGAGGCATTTTTTCCAGTGCGGGAATTTCTCCCCACCCGTCGCTGCCCACCGAGTCCGTCAAATACTTGCCGACATTACCGGTAGAGTTGCCAAGCCCATCCGGGAAGAGCGTGGACTTCGAGTTCAGCAGCAGGCGCGACGATTCGCACGCGCTCGCCGCAACGACAACGGCTTTTGCAAACACGCGCTTTTCCGTCCGCGTCGCTTTGTCAATGTAGGAAACCGCTTCGGCCTTGCCATCTTTGCCAACTACGATTTCTCGCGCCATTGCCCCGGTAATCAACGTGAGCTTTCCAGTGGCCATGGCAGGCGGCAGCAACACCTGGCTCGAGCTGAAGTTGGAAGCGGTAGTGCATCCCCGCCCGCACTGTCCGCAGTAATGGCAAGGCAGCCGGCCGTTATGCGCCTTCGTCAAGATCGCCAGCCGCGCCGGAATGCAAGTGATGTTGAGTTTGTCGCACGCTTTCTTGATCAGAATTTCCGTGCAGCGGGGCTTTGGAGGAGGCAGAAATACGCCATTAGGCGCGCTCGAAACATTCTCCTGTGTGCCGAATACGCCGATGTACGATTCCACTTTGTCGTAGTACGGCGCCAAATCGTCATAGGTGATCGGCCAATCGTCGCCCAGTCCATCGCGGGTCTTCGATTGAAAATCGACCGGCGCGAAACGCAGCGCAATGCGGCCCCAGTGATTAGTGCGACCGCCGACGATGCGCGAACGGAACCACTGGAAATTTGCGCCTTCGGCGGAAGTGTACGGTTCTCCTTCAATTTCCCACGCGCCATTGGGCGCGAGAAATTCGCTGAAATTCTTGCTGGCGCGCCCGCCGACGCCTGCTCCGCGATGCGGCAAATCGTACGGCCACACCAGCATCTTGAAGTCTTTGTCGGGATAAACTTGCGGGCCGGCTTCGAGCATCACGACGTTCAGGCCGCCCTCGGTCAGGACCTTCGCCGCCATGCCGCCGCCCGCCCCTGATCCGATCACGCAGACGTCATAGGTTTTCGGCGAACGATTGATCTGCGACATACTCCGCCCTTCTGCGCAAATCTGCTGAAAAACTTTGCGGTTTTTGCGTTGCCAACTACAGTTCGTTCTTTTTCATTTGCGCTACCGCATAGTCGCACGCTCTTGCGGTTAACGCCATATAGGTGAGCGACGGATTCACGCAGGAGTTGGAAACCATGCACGAACCGTCGGTCACGAATAGATTTTTGACGTCGTGCGCCTGATTGTGTTCGTTCAGTACGCTGGTCTTGGGATCGCGCCCCATGCGCGCGGTCCCCATTTCGTGAATGGCCAGCCCCGGACGAGTGATCTCCGAATACACGCTGATGTTCGTTGCGCCGGCCGCAGCCAGCATTTCCGCAGCCTGAATGGCAATGTCTTTGGACATGGCGAGTTCGTTTTCGCCCCAATCGCAATTAATCTTGAGCGTTGGAATGCTCCAGGCATCGAGCTTGTCTTTGTCAATTTCGATGTAATTGTTGTGGTTCGGCAGGCATTCGCCAAAGCCGCCAAGGCCCAAGCGCCATTGTCCCGGTTTGCGCAGAGAATTTTTGAAATCGACGCCAAGGCCCGCGGAAGTGATGCCCCGCTGCCAGCCATCGCGGCTTCCGCCGCCTTGATAACCGTAACCGCGCAGAAAGGCCTTGTGCTTGGTTTTTACATTGCGGAAACGCGGAACATAAATCCCGTTGGGACGATTGCCAAACGGCATTTTGTCCAGGTGGCCGGGCATGGTGCCGGAAGCGCCGCTGCCCATGTGATGATCCATCAGGTTGTGGCCAAGTTCGCCGCTGCTGTTGGCGAGGCCGTCAGGAAATTCTGGCGTCGCGGAATTTAGCAGAATGCGCGTGGATTCCAACGTCGCGGCGCAAACGAAAACGATGCGGCCGTGGAATTCGAGCGCTTTTTGGGTCTGGCCATCAATCACGCGTACTCCGGTAACGCGGCGCGACGACGGATCGAAGATCAGGCTGTGCACAACGCTGTAGGGGCGCACGGTCAGCTTACCAGTCTTCATGGCTGCAGGTAGCGTGGAATTCAGGCTGCTGAAATACGATGACGTAATGCAGCCACGATGACAAACACCGCAGTAGTGGCACGCGGCGCGGCCTTTGTGGACGCGAGTGAGTACCGCGGACCGTCCGATGGTCATGATGCGGTCATCGAAATTTTTCGCCAAGGCGTCGCGAAAGTCCTGCTCAACGCAAGTCATCTCCATCGGCGGAAGAAATTTACCGTCGGGAAGTTGCGGCAAACCTTCGGCCTGCCCGCTGATCCCAGCGAATTCCTCGACATAGTCATACCACGGCGCGATATCCGCGTAGCGAATCGGCCAATCGATGGCGACGCCTTCCTTGGCGTTGGCTTCAAAATCCAGATCGCTCCAACGATAGGACTGGCGGCCCCAGGTAATGGACTTTCCTCCTACCTGACGTCCTTTTATCCATGAAAAATGTTTTCCAGGTTGGCTGGTGTAAGGATTGTCCGAGTCCTTGACGAAAAATTGGTGAGAAAATTCGTCGCACGCGTAGTAGCACTCGCGCTGAATCGGCTGCGTGGCCTCGCGCTGCTTGCGGTCGTCCCAGGCGCGGTATTTGAGTTCCCACACCGGGACGTGTTCCACGTAATCCTTTTCCGGAGTGATCGGGCGACCGGCTTCGAGAATGAGCGTGTTCAGACCTTTCTCGGTTAGCTCTTTCGCAGCCCAGCCTCCCGTAATTCCAGATCCGATGATGACGGCGTCATAGCTTGGTGTAGGCATTTTGTCTCCGAAAGATCAGGCTTCGCCGAGCCCGGGGGCAACGGGCTGGCAGCCATGCTGTGCGCCCGGAATAATTGGCAGTTTAAGTTCCTGGGAAAAACCAACTTCGGAAGTGTAGTAGCCGTGAACAGTAATGCGCTTGAACACCTCCCAGAAATTGCCTTTCAGTTGGGTGTCTGGCTCTGAAACATGGTTTCCATGATGGGCGGTCACAACACGGCCCGCGAGAGTCGCGTCGTCAATGGCGCGCAACTGCGCGAGTTGTTGCTCGGAAGACGTATCGGCAAACTTCTTGCCAAAGAGTCTTTCGCTCTGCTTATCTATATCCTCGAGTCCCGCGATGAAATGCGCGCGCTCATCCGGGGTGGCCCACTCAGTGAGGATCACGTCGATGAATTCATTTACGCGGGCGCCCTTGGCGCCGGGAGTGTCGGTCGCAGGAATAATCTGTTCGGCCATTGCGACTACGGTGTCGTTCAAGTGCGGCGTCAACGTGCGCAACGTATATCCGGGCGGCGGCTGCGCCTGGCGAAACAGCGCGAATAGCTCGGGCGAAAAAACAGGCAGAACGGCTCCTGCAGCAAAAATACGTAAAGCGTCACGCCGTTGCATGGACCCTCCTGGATGAATACTGTCTGCGAATGCTACTCTCCCAAAATTTCCTTGCGAACGTTCTTGAGGACGTAAGCGGCGCGTTCGACGCCGACGTCGCCGGTAAGAATTGGATCTTCGTTTTCGATCGAGAGAATGCCATCGTAGTCGACATCCATGTACGCCTGCACAATGGACTTCCACACCGACGCGCCGTGGCCATAGCCGACGGCGCGAAAAGTGTCTGACGAAGTATCCAGATCGCCTTTATTGAACGCGAAATTAAGCACTCCGTATTTCGCGCAGTTTTCCGGAAAGATGACCGTGTCCTTCATGTGCGCGTGGAAAAGAGCGCCCTGCTTGCCAAGGAAGTGAATCACTTCCACCGGATCGCAACCTTGCCAGAAAAGATGGCTCAGGTCACAATTCGCGCCTATTTCTTCGCCAACCGCTTCGCGCAACTTCATCAAGGTGAAAGGATTATAGACCACAAAGTTGGGATGCATTTCGAACGCCAGGCGTTTGATGCCGTGGGAACGAGCGTACTTCGCAGCGTCCTGCCAATAAGGAATGACCTTTTCTTTCCACTGCCATTGCAGCATCTGGTTGTATTCGGGAGGCCAGCGGTAGGTAATCCAATTCGGCTGAGTGTCGGCCGGAGTTCCACCCGGACATCCGGAAAAACCGACGATGACTTTCACATCCAACATTTCGGCAAGCAAAACCGTCTTGCGAAAAGTGTCGATATCTTTTTGCGCGTGCTGCGCGTTCGGATGTACTGGATTTCCGTGGCAACTGAGAGTCGCGACACGCAAACTCTTATCTTCAAATTTCTTCTGCCAGGCTTTGCTCTTGGCTTTGTCCTGGACCAGATCATCGAGCGGGCAGTGATGATTGTTTGGATAGCCGCCCGTGCCGATTTCCATGGCTTCGAGCCCGAGTGCGCTGACTTTGTCAAGCATTTCGTCGAGAGAGAGATGCTCGTAGACGGGATCGAAGACGCCGATGGGAATTTTCTTTTTCGCGCCGGCAGGGAAACCAGAGCGAAGCTCGCCGCTTCTAGCATAGGTTGTATTTGCCGAATCGGATACCGCAGTCCAGGCGCCAGTCGCGGGAAGTGCGGCGGCAGCAGCCAGGCCCGTTCCGGTGGTAGTCAGGAATTCACGGCGATTTACCGCGTCCTTGCGCGAACAGAGACCCATTCAGATTTCCCTCGACGGAAAAAGATTAACGCTACAGGCGTGGGAATTATACGCTTCTGGAGGCAGGGAGCAAGTGCGGAAATGCCAGTAGAAAATCCTTTTAGTAGCACCGATGGAGCGATTTCGGCGACTAGGCGCGTTTAGGCTTTAACTCTGCAATCGGAGGGATGGAAGATGGAACCGTCAGCGCGCGTTCTGGTTGTTGTTCGCCCTTGCTGAGCGCCTGGTAAAGCATTTCGATGGCTTGCCCGGTGTTCGGCGGAGCAAATACCGTTGCAGCGAGCAGTCCACTTGTAACCCAGGCGGCTCCGGTTTTCGGCAGCCCGTCGCAGCCGGTGAACGGAAGCTTGAGCCAACGTTCGCGTTCCGACTCGTTGGCAATTTCCTGAAAAGCTTTGCGTGCGCCGATGGCCATGGCGTCGTCTTGCGCGCCCACCAAATCAATGATCGCTTTTCGGGAGGTGGAAAGCTTCAGCCAGGAGCGAATGGTTCGCATGGAGCTTTCTTCGGTCCATTGCCCTTTAAGGGTAGTGATCTGGATGTTGGGGGGCTTGCTGCTCATCATTCCCTGCGTACGTTCCTTGGCAGCGGAATTTTCCGAAGGTCCTTGTACGTACAAAACATTGCCGCCTTTGGGGAGCAGCGCGGCGAACTGGCGCCCCTGGATGCGGCCAATTTCGATGTGGTCGTTGCTAACACAGAAAATCGGAGCCTTTGACGTGTGGCGCAGCTCGGCGATGTAATTGGCTTCGCGGTTGAGAACCGCCCAGCCGATATTCGCGGTGACCGCTGCCTTGGCTACTTGCGGCAAAGCAGTACCGCCAACCGGTTCGAACACGATGCCGTCCGGCCGATCCTGCTGTGGGGCCTGAATCGCGCGAAGCAGATGAGTGCTTTGATTGATCGCGTCGTTTTCCGCGTAGACTATCTGTAATTCGATATTGAGGCGGCGACAAGCTTGCTCTGCGGACTTCGCCTGTTCGATTTGATAGTCGTTATCGTTGGTCGTCAGTGAAACCAGAATGCGGAGCTTTTTCATAGTGTCGCGTGGCCTTGGGACCGGACTCTTTAAGATAAACTGTGTTCAGGCCGGTCGTTCGGATTTTAAGTGCTTGGTTGTCGGAAAATGAAGCCCCGTTAGCAAAATAATATGTCCGCTAAAAGTGACGGGACTCGCGGAGAAGAAGTGCCCAAGTGAATTTGGGATATAACGCGGAAGGCGAAGCGCGCGGCAAGTTGCAAGCGGCGCGGCGAATCGTTATCAAGCTTGGTACGAGCACGGTGACGGATTCGGAGGGCGGTGTCTGCGCGCAGAGAGTGGAACCGATTGCGCGTGGAATTTCGCAACTGATGCAAGCAGGCCGGCAGGTGATGCTGGTTTCCTCTGGCGCAGTGGGACTGGGGAGAAGTTTGCTGCGGTTGCACGCATCTCGGCTGAAGGATATGGCGGTGAAGCAAGCCTGCGCAGCGGCAGGGCAAAGTTTGTTAATGGAATCGTATAAGCGGCTGTTTGACGCGGAAGGCCGCAAAATCGCGCAAGTTTTGTTGACGGAAGAAGACTTCAGCAACTGGGACAGATATTCGAATCTGCGGCGAACGATGGAGAAGTTGCTGGGCTTTGGCTTGCTGCCGATTGTGAATGAGAATGACACGGTGTCCACGGCGGAGTTGGAAAGTGTGGATGGTGGCAGGCAGGCGGCGTTCAGCGATAACGACCGGTTGGCGGCGCTGGTCATGAGCGGGATGGAAGCGGATGCGTTGGTGCTGCTTACGAATGTAGACGGATTTTTGCGCAGGAGCGCTGGGGCGAAGCAGGATGAGCTTCAACCGTTCGTGGAACGCGTGACGAGTGAGATTCGCGCGGCAGCGGCCGGCCCTTCGAGACTCGGCGCGCAGGGCGGTCGCGGCGGAATGAAGACGAAGATTGAAGCGGCGGAGATTGCAATGAATTGCGGCGGAGTTGCGTTGATCGCGAACGGTGCCAATCCGAAAACGCTGGAAAGCGTATTCGCGGGCGAGCGAATCGGAACAGTGTTTGCGCCCGCCACCCGGATGCGCGGCAAACGGCGATGGCTTGCCTACGCGGCTGGCGTGCGAGGACGAGTGGTAGTGGACGCAGGAGCGCAACGCGCGATTACCGCAGGGAAAGCGAGCTTGCTGAATTCGGGAGTAGTGCGCGTGGAGCGCGAGTTTGGTTCGATGGACGTGGTGAGCATTCGCGATCTTGACGGACGTGAATTTGCGCGCGGAATCGCCGCGTACGCGAGCGAAGAGAGAAACGCGGACGGCAAGAAAGCAGCAGCGCGAGTGCTGTTTACACGGGAAAATATTGTGGTGCTTGAGGCTGTGGGGTGAGCGCCAAAATGAGCGAGACGAAGATGGAAAAGTTGGGTAAAGCATCCTCGACATCGAGCGCAGCACAGGCAGCAAAGATCGCGCGCACTGCTTCCCGCAAGCTGGCAGTATTGAGCGAAGAAACCCGCGATGGCGTCTTGCAAGCCGCGGCGAAGCGGCTCGAAGAAAATGCCGCGAAAATATTGACGGCAAACGCGGAAGACGTACGTGTAGCTGAAGAATTGGTACGAACAGGAAAAATGTCCCCGGCGATGCTGGCCCGGCTGCGCGTGACGGAAAAAAGCGTTCGCGAGATGGCGGAAAAGGTTCGCGGTGTCGCTAGGCTACCCGATCCACTGGGCCGGCGATTAGCGGTGACGGAACTGGACGAGGGATTGCTGCTTGCCAAGGAATCGTGTCCGCTGGGCGTGGTCGCCGTCGTGTTCGAATCGCGCCCCGACGTAGTCCCTCAGGTTGCGTCACTCGCGCTGAAATCTGGCAACGCAATTTTGCTGAAGGGCGGAGCGGAAGCAGCATGTACAAACGATGCGCTCATGACCATCTGGCGCGATGTGTTGGCCGAGTCTGGCGAAGTGCCGGACGGAGCGGCGCAGATGCTGCGCTCGCGAGCAGACGTGATGGAGTTGCTGAATCTGGAGCGCGATGTGGATTTGCTGATCCCCCGCGGCGGAAAAACGTTTGTCGAGCAAATTTCGCGGCAGAGCCGAATTCCTGTGTTGGGGCACGGCGAAGGAATTTGCCATGTGTATGTACACGTCGCGGCGGATTTGCACAAGGCGGAACGAATTGTGCTGGACGCGAAGGTGGATTACCCGGCGGCATGCAATGCGGCGGAAACGCTGCTGGTGGACGCGAACGTGGCGGCGGACTTTGTGCCGCAGATCGTCAGCCGGCTGATCGCGGCTGGAGTGGAAGTACGCGGATGCGAACGGACCCGTGCCATTGCAAAATCGGGCGACGTGAGAGCTGCAGCGGAGGCAGACTGGGCGACGGAATACGGCGACCTGATTCTGGCGGTAAAAGTGGTGGATGGATTGGATGCCGCGATTGCGCATATTCATGAATTCGGAAGCGCGCATACCGAAACCATCATCACCGAAGATACGGCAGCGGCGGAAAGATTCTTGAGTGAAGTCGATGCCGCAGGGGTATTTCATAACGCTTCCACACGATTCGCGGACGGCTACCGGTATGGACTGGGAGCCGAAATAGGAATCAGCAACGGAAAACTGCACGCCCGCGGCCCAATGGGCATGGAAGGCCTGACGACGTATAAATACAAACTGCGCGGCAGCGGCCAGACAGTCGGCGATTACAAGAGCGGTAAGAGGTTCAGCCACCGTCCGCTCTAAAGATGACAGAAAGCTGCCACTGTGGTTACCCGAGCGAGTCGCGAGTCGGGCCCCAAGGGTCCAGGTCCGCGGGCAAATCAGAATTCGCTGGCGGCGGTCGTTCCGGTATATACTTTGCCAACCTAGAAGCCGAGAGGGGCCCATGAGCCCAGAAAATTCACAAAAAGTTTGGATACCGGTCTGCTGTGGGCGGGTGATGCGCTTCAACCGGTTCTTGAAGCAGGACGGCGACGCCTACGGCTCGATGGTCTGCACGGTATGCAATAAGAACATCGTTCTGGAGCAGGAAGACACGCCTGCCACCGACGCATACGGAGAGGGCACGCGGATGCTGACCGTGGTAGGCACGCCGAAGCCGCCAAAGACCGATCGGCGGAAGGCCAGTGATGCTTTGAGCGGCTTTAGCTCAGACGATCAAACGCTTTAGATGCGGCAATTGAAAGCGCTCTGCGTCGATGATTGGCCAAACTTTTTCCCACTATCGCGTACTTGAAAAGCTGGGCACCGGCGGCATGGGAATTGTGTACAAGGCGCAAGACTTGCGCCTGGAACGCTACGTTGCGCTGAAATTTCTTCCTGACAATTTGACCAACGATGCACAGGCGCTGGAGCGATTTCGCCGTGAAGCGCTCGCTGCGTCGGCGCTGAATCACGCCAACATCTGCACCGTGCACGATATTGGCGAGCAGGATGGCCGGCCATTTCTGGCTATGGAATTCATTGATGGCGAAACCATGCGCCGTCATGTCAATAACAAGCCCCTGCCCATCGAAGAAATCTTAAATTTTGGAATTCAGATTGCCGACGCACTGGATGCCGCGCACGCCGAAGGCATCATTCACCGCGATATTAAGCCGGCAAATATTTTCGTTACCAAACGCGGACAGGCCAAGGTTCTGGATTTTGGACTGGCGAAACTGATCAGTAAGCGCGACGGTGACACGGAAGTCTCCGATTCGTCGCATCCCGGACTGGAAAATCCGATTTCGATTGTCGGGGTCATCAGCGGGACGCCATCTTATATGTCGCCCGAACAGATTCGTGGCGACGATCTGGATGCGCGCGCGGACGTGTTCTCCATGGGCCTTTTGCTGTACGAAATGGCCACGGGGCACAAGGCCTTTCCGGGAAGTACTGGCGGCGTCATCATCGAGGCCATTCTTAGCAAAGCGCCGGTCTCGGTGCGCAGCTTGAATCCGGACATTCCGGTCGAGCTCGAGGCCATCATTAACAAGGCCATTGATAAGGATAAGGGGCTGCGCTACCAGAGCGCGGCAGAACTACGTTCTGATCTGC
>Ga0307474_10001377_pt1 | contig 17687 bp, 10 predicted proteins | sample atmos_gasesECM1C_2_FD_203312 | JGI IMG/M metagenome (GOLD analysis project Ga0307474, IMG submission 203312) | Hardwood forest soil microbial communities from Morgan-Monroe State Forest, Indiana, United States - atmos_gasesECM1C_05 | ecosystem: Environmental > Terrestrial > Soil > Temperate... | reverse complement strand
ATTATTAATTATTAATTTTTTGATAATGATAAGACTTAACTTTAAATATTTAACTTTAAATTTTTAAGATTTAATATATATTATAGATTTAAAATTTAAGTATTAAGATTTAAGATAATATTTAAGAAAAATAATTATTAGATGGTGATAATTAGAAATATAAAATTAATAATTAAAATTTAAAAATATAAATTAAAATTTTTAAACTTTAAAGAAATCATTAAAATTTAATACTAAAATATAAATTAATAAAAAAAAAATAAATAAAATATAAATATATTATTTTATAAAGTTATTACAGAATAAATTAATAAAATTCTTATTTTAATAAAAATGACTAATTATATTTAATATATTAAATTTAACTATTTTATTTAACCATAATATTTTTTATGTTTAAAGTTAGTTAATTTATTTTAATCTATAATAATTATATAATTAAAAAATAAAAATATTCATCCAATTAACATTAATTTTTTTATTTAGAAGGTTTTTTATTAAGCTAATTAATCTAAATTTAATTATACTATTTTTAATTTAATAGTTTAAATTATATTAATTATTTTAATAGTTATAATAGTTTGAAATTATAATGGTGGTTAAAAAAATATATTATATCATATCATATCATATATCATATAATTAATTATTATCTTAAACTTATTAGTGATTGTTTTTAGTTTTGATATTAAATCATAAAACCAAAATAAAAAATGATATTTTTATAATTATTATTATTATTATTATTATTATTATTATTATTATTTGATTGTAGCCTAAAATAGATATAATCTAATTAATAAAATGGTAAGCTAGATTATTAATCTAAAAAAAAGACTTAAAATATATAATTTTTTTTATATTATAATTTTATTATTTATTTTACTATGCCTAATATAAATATTGATAATAAGATATTTTTATAAATTATTAGTTTGTTTTAATTAAATATTTTTATTTTATGTTTTAAATTAAGAATAAACAATTTTAAATCATTAGTTTATAGTTAAATTAAAAATAATTAATAGTAAAATTAATAAATATTTAAAATAATAAAACCAAATCAAATATATTATAAATAAATATAAAATATTTTATATTTATATTTATAATTATAATAAAACTAAATAAAAATATTAAAACTTAAAGATTTAGTTCATAATTAATTAGTATTTTATTTTTAATTTATCGTAATTAAAAAAATTAAGTTATAATAAGCCTTTATTTAAACTATTATCTAATATAATCTATTAATTAAAATTTTAATTATATAAAAATTATATTAAATTATATTAGTTTCATTTTAAACTATTATTTTATTAATTTTATTTATAAATAATTATAAACTATAAAAATAATTTAATTAAAATTTAAATAAAAATTTATTTAATAGAAATTTTAAGTAAGATAAATTATAAAATTTATGAATTTAAAATAAAATATAATAAAAATTTTAATTAGTTATAATATAATATAATATAATATAATATAATATAATATTAATTAGTTATGGGGGGTTAAAAATATATATTTGAGAGTTGATAGTAATTTAAATTAAGCTAAATAATTTAAGATTGAACTGGTAACATTTTGAATGCATGAAATGGAATTGGACTACCTAATGACCATTCTAAGGTATCAGATGTTTGTGTTTCATTATTAAATTGTGTTAAAGAAGTAAAGAATGAAGGAACAGCCCAAGGATTATTTGAACAAGTTGGTTGGTTTGCAAAAAGATCATAAATAATATAACCGAATAATACAGTAGCTATCACTGAAATTAAAGAACCAAAACTTGAAACAAAATTCCATCCACTAAATGCATCAGGGTAATCCGCTATTCTTCTTGGCATACCGGCCAAACCTAAGAAATGTTGTGGGAAAAAAGTAATATTTACCCCTACAAAAAGTGTCCAAAAATGAATTTTACCTAATAATTCGTTATATGTTTTACCAACGATTTTAGGCGCCCAAAAATAAAATCCAGCAAATAATGCGAAAACAGCTCCCATTGATAAAACGTAATGAAAATGTGCAACAACATAGTACGAATCGTGCAATACTATATCAAGGCTTGCATTAGATAATACTACTCCAGTTAATCCTCCGATAGTAAATAATGCTATGAATCCAAGAGTAAATAACAAGGGTGTAGTAAATCTTAAACTACCCCCATAAAGTGTTCCCAGCCATGAAAAGATTTTGATTCCTGTTGGAACTGCAATTACCATTGTAGCCGCTGTAAAATAAGCTCTAGAATCTACATCTAATCCTGTTAAAAACATATGATGACTCCAAACTAAAAATCCCAGAATTCCAATTGAAAACATTGCATAAACCATTCCTAAATAACCAAAAACAGGTTTTCCTGAAAATGTTGATACAATGTGGCTAACTATACCGAAACCAGGTATAATTAAAATATAAACTTCTGGATGCAATAAAAATAAAGATAATAATAAAATATTAAATCTCTTTATTTAAACTGGACTATATCTTTATCCTCTTTCTGTCAATATTTTTTGTTTAATTTGTTTGTTTAATTTATTAATTAATACACCGAAGGGTGTGTGTATTTATAGAAGGCAAAATAGGATCAGTATAAAATAAAAATGCTTGAAGATTTTTAACTTAATAAATAAAAAGTATGACTAAGTAAAGTATTATTCCCTTAAGGCTTAAACTTGGAATTATTTAAATATAATTTATGAAATTATAAATATCTTTAGAACTTTTAATAGACAACTTAAAATAACCATATCCACATTTATTCAAAATATTAAATTAAAATTTTTAATATTTTCTTCTAATTTATTTTATAAATAATTAATAAGTTGAGGATAAACATTTACAAATGAAAAAGTCATTGTTCTATTTTCATAAAAAAAGAAAAATATCTGAAACTGAAAATAAATAGTAATTAATAAACACCAAAAAAATATTAGTATAAATAATATAAATATTAAGTATTAAACATACTTTTCTCTTTACTAATTAACATTAATTTTGTTGAATGTCTTATAATTCCATTTATTCGTTTAATTAAAGTAATCATTCCTTTTTTATGATAGAGTATATAACAAATTGCCTTTACTCCTGATTTTTTTTTTTACGCCTGATTTTTTTTTATGTTTTAATACCTAATTTTATTAGTTTAGTGTAAAGCATTGTAAAGAAATAGTTATTTCACAACTAGTTTAACCCCTAATTAATAAACTACGTATTGCCATTCTATAAGTCACGTAAACCATTCATTTCAAAATAATTAAGAATAAAATTAAGAAAAAAGGTTTAGAGGATAATGGACGTATAGTCTCTGAGGTTACTACTAATTTAATTTTAAATAATTAAAAAAATTGTTTAATTTTGTAACCGGCTGATTTACCTTAATACCTAACTAAATTACTTAATTTTTATTATAAAAAAAAAAAAGAATTACCACATAAAGTAGTTAAGTAAGAAAAAGCAATTTACCAGCAAATAGTCCATTTCATTAGATCTATTACTAAATCCAAGGGCCAAAATTGACCGAAAAACCCATTTCTTCAAACCTAACTTTAATATTTAAATTAAATATCACTCATATTAGGCCCCTGTACTATCTCTGCTAAATCATCCCCTAACATGGTCAATATTAGTTTAAATTTAGCTTCTTAAATAGCCTTGTGTTCATTATAAATTTAAATTTAATAAATTAATATTGAAGAAGAAACCGACTGTACATTAAGCACCATTTCAGGTACCCACCAGTGACCCAGTCTGTAGCAATTTATTAGACAATTGACGGTCTTTAGCTGAGAAATCTATTAACCGTTAAAACACTAGCATCGCCCAACAGAAATATTAAATAAAATATTAATTTATTAATTTTTTTTATTAAATTTTTTAATAAGTAATTTCTGTATCTCTTCCCTGTCAGGAAAAGTTAACAACTTTTCTTTATAAAAAAATAAGGAAAATTTACTTTCTTCTAATAGTTATATAAATCTTATTGTCAGGACTAGAAAAGAAATTTACATAAAGAGTCTCAATTAAGTAAACTTGAATAAACCTTGTAATAATATATCCTATATCATAAGGCACACCTGCTCTTTATTTAAATAAAATCTTACGACTTAATTCTTTCCTTTTTTCCTAAATTAAAACAAAATATCTGTAATTTAAATTTAATCCCAATTATTATTAACTTTACTTGCTAAAACTTTCAATGATTCTCTCAATATAGGATTTAAATGATTTTTATTTTCTATTTTACTATGAAGATCTTTCCATAAAATATAGCTCTTTAATTTTTTACTTTTTAAAGGATGGCTATCGAAATAAGGAATTAATTTAGTTAAATCCTTAAGTCCACCTACTCTATAATAATAAGAATTTTTATTATAATGATTTTTTACACAACCCACACCAAATAATGAAATAAAGTGATCTAAAATAAATTTATTTTCAATATTACTTTGTGCTATATCAAATACAATATTAAATTTTTTATTTAGATTATGAATAGAAACTGAAAAACAACCTTCACTATCTGTAAACCCACAAATCCACTCATCTTGTAAAGTTGGTAAAATTCAAATACTTTCTGTTAAATTTGAAGAGTTAGGAATAATAGGAAATTTAATAGTCCCTTTTTGATTATAAATATTAAGGTATAATAAAAAAATTTTAAATTGATATCTTTTATTATATGTAACTAAATTATTATTAAAAAGATTGGCAATAAGATATAACCCTAATTTATCTTGAATAACAAAACGAGACGTAGTTTTACCTTGTTTTATAACTTTCCCCAATTCTAATATTTTTTGGATCATATTAAGTATTTGAATATCTCGGCTGTCCTGAGTAATTACAAAAGCTTCTCTAAAATCTCCTCTATTTGATTTTATAAAACTTCCGTCTCCTTCAGTAAAGCCTATTAACCAAGTTAAAAATAAAAAATTAGGAGCCTTTTTATTTAGTAATCGTTCATATTCCTTTATAAAAATAGTAAAATTAAAATACCTATTATTATTATTATTATTATTAGTATTAGTATTAGTATTATTATTAGTATTAGTATTAGTATTAATATAAGTATTAGTATTAGTATTAGTATTAGTATTAGTATTAGTATTAATATTAGTATTAGTATTAGTAAAATATGAATAATTTTTAGAGACCTGCAGCAAAGGCCCTCCACCCAAAACTTTTTGACCTAATTCGGTAAAGCCGCTTCGCGTATTATTTGAAAAAAAATGATCATTTATTTTAGAAGTTTTATAAAGAAAAATAAAAGGATAAATACTATTTTGTATCTTAAAGAAAAGGTGTTCGTAAAGTACAGGATCACCACCTCCAGCGGGGTCGTAAAATGATGTATTGAAATTTCTATCAGTTAATAACATAGTTATTGCACCGGCAAGAACCGGAAGTGCTAATAATAATAATATAGCAGTAATAAATATAGCCCACACAAATAACGGAAGTTTATGTAAGCTCATACCATTTGCTCTCATATTTCAAACGGTGGTTATAAAATTAATAGCACCTAATAGGGAAGAAACCCCAGCAAGGTGAAGTGAGAAAATTGCTAAATCCACGCTCCCACCAGAATGAGATTGTATGCTAGATAATGGTGGATAAACCGTCCAACCTGTCTAATTTCTAAATCATTTTTTTTTTGTTTTTTTTTTGTTTTTTTTAATTAAGTTTATTTAAAATTTTATTAATCCTTAAAAACTTAAAAGTATAAAATTGATTTAAATAATCTGAATTAAATTGAGTTCTTAAGGTATTCATGCTATTTTTTAGGAAAATTAATTTAGAAGTTCCTTCTTTAGTTTTATAAACTTTAGATAGTCTTAAATTATGTATTTCAGTTCAAGATAGAAAATATTGTTTTTTAGAACTAAATAATTGAAATTCAGATAAATAATTTATTAATTTTTCACTAGAATTTTTTTTTATATTTGTTCTCACTTCAAATGCTAATTCAATATTATTTTTTCTAATTCTTTTTATATTAGTTACAGATTTGACATCAAGAAATTATCTAATTTTTTCCATTATTTTATAATTAGAGTTATTTTCTTTTGATATGTTTAAATTTCTATTATATATTGTTTTTTTTAAGAAATTATCACATAATGATGTATGCTTTCAGCAAAACCTTTAGAATTAATTTTAAATTGACTATAAAAATTTCCATCTGCTACTATAAATCCTGATAATCAAGCATTTTCTCCTAATGGAGTAATATCTAATTCTAATTTAACTAATTTTTGATTTAATTGAACTTTGGAATCTATCGATTTAGCATTTAATCAATTAATCAATCTATTTAAAGCTTCTATTTTAGGTGTTCTCATTTTACCTGTAATAAGTATAGCAATCCTTTTTAATTAATTTAAGTCTTGAAATCGAAGATTGACGTAGTTAGTATTTTTAGGATATTCTAAAGTACCAGATCTAAAAATTTATTGAATTTTCATAGCTAAAGGTAAATCTTTATCAACAAATGTGATTTTTACTGTAGGGAATGGGAATAATAATTTACCTTTCTCATTCCTAAATTGTTCAGATACAATAATAGAACCATCACCTTCTATTAATCCTGCTAAATAATAACCTAACATATTTTTATATTTAAAATTTTCTATTTTATAGTAATTATTTTTTGATGAAAAAAAAGTTTTTTTAAAGGGAAACTTAATTATTTTATTATTATTAATCTTAACCTTAATTAAATAAAAAATTAAAAAAAAAATAAAAAAAAAAAATAAATTTAGTCTATACTTTCGTATAAAAATAGACTATATCTTCATCCAATTATTTTATTAAAAGGGTGTATCACGTATAGTCTTTGTGGATTTAATAAGAATTATAAAATAAAATATAAAAAATAAATTATTTTTATTATATTAAATTATATTTATTAATTTCCTGCTGATTATCCATTCTTATCCAAAAAACTGTTTTAATTTGAAAATTAATATTAAGGCTTTAGGAGTTTTCAGCAAAATAGTGAATTTCATTATAGTAATTACTTACTACTCTAGCACAAGTTAATACCAGCCAAATATTTATCTAAAAAAAAAGCGAAAATAATTTGAACAGCGAAGATTAACAGTTATTTTCATATCTATTGCTATATTTAAATGAAATGAAGCTCATTTCATTGTAACACGATTTATCTTTAAATAAAAAGAGTTTAATTACTTTTAAATTATTTTTTTTAGATAATTAGGATTTTATCTTTCCTCTATAACTACAATTATTTATTCTAAAAAATAACTTGATTAAATAAATTTAAGATTTCACTAGAATATCCCAAACTTAATTAAAAAGCAGTAAAAAATAAAATATTTATAATTATATAAGTTTAACACGTAAAATCACTAAAGGTAAATAATGTATATTCCTTGCTGATTGTTTTTTTTTATATTTTAAAATTTTTAACTTTATAAACACTAACATATACAAAAATAAAATATGCCTTTGACTTTTGATAGTTTTTAATTTTATTTTTAAAAAAGACAAGTCTCATCTTCAATTAGTAATGCGAAAGTAAATTAAAATTTAAATAAAAAAGTTCCAGCATATAGTATTATTTTTATAATTTTTTAACTTTAGTTATTAAACTTTAACTAAAAGATTTAAATTATAAGGCGCCAGTTTTTATTTTTTCTTTGTTTTGTGTTTTTTTTAATTATTTTTACAATTCAATTTATGGTTAATTTTAATTACAATAATTAATGAATTAAAATAATTTAACACTTAAGATCATTAAGTTTTATCCACTAAAGATTTAAATACACTAATAAATTATTTGCAAAGATAGTGAAATTAAAAAAAAAATTAGCCTAATTTATACCCCCGCGAAATTTATTTTAAAGCGCAATATGGATCTTTTTGATCTTTAACTAAAAATCTTAGATTTACCATTTAAATAAAATTTATAACTATTATGAGATCACTATTTTTTTATCTGTTATACATTTAAATTTGCTTACTATAATAAATAGTAATCTATTGGACATATTAATGTAAAAAACATAAAAATCAATAAAAATAAGTACTTTATCTCTAAATGATTAAAAAAACATTATAAAAAAAGCTAATGAAATAATCAATTATAAATGTTTATAGTTATTATTTATTTATTAATCTAACCCAAAAAAGATAACTCAAATTATTAAATCAATTTAACTTAATAATATTGAGATAATAACCTGAATTAAATTGTAAAAATAAATTAACAAAAACAAAATTTTGTTTTTTTTTTTTTTTCATTTTATTATAGTATAATAATAACGTTTAGCATAAAAACAAAAATAAAGAATTTAAAAAGATTATCAACATAAAATATATATTCAGTCTGAATAATAGAATTTATTGTGCATTTTAAAATTAGTATTTAAATATCGCTTACCTAATTGTAGATCTAATTTAAATATCGTTTTAACTTTTATTTTGTTTTTTAATTTTTTTTATCAATATTACCTCAATTTAAATCTACCAAAGCCTCATATAATTTATAAAGACGAATTATAAAGTTTGTTATAATTAGATAGAACTTTTAAAGTTATTTTAAGTTTAACCCTAAAACTAATTTGTAAAACTATTAAAATTTAATTAATGTAAAACAACAAAAGATTCAATTCAGTTTTGACTAATAATAAAAAAAGGGATATGCACCATTCTCAACTAATGAACTTAATAACAATAATATTAAAGAAGGTGGTAACAACCAAAAGGAAATATTATTTAATCTAGGAAATCAAATATAATAAGTAAAATTTATTTTTTTTTACTTATACGGACTATTTCTTCATTCAATTTAAATTTATTTAACTTACCGCTTATTTAATGGCCATTTGCAGTATTTTCCCGCAGTTTAGTTTAAATTATAATAATAGTAAAGTAAAAAACAAAAAATTGAAGTTTAGCGTTTAGTCTCTGAAGATTAAATTGCTTGCATAATATCCTCAATGTATATAAAAATTTTAACATTTAAAGTGTATTTTATATCTGTTCTCTTCGTTAATACAAATAATTCGAGGGATTCCATGCACACAGCTAATTTATAATATACTTTATTACTAAAGTAAACGGCATTTCTAAAAATATAAATGGTCCCAATTGAAATAATTTCTTTTATCATTCATATTATTTTTTTTTGTTTTTTTTTTGTTTTTTTTTGCAAATCAAATAATCTCTTTCCCTTGTTCAGTATTGTGAAGTTTATCAACTATAACGCAAAAAGATTTTTCCCATTCTAAGAAATCTAAATGCTTACTACTTAATAAAGGATATTTTTTTAGATAAAAAATAAAAATTTTAATAGAGTTTTTATTTTCTACTCTGATTATATAATAAGAATTTTTATAATTAAATCGTTTCCGAATAGTTAATTTAACATTAAAAAATAAAGATACTTGACTTAATATAGGTAAATAACTTTCTTTTGTTTTAGGGTAAATCATTCGCTGTTCTAAATGAAATTTACAAAGGATGTTTTTAGGATATCTAATATAAAAACCACCATCAGCATCCAGGAAACCGGTTAATCAACTATTTGATCCTAATGGAGAATTATTAATAGGAAATTTAGAGATATCCATAGAATATTTTTTATTTAACCAATCTATTAATTTATATAATTGATCGATTTTAGGAGTTGGAAATTCACCATTTATAAGATTTACTATTCTAATTATAGTTTATAGTTTATAGTTACTTTATGTGCAAATATTTATTCTATGCTATTGGTTTTTTCTATTTGCTAAAATCCTTTACCTAAATATTTTAAAAGTTCATCAGCTAAAGTTTTATCTTTAATATTAAATGTTATTCCTAAAATTACTCTATTTTTATTTGTGATAGATAGATAACCATCCCCTTCAATTTAACCAGATAAATAAGTCCCTAAGTAATTAACTATATTTTCAAGTTTTTTATTATTAGTCATTGTAGACATTTTCGACAATTTGCTATAACTATGAAAGTTCAAAAAATAATAAAAATAATAAAAATAATAAAAATAATAAAAATAATATTTTTGTAAAAGACTAAGGAAATTTAATAAATTAGTAAAGTAATTTGCCATATCTGGGGCTCCTATTTGTACAGGTAATAAATAATTCATTTTAACATAATCTCTCGAAATATGATTGGACTATATCTTCAGGTTAAATAACCGCGTTACGTATAGTCTCTGAGGATCCTACGATAATATAAAATATAAGAACATTATTTATGAAATTTATTTTTTTTTTTTAATGCACTTATGCACTTAACTTATTTATTAATTTTATTTATTTTTTTTTTATTGTATTGTATTGTATTGTATTGTATTGTATTGTATTTGTTTTTTTTTTATTTAAAAACAAGCCTAAATATAAAATCCATTAAAAAAATTATATTATAAAAAAAAATTTTTTTTATTTAGTTAAGTATTTAAGGAATAAAAATTATTTTGGTTTCCTGCGGATTTTCCATTTTTATAAAAAAAACAAAAATAATATTCCACTTAATAATTAAGACCACTGTACGCTAGTTTATTGTTTAACTAATTTTGTTCTATTATTTATTATTTAAGTTAGTTATTATACAATCAAGTTTTCAGTAGGTTCTATAAGTGGACTTTAGGAATTTCCCGCAGACAGTAACGTAATAAGGTAGACTTTACAATCAACCACGGCAATTATTTATTTTTTATTTTATTATTAATTAAATTTAAATTTAAATTTTTAATTTTTATTATTAATATAACTATTTTTCAAGTGACTTCAATTGAAGGTCGTTCGAGTTTTGTTGAAATCTTTTCGAATATTAATAGCTTGATCTAAATAAGATGTAGTATAAACACTAACACTTCTTAGTTCAACTATTTTTAATCAATCTAAATAATCTAAATATTTAGAAGAAATAAGTGGAAATTTATTAAAATAAGATATAACGGAAAATAAACCATTTTTATTAGTAACCATTACTGTAAAACTTGAAAATATTTTATCATTTAAATTACGATTTCGGCTATAAAGGTTAACATTAAAAAAAGTAGCCAACTTTGACATTATAAAATAATAACTATTTTTTTGTTCTAAACAATACAAAGCATTTCTTGATTCAGTTAATTGTTTTAAATTTTGAATTTGGGATCGCTTATAATTTTGTCTAATCTCAATACAAAAATAAGGTTGAACCCGAGTATTATTTTTATTTTTACGTTTTTGTATATTTAAAGAAAAATTACCATCGGCATCAGTAAACCCAGCTAACCAAGCATTATTATTAATATCTGAATCATCTAAAGGCTTACAATAAATAGGATAAATATTAGATATAATATTTTTTGTACTAGGTAATTTACTCTCCTTATTTTTAATTATATAATGATTAAACCAAGAAATAGTACGTTCTAATGCTTCATGTTTGGGTGTTCTCATATAACCGTTAATAATAGAAATAAGTTTAAATACACTCACTATATTATTAATTTGCCAAAGTACATAACCTCTTTCTGATTTTATATAAACTTTACCACATTCAGTTAAATCACAAAGATAATTAGCTAAAGGTAAATCTGATTTTTTGAATACAACAATTATCATAGGTCTATATTTTTTAGCTGTAGAATTAGTATCGTGAATTGAAAAAGTTCCAACTCCTTCTATTAATCCAGCTAAATAAGGACCTAATTGTTTTGCATGTATAATTTTTGAATAAATTGAAGTATTATCAGTTGTATTTATTTCTTTAACTATATTTTTAGACTCTAGATCAATTATATTCTTCCAGTTTTTCTCTACCTGAGCTATTTTAAAAAAATAAAAACATTTAAAAAATAAACAAATAAAATTATTTAAATTTAAATTACCAAATCCACCAACAAGTCCAGGCATACGATTATTCAATAATTTTTCAATTGAGTCGGACTATTTATTTATCTAACTATTAAAAAAAATTTTTTTTTAGATATCACCAAATAGTCTCTGAGGTAATAAATTAAAAATTTACCTGCTGATTATCCATTTCATATAGTGTTCTAATTCTATAATCATAAGCTAAGATTTTAAATTATTTACAATTATATTAGTTCTTTAGGATTTTCCAGCAAAGATGTATATGTAAGAATAATTATTTCTAAATATTCCGGCTATGCCAATGAAATAATCAAACCAAAATTTTTTTTTACTAATTAAATTAAACTACTTCTTAAAAAAAAATTGATCTAATAATAAAAATTTTAATAAATAATAAATTATTTACTTATTTATAGGTTTAAACAACCATTCATTTCTATATAAAGAAACTGTAGGTTTTTCAAAATTAATTTAAGAACGTATTCAACCTCTATCACAATTAATTTTTTTATAATCCTTAATACTGTAATATGTGGAACATAAATAGGATGAATTATTTTTAATATTTAATGCAATAAATGATTTACTAGCTGATTGATTAATTATTTTATATTGGTCCTTTACATCATATATTAAATCCTTAAATTCTTTTAAAGACAATGTTGGTTCATAAGAAGAATGCATTTCAGTAATAATTTCTAAAAAACAAAATAAATCGCCGTAATTACAGTTTAACATTTTTTAAACAATCATCGAATGTTCGGTGATCAATTTTCATATTAAGCTGTGCAAAAGTTTTAGTATCAAAAAAATGTACTAAAGTTGCAATAATTAAATCATAAACATAAAATGAAATTCCTCTTTGTTTTCGTAAACGTTGTTTCGCTATTTAAGAAATAGTAAAATGTTTACCTGAACCTCTAGCTATATTATAATTATTAAAATTTAAAGGATTATTAAAATATTTATCTAAATAGTATTGTTCCATATTTAAAACTTGTTCGATTTTTTGAATTAGGATCCATTACATATAAAGTTAATACAACTCCTTCAAATACATTAAAAAAATGTGATAATACAGCTCGTGTTCCAGATTTTAAAATAGAAGGATAAAAATAATAATTAACCCTAAAAAACAAATTTATACTGCTACCCAAATAATTATGACCTGATGGTGTTTAGAAAATATATACTCCCTTAGACATAGTAGCTACTTTAGTTTGTAAACTACCAGAAAACCTCTTATTATTTGGATTTAAAAAATGATACTCTTCAACTTGATAAGGAGGACTATCTGAATTATTATTAGATTTATTATTAATTTAAGAAATAGTAGTATCTATACCTTTTCGGACCTTTAATAAAAATTAAAATGAGTATTAGCAAAAATTAGAATTTTGTATTAGAAAAGTTCAATGTCGTTTATTTTAACCATAAAAAAAATCATGATAAATGCGTGTGCTGAAATTATCACATTAAAAAGCTGGTGGTCATTTTGTAAAATTTGTACACCGGGTGCAGCTAATTCTAATCGGATTAATACCGAAAACGCAGTCCCAATCATACCAGCAAAAACTGAAAAAATAAGATACAACGTACCAATTTCTTTGGCATTAGTAGAAAAAAGTCAATTCACTTAAAAAATAAGAAACTTTTATATTAAAATAAATTAGCACTTTATCTAATTAAAAATATAAAATTTAAAACTAATTAATGAAACCTAATTTAATAATTAAAATATAAAAATAAAAATTAATTATTTAATTTAAAATTAAAATATAACATTATATTATATTAAATTATATTATATTAAATTATATTATATTAAATTATATAATATTATATTAAATTATATTATAAAAAAATTATTATTAATTAGTCAAATAATCCTTTGGTGCTTCATATAAGTTGGAAAAATAAATTTAACAAAATTTTTAATAATAAACTTTTAATTATTAAGAATTACAATAATAAAATTTTATTATTTGTGTTAAATAATAAAATTAAAAATTAAATCGAGACAAAATAAAAAAATAAATTAATTATTAAATTTAATTTAATTAATTAGAAGTATTTCACCAATAATGCCTTATAAAAATGTAAATATACTAAATAATATCTATTCTTTATTTTTCATTATTAAATAATTTAAAAGTAAAATTATATTATTTTAGCTTGTTATTTTTTTATAAAATTTGTCAAATAATCGGAATAGAGGTGAGTCGAACACCTAAGGGAAAACCCGAACAATTAGCAATCGTCTTAACTTACCAATGTAAACTATTCCTTAAATAACTAATAAAATACAAAATAATAAAAAATAATTAGTTATAGTTAATTCACGATTCAAAATAATTATTTGAATAGTTATAGTTATTGAAATAGATTTATATAACCAAAATTAAATTATTAAAAAGGAGAAATACCGAAGGGGTGGGGGTTAGTTAATAATTATTGAATAATAATTATAAATTATTTAATTATTAAATATAAAAATTTAGATAAATAATTAGCAATTTTATTAATTAAAAATAATTAAAAATAAATAATTAAATAAAAAATATATAATAATATTTTTTAATATAATTTAATTTAGTAAAAAATTTAACAGATAAAATAATATGAAAAGTATAAATAAATAAGATAATATTTTTATATTAAATAACCAATTAAAGTGATTTAATTAATAATTTAAACTTTTTTTTTTTAAGTTAAAATAATATTATATTATATTATATTATATTATATTATATTAAATTATATTATATTATATTATATTATAAATATTTTGTTTTTATTAAATTTTTATTTAATTATCTAAGTTTACTTTTTTTTTTGATTAAATAATGATAAAATTATTAAATAGAGAATAAATTCATTTTAGTTATAAATTCAATGGGCAATACCAAATTTTTAAAAGTTTTAATCAAATAATTATTTTTAATAGCCCTTATCAGGATCGAACTGACACTAACTACTTGAAGGGTAGTCGTACGACCATTATACTAAAAGACCTTTAATTATAAATTATAATTTTTAAAAATTATAAATAACAAAATATTAAATTTACTTTAATATTACTTATAACTATAAAAATATAATTTTACATACTTTTATTCTTAAATTTTAAAAAGAATAATACTATTACTATTGCTATTGCTATTGCTATTATCTTTAATAAAAACAAAAAATTTTTTACTAAAAGTGGCGAATACTTTACTTACAACTATCAAAAAAAAATTGATGAAATAATATTAAAATAACTAAAAATAAAAATATTAATATTCTACAATATAAAAAACACTACAACGTATTTAGTAAATCTAGTATTATTAAAATAAATAAGCTATTAATTATTTAAAAGATAATCTGAATGCATTCAAGATATTTGACAATTTTAACATCATCAAAAATAATTTGTGAAAAAGTAAACTAATCATATTATAAAAAAAAATATTTTTAATAAACTATATTTTTAATAAATTTAACACTAAAAATAAAATATATAATAGATTTATTATTGTATTGTAATATGTTAAGTATTTAAAATGATTCAATTATAATATCTAAATTACTCTAAACTATCTTGAATAGTAATTAAAACATAATAAAAATACTAAATTAATTATAGTAATCATTTAACAATTAAAAAATAATAATTATTAAACTTTAATTATATTATTTGATTAACAATAAAAAACAAAAATTAAAACAAATTAAAACAAAACAAAAACAAATAAACAAAAAAACAGACAAACAAAAAAAACAAAAAACAAAACAAAAAAAACAAAACAAAAAAAAATTTTTTTTTTTTTCAATAGACAATTATTATTATATTTTTATGTTATTATTTTAATAAATTTTATTAATTTATATTAAATTTTATATTATAATTTAAAGTACATCATAAAAAAATTTATAGTTTTAAAATTTTAATTAACGTGACCAGGAATTGAACCCAAACTAATAGTTCATGAGACTAATGTGCTACCGTTACACCATCACGTTCTTTAATATAACTGAATTACTTTTTATTAATATTACTTTTATAATACTATACATAAAAAAATTTTTTGTTTTTTAAATTAGCAACTCTAGAAAAGAATTATTGAAATAAAATAAATAATTGTGATAAAGAGAAAATGAAAAGTAAATACCTTAATTAATAATTTTAAATATATAATAATTATAATTAAAAAAAAAAACAAAAAAAATGATAAATGAAAAGAAAATACTTTAAATAATAAACTTAAATATTAAATATTTATAGTGTGACAACTAATTCAAAAAACAATAATAAATTTTAATATATCACCAAACTAGGATAATTTTTATTATTTTATATTTAATAAATTAACAAAATTTAGAATAAATAGTAAATAAAAGGACAGAAAAATTAAATAATATTTTTATTTTAATGTATTTTTTTTTAATTTAATGGTGTAGTAAACTTCTGCTAATTTATGCATAAATTAAAATAAATTAATTGAAAAAGGGTAGAATATAAAATTTTAAAATTTAATAAATAAATACAAGTTTAAGATTTAAGATTAATTTTTAATTAAAGTACTATAATAAAATAAAATAATTTAATTTAAAATATCATAATATAAAATAAGATAATATAATATAATATTAATTAATACAATATAATATAATTTAATATAATAAAAAGTATATCTTAAATAGAGTAATATAATCTAAAATTTTAAAAATATACTTATAAGGTGAAACACCAATTATTAATGAAATACATTAAATTATTTAAATAATTTAAGATTTAAATCAGCTAAACTGAGTCTCTTAAATAAATTATTTAAAGTTGAAAGAAAAAAAAATTTTTTTTTACTAGTTAAGATTATAATAAATCATAATCAATAACTTAATTGGATATAAGTTTATAAATTCCAAATATTTAATTAACCAAATTAATAACAAATACTGTAAAACTATTTAATTAAACGATCCTTAATAGTATAATTATAATTTATTTTTTGGTTTTTTATAAAAAAAAATTTTTTTTTAATTTTTTTAATATTTTAAATTTGTAATAATTTTAATATAAACTATACCCTTTAAACCTTGTTTAGTAAACACTAACTAAATTTTTTATTCTAATTGTAAAAACTTTACCATTATAAAGATTTATTTAGTATTAATAAATATATTTAACTTTAGTTATTACTATCTGTTTAAGAATGACTTAATAATTTATTTATTATTTTGATAACAATTAAATTTAAGAAAAATATAATAACATTCGATAATAGGATATTCTAACTTTAGTTTAACTAAGTAATAATAAATTTAATTTTTGGAATATAAAAGATATTTCATAATTAATGAATCAGTATAGCAAGATATTAAATTATAAAATTATTCAATAAAAAAATAATAAAATTATTTTAAGTTATATTTTTAAATAAATTTAATTCATTCTATTTAAACATGATCTGTCAAATCAGAAAAATTAGTTATTGAAGAAGTAAAAACTATAATTTAAGTAATTAATATAAATAATTAAGTAATTAGTGTAACCTTAAAAATAATAAATAAAAAATGTTATTAATAAATTATAATTTTAAATTAACATATTATTTATTAAGTTGATTATTTTGTTTTCAAGTCATCGAATCCATTAATGATTATAAATTTTAAAATTTTAAATATAGTATTATAATGTTAAATAAATTACAATAAATAACAATAAATAATAATAAAATACAACAAAAAACAAACAAAAAAACAAAAAATAAAGTATAAGGTAAAAAAAATTTTTTTATGTATATTATTCTTACTATTATATTTAATTTTTAATTAAAATAAAATATTAAA
>Ga0307474_10001376_pt1 | contig 17696 bp, 13 predicted proteins | sample atmos_gasesECM1C_2_FD_203312 | JGI IMG/M metagenome (GOLD analysis project Ga0307474, IMG submission 203312) | Hardwood forest soil microbial communities from Morgan-Monroe State Forest, Indiana, United States - atmos_gasesECM1C_05 | ecosystem: Environmental > Terrestrial > Soil > Temperate... | reverse complement strand
TGGCCTTGGGAATACTGTTTAAGGAGCTTCACATGGGCATCGAGTTTCAGGAACTCTACGTCTGGATGCGCCGCCGCAAAATTTTCGCCACCTTGCTCGTCGTCTTTACCCTCTGTCTCGGCATCCTGATCGGCACCATGGTCTCCGGCCACGCCCAGGCCACTCACGACCAAAGCGCCACCGGCGCCACGCTCCTTTCGCTGCCCGATCCGGTGGTCCTCTCCAATTCTTTTTCCGCCATTTCTAAGAAGATCGGTCCCGCCGTTGTAAATATCTCCACGACCCAAATTATGGAAAAGCCCAAAGGCGGCAAGAAACCCAAAGGCCTCGGCGATCCACTGGAAGATTTCTTCGATCGTTTTCTGCAATCTCCGGATCAAGGCCCTGACGCCGAACGCAGCCTCGGCTCCGGCGTAATCGTCGACAAAAAAGGCTTCATCCTCACCAACGATCACGTCATCGACCAGGCCACCAAGATTCAAGTCACGCTCGACGGCGACTCCACCAAATACAATGGCCACGTCGTCGGCTTTGATAAGGACACCGATCTCGCCGTGGTTAAAATCGACGCGGACCACGACCTTCCCGTCGCCAAACTTGGCAACTCCGATGGTGTTCAGGTCGGCGATTGGGTGCTCGCCTTCGGCAGCCCTTTTGGTCTGAACTCCACGGTCACCGCTGGAATTATCAGCGCTAAAGATCGTTCCAACGTCGGCCACCAGTTTCAGCGCTTCTTGCAGACGGACGCTGCCATCAATCCCGGAAATTCCGGCGGTCCGCTCGTGAATATGTCCGGCGAAATCATCGGCATCAACACCGCCATTTACACCGGCAGCCGCGGTTTCGAAGGCGTCGGCTTCGCCCTGCCGTCCACCACCATCGTCGGCGTCTACAACCAGCTCATCACCAACGGAAAAGTAACCCGCGGCTCCATCGGCATCACTTTCCAGGAGGAACGCAGCAATAACAGCGTGCTGCTGAAAGAACTCGGCGCGCCCTATGGCATCGTGGTCGAAGCCATCGAGCCCGGCAGCCCCGCCGAAAAATCCGGCCTGCAGCCGGGTGACGTCATCACCGAAGTGAACGGCCAACCCGTTCACACCGGCGCGGACCTGGTCAATCCCATCGCGCAGACCGCCATCGGCGACTCGGTAAAAGTTCGCTTCGTCCACAACAAGCAGGCCAAAGACGCTTCGCTCGTGGTCATGGATCGCTCCAAGCTCTTCCCCCAGACTGCGCAAACCTCCGAAGATCAGCCCGAAGACGCCGAGACCCAAGGCCAGTTCGGTCTCCACGTCGAAGACCTCACTCCGGATCTCGCGCGCAAGCTGGGTATGAGCAAAGTCACCGGCGTGGTGGTTCTCGAAGTCGATCCGGCCAGCTTTGCCGAAGACGTCGAATTCGCTCGCGGCGACGTCATCACCGAAATCAATCACGCCACCATCAGCAATATTGGCGACTACAAGAACGAAATGGCCAAGCTCAAAACCGGCCAGGACGTCCTGTTCAAAGTAGCCCGCCGCGGCGACAACGACCGCGTCCTAACCCTGTTCCTGGCCGGCGCGGTCCCCGCCGCGCAATAATCGCGCTGCGGATCAAAAGAGTCGCGCGACCGACGGTGTGATCCCGAGCGCAGCGAGGGATCTGCTTCCAATGCCGTACGCAGTTTCGCCTTTGACTTTCCGGGTGGCCCATCCTTCTGCTTCTGGAAAGGTTTGGCTTTTGTTTTTGACCTACTCTGGTGGAATAAGGTGGGAGCCTTTGACCAGCACATAATTGCGCCTCGAAGGCCAGGTGCCCGATACGCCGCCCGAACCGCCGCGCACCTTGAGCCCCGCCCGAAATCGTCCATAATAGGGTCAACGCTCGGCAGGGCTTAGCAACACCAGCGGTGGGAAACTGCGTCAAATCGACATGCGAAACATCTGCGCAAAATTCGTGATGGCCGTACTGTCCTGCGCGTTCCTCGCCGCTGCCTTGATTGCTGCGCCGCAATCGAGCTCCAGCTCCGGTTCCACCGCGACCCACACCACCAAAAAGAAAAAATCGAGCCATCACCACAGCTCGCGGCGTGAACCATTTCAAAAAGCGCCTACCGCGTCCCGCATCTCCGAAATTCAAACCGCGCTCTCCCGCGGCGGCTACTTCGAAGGGGAACCAAACGGCAAGTGGGATTCCAACACTATCGCAGCAATGCAAAAATTTCAGTCGGCCAACGGCCTCAATTCCAGCGGCAGAATCGATGCCACCACCCTGCAAAAACTTGGCCTGGGCTCCAGCACCGCCGGCGTCGATGCCCCCAAGCCGATCAAAAAATCCGACGCGAGCAGTTCAGCCAATGCCGCGCTGCGTCCGCCACCTGCTGCCAACTCCACAACGAACGCGAGTTCCGCCTCGAACGTAACGCCAGCTCCGGCCAGCGCTACCGGCGCATCGTCTGCCACCAAGCCTCAGCGCTAATCTCTCTCCGCGATTTTCAAATTTCTATTTTCCGTCTCATTCGTTCGGCATGCCCGGACCTAACTTGTCTTCGTCGGCGCCTTCCTTGCTTCGAATGTCGGCGATCTTCGCTCGCTCCGCTTCACGCATCGTTTCAATTTCGCGATTTTCGCCCCGCCAATTTTCAATCCGTTCGCGAGCGCCGCCGCTGGCGTGTTCCGCTTCGTATTTCAATCGCGCCGCCTTCTCCGCCACCGTTTCCTGCGACCGCACCACCGCCACCGTATTCCGCGCTGCCGCCCGCAATTCCAGCTGCTTCTCCCGCTCGATTTCCAGTTGCTCCAGCAGCCGGTTGTGGCTGGTGACCATCCCCACCAGCGCGCTGGTGGTCCAGGCAAACGTGAACAATCCGGATATGCCGATGATCGGGCTGATGTTTCGCCAGTGCGGCTCCAGGTCCACGGCCCCATAGCCCAGCGTCGTATACGCATTGGCGCAAAAATAAATCGCGTCGCTGGCTTTCAGGATCAGTCCCAAATGGGCTAGAACAAAGGCCCAGACCAGCACGCCGAAAATGTGCAGCCCCAGCATCAGAAATACCGAACTGCCGAAGAGCAGCGTGGCTCCGATCAGGTGTGGTCGGCCCAGCCACAAACGCCGTTCGTTGCGCTTGTGGTACACCAGAATCCAGTGAATGCCGGAGCCATGCACCAGCACCAGCGACACCAAAATCAGCGCGCCCAGGGCCAGCGCGGCCCAGGGTTTGAATTCATCCGGAATTTGTTGCAGCCATGAATGCAGGAAATTCGTCAACGCGCCCTCCGCCTTCCGGCCCGCCAAAATCCCGCAGGTAAGGAAGACTCGACCGGCATTCTAGCACCATGGGTTACGCTTGCTGCGATGCCTCCCAGGGCACAAACCTCCCTCGATTTTTTGGGAATCGCCCCAAGTCTTGCTACGTTGTCCTTATGACCATCGTGCCCCCTGCCGATCTGCTCCCGCAGAATCGCCGGCGCAGCAAGCGTTACCGCGCCCGGGTGCCGATCTGCATCCGCTTCCAGGATGCCAGCAAACATTCCGTTTCGGAGCAAACCCACACCGTCATCGTGAACGAGCATGGCGCGCTGCTGCTGCTCGCCGCTCCGGTCAAAGTCCAGCAAATCATCCGCCTCGAAAATTTAATCCTGGGCAAAGAATTACTGTGTCGCGTCGCGCTCATCGGCCCGACCTTCATGGGCAAAACCCAAATCGCCGTCGAATTCATCATGCCCATGCCCGGCTTCTGGAACCTCGCCACCCCCGAATCCAAGACCTCCGCCGAACCCGTCGTCAGCCTCAAGAAATAAAAGAATCTCGCGAATTACTCCTGCTTGCCCAAAAACCGGCGCGCCTGCCGCCACGCGATTCGCTCGCTGTGATAGTATCCAACTCGCCCGGTTACTTGCCCGTGTTGACCATTGGTTTTGGGTCGATCGCTCAATTCGCTCCGCCGGAAAATCAGGAACTACATATGACCACCACTCTTTTGCAAAAATCTTTGGCCGTCCTGCTCAGTTCTTTAATGGTCGGAACCACCATTCCTGCGGGTGCCGCCAACCCTCAGCAAGCCCAGCCTCCGGCTGCCGCGGCGCAACAAGGTCCTCCTGACCAGTACGGCGACCAATCCGGCGAAGTCGCGCCCGAAGATGACTACGCGCCGCTCACCGCCGATGAACTCGACGGCGTCGTGGCTCCCATCGCGCTCTATCCCGACGCGCTGGTCGCCCAAGTTTTGGGTGCCGCTTCGTTTCCCGACCAGATCACCACCGCCGCGTTTTGGCTTCGCGATAATTCAAATCTGAAAGGCGACGCCCTCTTGAAGGCCGTCGACGCGCAAGATTGGGATCCCTCCGTCAAAGCCCTTTCCCAATTTCCCAGTGTGCTCGACACACTGGCCAAGAATCTGGCTTGGACTTCCACTCTCGGCGAAGCCGCCACCACCCAGCAGAGCGACGTGATGGCCGCGATCCAGCGCATGCGCGCCAAAGCCCAGGCCGCGGGAAACTTGAAATCCAGTCCTGAAATCAAAGTCGTGCAGCAGGCGCCGCAAACCATCGTCATCCAGCCCGCGAATCCGCAAGTCGTATATGTGCCGACCTACAATCCCACGGTTGTCTACGGCGCGCCTATCGTGACGCCCGGCTACAGCTCCGGAGACTTAGCCGCCGCTGCCGTCATTTCCTTCGGCGCGGGCATCGCCCTCGGAGCTTTGATCAGTAACAACAACGGTTGCTGCGGCTGGGGCTGGTCCAGTTGGAACACCAACTGGCACAGCCACACCGTCATCTACAACCGCAACGTTTATTACGGAAATCCCTACTGGCGAGGAGGCGGAGGACGCTACCCGGGATATCGGCCCGGCTATCCATCCTACGGCCGCCCGCCATACTATCGCCCGCCCGGCGGAAGACCGCCGTATCGTCCGCCCACTGGTGGCAGGCCGCCTTACGGTGGTCGTCCTCCCTACAAGCCCGGCACTCGTCCGCCGTACCGTCCGCCGAATGGTGGCAAACCGAACCGTCCCGGACGTCCCACGATTCAGCCCGTCCCGAATCGTCCCGGAAATCCTGGCAATCGTCCCGGCAGGCCGAGCATTCAGCCAGTGCCCAACAAACCCGGCAACCGTCCGACGCCACGGCCCAGCACCCAGCCGGCGCGCGGTTATCCTTCGACGGCTACGCCGAAGCCCGGCTCCCGGCCGAACGCATTCAACTCCGGTGGGCGCCAGGCCAGCACGCGCGGAAATCAGAGCCTCGGCAACACCAAGCCCGCACCCCGCCCCGCCGCTGGCGGTGGAAACCGAGGCGGAGGAGGCGGTGGCGGAAATCGCGGTGGTGGCGGTGGTGGCGGAAAGCAGCGCGGCGGCAGAGGAAAGTAGTTCGCCGGAAAATTTGCCGGCGGAATCACGCGAGCCGCCGGCTACAAAAAAGATCGCACGCAAATGCTGGAGGAGTGGTTATGGCGGATCGGAACAGCACGGAATTCCTAAAAAATTCGCGCGGCCTCGCGCTGGCGGCAATTCTTTGTCTCACCGCGTTCGCCGCCGTTGGCTGCGGCAGCAAAAGCGGCACGTCATCCGAGACCGCCACGGCCCCCGCGAAGCCCCAAACCTTTGCGACGGAAGACGACGCCGGCAAAGCCGTCTACGACGCAGCAAAAGCCAACGACACCAACGCCCTCCTGCGCATCTTCGGTTCCGACGCCAAGGACCTCGTCATCTCCGGCGATCCCGTCGACGACAAAACCGGCGCCGCCAAATTCGCCGCCAGCTACGAACAGATGCATCGCTGGGACAAATTGCGCAACGGCGATTTCGTGCTGACCACCGGCGCCGCCAACCTGCCTTTCCCCATTCCGCTGGCCAAAAATTCCGCCGGCCAGTGGTTCTACGACAGCACCATTGCCAAGGACGAAATCCTCGCCCGCCGCATCGGCGACAACGAACTCAGCACCATGGATTCGCTGCTCGCCATGGCCGACGCGCAGGAGGAATATTTCGCCGACCTGCATGACGGCGCCACGGTGCAGCAGTACGCCCAGAAACTCGTCAGCACGCCCGGCAAGCACGACGGCCTGGCCTGGAACATCGCCGACGGCGAACCCGAAAGCCCCCTCGGCCCGCTCGCCGCCAAAGCCAGCGCCGACGGCTACACCAATTCCGCCGAGCCTTTCCACGGCTACCTCTACCGCATCCTCACCAAGCAGGGCGACTACGCCGACGGCGGCGCCCAGGACTACATCGTCGACGGCGCCATGACCGGCGGCTACGCCATCCTCGCCTACCCCGCGGCCTACCGCAATTCCGGCGTGATGACCTTCATCATCACCGACGAAGGCGTCATCTACCAGAAGGACATCGGCCCCACCACCGCGGCCGACGCCAAAGCGATGAACGAAGTGAACCTCGATTCATCCTGGGCCCTGGTCGACGACAACGGTGGACCAGACACCACAACCGCAAAGATTACCGACACCAAATAAAACAACGGATAACCACAACGAATCCGCCGCGCTGCGTCGAGCCGCTGGCCTCGAAAAAAAACCGCCCGCGGAAAGCGGGCGGCCTGGAACTTCGCGTCCAGTCAGGTCTGTTCTAGACGCTGCTGATCGTCGCGTCCTTAAGATTGTATTGCAAATACTTGACGCCAGTCGAGCCCTTGAGCGGCTTCTGCGCTTCCAGCTTTTTGCCCTTGTGGAGATGCTTCGCTGCCGGTTTACGTCCCTTAGCCTTTGGCATGGTATTTTCTCCCTGAACAGAATTTCGATTCCCGCTGCCGCGTCCATCCACCCCTGTTGCCGACCCGGCGCTGCCGAAATGTAATGCAAACCAGCGACCAATGTCTACCGCCGGCCTCGCGCCACTCAGCCGCTACGATTCACGCCACATAGCCGCTCATCTCGCCGCTCATTCGCGGCCCCGCCGAATTTTCGGCGTTGAGATATTCAACTACGCGTTGAAATTTTGAGCCGCCGTCGCCGCGCGAGACACCCTAAAAGAGTGAGTCTTCCCATTTTTCATTTTCGATTTTCTTTTTTATTTCCGCGACTCAATCGCGAAGCTTTTTCTCCCCGCGGCGTTGTGAATCCTACTGCCCCAAATGCGCCAGCGCCGACCGCAGCGGGCCGCTCGATACCAGCACGATCCCGCTGTACGGCGTGTACATCTCCAATATCAAAAATATCGCGCTCGACACCGACACCGCGGTGACGAACCACGTCGCCGCCACCGTCCCATTCCGCGGCGCGTAAATTCCCCAGCTGATGAATATCACCGTCAGCCAGAATATCAGCACGGTCACCAGCGGCTTGGGCACCTCCGTCGCCGACTGCGCGTACATCAGCCAGCGCGTTTGCCCCAGCACAATCTCCTCTGCCACCGCCTGCGACTGTATCAGCCGTTGCCGGTCGTCCTTGGGCGTCAGCGCCTGGGTCCTTTCGAACAAGCCCTCGTCCCCGATCGCAATCGTGTCCGACGGGCGCATCGGCGCATTCCCCCGTTCTTCCAGCCGCGCCATCAGCCGCTCCACGATCTTGCGCAACTCCACCCGGCACTCCGCCGTTTCCGGTCCGTAGTGCGCCAGCGCCCGGTCCAGGAACACGAATTTCGCCGCCATGTCGGTCAGCTCCGCGTTCTGCGTGTCGTAATACGTCTTCGCCGAGGCAATCAGCAGCCCCAGCACCAGCGCGCACATCGTCGCCACCAACCCCATCCCCAGCTTCACCGAATCCTTCGAGTCCTCGCTCAAGTGCGGCTCGGGCAAGATCGACCCCAGATACCGCCCCACAATCGCGCCCCCGAAAATGCACACCAACGCCACCAAACTCACGTCCATCGGACCCATGGTCACCTCAACTCGGTACTCACGGCGCGTCACCGCGCGTCGCCGCCAGCAAGGTAATTCGCCCCGCCCAATTGTGCAAGCGATTCGCGCCACCGCCCGATTCGTCCTTCGACCTGGCACTGCCAGGTCGAAACACATCCCCGCCGCGTGCCGCTGCACCAGCATTTCCGGGTGCCTTCGCCCATGTCATCCCGGGTGACCTATTGAGGGCAGGAGTGCTTGATAGGATATCCTGGAACAACCATGCGAGATTGCTGGGCGAATTCGTTAGGCGATTGCTCGGGAAAAATGTCAGGTGAGCACCTCGTCTCGGACGCGCTATTCGACGATGATACCGTCACCGTCCAAGGTCTACCTTGGTGTAAGGACCAGCCAAAAATCATTGGACTTTCGAGTCTGGTTAAGAACGTGCTTTGCACGGAACACAATTCTCGACTGTCCGAAGCTGACGAGACAGCGAAAAAATTTCGTGATGCCCTCCGCGCGATGGCAAGTTCACAGAATGATCATTCGGCAGGAGAATTGACACCATCCGCTGTCAACGAGGTCGATGGTTTTTCCATTGAGCGATGGTGCGCGAAGACGATTGTTACCTTCGCGGCCGGTACCAGCGCGCGTATCGGTGACGGTCGGAACCGTGGCAAACCATCTCGATCGTTAGTAGAGATTGTTTTTGGCCAGAAACATTTTGAATCTCGAGCCGGCCTTTATTGGATGGGCGAAGTTGGAGATAACATCACCGTCAACGACGGAGTCGAGGTCATGGTTTTTACGGACAGTGAGGATCGAGTGCAGGGTGCTCGTTTCACGTTGTTCGGTTTTCGGATGCTTTTAAAACTCACAAGGGGAAGGCCGGGACCCCTCAGTATCAAGTTTCCCGACGGAGAAGTTTGGTATCCCAAGCTGCTTCATCATCCCCGCACTCTTGGAACCAAGAATCTAAATAATTCTATTCACACTCTTCATTTCCTGTGGAACAAGGCGCTCATGTTACCCCTCGCCGACCGCTAATAAATCGGTTCGAAGCAGGGCGCAAACGATGAATTCAATGGCCGTCGACCACGAAGCGTGGGATTCCAACTACCTCAGGTGGGGTCTTCTTAATGTCAGAAACCAGGTCGATTATCGCTTCTGACAATTCGCGAGCGGAATTGTAGCTACTTAGCAAAAACATCATCGGGCGATCGAACTGCAAATATTGTTGCCTAAGTGTTTCTCTTACTTCGTTCAGCAAGACCGTCCACTCCGATCGCTCGATCCGACGCGTGGTTAGATCCAGATACTTGGAGTGCTCTGCATCGAAACATTGAAAAACGATCCGACGATTGAGCCTTCCGATGTCGAAACGCGGCGTGTTGCGAAGTTCCATCACGACGCCCGGCTTGGCAATTTCGAGAGCCTTGAGAAACTCGTCTTCGGAAACTTCGGGGAAATAAACGAAAATCAACAGGCCGGGACGCGGGACCGGGAAGAGGGTCGTTTGGGCCCCCAACATCGGTTCTATAAATGTCCCTGCGGTTATGTCCTCTCGGCGAACCTTAGGGACTACTTGAAACTGCCTCTTCCTTTCTTCGTCGGTCATGCTTTGACATCTTCTTCCGAAAGTTCCGCCTCTAATTCGGGATAGCTCGCACGCGACAAATGCCAGGGTGTCCCCCACCGAGGGGGGTGAAACTTCATTTTCCCAGTATTCTTGTCTTTCAATTCTCTGTCCTTCAGAAACGCTCGTTCATACAAACGAGGAGAGACACCCGAAAAAGGCCGGAACAAAACCTTGTGTCCACCCTCGCTTGGTGCTTTCCAGTCGTTCATCGGTTCAGTCGCGATTGCGTCGTCGTGCAATGCCAATGCTCGGCTCTTCGGGTAAGGTTCGATGTACTGCACTTCATCCACCCCAGCTGTAACTATGTGAGCTGCACAATAGTGACATGGAAACGCAGTAACAAATAGTCGCGTTCCCACTAAAGAAGTACCTTTCCGCGCAGCAGAGAACAGAGCGTCCATTTCTGCGTGAACCGCGCGACTAAATTCTATCAGGCTACCAATCCTAGTTCTCCGAAGTTCGATTGCCAACCGTTTCTTGCGATCGTCACTAAGATTTCTGAGCTCCACAACATCTTGAATCAATTCCTGAATGATTTCATTCTGGTTTGTCGTGTTACGACAGTAGCGTTCGTCCGGATTCGAGAACATCGCGCATCTGAAATCCGGCGCACCAGTTTCAAAGGACTCACCATAAACCCCTCCCCCTGCGCGGGGAACCTCATTTGTTCCTGTAGCGACCACGTTGCCGTGTTTGTCTACTAGAGCGGCTCCAACCTGCCGCGAGAGGCAGGCGCTTTGCATTTGCGCGCTGTACGCGTGATACATCGCAGTCTCCTCACCCTCCGGTCTAACAACGTCTTCATGCGAGATTATCTTCACTAGTCTTGAGAGCTTGTCATTAACTACCCAGTCCTTGGGTAACAAGCGGGGAGGCGTATTATCCAAAAAAAAATCAGATTGATGGAAGGCATCGGCAACGTGTTGCCCGTAACTCTCTGCTGCATCAGCGTCGCGCTTCATGAAAGCGCGAATTTCCTTTTCTGTCGCGGGGCGGTACTTGTCAAGCATTCGTTGTATCCGCTGTTGTTCTTCACAAAAAACACCGACTAAGATGAACGCGTCACCATAAAGGTGTCGCAATAACTCAATTTCGTCGGGATGTCTGATCGCGTCAAGAATGTAGGCTCGGGGTTTTCCGTCCGGCTTAACCGCGACTCCCCCCGAAACCGTCGCCCCTACCTTCAAAGCGCGCCTCTTTCTGATTTCAGAGATTAGACCCCGAGCAATTGCCGCGTGGTCCGGTCTTCCTTTCCTCTCTTCGGACCGCATCTTGTCCCCGTAATCTTGCAAACTAGAAACGTCAATCAACCGCCTTCCGGTGCCAGGTGTTGGTAGTGGCTGCCCGTTATCGCGAGCCCACTTTTCGATCACCGAACGGGCTTTAACGATCTCGACATCAACCTTTTGGCCTTGTATTTTCTTGTCACTGAGCAGGTCCATTAGTGCCAATGCCACCCAGCTAGTACCTGATCCCGCGTGTCCAACAAGGGCAAAGAACAACTCGTTTGACGAGGATCCCAAGACGAGTTCGTTGGAGCCATCTCCTGGTAGTTGTTTGGGGCCGACAATTGGAAGGGGATTGGGCTGGGCAGCCATTATTTCTCCTCATTAAGTGATCTGGCGGCAGAATCATACAATTGTGGCGCACGCATTCCTAGGATATGCCTTATCACCTGTACCCTGTCAGTAATTCTACGAATAGTAAACGAACTCCAAATCTGTTAGCGTGAGTCGAGGGCACTTTTCAGCCCCACTGATTTTCGAGCCAATGCGTGTAAGAAGCGCGCGAACGCAGGAGGACGCCATGCACTACGGCGCACGACAAAACAACCCGCCTCGACAAAACCATCGCTCCTCATCCTCAATCGCGCAACGCACATCTCTATTTTCCGCCTCGTCTAATCGACACTTCGCGCGATTAGAAACCACCTTCAACTCACTCATAACAAAGGCCGACAGTGTTTTCTAATCGACAGTCTTTTCCGCGTGCGCTGCGCGCGTCCGTGCACCACCGCAGGGCGCGGTTTCAACCCTGCCGGATATCCCATTTTCCCGTTTCCCTTTTCGAATTTCCATTTCCCGCCGCTGCGTTTCTAATCCGCTACCAGCAATTAGAATTCAACGTAAACCACTCAAAACAAAGCGTCGAGCTCATTTCTAATCCGCAAAATCCACGGTATTTGGAATCCAATTTCATCGCTAAATACGGCGGCCAATTTGGCCACGCCCTGCATCCCCACTATCCCTTTTCCTTTTTCCCTTTTTCCCGCCCTCCTGCTACTCTGAATCGCCGGAAATCGCTCCGGCATCGAAGTATCTCAGCCCAAAACAAGAACTTCGCATCGCTTCGTTCATCGGGCAGCTATCGGAGGAAGGCGCATGGCTACATCTGCGGCACCAAAGGCCTTTAAGAACTTCATCGACGGAGAATGGGTCGAACCGCGCTCCGGCAAAGTCATTGAGAATCGCAACCCGGCGAACACCACCGAGCTGATCGGGATGTTCCCGGCGTCCAATGCCGACGACGTCAACGCCGCGGTCGAATCGGCCAAGAACGCCTATGACGGCTGGCGCCTCACTCCCGCGCCCAAGCGCGCCGAAATTCTCTACCGCGCCGCCGAAATTCTGGTCGAGCGCAAGGAAGACTACTCCGAGGACATGACCCGCGAGATGGGCAAGGTCCTCGCCGAAACTCGCGGCGACGTGCAGGAAGCCATCGACATGACCTACTTGATGGCCGGCGAAGGCCGCCGCCAATTCGGCCAGACCACTCCTTCCGAGCTGCCCAATAAATTTGCGATGAGCGTGCGCACCCCGGTGGGTGTGGCGGGCCTCATCTGCCCCTGGAATTTCCCCATGGCCATCCCGTCGTGGAAAGCCATCCCGGCGCTGGTGACCGGCAACACGGTGGTGATTAAACCGGCCGAGGACACGCCGCTCTCCACTTTTAACCTGATGCACGCCTTGAACGAAGCGGGCTTGCCCCGCGGCGTGATGAACGTGGTCTTCGGCGAAGGGCCGGAGGCCGGGTCGCCGTTGATCATGCATAAGGATGTGGGCCTGGTGAGTTTTACGGGGTCCACCGAAGTGGGGCGCATCGTCAGCAAGGAGTGCGCGCCGGATTTCAAAAAGTGCCACCTCGAAATGGGTGGGAAGAACATCATCATCGTCATGGACGACGCGAACCTGGACCTGGCGGTGGATGGCGCGGTGTGGGGCGGCTTTGGCACCAGCGGGCAACGCTGCACGGCGGCGTCGCGCGTGGCCGTGCATCGTAAAATTTACGCCCAGTTCGTCGAGAAGTTCGTCGCGCAGGTCGGCGCCCTGAAGGTCGGCGACGGGCTGGACCCCTCGACCCAGATGGGGCCGTGCGTGAACGAGCAGCAACTGAACACGGTGATGAAATACGTGCAGATTGGCAAGGACGAGACCGCCAAGCTGGCCACCGGTGGTCACCGGCTGACCGGCGACAAGTGGAAGAACGGCTGGTTCCACGAACCGACCGTGTTTACCGATTGTTCGCCGAAGATGCGCATCGCCCAGGAAGAAATTTTCGGGCCGGTGGTCTCGGTGATTCCGTTCGACACCTTCGACGAAGCGCTGGCCATCGCCAACGGCGTGAACTACGGCCTGTCGGCCTCGATCTACACCCGGAACATCAACAATGCGTTCCGCGCCCAGCGCGACCTGCAAACCGGAATCGTCTACGTCAACGCCCCGACCATCGGCGCCGAAACGCATTTGCCCTTCGGCGGAATTAAAAATACCGGCAACGGCCATCGCGAATCCGGCGAAGCCGCCCTCGATTTTTACAGCGAGTGGAAGACCATCTACATCGACTACAGCGACCGCCTGCAGCGCGCCCAAATCGACAACGCCGATTAGCCCCAAAAGTTAAGACCAAGACTAAGACTAAAAGTAAAAGCAAAAGTAGAAGTAGAAGTAGGAGTAAAAGAAAAAGTTCGACGGCCCGGGGGGCCAAGCACCACGCGCAGGAATCGGCAACGCCGATTCCTGCGCCATCGCAATCGCGACAGCGTGCAGGGAAGCACGACTGGGCAGAGTTTAGGCCCAAACAAAAAGCAGCTCGGCACAATAAAAAGATCGACGGCCCGGGGGCCGAGTACCTTAGCGCAGGAATCGGCAGCGCCGATTCCTACGCCATATCCCGCGCCAGCCTCGCGCGGGCCGATGCACTGCGTTTTTGCTTTTGTTTTTGCTTTTGAATTTGTAATTGTATGGTGCGCCGCGCGGCCTAAACCTTCAGGCCGATGAGCCGCATCAATTCGAGCGCGTTGGATTTAGCCACCACGCCGTCGCGCAGTTTGTGGTCGAAGCGCATTTTGCCGTCTTCGACGTAGTCTTGAAAATGCACGTTGCGCACCACGCTGGAAAGCGCGCCGGTAATTTCGGTCAGGGCCAGGTCGTGAGTGGTGACGATGCCCACCGCGCGGCGTTCGAGCAGCGCGCGGAACAGGCCTTCGGCGCCGATTTTGCGGTCGTTGGAGTTGGTGCCTTCCAGCAGTTCGTCGAACAGAAAAAATACCGGCGCAGTTCCTTCCGTTAATTCAAACACATCGCGAATCCGCAAAATTTCAGTGTAGAAGCTCGAGCGATTTTCCTGCAACGAGTCCACGCGCCGAATGCTGGAGCCCAGCGTCACCGGCGTCAGCCGCAGCGATTTGCCGCGGATCGGTGCGCCGGCCATGGCCAGCACCGCGTTAATTCCCGCGGTGCGCAGGAACGTGCTTTTGCCGGACATGTTCGAGCCGCTGACCAGCAGCACCCGCGTCTCGGCGTTGAGTCGCACCGAATTGCGGACGCACTTCGCGGCGGGGATCAGCGGGTGGCCGAGCTCGTCACCGTCGAACACGGGCTGCGCACTCGCGTCTTCGACCAACACCGGGAACGGATCGGCAGGATGCTCGTACGAATACGCCGCCAGCGAGATCAACGCTTCCATCTCACCCGTGATTGCAACCCAGGCGCGCAGGCTGCGGCCGTAGGTGCGGCGCCACGCATCCGCGGCGAGGCCCACCTGCACGGTGTATAGCCCGGGGAGTTCGAGCATCTTGGCGATCAGGCCGCCGCGCGCGTCGATCCAGTAGCCGATGCGGGCGAGGTTGCGGACCGCCTGGGACGCGGGCGCGCCGTCGCGCTTGAGTTGCGCCGCGAATTGTTGCAGCCGTGGCGAAGTGAACGGCTCGCGTTCGAGGCGTTCGAGAATCTGGGCGAAGAGGATCAGGCCTTCGGCGTTAGTGCCGATGCCGGAGACGACTTGGGCCGCGCGCGGTTTCAGCCAGCGGTAGATTGCGGCTTCGAAGAGCACTACCACGAGGAGCGGCCAGACCAGCGCGGTCGCAACGTAGTAGATCAGCGCGGCGGCGAACGTCGCGGCGAGAATCGCGGAAACGACGCGCCACGGGCCGGTGGGAAGCAGCGGAGTCCCTTCCGCCCACTGGCACAGTGACGAAGGGTCGAGGCGGACGCGCAGGTCTTCGCCGAGCATGGCGAGCTGTTCGCGGAGATCGAGTTTCTCGCGCAGGTCGACGATTACCTTTTGGCGTTCGAGGATTTGGGGCACTGGCGAGCCGCGACGGAGCCACTGGGCTAGAAACTCTTCGCCCATGGGCAGGCGCGCGGTGGAAAGCAATTCGAAAAGGCAGCCGGTGCCGAAAATATCCAGGTCTTCGGAGTAAACGTGTTTCGGGTCGCGAAAGCGATCACCAGAGGAACCGTGGCTGGGCCAGAGATCATCGATGCGGGCGATGCCGCGTTGGTAGAAAGCGGCGGCGGATTCGGCGCGTTTTTTTGCGCGTAAGGTGAACTCGTGGAAGATCGCAAGAGCGGCGTAGAGCGCTACCGGCGCGAGAATCCAGTAGGCGGAGAATTTTGCGGAATGAAGCGAGAGCCAGGCCACGGCGATGCCAACGACGATCGCGGCGAGCTTGAAATTACCGAAGCGGCGGTGATTCCGTTCTTCGGCATCGGCGGATTTCAGGTGGATTTCGAGGCGTTTGGAATATTCGAGACGTGGATCGGACAACAGGTTCCTCCGATGGCGGGATTAGTTTACCTTGCGGCGGCGTGGATGCGCAGAAGTACGCGGATCGCGCGTATGCAGGAGGGTAACGCGGCGTGGCTGGGAACTAGAAGAGTGTGCGGGTTGTGAGTGCTGGATCGTGGGTGAGATTCTTCGCTGCGCTCAGAATGACGGCGTAACGGCAACGGCGTAACGGTAACAGCAACGGCGAAGACAAATGGCCCAGCTAAAGCTGGCCGCTACAGACGCAAACGCTTGGAGCAGCGATTTGTGGGGTGCGTCGGGGACCGAGACCGCGTTGTGATGCTAGGTTGTCGGCGGCACGTAGGGCTCTGGTTCGGCCATGGCGATGGGGGCGATGACCGGCGGCGGAGTCCAGACTGGTTCGGGGAGCACGACCGGGGCGTGGCGACGATACCAGACGGCTTCGCTGGCGCGTTGCCAGAGGCGGGTGGCGATCCAGACCAGCACCATGAACTGACTGAGGAAGAAGGCGGTGACCGTGGATGCGGGATTCAACTTCATCATCCACAAATAGAGGCAAAGGCCTACGACCAGACAAGCTACGATGCTGGCCCGCAGATAAATCCAGAGCAGCGCGAAAAAATTACGGAAGAACAAGCCGAAGCCCAAACGCAGAGCTTTGTGCATGCGCTTTTCGTCTTCGGCGACGGCGATGACCTGGGCCATATCGAACCAGATCCGAATCATGATCATCAGGAACAAAATCACCAGCGCGGCGGCCTCGACGAAATGCACGGCGGGGAAGGGCGAGATGGAACGTTCGTCAATGCGGTTGTACATCACACCTGTCAGCGCGCCAAGACCGCCGATGGGCAGAAATACCAGCAGCATGTAGAGCAGCAACCGAACGAAGCGCCAGAAATAGTAGCCGCAGCTTTCAAAGAAAATTCCGGTGGCGGGGCGCTCGTCGCGGACGTAGGTGGCTAGAATTCCGCCGGTGAAAAAAAGCATCAAAATCATGAAGACGACCGAGAAATGAATGACCGTGGGGCCCTGGAATTGGAGCGGGGAGTCGGGCTGTCCGGCCAGTGCAGCCACTTGGGACACGTCGAAGCCCTTCACGAAATATTGCGACGCTTTGCTGTGATCGAGCGCCGGGCTGAGCCGGTCAACCATGCCTTGAGTGGCCAAGAAAGCGAAGATCAGGTTGATCGCGAAAATCCACCACAGCAAGCGCTGCCATTTCCAGACCAGGCCCGCGCCGCTCACCGAACTTCCGTAATTCGCTCGATCCATTGAGTTCTTCCTCCGCTCGATTCCGTTCGGTCGCGCCTTAGGTCAACCAGGCGAGCAATTGCGAGAGCCATTCGCTGACGAATACCCACAGATTGCGAAATTTATGCGTGGCGCGGGCATCGCCTTGCTCGACGTAACTGTTGTTGAAAAAATTGCGATCCAGGTACAACTGGCTTTGCGGATCGATCTCCGCCGAGACGATCTGCGCTTTGCGGTCGTACTGATAGCGGAACCAGCGATCTTTGCCGTCCCAGTGCTCGGTGGTGGTGGTGCCGTCATCGAATTTGATTTCGACGTCGACCGGAAAGATGAAATCGCCCTTGCGGCGGACGGTGACGTAGGTCCGGTAAATTCCGTCGGCCGGCTTGGGATGAGCCATGGAAGTGTCCCACCACTTCAGCGGGTCAGAGTGGGCATCGTCGATTTCATAATCGAAAACATTGGTGCCGTAGACCGCCTGATCGAAATACCACTTGAGATCTTTTCCGGAAACTTCTTCGACGGTTTTGATGAAATCCTGCGAAGTCGGGTGGGTAAACCGATAGCGCATGAAGTAGGTGTGAATGGCCTGGCGCAAAGTATCTTCGCCAATGACTTTTTCGAGAGTGGCCAGCACGGTGGCGGTTTTGCCGTAAGTAATCGCGCCATAGGAATTACTGTTGCGATATTTCCAGGCGAACTGGGCAATCGCGTCGCTGTCGGCACTGCTCAGGTAGCCGGCGCGCTGCTGGCCATGTTCGCCCATTTGCGCAAAGCCAAAAGCCAGAGTCGAAGTATTCTTGCCGTAGAGCGCGTCCATCACTTTTACTTCGGTGTAGCTGTTGATGCCTTCGTCGAGCCAAGCTTCTTCGAATTCGTTGGTGGCGACCATCCCGTACCAATATTGATGACCGAATTCATGCTCGGTGACGCCTTCCGGCGCGAGCACGCCCTTGGGCATATTCCAGGCGGTGCCGGCAGTAATCAGG
>Ga0307474_10001375_pt1 | contig 17696 bp, 13 predicted proteins | sample atmos_gasesECM1C_2_FD_203312 | JGI IMG/M metagenome (GOLD analysis project Ga0307474, IMG submission 203312) | Hardwood forest soil microbial communities from Morgan-Monroe State Forest, Indiana, United States - atmos_gasesECM1C_05 | ecosystem: Environmental > Terrestrial > Soil > Temperate... | reverse complement strand
GTCGTCATGAGTGGGGCGCAGGCAGCCGACCTTCCCGTGAAGGCCAAGGCGGTCGAATACGTGAAGGTCTGCTCGCTGTATGGTGCCGGATTCTACTACATCCCTGGCACCGACACCTGCATCAAGCTCGGCGGCTACCTGCGCGCCGAAATGGTGGTCAACTCTAACAGCGACTCCGGCGGCAACTTCAGTGGTGCCAGCGGTGCAGCAAACCGCTTCACGAACGATTATACCTGGCGCGGTCGTAGCGCCATCAACATTGATACGCGCACCGCGACTGAGTACGGCGTGGTTCGTACCTTCGCATTGACGACCTTCAGCTGGACCACGGACACCTACGCAGGGAACTCATCTGCAGCTGGTTCGACTGTTTACTCGTCGATCGGTGGCACCGCGGCGCCCGGCAACGCCAGCTCCGGTGCAGGCGGATCTGGTGGGGTCGGAGTTCAGTACGCCTACCTTCAGTTCGCGGGCTTCACGATTGGTAGGGCGGTCTCGGAGTTCAGCTCGCCCTGGCAGAACTATCCGGCCAACAACGTGGACCTTCTCGTCGGTAGCGCCAGTGCCGTGATTGGTGTCAGCCAGTTCACCTACACCGGTCAGTTCGGCAACGGCGTCAGTGCTGCGATCTCGGTTCAGGATCCGAGCTCCAACTTTCAGGCTGGTGTGAATAACCTGAGTGCTACCGGCGCCAGCTTCTACGGCACCAGCGACTACGCTGGGACCGTAGCTCCTGACATCATCGGCACGGCTACGGTGGATCAGGCCTGGGGCTACTTCAAGTTTTCGGTCGCAGCGCATGACAACCACGCTGCTTACTACGGTTTGACCGAGGATACCGGCCACCCCGGCGACCGTTGGGGCTGGGCTGCTCAGGGTGCCTTGCAGATCAAGAACATCCCGACCGGACCAGGTGACGACATCAAGATCCAGGCGGTGTATACCGATGGTGCAACGCGCTTCAACATCAATGAGGAGGCCAGCCAGTTCGGTTCAGCCGGCATCTATGGCAGCACGAGCGTGCCCGGCGCCTACGAGAGCATTGGTTTTGGCACTGCCCCCGACACGGTGTTCGCAAAAGGAACCCAGCAGCACCTGATCCAGACTTGGGGTATGAACGCTGGTTTCAACCACAACTGGAACGCCTACTGGAGCTCCGGGTTGTATGGTGCGTACGCCGCTGTGCACTACGGCAGCGCGGCTAAGACCCTGATCTGTAACACATCTGGCATCGGGTTTGCCGTTGCGGCCGGCGCCGGCGTGACCACCTGCAACCCGGACTACAGTATCTCGCAAGCTGGTATCGTCACCCGATGGACCCCGGTTAAGAACCTGACCTTTTCGGGTGACCTAGCTTGGAGCCATATCGATCAGCAGTACTCGGGCACGATCACCTCTAGCAGTGCTACAATTGGTAAGCCGTCTGCTACCTACGAGCTGAAGAGCCAGAGCAACGTGACCTTGTTGCTGCGCGCTCAGCGCGACTTCTAAGACTGATCGTCTGATCACGATCTCATTGAGCCCCGGCGGGAAACTGCCGGGGCTTCTCATTTCATGAAGCTGCCTTCCCAAAGGAAGCTACGTTTCCCGGAGTCGCGAAGCGAAAAATCCTCTAATTACTCAATTAGCTTATTTATTCATGTAAAATGATCATGTAGTGTTTCTCTCAGGTCGCCGACGACATGTTTGGCTGCCGCTTAGTTTCGAGAAGACTCTGGTCGACTTGACGCTAAACCTCCAGAAACCACCGGCGATGCCCCGCCGGTGGTTTTCCATTTTGGAGGCCACGACGATGGTGGCCGCGCCGGGGCAGCGGAGTCGGGCAGGGCGCCGCAAGGACGGGCGCAGGCTGGAAAAGCGGCAACACTCGCCGAGAAGAGCCCCCGTATGACTACGGGATGGCCAGGAATGCTGCCTTTTTTGCTCTTTTCCGTCCTTGCTGCAGTGCGGGAACCACCTTTGTTCATCTTCCCTTCATGCTGAAAAGCGCTTTTCTTGTTTCGACTTAGACCGGTGTTCCCGCGGGTGGGGGCGCCGGAGCCCACGGAAGAATCATGCTTGATCTTGCAGTTGTTGGCGGCGGGCCGGGGGGCCTGATGAGCGCCTGGTATCTGAAGCGCAAGCTCGGCGAGCTTTGCCGCGTCACCATCTTCGAAGCGTCTGACCGGCTCGGCGGCAAGGTCCTTACGCGCAAATTCGATTCGGCGCCTGCGACGTATGAGGCCGGTGTCGCGGAGATATATGACTACTCGATGACGGGTCCCGATCCCCTGCGCGAGCTGATTCAGCATTTCGGGCTGCAGACGATTCCGATGGATGCCGAGCAGGTCGCGCTGGACGGCGAGCTCCTCAGCGACGTTCCGGGTATGCGCCGCAAATATGGTGCGAAGACCGCGGAAGCGATCGAGGCCTTCCGCAAGCGCTGCAGCGAGATGATTTCGCCGATCGAATATTACGAAGGTGTCGGTGCGCACGACAACGAGCATCCGTGGAGCCAGATCAACGCGGAAGACCTGCTCGACAGGGAAGTCGACGACGAAACCGCTAAACGCTTCTTCAAGGTGATGGCGCGCTCCGATATCGCGACCGAGAGCCACAACACCAACGGGCTGAATGCGTTGAAGAATTTCGTGATGGATATCGACGGCTATATCGGCCTGTACTCGATCCAGAACGGCAACGAGCAGCTGATCGAATGCCTGCAGTCCGAGGTCGATGCGGATATCCAGCTCAATCACCGCGTCCTCAAGGTCGGGAAGACGGATGCGGGCCGCTACCGCCTCAACATGATGAATGGCAAGGGCCCGGAGACGCGCGAGTTCGATCTCGTGCTGGTGTGCCTGCCGCATTCCTGGCTTGCGACGCTGGGCTGGGAAGGCGAAGTGCTGCGCAAGTCGATGGTCAAGCACATCGCCTATTTCGATCGGCCTGCGCACTATCTGCGCGCCTCGCTTCTGTTCGACGAACCGTTCTGGGGCGACAAGATTTGTGGCGCCTGGTTCATGTCGGAGGCCTTCGGCGGCTGCTGCGTCTACAATGAAGGCGCCCGGCACGATGTCGGCCGGCACGGTGTGCTCAACTTCCTCATTCCCGGCTCAGATGCGCTTGCCTTTGCTAATTTAAGCGATCAGGACTTGATCACGGCCGCGTTGAAGTCGCTGCCGGCTTCGCTGGGCGACGCGCGCGCGCATTTTGTCGAGGGCAAGGTGCATCGCTGGCTGTCCTCGGTGAACGCGATTCCCGGTGGACTTCTTGCGCGTGACGTCATGGCCAATCACCGGCCCGAGCCGAAGCAGCATCCGGGCATCGTTCTGGTCGGCGACTATCTCTTTGACTCGACGCTCAACGGGCTGCTGGATTCGTCGGACGCCGCGACCGACATCATCCTGACCGAGATGATGCGGCTGCGCCGCGCCCGCGCGCAGAACGGCGCGCCGCTCTCAGACAAGATCGACCGCGGCTATTTCGAGAACTATCGGGGCCTTGGTCCCTATCGCGAGGCCTGGCGGCACTTCAGCGACCCCGACTATCTCTGCGAGCTGATCCGCATCGTCTGGGGGCAGGAGAGGGGCTACAAGCTCCTCATCGCAGGCTCCGCCAGCGGCGAACTGGTAGGCGCGTTGCGCGAGCGCGGCCTGGATGCATGGGGTGTCGAGAGCAACCGCTACATCCACGGCAAGACGCCGACCGAGTTGAAGCAGTTCAACAAGCTCGGCTCGATCACCGAAATGCCTTTCGTCGACAACGAGTTCGACTTCGTGTTCGAGACCAGCCTCTGTCACGTCGTCGGCAAACAGGCCACGCGCGCCGTCCGCGAACTCAATCGTGTGGTCAGGTCCGGCTTGATCTTCGGATCGGTGACATCGGACATGGCCCCCGGCCTGATCGACCGCTACGACCTGTTGCGCGGCGTGAAGAAGCTCGGCACTTGGTGGGAATGGTCGGAGCTGTTCTTCGGAAACGGCTTTGATCTTTCGATGCACCGCCACGACTGCACCGACGCGCTATGGACCGCGACCCTTGCGGCGAACAAGGGGCCCGGCCACTGGTATGCGGACGCCGACAGCCTGCGCTATTCGTTCTTCGACAAGGTCGACGACGGGGACGAGTAACCTCATCGTCGCATTGCGTATTAGTTTTGCTGGACGTGTCAATCGCTTGGAACTATCGCGATGGCGCGTTTGCCCTTTATCAGCGGTCGTGCCGGCCGTGCAGCATCGGTTGGTCGAATGGCGCCCAAGCCTTCATTGTCCAGTGACAATATCCTGAGCGCTCCGGAGGCGCGCGAGGCGGATGCGCCGCCAGCCGCTCAGACCGGCGTTGCACGCATGCTCGAAGGCAAGCCTGTCACACCGCCGCCCGCTGAGTTCGAGGATGACGAGGAGTTGGATAACGAGCGCGACGAAGCGCTGGAGCTCGAGGACGAGGATGACGAGGACCTCGTCGTCTTTACCGCCAAGGAAGCCGCCGGCGCGCTCACAACCATCTACGGATTCGTCAAGCCCTACCTCGCCAACTACAAGAAGATCCTGGCATTCGTCAGCGTCGGCGTGACGATCGAGACGCTGTTCAACGTCATCATGCCGCTGAGCCTCAAATTCCTGATCGACGATGCTCTCGGGGAGGAGGATTTCCAGGCGCTCTACCGCATCCTCGGCGTGCTGGCGACTGCAGGCATCTTCACCTCGATCGTGGCCGTCTGGTACGAACGCTGGGATGCACGGCTGACGGCGGGTCTGTTGTCCGACGTGCGCACGACACTCTTCGAGCATGTGCAGAATCTGCCGGCTGCCTTTTTCCAGCGCACCAAACGCGGCGAGATTTTGTCGCGCTTTTCGGTCGACATGGCCGCGTTCGAAGGTTCGATCAAGGGCTTCTCCGCCGGCGCCGCGCTGCCGTTCCTGGAATTGATCGCGGGCATCATCCTGATGCTGTTTTTGAACTGGCAGCTCGCGGTGGTGGCGCTGCTGGTCTTCCCGATCACGCTGATCGGCCCGCGCATCCTGACGCCCAAAGCGGTGCAGGCCAATTACGAGCAGAAGCAGAACGAGTCCGCGCTGCTCGGCATGGTGCAGGAGAGCATCGCCGCTCAAGCCGTGGTCAAGGCTTTCACCCTGCAGCGCAAGGTGTTCGGCTGGTTCTCCTTCCGCAACGACGCGGCGCGCCGCAAGATCGCCTCTGCGGCCTTCCTGTCGACCATGGTCGAACGCACCGTGACCATCGCGGTGCTGCTGCTGCACCTCGTGGTGCTCGGGCTCGGCGCGTATCTCGCCACCAAGGGCCAGATCACCATCGGCACCTTCGTCACCTTCGAGAGCGCGTTCTGGGAGGTGTCCTATAACATCGCCCATGTGATGCATTTCATCCCGCTGTCGATCTCGTCGGCAGCCGCCGTGCGCCACATCCAGGAGTTGCTCAACGAGCCGACCCGCGGCGCGGACCGCCCGGGTGCCCCCGACTTGCCTGATATCACACACGACATCTCCTTCGAGCACGTCAGCTTCCAGTATGAAGGCGCGTTCACGCCCGTGCTGGACGATTTCTCGCTCAAGCTCGATGTCGGCAAGACGGTCGCGATCGTCGGCCCCAGCGGCTCCGGCAAGAGCACGCTGCTCAACCTGATCCTGCGCCTCTACGTGCCGGACGAAGGCCGCGTCACCATCGACGGCGTCGACATCCGCAAAGTGACGCTGGAATCGCTGCGCCGCTCTATGGCCGTGGTGTTCCAGGAGAACATGCTGTTCAACATGTCGATCCGCGAGAACATCCGGCTTGGCAAGCCCGAGGCCACCGACGCCGAGGTCGAGCAAGCTGCGCGCAAGGCCGAGATCCATCGCTACATCATGAGCCTGCCGCAGAAATACGACACCCCCGTTGGCGAGCGCGGCGATACGCTCTCCGGCGGCCAGCGCCAGCGCGTGGCGATTGCGCGCGCCATCATCCGCGATCCCACCGTGCTGCTCCTGGACGAGGCGACCTCCGCGCTCGACCAGACCACGGAAGCCGCCATCAACCGCACGCTGCTCAAGCTCGCCAAGGGCCGCACCATGATCTGGTCGACCCACCGCCTCACTTCGGTGGTGGAGATGGACGAGATCATCGTCATCTCCGGCGGCAGGGCCATCGAGCGCGGCTCGCATGCGCAATTGCTAGCGAGGAACGGCGTCTATCGCAGGCTTTGGGACGATCAGAGCCATGCGCCGCAGGGCGCAAAGCAGGCCATCGACGATGATGAGGAGGACGACGACGAGGATTGACGGAGTCGTCGCTTGGCTCATGGCGCTTGGAACGGATCAGGGATCGAAGCGTTCCGGCTAGCAGTTGACGCGGTCCATGGGCTGTCGTTCGGGGCCGCCAAGGTAGGGGGCGCGAGCTATCGGAGAAGACTGTGTTGATCGATCGCCGCGCCTTGCTCAGGACCGCCGCCGCGATCCCGCTGGCCAGTGTTTGGCAGCAACCGGCAAGCGCGCAAGGAACTCCCCAAGCAGCTGCGACCGACGAGAAGGCCGACTATACCCTGCGCATTGCCAACGGCCTGGTCGAACTTGCGCCAGACCACATCATCTCGACCACGCTCTATAACGATCGGTTTCCGGGGCCGCTGCTGCGCTTCCGCGAAGGCCAGCGCGTCGTGGTCGACATCCACAACGATACCGATACGCCGGAACTCGTTCACTGGCACGGGCAGATGATTCCAAGCGATGTGGATGGTGCGGCCGAAGAGGGCTCGCCTTACGTGCCGCCTCACGGCATGCGCAGGATCGCCTTCACGCCAAAGCCATCGGGCTTTCGCTTCTATCATACTCATGTCGTGGCAGGCGGCGATCTCAATCGCGGCACCTATACCGGGCAGGCCGGGCCTGTCTACATCGAGCCGCGCGATAACCCGGGCGCCTATGACCGCGAAGTCTTCCTGGTGCTGAAGGAGTTCGCGCCGGCCTTCAGTCGCGGCGGCGACATGGCCATGGACACTCTCGTTGGCTCGCCGATCAAGGCCTTGCAGGAGATGGGGAAGGCCGCCGACGAAGCCGCGGCGGAAAAGACCAAGGGGTACGAGGTCGGCTACGACCTGTTTTCGATCAACGGCAGGGTGCTGGGCCATGGCGAGCCGATCCGGGTCAAGAAGGGCGAGCGGGTGCTGTTCCACGTCCTCAATGCCAGCGCCGGCGAGATCCGCAGCCTCGCGCTGCCGGGACACAGTTTCCAGGTCGTGGCGCTCGACGGCAATCCGGTGCCGACGAAGGCCGAGGTGCCGCTGCTTTGGATCGGCACCGCCGAGCGCGTGTCCGCCATTGTCGAGATGAACCATCCGGGCGTCTGGATCATGGGCGATCTCGCTGACGATGATCGCAGCCGCGGCATGGGCATTGTCGTCGAATATGCCGATCAAAAGGGCAAGCCGCAGTGGAGCAAACCTAAGTCGTTCCGCTGGGATTACAGCCGGTTTGGCAAGCCCGATGCCTCGGCTGCTGCTCCCGACGAGACCATCGACATCATCATCGTCAAGAACAACGCCGCGCTCGCAGGCTTCAACCAGTGGACGCTCAACGGCGAAGCCTTTTCGATGGAGCGCATGAAGCCCGGCTACACGATCCATCAGGGGCGGCGCTATCGGCTGAAATTCCGTAATGCCAGCGACGATATCCATCCGCTGCATTTGCATCGGCACAGTTTCGAGCTCACGCGGATTGGTGGCAAGACGACGGCCGGAGTGATCAAGGATGTGGTGATGCTGGGCGGCTTCCAAGAGCTCGAAGTTGATTTCGTTGCGGACAATCCGGGGCCGACCTTGTTTCACTGTCACCAGCAATTGCACATGGATTTCGGTTTCATGGCGCTTTTCAATTATGCCTGACCGGCGCTTCCCGCCGGGATGAGGACGATACGGACATCCGATGACCAGCATCGCGCAAGAGCCGAAGCGGGCGGAGAAGGGTTCCCCCAGGCTTATCTTCGCTCAAGACCGGCGGTGCCCGCTAACGCCCGTAAAACCAATTGATTTACATTGGGATATTTCCGCCAACACCCGCTGACGTTCATTGAAAATTGCCCCAAACCGCCGTATCTGTTGGGGCAGATTTTGGGGCACTGATTTGGCGCGGAAAATAAATCGGCTGAGTGCGAGAGGGCTGCCGGGGCTGGCTGAGCCGGGGCGCTACGCTGACGGCAATGGGCTCTATCTCTCGATTTCCGAGAATGGCGGCCGGCGGTGGGTCTTCCTTTATCGACGCCACGGCAAGCATCGCGAGATGGGCTTAGGAAGCGCCAGGAGCGTCAGCCTTGCCGATGCGCGAGAACTGGCCTCAGGCGCCCGCCAAGCTCTTGCGCGCGGCCTGGACCCGATAGAGGCCCGTCAGGAGGCCAAGGGCTCCTTGTCCTTTGAGGAATGCGCCAAGGGCTACATCGCAGACAACCGGGCCGGCTGGAGCAATGCGAAGCATGCCGACCAATGGACGAATACGCTGAAGCAGTATGTCTACCCAACCATAGGGCACCTGCCGGCCTCCGAGGTCGCCACCAGCCACGTGACCAAGATTCTCAACTCTATCTGGACGGAGAAGACGGAGACGGCCTCTCGGGTCCGGTCGCGCATCGAGGCGGTGTTGGATTGGGCGAAGGTGAAAGGATACCGCCACGGTGAAAATCCCGCACGGTGGCGAGGCCATCTCGATCAGATCCTGCCTAAGCGCTCCAAGGTCCAACGGGTAGAGCACCACCCGGCACTGCCCTTCGGCGAGCTGCCGGCGTTCGTAAAGCGGCTGCGGGGGATGCCGGGCACGGCCCCACGCGCTTTGGAATTTACGATTCTGACCATCGCCAGGACAAACGAGACGCTCGGGGCGACGATTCCCGAGATCGACATAGGCGCCGCAGTCTGGTCGGTCCCCAAAGAGCGGATGAAGGGGCGGCGGGATCACAGAGTGCCGCTGCCAGCTCGAGCGATCGAAATCCTTGAGGATGTCGGGATCCGGGAAGGGGATAACCGAAAGGCCCCGGTGTTCTGCGGAATGCGCTCCGAGGAGCCGCTTAACCACGACGCCATGCTTGTCGTCCTGGACCGTATGAACATGGGCCATGTGACCGTGCACGGCTTTCGAAGCACGTTCCGGGACTGGGCGGGCGAGACTACCCACTTCCCCAACGAAGTGGTGGAGATGGCCCTTGCCCACACCATCCCAAATAAATCCGAGGCCGCCTACCGGCGCGGCGACCTGTTTGAGAAGCGGCGCGAGCTGATGAATGCGTGGGCGGAATATTGTGGGGTGGACGGTGAGAAAGAGCGGCGCGATTGAAACTGCGGACCCGAACGCCGAACCCGACCCCGATGCGGTGTTTGAGTGCGACGCGGAAAATGAAAAGGCGGCGCCTGAGCGGGAGCGTCTGACTCGTTGGCGCGAATTTGCCAAACGGCCGTGGGTGCCTGGGCCTCTTGTGGACGATGTGATGGCGGCCATACAGGCGAAGCGAACCATTTGGCTAAAGGACGCCATTGACCTTATGGCTTTCAGCTGGTGCTCAGGGCCGATGGATCTTGTCGAACAGGGCGCGCGACGCACGCAGGCGTGCCGTGCGCTATCTGAAGCAGTGCAGGATGGGCGCTTCGCGCTGTGCGGAAGCAATAACAAGCCCAGCGATGATGTTGAGGAAATCCCCGCGCACTATTTCAGTTCTCCTCGCCGGCTTGGCGGCGACAACATTCTGGAAATAGACCTCAGTGATGAGGGCGTATCGGATCAAACCTTCGACAGCGCTAAAGACCGCACTAAATGGTTTGACGTGCGGTTCGTCGAGCCGGCAAGGTTCATTGAGTGGCTTCTAATCGAAATCGCTGCGGCTAAGCCGGCGCAAGAAAGGCTTCTCGCGAAGGATTATGAACCTGCGTACAAAAACCGCCTGAAAAAGCTTATCGATGCTGGCGAACAGTCTACGCGCCCCGAGGATGAAATTTGGGGCAGGCAGCGGAGGATTAAGCGGGATGTCGTTCGAAAGCTTAGAGAAGCTTTCGCGCCGCCAGAGTGGAGCGACCCCGGCCGTCCCTCCAAAGAATAATCTGGCAAAATTCTTTGGCTGGCCAGATTTGCCGATATTCGTGGCCAGATTTTTCAATGCTCTAATTCCGTTCGTGCCCGCGATAGTTCGTGCGTTGGTTCGGGCTTCACGACGGAGATTTTGGAATGTCCAAAGCGGCGTTCAGCATCGATGAGTTCTGCACCTCATACGGTGTCGGCAAGACGTTCACTTACGAGCTAATCAATTCCGGCCAACTCCGCGCCGTTAAGGCCGGACGGCGCACGTTAATTCCGGAAGCCTCAGCCGCTCAGTGGTTGAAGGCACAGCCGCCGGTCAATCGACCGACTCCGGCCGCGGCCTAAGCCGCACTTTCCCCCCATCCAATTTCCCAAACAAAACCCAGCTCCGCACGATCCTATCTTCCCGGATCAAATCGTGCGTGCTGGGCTCAGAAAGTTCTTTCGCATGAACAATATAACCGACCATCACGGAAATTCCAAATATATTGCCAGCCCTTCCGCCGAAATTCGGCCCGCGGGCCGAGAAAATCGCGCACGCCGGCAAAAACTACTCAAAAGCATTACGCTGAGCGGCGAATTTCCAACCGCCACGCTGTTGCCCGCAACGCTCGCCGGGATTTTTGTTCACCGCCGCTATGCCGTGCCCGCCGAGTTGGCTGATTTTATCGCCGCAGCCGCCGGCCTCGGGGGCTCGCGATGATGATGACCAGCAAATTCCCAGTCGGCCGCTTCACATGCGAGATGTCATGGGCGCCCGGCGGCGGCATGAAGTGCGAGTGGTCGCCGGATGTCCCCGCACCGAAGTCCCTGAGCAAAGCGGAAGCGAACCAATACCGAGCCGGTCGTGATGCCTTCCTGCGGGAAGTGGCATCGGCCATTGGTGGCAACGTGCTGGTGGTGGAGGCGTGATGAACGTGCTCGACGATCGAGCGCGCGAAGAACTGCGGGCCAGCGCTGAAGATATCGCCCGGTCATTCCTGGGCGAGCCTAATCGCGCACTATCCAACAGGCGCCAGTTACGCTGGCATCCCAAAGGATCGTTCGTGCTGAATGTGGCGAGCGACAAGGCTGGCCTCTGGTACGACCATGCGAGCAAAACCGGCGGCGACATCATCGATTTCTTCAAAGCTCAACTCGGCGGCACGATCGGCGAAGCCATCGACGAAGCACTGAGATATTTAGGGCCGTCCTGGTCAAGCAGCACGGCGCCGCCGAGATCGGAGCCGGCCAAGCCCGAAGAGGACGACGCGGTGCGGATCAATCGGGCACTGTGCGTCTGGTCGGAAGTGAGACCAATTTGCGGCACGCTCGCCGAAGCCTACCTCAACAAGCGCGGCATCCAAGTGCCCGACGAAGCGCTTGAGGTGCTCGGCTTTCATGGTCACTGCCCGTTTGGCGAACGAAGGGCGCCGGCACTGGTGGCGTTGGTTCAGGACATCATCACGGGCGAGCCGATCGCCATTCATCGCCGCGAACTAATTCCGGACGCGGGCAAGGCGGGCTCGTGGATGGCGCTTGGCCCCAAGAGCGGCGGCGCAATCAGGCTCAGCCGTTTCGATTGCGGCGAGCTTGCGATCGGAGAAGGCGTCGAGACCTGCCTCGCCGGCATGCAGCTTGGTTTCGGCCCGACGTGGTCGGTGATCGATGCAGGCGGCATGACAGCCTTTCCGGTTCTCGATCACGTTGGCCGCCTCACCATCATGGCGGATAACGACGTGAGCGGAACCGGCCAGCGCGCCGCTGCGGCATGCCGCAATCGCTGGGTAGCTGTTGGCAAGACCATTCGCCGCGCGATGCCGGAACAGCCCGGCCAGGACTTCAACGACGTGCTGCTCGCGGAGGCCACGCAGCGTGCGTGAGCTTCGCGGCGTCATCATCGAGGATACCGAGGCGCGTGCGGGGACGCCGCACGAAATGCCGGCCGACGCCGCGCGTGATCTGCTGCGCGCCGGCATCGAGAAGCTGATGCAGCACACGATCCAGTTTCATGAAAAGGAAGGCATCTTTTCCGCCGTGAACGGCCTGTTGAGCAATCGGATCAACTCTGAGCCCGATCATTCAGCCATTCGCATCACGACCGGCGCCGGCAAGTCGGAGACGACGCGCGCCGCTGTCGCCGGCTATGTTTGCGAGGCGAAGAAGCGGGGCATCCCACATCGCGTCGCGATCTACGTGCCGACGCATAGGCTCGGCGAGGAAGCACGGCAGCGCATGCCGGCGGACATCACCACGGCACTGCTGCAATCGAGGAAGGCGAACGATATTGCGACCGGGGAGCCGCTTTGCTTGAACCTACCCGCAGTGGAAGCTGCCGAGGCGATCGGCGCCGACGTGGAGCGCGCTGCCTGCCGCAAGGCCAGGCGCGGCGGCACCCCAATCCTGTGTCCACGCTATCACGAGTGCGGCTATCAGCGGCAAAAGCGGGCCGCCAAGCAGGCCGACATCGTGTTCGCCGCGCATCAGTATCTTTTCGGGCCGCCCGACGCCCTGACCAACAATGTCGGCATCGTCGTCATAGATGAGAGCTTCTGGCAATCCGGCCTGTCTTTCGCGAAGCTCGCGGTCGATGGATTGGGTGCCGAGTTGCAGGCGTTCCCGGTGCGGGATTCCAACGGAGACAAGAACCCTGATGATACCGCGCACCTTGCAGAACTAATTGAGAGGCTGAAATCGGCGGTCAAAGCATCGCCCGTTGGAGAATATCTGACGAAGGCCGCCCTGCTGGCTGCAGGCATGCTGCCCTGCGAGAAGCATGAGGACGGCGGCTCGGGAGCGACCGCCGCCAAACTCGAATGGCGGCGCAAGGTCGATCTCGGCCTGTTGCCCGGCGCGGGCGAGGAAGTCTGCAGAAGGCATTCGAAGCAATTTGGTTTTCTCGGGCAACTACCGAAGCGCGCCGCGATGTGGAGAGCCGTCGAGGAATTGTTATCCGGCCCCGACGATGCGACAGGCCGCCTGCGCACCGAGCTAAAAACCACGGCGGAAGGCTCGGTTCTCTACCTGAAACTTAACGGACGGCGCGACATTCACGAGCGGATCGCCGAGACGCCGGTCATCGCACTCGACGCGACATTGAACATCGAGATCGTCAAGCAGTTCTTCCCGCGCCTCGACATCGCCCTCGATCTACAGGTTCAGGCGCCGCACGAGCGCGTCACGCAGGTAGTCGGTCTCCCTGTCGGGAAGGCTTCCTTGGCGCAACTCGAGCCAGGCAGGCGCCGCCCCGAAGAGGAACAGCGCGTCGGCAACAAGCGGGAGCGCCTACTCAAGGTCGTGCGCAGGCTCGCGGCGGGGCGGCGGTGCGTGGTGATCACAAACAAGGAATTGACGCCGCTATTCAATGGCGCCGGGCCGAACGTCGAGGTCGCGCACTTCAATGCCATCGAAGGCATCGACCGCTGGCGCAATGTAGACGTGCTGATCACGATCGGCCGGCCGCTGCCGGCGCCGAACGCCGTTGAGAACATGGCCGCGGCGTTGACCGGCAAGCCGGTGTTGCTGCCCGAGCACCAGCCGGAGCCGCCCAAGCGCAGACGCTCGCAGAAGATGATAGAGGCCGCCCGGCCAATCCGACTCAAGAGCGGTGCCGAAGTGCCTCTGCTGTGCCGGGTATTTGAGCTGCCCGAGGCCGAACTGATCCGGCAGGCCGTGACCGAGTCCGCGGTGACCCAGGCGATCGGCAGGGCAAGAGGCGTCAATCGTTCAGCAGCCAATCCAGTGGAGGTCTACATCATCTTGCATGACACGATGATTCCGGTCGCCGTAGATTCGGTGGTCCAGTTCGAGGATCTGGAACCGACCAAGATCGATACCATGATCGACGCGGGCCTGGTGCCGCAGTGGGGCGCGGATGCTGCCAAGCTCTATCCCGAACTGTGGCCGACCGCCCAGGCGGCCCAAAAGGCGTACCGGCGCGCCGACTTCGACGTGGAGCGTATGTACGCAAACACCGCAGACGCCCCGAGGAGTCGTACAAGTCCTTATAAAGATATCTTTATAAGGCGATGTACGACTCCTCGCCTGATCCGCTACCAATCCAAGGCTAGGGGCGCGAAGGCGCGCGTGGCGCTGGTCAATCTCGCGAAACTCACGGTCGAGGACGCGCGGCGGCGGATTGAGGCCGCGTTGGGGCAGCTCGCGGCATTCGATGTGGTCGAGGGCGAGGAGAAGTCAGGGGCCTGCCACTTCGGCTTCGTCTGGGGTCTGCCGGGCGGCAATTTTCGAGCTAGCTCAGCCCCTCAAGGCCGGGACGGCCCGTGGCGAATGCCATTTCGTGCCTACAATGGGCGTTTCGCCTGCGAAGCGGTGTCATAGCTCGGCACACCCCATAAACGTGGGATACACAGCAAGCTCTCCATCGCGATCTAACGCGCATACAAAACGCACGTGAGGAGATCGCTGATGTCAGACAACGCGGACCGATATAGCCGCGAGGCTGAAGAATGCCGGCAGAACGCCCAGAATGCCCTAAGGCCAATCGATCGAGAGGCTTGGCTTCGGCTCGCTGCCGACTGGGCACGGCTTGCGGCCAGCGCTCAGCTTAACCGACGCCTTAGCTTAGGCGCGGCAACCTGGCGGCCACCATCCGGAGGCGGGCGGGGATGACCGAGCGGGCGCCGAGGCCGCGACCGTTAATTCCGGCACCGATACGCGCGAGGCGGCGTCATTCAACCCGCGCCGGCCGGTCGATTTTCCGGAGACCAAAAAGGGGCGCCGCCCCGATCGTGATTTGGCCACAGCTGGCGACGCTTAAAGGAAATCAAAGCATTTTAGGTCGGGCGGCGGCGGGATGACCGATTGCAGCTAACTCGCTTAAACTCCTAGGGCATGCTCGATACATACCTATCGCATGTTTTCTGAGATTTACCGCTCGCGTGAACGGATCGGGCCTGATCGTCAGTGCGTTTGATTGTTTGATTTTTTTTCAAGGATCAAAGCAACCCAAGCATTCTGCGCGCCGCACCGGGTTAAAATCCAAAAATCGTTCCAGATGAGAGCGATACGCAGAGCGGCGGGGCAGCGCACGTAAGATTTTTCTGACATCGAGAGAGCGCCCAAAATGCTTGTCGGGTATGCTCGATGCATAGCTATTGCATGTTTTCTAAGATTTTTCAGCCTGGGGGCATTCATGAAAACCATTCTGGGATTGGCTGTGCTGGCCTTCTTGATCACCGAGCCCGCGCACGCAGATGCGACAACGAAAGATACGTTGGCCCTCTACAACAACCCCGTTGGTCGGGCTTTCCTCGCGGGCATGACGGAGGGCATGAAATGGACAAACGCAGGGATTGAGGCGCGAACGGGACAAGCGCTTTACTGCACTCCGCCGGCAATAGCGATCACCGTCGAACAACACGTCAGCATATTGCGGGATTTCTTGGCGAAGCACCCTGAACACTGGAAGAGCCCTATCGGCTCGACCCTCATTTGGTCGATGATGGATGCATTCCCGTGCAAATGAGTTGGGGTCGGTTAGTCGCTCGGCCCCTGCGCTTCCTTCAGGGGCCTCCAGCGTGCGCTTGACCTGCACCGGGCTCCACTTGCCATGATTGCGCTGAGTAGGATCCACGCGGGCATTATGGCTTGGGGGTGGGAGTTGGCAGTTTGATCGGCACATGCGGTGACGTGGTCACCACGCGTGGAGCGCCATCGGAATGGGACTGGCTCTTGAGCAGGGTCTCGAGAACGAGAATGAACTTCTCTGAAAGCATCTACCGAACTCCATTGTTCGACAATGGAGCGATGCTGCGCTGAATCGGTTTCTGATCTGTTTCGAGAAAACTGCAAAACGATATCGTTGGCCTGGTGAGGTCATGGAGACATAGCGGTGATCACCGGCGCCGAGATGCGAGAAAAGCCCCGCCGGACGGGGAGCGCGGCGGGGCAAGTTCTTCCTTGGCCGGCTTGGCAGCCGGCTGGCCGCATTATGGGCGCGACGGCAGGACGTGGGGATGACGGCAGCAAGACGGCTCAACGAGGCGCGGGAGCGCGCCTTGCGCCCGTGGCTGGCTACCATCGCGCAATTCCAACGCCGATTTGAGTGTTAGTTGATCGTGCGCCTGACTACATGAATGCCGTGGGGCGGCGACCCAATTATATTTGCGTTTTTATGTCAGATGATGAATGCGTGAAGCGGCTTTGGGCGGAGCTATTAGAGCTCCGTAAGGCTGTCAAAGATGCCGAGACCAACGTGCTGAATCCTATTCCGTGTCGAAACCATCCAACCAATGGGACCCTGCACCCGCGCCCTAAGCGGGGCCCCCGGAAGCCTCGCAGCAATTAGGCAGCCCCGGAGCGCAATCGCCTCTGGGCGGCCAGCGCTGGCCCGCCTGCAAAACGAAAAGGCCGCCCCGAAGAGCGGCCCGATAGGTGACGTTTTGGGAAGCTTCCCAAGACAGGCTCAACCAGAAGGAACCGGCTTGTTGATCTCGACGCGCCATCCCGTCACTTGACCGTAGCGGTTGTAGATCGGGTAGACGCCGGCATCGTCGCCGGCCGCATTTGCCCAATCGCAGGAATCGGCGATCAGCTGAAAGCCATGGGACCGGAGGAATGTTTCGGCGTCGGCGAGGAAAGGAAATTGCCAGTGGGTCATGGCTTACTGCTCCTGCGCGGCAAGCACGCGCTGCACGACGCTGGTACCGACACCAACCGTGCGGCCGATCTTGAGAATGCCTATACCTTGCGCCCGGAGCTCACGTATGCGGTTTTCGATCGCGGGCTTGACCGGCTTCCGGCCGAACCGAACACCCTTCTCACGGGCCCGCGCAAGCCCGGCATTGACGCGCTCGACGATCATTGCGCGCTCGAACTCGGCAAACACGCCGCACATCTGAAACATCGCGCGGCCTGACGGCGTCGTGGTATCGATCGCCTGTTGATGCAGATAGAGGTCGCATTTCAGTGCCTGGAGCTCCTGGAGTAGTCCGACTAGGTCCTGCAGACTGCGGCCCAACCGATCGACCGACCAGGCGGCAATCATGTTGACCTTGCGCGCCGTGGCATCCTTGAGCAGCTGGTCGAAGGCGGGACGCTTGTCGCGGCCCTTGGCGCCGCTGACCCCGGTGTCCTCATAGATCCCGACCACTTCCCAACCGGAGCGCTTGGCAACAGCCTCAAGCTCACGCCGTTGGTTTTCCGTGGTCTGGCCGTTGGTGCTGACACGAAGGTAGATGCCGACGCGCTTCATGGTGATCTCCTCGCTAACGGCATAACCATACACCACGCCTATACGGAAACCAAACGTAAAACGTATAGGCAAACACGATCGCAGAAGTCCTTGAAAATACGGCTTCGGCAGTCGGCAAAATCAGAGGGGTTTTCCGTATAGGCTGGTCATAGCGGCCGCCGCGCTGGTCGTGGGAGTAGTCACAACCATCACTTTCGCCATCCTTATGACTCAGCTGAATTGACCCGCGCGCGGCCGTCCCCGGCCGCACCGTCGAGAAGATCGCGGCAGTGGTGAAGGCGATGTGGTAGGGTGTGGCAAGGCGCGCCGCATCTTTTCACCGGACGCGCCGGCCCCGCCGGCAGCCAGGCCTGCCCGCCGACTGCCGCGCGGGGCCACGGGGCGGGCAAAGCGGCCCAGGGGCGAGTTGCGGGGGATGGGCCATCGCGCGGCGTGTCCCGACTGCCACAGGTCGGACCAAACCGTGTCCGTTTGTC
>Ga0307474_10001374_pt1 | contig 17700 bp, 12 predicted proteins | sample atmos_gasesECM1C_2_FD_203312 | JGI IMG/M metagenome (GOLD analysis project Ga0307474, IMG submission 203312) | Hardwood forest soil microbial communities from Morgan-Monroe State Forest, Indiana, United States - atmos_gasesECM1C_05 | ecosystem: Environmental > Terrestrial > Soil > Temperate... | reverse complement strand
GCCCGATTAGGATAGGTACGGACTCTTGATCTGGAACTCCGTTCTGGATCCGAATCGTGGCGCTTGGTGCAAGTTGTAATGCCGATGCTGGCGTAGCCATAGCTGTCTCCTTCGATTTTGATTTTGTTTACTTTCCCGGGACCCGAAAATTGGAATCCGCCACCAAACCCTGCATGGCCGGATTGTCTTTCAATTGCTGGAGCGGATAGCCCTTCCCAAGGGTCATTTCAGCGTACTTCAGTGCCTTATCGCGGTCACCTAGCCTCTCATACATTTCCGCTGCGTCGCTGAGAATCTGTGTGTCTGCAGGCGCGAGCGCCAGCGCGTTCTGCAAGGCAAGCAATGCCTTTTCCTTCTGCTTTTGTGCGGCGTACAGTACCGCCAGGGCCGATTGTAGGCTCGCATCGCCCGGTTGGTTTTTCGACAAGGGTTCAAGGAGCGCCAGTTCCTTCTCCATAGCCGTCGCAGCGCGATCTTTTTCGTTGAGCCATTGATAGGCGAGAGCAAGGTTCGCCCAAAGCCGGAAATCGTTTTCATTGAATTTCAGCGCCTTTTCCGTCATCTCGGCCGAGTCGGCGTAGCGCTTCTGAATTTCATACAGCGAGCCGAGATTCGCGTACGCCATATAGCTCGGTGCAAGCGCAAGAGACTTCTTGAACTCCTCTTCCGCTCTTTGATAATCACCGACGTTTTGAAACTGTCCCCCCAGATTGCTGTGCGCCGCTGCGTTGTCAGGTGTGAGCTGTATAACACGTTCAAACTGATTGATCGCGTCCGTATAGCGCTTCTGGTTATAGTAAAAAAATCCCAGGCTGTTATAGCCGTCCCAATAATCGGGCTTGAGAGCGATAGCGTGCTTGTAGCTGTCTTCGGCGTCCTGGATTCGACCCATCCGTTCATAGGCGCCAGCCATTCCTTTGATCGCTTCCGAGTCGCGCGGATTGATTGCAAGCGCTTTCTGAAATTCCTGCAATGCGAGATCGTGCTTCGCCAAAGACGAATGCAATCGTCCAAGCGACACGTACGGCGCGGGCAATCGATCATCGAGCTGGACGGCTCGCTCCAGCATGGCCGAAGCCTGTTCGATCCAGCGCGGATTCGGATCGACTTGATTTTTCAAACGAAACGCCTCTCCGAGAGAGGCGTATCCTAACGCGAATTGCGAATCGGTGTGGACCGCATCGTTCAGCGCGGCTACCGCTTGGTCCAGATTTCCTGGTTTGTCGTACCGCTGCATCAACCCCAGCGCTTTCAAGTACAGTTCATAGGCCGCGGGCGAAGCTCGGCCTCCGGTTGCGCGTAAACTCTCTGCTGTAACATTGATGTTCATTAGTCGCGCAAGCCGAGCCACGGCTTCATCCTGCAAGCCAGCAAGATCGCCGGTCGCATCGTCCAGCACCGCCGAGCCCACTTGCCGCAAATCCTTTGCGTCGATGAGGTTCACTGTGAGCTGCACGTTTTTTGCGTCGCGGCGAATGCTTCCTTTCACCACCAGATTGGCTCCCAAATCTTTTCCCGCTGATGAAGGATCGGTAACTTTCCGGCTGCGCACCACGCTCGATGGCACCACCCACAGTGATTGCTGCTGGGCATCCAGATTGGAAAGCTTGCTGGTGAGCGAATCCATCAATCCTTCCGCGACCGCTTCGTTCGCCGGATCGTTGCCAATATTGTCGAAGGGTAGCACCGCCACGTGTTTTTCTCCGCCACTGCCAGAAAGCACGGCGGCGGCACGTTGCCGGACGGGAGAAAACAGCAGCGATCCAGCGGCAAGGACCACTACAGCCAGCCCCGCGAATAAATAAGGCGCGGCGCGCCTCTCTTTGCGTTTGTCGGCTGCGGAAAGCGACGATGATGCCGCCTGCCAGCGCGGCGTCGAAGCGTGCGAAATAACCTCTTTCAGCGCTGCGGAGGGAGCGGTCTGCGTGAGCGTCGGCTCGTCCAATGGAATTCCCGACGAAGTGATTTGCGCGCGCGCCGACTGCAAATCGATGAGCATTTCTTGGGCATCGGGATAGCGATGCGCGACATCTTTCGCCAATCCGTGCAGCGCGATGGGCTGCAGCAACGCGGGCAGCGCCTCAATCGCGGCGGGCGGTTGATTCAAAATGGCGAAGGTCATTGCGGTGGTGTTGTCTCGCCCAAAGGGATGACTGCCCGTGACCATCTGCACCAGCAGAATTGCGAGCGCCCACACGTCGCAGCGCTGGTCCACCGCTTCGCCCAGAATTTGTTCCGGCGACATATAAGGAAGCGTCCCGGTGATTCCGCCAGTCATAGTGGCGCTGGGAGTGGCCACGACGCGCGCCAAACCGAAATCCACGATGCGCGCGGAATTATCCTTGGTGATGATGATGTTCCCGGGCTTGATGTCGCGATGCACGATGTTGCGCGCGTGCGCCGCGGCAAGGCCCGATGCGATCTGGCAGGCCCAGTCCAGCGCTTGCCGCAACGACAACGGCCCGCCACCTAATTTTTGCGAGAGCGTCTGGCCGTCGTAATACGCCATGACGATGAACATGCGCCCATGGGCGGTCTTATCGATTCCATGGATAACGCCAATGTTGGGATGATCGAGGGCGGAAGCCGAACGAGCTTCGCGCAAGAACCGCTCGCGGTCGACTTCACCCAGCGCCAGATCTTGTGGAAGGAATTTCAGCGCGACGAATCGTTCGAGTTGCAGGTCCTGCGCTTTGTAGACAATGCCCATGCCACCGGCGCCGAGTTTGTCGGTGATCCGGTAGTGCGCAATGGTTTCGCCAATCATGAGTACTGGGGAGGCGATTCTAGGTGCTCACACCGGGCAAGTCAACGAAGTAGCGCCCGTTAAGCGCGGGTATTTGGAGCTTCGGCATCGGCCCGAATGCACCTAATAGAAGACTGCGCCGCCATCCACGTTGATTGCCTGCCCGGTGATAGCGCTGGCTTTTTCGGAGCACAAAAATAAAGCCATTTCCGCGATCTCATTGGCAGTCTGCCCGCGGCCCTGCAGAATACCTTGCAGAAATCCGGCGAGTTGCTCTTCCTCATTCACGTTAAGTTTGCGCGCCAGCCCCGCCCCCAATTCCTTGCTCATCTCGGTTTCGGTGACCGGGCCCGGACAAATCGCGTTTACGCGAACGCCTTTGCGAGCCGCTTCCGCCGCGTTGTATCGCGTAAGCCCGAGCAGTCCGGCTTTTGCGGCGGCGTAGGCCGAGCCCCAGCTATAGGCTGCCTTCGCGGAGATGCTGGAAATATTCAGAATGACGCCATGTTTGCGTTCATACATTCCCGGCAAAACCAGTTGGCTTAACAAAAATGCCGCGCGCAGATGGACGGCGATCACGCGATCGAATTCCTCCATCGGATATTCTTCCACTGGAACCACCGGGCCGTAGTGCCCCCCGTTGTTGACCAGAATATCTATGCGGCCAAACATCGCCAATGCTTTTTCGAAAGCTGTCCGGCAATCCGTCTGGTCCGCCAGATCACCCGCAAAAAACGCCGCGCTTCCGCCAGCTTGCGAAATTTTCGCAGCCGTCGCGGACAATTCTTGCTCGGTTCGCGCCGTCAAAAAAACCGCGGCTCCCTCATTCGCAAACAACTGCGCCATCGCGCGGCCAATCCCGCGCCCCGATCCGGTAATCAGCGCAACCTGATTCTGAAGGAGCAAAAGACACCCTTTCTGCTGCGGTTTCTCGCGGATTGATCGCCGGACATCATACGATTCCGGTCTCGGATGGCGCAAATCTCTTGAGACAACTTGGAAAACCCTGCGGAGCTTCCCGTCTATGGGTTATGATAGAGTTTTAGAAACAAGCACCTTAACAATCATGGGAGCAAGATGGCCACAGAAGCAAAAGGCAAAGTATTACTACGGGTGAGGCCGAGAGGTTTCTGCGCGGGTGTGGTCCGCGCCGTGGATATTGTCGAACTGGCGCTGGAAGCTTACGGCGCGCCGGTTTATGTGCACCACGAAATCGTTCACAATACTTATGTTGTGGAACAGCTTCGCCGGCGCGGCGCGATCTTTGTGGAGTCCATTGACGAGGTCCCGCACGGCGCGGTGCTGGTCTTCAGCGCACACGGCGTTCCGCCGGCGGTTCGCGATGAAGCCAAATCGCGCTCTCTGCGGGTGATCGATGCCACTTGTCCGCTGGTTACAAAGGTACACTTCGAAGCTCTGAAATTTGCCCGCGAGGACCGCACCATCATCCTGATTGGCCACAAGGATCACCAGGAAATTATCGGCACTTCCGGCGAAGCGCCTGACCGCACCATCGTTGTCGATTCGGTGGCTGCGGTGGACAAGCTCGAAGTCAACAATCCGGAAAAGCTCGCATTCCTGACGCAAACTACGCTTAGCCTTTATGACACGCAGGAAATCGTGGCCCGCCTACGGCAGAAGTTCCCAAAAATCGTAGGGCCCAAGAGTGATGACATCTGCTACGCCACGCAAAATCGCCAGGAAGCCGTGGAGCAGGTTGCGCAGGATGTGGACCTGATTCTAGTGGTCGGCTCGCAGAACAGTTCCAATTCGAATCGTCTGGTGGAGGTCGCGCAGCGCCGCGGCGTAAAAGCAGAACTGATCGATTCCGCCTCGGACATTAATCCGGCTTGGCTGGAGGGTGTGCGAAGTGTTGGATTGACCGCGGGCGCGTCCGCTCCCGAAGTGTTGGTCGAACAGGTCAGCCAGCGTCTTGCCGAACATGGCTACACTGACCAGCGCGATCTGGACTTGATCCGCGAAGATGTGCGGTTTACGCTGCCGCCGGAGCTTGCGACCATCGCTGCGGCACCGCGGCGCTGAATTTGTTTTTACGATTAAGTAGTCGGGTGTTCTTGCCAGTGGAAGGGGCGGCTGGTCGTCTTGGGCGCAGGGTTTGTAAGTACAACTTTTGTAACTCAGGGCCTGTAAAACAAACCCTGAAACCCTGCAACCCGAGCGGTAGCCGGGATTTTTCAGAAACTTCAGGAGAGAAATTTGGCGGTCAAAATTGTCCGTCAGCCGAAGAAGATTGCCTTGATTGGCGCCTGCTCGAGTGCGGCTGCATTTCTACCTGGCACCGAAAAAGCGCCGCAAGCGCTCAGAGCCGCAGGCCTGATCGAAAAACTCAAAAATATCGGCTACGAAGTCAGTGATCTGGGCGATTGTCCGCCCCGCCTGTTTGCCGACGATGAAGAGCATCGGCGCGCCCGCAATCTTCCTGCAATCGTGGCTGGGTTGAACGATCTGAAAGTTCACGCCGAAGTGGCCATTAAGAGCGGGGCTTTGGTTCTGGTGCTCGGCGGAGATTGCGCGCAAGTGATCGGATTGCTTACCGGCGCTCGCCGCTACTACAAGCATCTAAATCTTTTCTGGATGGACCGCGACGCCGATCTCAATACGCCCGCTTCGACTCCGTCGGGTCGCATTGATGGCATGGTGGTCGCAAGCATTATCGGCCGCGGCGCGCCAGAGCTGGTCCGCTTTTGGGGCGAATCGCCGCTGGTGCGTGAGCCGGACGTTTTACTTTTCGGCCTGGATCGGGTCGATCCGCCAGAACAGGAATTTCTCTCCAAGTCGCCGCTGCGCTACGTTTATGCGGCGGACATCCAGAAAAAAGGCGTGGCCGCCAGCACTCGCGATGCGCTCGCCCACTTGCACGCCGATTCGCGCGACTTCATTCTGCACGTGGACACTGACATCATCGCGCAGGAAGAGTTTCCAGCCGTGAATGTACCGGGAAGTGGCGGCCTCAGTTTCGAAGAGGTTGGTCTGTCGCTTCGTGAGATCCTAAGTCAGAAGACGCTGCTTGGTTTCGACGTGGCGCAATACAATCCCGATCGCGATCCCGATGGTTCGGGCGCGCAAAAGCTGGTCGGTCTTCTCTTGGACGGCCTGGCCGCGCGATTCGAAGCACTTGTCGGCCCGTCCGAGCCGCCCGCGAGTTCGCCTGCCCCCGACGTTACTCAAGCCGACGTTGCTCAACCCGGTGCACATCAATCGCTCGCCGACGACTCCAATTCCTGATTCTGTTTTCGTTGCTTTCTCTGGTTTTTCACTAGCGCTGCAGATCCCTTTTGCGCTCATACCGCATCAGTCCCAGCCACGACAGCCGTAGCCCACCATTAAAAATGTAGTGATCGGCGGCATCCATCGGCAGCGTGGATTTGATTTCCGCGCCGATCGCATCCACAAATGCCTTCTCCGCCTCCGTCGTCTCCATGCCGCTCTCCAGAAGTTTCCGCGTCAACCCTCTCCATTCCGCGAGCCGCGCTTTGTACACCCGGATGTGTTCAACAGGATCCTCAATAAATCCGAAATGAGTCAGGAAGATTCGCTCGGGTCCCAAGGAAGCAATCGTATCCAGCGATTGATTCCAGATTTCCACGTCGATGTCCGGCGGGGGCGTGGCCGGAAGAAGAAACGCATCGCCCTGCACCCGAATTCCCGCGCTGTCACCCACAAAAGCCGTGCGCGACGCACGATCCCAATACGTCACATGATGCGAAGCGTGCCCCGGTGTGTAGAAGACTTCTAATTCCGCTTGTCCGATTCGAATTCGCTCGCCGCCCTGCAATGGTTTGAGATTGCTTTCCGGCACTGGCATACATTCGCCGTATAGCATTTGTAAGTCTCCGCCGTACAACCGCCCGGCACTGGCCAGCAATCGCGTCGGGTCGACCATATGCGCCAAGCCCAATTCATGCAGGTATACTTTCAGGCCGGGATTTTCCCGAACCAGAGCGCCGGTCGCTCCCGCGTGGTCTAAATGAATATGGGTCAGCAACAAAGCCTCGAGAGTTCGGAAATCCTGCCCGCGGTCGCGCAATCCGGCGCGCAGCGTTTCCAGCGTGGACGCCGGCCCGGGATCAATCAGCACGCTCGTGCCTTCCGATTGCATCAGCAATGCCGCGATGGAGCGGGGTCTTCCGGTCCAGTTCAGGTCGATGCTGGTAAGCATTGTCATGTGGCCAGCAGTTTACCAAGTAATTCTCCAAGATTGGCTCGGCGAATTTCTCGTTCGGGAGCAAGGATTTGCTTGCGGAATCTTGGCGGCTTGGCTTAGGCTATTGGCACCGCGCTTTGTCTTTTTAACTATGTCCCGCCCTGATAACAATGCAAGCCGGGCGGCAGATGCGCAAGCTCTTGCTGGCGCCTTCTAAGACAAAGACGGAATTGCGCCGACTCTCTCTGCGCAGTTCCTACAAGGGTCAATGCGGTGGTGAGTGCAAAGTCCTAAGACGAATTTATGGAGGATGGCTATGCGTAAGTGGTGTGCAGCAACAGCGGTGGCAGCGCTCCTGGCGTTTCCACTTTTTGGGCAGCAGAAAGATGACAACGCGGCCCAGCCCGCAACCGGTTCCACTGTGGCCGCGGAAGCACCCGCGGCGCCAGCGAGTGTAGCGCGCTCCACCCGCGGAATATTTGCCTTACCCGAAGTACCCAAAACAACTCCATTTCCGGGCCCACAGGGGGCAGCGAAAGCAGATAAAACAGATAAAAAAGATGAAGCGCCCGGACTGTTGCTGCCCCGGTATGAACTTGCTGGAGGCTACAGCTATGTCAACTTTATGCCTGGCGACCCTTTTCCCGATTTCAACAACCATGGCGCCAATGGCGGGTTCACGTACAACGCAACGCGCTACTTCGGATTGGCCGCCGAAGTTGGAGGTTATCAGTTCGATCGTCGTGTCAACGGTTTCAAAGTGAACGGAAGCTGGGAGACCTTCCTGGCCGGACCCCGCTTGAATATACGCAAGTTCGATCACGTCGTACCGTTCTTCGAATTTTTGGTTGGTGCCGCGTATGCTGGGCTCGAAACGACCGGCAACGCTGGCCAGAGTGCGTTTGCAATGGCGGCTGGCGGCGGCGTCGACGTAGTCTTGACCAAGAACTTCGCGTGGCGCTTCGCTCAAATCGATTACCTGATGACTAATTTCAGCGGCCCGAATCTCGGCGGGTCCGGTCGGCAGAATAATCTTCGGGCCGGCACCGGCTTTGTTTTCCGGTTCGGCATCCCGAATCCTCCGCCTCCTCCTAACCATCCTCCGGTCGCGAGCTGCTCTGCGAATCCAACCTCTGTGTTCGCCGGCTCCAACGATCCGGTCACCGTTCATGTAACCGCTAGCGATCCTGACAATGACCCTTTGACCTACAGCTATACTGCTTCGGGCGGCACTGTGGAAGGCACCGGGCCTGATGCGCGTTTTAACACTGCCGGCCTCGCCGAAGGCACTTATACGGCCACCGCAAAGGTGGACGACGGTAGGGGAGGGACCGCGACCTGCGCGGCAGACATCACCGTTGCCAAGCGTCCAAATCGCCCGCCAACGATCTCTTGCACCACCGACCGCAGCCCGATCATGCCGGGCGAGCGTACGGGTATTACTGCAGTCGCCAGCGATCCCGATGATGATCCACTCACGTACAGCTATTCCGCAACTGGTGGCCAAGTGACTGGCGATGGACCCAAGGCGACATTTGACTCGACTGGCCTGGCTCCCGGCAGTTACACCGTGAAGTGCTCGGTAAGCGATGGCCGTGGCGGTACTGCGGATGCCTCAACCACCGTTGACGTGCAACAGCCGCCGCCTCCGCCACAAGCTGCAAAAGCCGGCGATTGCGGCTACAACAAGGCCGGCGCGTCCCGCTTTGACAATGCCTGCAAGCGCGTCGGCGACGACGTCGCTCTCCGTTTGAACAATGACCCCAACGCCAAGCTGGTTATCGTTGGCTTCGCGGACAGCAAGGAACCCAAGGCCGCCAAGCTGGCACAGACTCGCGCCGATCTCGCCAAGAAGTACATCGTCGAGAAGGGCGTGGATGCCTCGCGTATCTCCACCCGCACCGGCGAAGCTTCGACCGAAAAGGGACAGGAGAAGGCAAACCGTCGCGTGGACTTTGTCATCGTGCCGGAGGGCGCAACCTACTAACGCCAACGGACTGACCTATCTGGCAAGTCATCTGCGGGCCTGGCGGAAGAATTTCCGTCGGGCCCGTTTTATTTTTGCCGGTATGTCGTTCGTGTTTATTTTATGCACCGTGGTCGCCCCTTCTCGTTGAAAGGCACCGACTTGAAGGTCGGCCGCTACGAAGAGCAAGAGGCTCTCCGGCATCTACGGGCGCTTGCCGGTACTGCTGGGCCATTCGCCGATTAGGGTGCGATGCGCGCAAGTTTCGTTTGATATAAAAGGCGCAGGTTTCGCGTATAGTTAGGTGGAGAAGTACGAGCGGCGGGTTTCCCCCCGGCCTCTACCCGAAACTGAAAACTGACGAACCACCTGCTCGACGTTACATTTATCGAAGAGGAGCATCTCTCTACCCATGCCGGCTGCGGATCTAGCCTCGCTGAAAATACACGATACCCATCGTTCCCGCGGAGGCGCCGGAAAGTTCTGGGGATTTTTCGCCGCCGCACTTGGTTTGCTTTTGCTGGTGGCGGGAGGCGTGTTCGCACTGAAGAATCGCGCGCCGGTGGTTGAAGTTGCGGTGGCGCGTCCGGCGGGCGATCCGACGCAGCAGACTTTGCTGAACGCAAGTGGGTACGTAACCCCGCGGCGGCGCGCAACGGTGGCGGCGAAGATCACCGGCCGCGTTACCGGCGTGTTCTTTGATGAAGGCAATCGTGTGAAGGAAGGACAGCTTCTCGCAACCCTGGATGATTCGGACGTGCGGCGGGCTCTCGATTCGGCAGTGGCCGACCGCAATTCGAGTCAAGCCGCGACAAAGGATTTCGAGGTGCAGCTGCGGTATGCGGAGATTCAGCTGCACCGCGCGGTGGAACTGAAAGCGGCAAATGTGCAGAGCCAAGACCAATTGGATAATGCGCAAACCGCAGCGGACAGTCTGCGGGCAAAGATTGCGCTGGCCAAGGAGCAAGTGGCTGCGGCGAATGCGCGCATCCAGGAAGCTCAGCAGGCGGTGGACAACTGCACGATTCGAGCGCCATTTGCGGGAATTATCGTTTCGAAGGACGCGCAGGTGGGCGAGATGGTGTCGCCAATCTCCGCCGGGGGCGGTTTTACCCGGACGGGCATCGCCACAATCGTTGATATGAATTCGAACGAGGTGGAAGTGGACGTGAACGAAGCTTACATCGCTCGAGTGCAACCCGGACAGCGCGTGACATCTACGCTGGATGCGTATCCCGATTGGCAGATTCCTTCGCACGTTCGAACCGTGATTCCCACAGCGGATCGGCAAAAAGCGACTGTGAAAGTGCGCATCTCGTTCGACAAGTTGGATCCGCGGATTCTTCCGGATATGGGAGTAAAGGTTGCATTCATGGGTGAGGACGATTCCAGGAAAAAAAATGCGGCGAAGGGTGCGGCTCCGCTCCCGACGGCGATCGTGCCGAAATCGGCCGTACGGACCGAAGGCGGAAAGTCTTACGTTTTCCTGGTGAAGGACACGAAAGTGGAGCGCCGAGGAGTCACAGTCGGAAACGATCGCGGCTCGGACGTGGAAATTATGGCCGGCGTGAATTCGGGCGATTCTTTGGTCGCGCGCGGCCCGGAGAATTTGCAGGACGGCGACGCAGTAAGAATCAACCAATGATTTATTGAGGTTTGTAAAACAAACCCTGAAACCCGGGAGGAGTAGCGCATGATTCGCGTGGACAACAACGGTAGTTCCTCGGCTCTGATTCAAGTACGTGGAGTGAATAAAACCTATCGCCGCGGCGGAGAAAATATTCAGGTACTGCAGGGCCTGAACCTGGATGTGGACAAGGGCGACTTCGTGGCGTTTATGGGGCCGAGCGGCTCCGGCAAGACGACGCTGCTCAATCTGCTAGGTGGGCTGGACGTGCCCACCTCAGGCCACATCTCAGTGGACGGCGACGAAATCACCAATATGTCGTCGAGCAAGTTGACACAGTGGCGTGCGCGGCACGTGGGCTTCATTTTTCAGATGTACAACCTGATCCCGGTGCTGACAGCGTTCCAAAACGTCGAGCTTCCGCTGCTACTGACGAAACTGTCCAAGGCGCAACGCAAGCAGCACGTGGAAACCGCGCTGTCGGTCGTAGGACTGTCTGACCGCATGAATCACTATCCGCGGCAACTCTCTGGCGGACAGGAGCAGCGCGTGACGATCGCACGCGCGGTTGTTTCCGACCCGACTTTTTTACTGTGCGACGAGCCGACCGGCGATCTGGACCGCAAAAGCGCGACGGAAATTATGGAGTTGATTGAAGAACTTGTAGCGAAGCACGGCAAGACGGTTTTGATGGTGACGCACGATCCGGTGGTCGCCGACCGCGCTCACACGACTTTGCACCTTGAAAAGGGCGTGCTCGTGGAGGGCGGCAAGCTTCCGCAGAATGCGATGGCAGGAGGTGTGGCATGAAGTACTCGAGGCTAATTTTCGCAAACTTGTTGCGCAAAAAAGTGCGGCTGATCCTGACGATCGGGTCGTTCGCCGTGGCGTTATTTTTGTTCGCGTTTCTGGCGGTCGTGAAAGATGCGTTCGGCCGCGGCGCGGATGTCGCTGGCGCGGACCGATTGGTGATCATCAACCGGACTTCCATCATCAACACCATTCCGCTTTCCTATCGCGACAAGATTTTGCGCATCCCGGGCGTGAAAGCCATTACGCATAACAACTGGTTCGGCGGCGTTTACAAGGATGAAAAGAATTTTTTCCCGCAGTTTGTGATTGACCCGGAGGCCCAGCGCAAGGTGTTCCCCGAACTGATTGTTCCCGACGATCAATGGAATGCGTTTTTGAAAGACCGCCAGGGCGCGATCGTTGGTGCACGGACCGCGCAGCGTTTTGGCTGGAAAATCGGAGACCGCATTCCCATCAAGACCACTCTGTACGGCGGCGGAGCGTGGGAATTTAATCTGGACGGGATTTATCACGGAAAGCGTCCGCAGGATGACGAAACGCAGTTCTGGTTCCAATGGGATTATTTCGAAGAGAAAATTCCTGAAGGTGTGAAAGGGCAGATAGGCTGGTATGTGCTGCGTCTTGACAGTCCGGACGATGCGGTGCGCGTGGCGAAAGCGATTGACGGGGAGTTTGCCAATTCGCCTTCTGAAACAAAGACGCAGACCGAATCCGCGTTCGCGGCAAACTGGGTCAAACAGTTCGGAAACATCAGCTTTCTGATTCTCTCGATCGGCGTGATCGTTTTCTTCACCTTGCTGTTGGTGACAGGAAACACCATGGCAATTTCGGTGCGCGAGCGGACTTCCGAATTGGCGGTGTTTAAAGCTATCGGTTATTCGGACCGGGCGATTCTGTTTTTTGTTCTCGCGGAGTCGCTAGTGATCGCCCTGATTGGCGGAGTTCTGGGGCTGGGGCTGGCGATGCTTGCCATTCCGGCGCTGGGGAAAGCTCTTAACGGATTGCTTCCCGCTTTAATACTTGCTCCGGCCGTTCTCGCGCTGGGATTGGTCGTGGCCGTCGCAGTCGGAATCGTCAGCGGACTATTGCCGGGCATCAGCGCCATGCGAATGCGCGTTGTAAACGCGTTGCGCAGGGTCTGACCATGGCAATCCCATTGATTTACAACGTGCGAAGTGTTCGGGCCCGGTGGACGTCCACCATCGTAGCCGTGCTCGGGATCGCCGGGACCGTCGGCGTGTTCATCGCCATGCTCTCGCTGGCTCACGGCTTCAAAGCAACATTGGTGGCCTCGGGCTCTCCGGGCAATGCGCTGGTCATGCGAGCAGGCTCGCCCTCCGAAATGATGGGCGGCGTGACACTCGAATCGATCAAGGTGATCGCCGATGCTCCCGGAATTGCACGGGACGCGAACGGCCCCCTTTTGACGCAGGAAGTTGTCGGCGTAATTCCCGTTCCGCTGATCAGCACGGGTACCGATGCCAACGTACAAGTCCGCGGCGTTTCACCCAACGTTCTGGAGATCCGAAAGTTCGCGAAAGTTGTCCAGGGACGAATGTTCGCGCCGGGAGTTTCAGAATTGATTGTGGGCAAGAATGCGTCGAAAACTTACCGTGGTTTGACGCTCGGGAATGTGGTCGATTTTGCCGGAGGCCGTTGGACAGTCGTCGGGGTTTTTGATGCAGGCGGCTCGGCGTTCGATTCGGAAGTTTGGTGCGATTCGCATATCTTGAACGAAATCATGAAACGGCCAGCCAACATCTTTCAGTCGGTTACGGTTCACCTGCAGTCGCCGGATTCCTTTCAAACCCTTAAGGATTCGTTGACTACCGATCCTCGCCTGAACGTGGATGTGATACGCGAAATCGACTACTACGCAAAACAATCTACGACCATGACGAAACTCATCACTGTACTGGGCGGGCTGGTGGCGGGAATTATGGCCATCGGCGCGGTGTTTGGCGCTTTGAATACCATGTATTCGGCGGTTTCAGAGCGGGGGCGTGAAATCGCCACCATGCGCGCAGTTGGTTTCGGAGGAAGCTCGGTCGTATTTTCGTTTTTGCTGGAGGCGCTGCTGATAGCCTTCATCGGCGGCCTGCTTGGTTGCCTGGCCGTCTTGCCGCTGAACGGACTCACGACAAGCACGATGAACTTCCAGACGTTTTCAAACTTAGCTTTCGCGTTCAAGATCACGCCGGTACTTCTCATGGAAGGCGTTATCTTTGCCTTGGTGATGGGCGCTGTTGGTGGTTTGCTGCCGGCGGTTCGGGCCGCGGCGATGCCGGTGGCGACAGCTCTGCGCTCGCTATAACCGCTATACCTTAGAGAAACCACTATGGCGAGCCGGCAATTTTTCTCCAGCGGTTCCGGAAGCTGGCTTAAAGATTCAATTAGACATGGGCGGCGCGGCACCGCTCTCCGGAGATCCGTTATTCGTATAGGTTCAGCAAACTCCTGATTGACGCGGAAATCGTGCAACCGGTTTGACTTCTCCGGTTACCCCGACTTATCGGGACTTAGCCGTCTAGCCCAATGATAAGTTCCGGATTCCCGACGATTCGCCCAGAACAAAATCGAGCAAACGGAACCGGCACTTGCTTGATCAACCGGCTCACGGTGGTAGGCCGACGCGGCGCACTAAGTCGGCAAATCGCGGGTCCCCGTGCACTGAGCGCAAGCCAGGGGCTACTTTGATGTTCGGCATTGTGAGAAGCCGGTCTTGGTAAGCTTTTTCCAAGGACTGAAAAGCTGCATCGCTATCGCCGAGTTCGGCAGACAGCACGGCAATAAGATGATAGTCCGCTTTGCCACTTCTTGCTGCTCGCTGTTTCTCCCATTCCACCCTTTTGCGCCGGTAGCCGTTGATACCTGAGCTCATATAGGCCCGTTTGAAACCGGCAACAGCCGATGGATCAACGCCGTCGAGAGTATCTGTTTCCAGATGCTCGACAATGGCCTCGTCATATCTCCCCAACTGGTCATAAGCGCGGGCCAGTATCAAATGTGCCTGAGGAAAATATGGATCTAAAGCAATCGCCTTGCGCTCCTGCTCTGCCGCCTCGCCCTCGCGGCCAGACCATTGCAAAACTACACCCAATGAGCTGTACATGAGAGCGGAAAACGGGTCCAGCTCGATAGCGCGCTTCGCTGCGGCGATCGCTTCCTCATGCCGGCACAAAACCCCCAAGTACATTGCGTAGTGTGAGTAGGAGGAAGGAGCATTGAGGTTCAATTCGATCCCCCGTTTGAATTCCTTCTCCGCTCCCGCCCAATTCCAGTCGTAGCGGAAGAGCACGTTTGCCATGGCGATATGGGCCTCGGCCGAACTCTCATCTAATTGCAATGCCTTGGCTGCCAGCTCCTTTGCCTTTTCCATGGCCTCTCGGCCAGTAAGCACCTGACCCGTGAACCCACCTAAGGTGTAATAATCGGCCAATCCAGCATAGGCTGGAGCGTACTGAGGATCCTTTGCGATTGCCTCTTCAAAGTAGTGGCTGGCGGCATTGGAGCCTGCCTTCGTCCAGCGATCGTAGAAATGGTAGCGACCCCTAAGGTAAGCCTCGTACGCCTCGGGATTCACGGACAGGCTTTTGGCCAAACGCCCTACAGCGTCAGGTCGCAGCTTGAAGCGGATTTCTGCGGCGACCGCTCGGGCAACCTCATCCTGGAGACGGAGCACGTCCTCCTCGTTGCCTTCATAAGTCTCCGCCCACAAGTGCTGGTCGGTGGCTGCCCGGATCAACTGCGCCGTAATCCGCACGCGGTTTCCTGAGCGCAATACGGTGCCCTCAATAATGCCGTCCACGTTCAGCTCTCGGGCCATTTCGGGCAGCGGTTTATTTGTCCCCTTGTAGCGCATCACGGAACTGCGCGAGATCACCTTCAGCGTTTGCAGCTTAGCGAGGCTAGTAATGAGCTCGTCTGTCATTCCGTCGGCGAAATAGTCTTGCGCCGGGTCGCGAGAGAGATTTTCTAAAGGGAGCACGGCCACCGAACGAATGCTGTTCTCCACAGTGCGCCCTCGCCAGTACCTAACGGAGAAAAAGAAAACCGCTGCTAATGACAGTGCGAGAAGCGCCGGCAAAAGAGCTCGCCGCCGCGGAATTGCTCCCGGCCCAGCCCGCGCGGCCGGGAAGCTTGCCACCTGGGCTGGAGGCTCGCCCTCGCCATCCCCTGATGTTTTTGGCGCACGTACGGGCGCAATGAACCGGTAGCCGCGACGCGGTAGGGTCTCAATAAACTGCGGGTTATCGGGGGCATCACCCAGGGCATCGCGCAGCTTGTTGACTGCGATGTTCACGCCGTGATCGAAATCCACGACCGAATCGTTCGACCAGAGCTTTCTTCGCAACTCTTCCCGCGAGACCAGCTCGCCCGGGCGTTCGATCAGCAACGCCAGCACCTGACACGGCTGCCCCTGCAGTTTGATTCGCTTGCCCTCTTTGTAGATTTCCGCAGTGCGCAGATCCAACTCAAACTGGCCAAAGCGCAACAGGTGCGGCAAATCAGCGAGGCTTGACAATGAAGTATCCTTTATTTGCTCAGAGCATAACACACACCGCAGCGGCTGGAATATCGAGGAGCCGCTCCTTAATCCGCTGAAGGGCCATAATTTCTGGGTAGATACACAGTTGACCTACGGTAGATGCGCAGTGAATTGACTCACCAGCAGACCTAATCAAACTAAGCGCCATCACGCTAATGGACGAGATGTCATGAACTGTCAAGCAGTGCTAATGAGAATGATCGCGCTTTTGGGAATTGTGAGTCTTGCATTCCTTGCTGGATGCGGAGCCGGCACCAGTCAGTCACTCAACAACCCGGCGTCCGCTCCCGTGGTGACGCCGGTGCCCGCGCCTCCGTCGGCTGGAGCGGGCAATTTCACGGCAGTTGGCAACTTAACGACAGCGCGGGCAAACCACACGGCGACCCTGCTCCCCGATGGCAAAGTTTTGATCACCGGGGGCTTCGGTGACAACTCCCAACCGCTTGCCAGTGCGGAACTTTACGACCCATCCACCCATAAGTTCACCTCCATCAGCAACATGAGTACGTCCCGAGCCTGGCATACGGCAATTTTGCTGGCTAACGGCAAGGTCTTGATCACGGGCGGCGTCCAAGACAACAGTAGTACTTTCCTCGTTAGCGCGGAAATTTACGATCCTGCTATCGGAACTTTTGCTGCGACTGGCAATATGATCTTGGGTGGCAGGGTCCGATCCACCTTGCTCCCAGACGGCAGGGTTTTTATCTTCGAGGACGGCAACGTCGCCGAAATCTACGACCCGGCCAGCGGAACTTTCGCTCTCACGAGTGCCTACACCAGCTCGACGGTACTTGTGGACACGGCTACCTTACTACCGGACGGCAGGGTGCTGGTCGCCGGGTGTGCTGCGCAATGTAGCGTGGGAACGACTGAAGTCTATGACTCCCACACTGGCATGTTCAGCGCTACGGGTCCGAGGCAGGCTTGGGACACCATAAGCACGGCGACCTTGCTTATAAACGGTACAGTCTTGTTCGTGGAAGGGAATGATAGTGCGTTGCCGGACGACGCAGAAGTCTACGACCCCACCTCTGGAGTATTCGCGCACATCGGGTTCACCAGTGATGTCCACGAGTACTCTGCGGCCGCGCGACTGCCCGATGGAACGGTTTTGATCGCCGGTGGCCAGGTGGCTGGCGGCAATGGTAACCCCAGCGCCGAGCTATATGTTCCCGCGACCAGCATGTTCAACTCCGCAGGAAACATGGTCACGGGCCGTCATGGGCACACGGCCACTTTGCTCCCTGATGGCACAGTTTTGCTCGCTGGTGGTTATAGCATTTGGCCTGCCCCCACCACTAGCGCCGAAATCTATAAGCCCAAAGCGACGCATTGAAGTTGAAATGCGTCCAACGCAAAGGAAACAATTCTAGGGTCCTGGTTAACGCGGTATCGGTAAGGTTCGTCACAGTCCCAAATCTGCCGTTCAACGCCGTTCTGCGACGCGGTCCTTGTTGGTGCAGATCCGCCCCGTTAAGTCGCGCATAGCGTTGCAATCTAGGGCATCTTGGCGGTCGAGGTGTAACAGGAAGTGGATTTTCGTGCGTACCATTTCCTTCAATAAGGGACGCTGGTTATCGGGAGTCGGACGGCGTCGGCTCTGATGGGTTTACCTCAGGTTTGTCGTACGTCGTTTTCGGAAATTCCCGCAGGACCGCACGGATGCTTGCGTAGCCCGCGAAGCGCGGGTCGCAGCGACGCACGACGACGTAGTAGTCGTGAAGCAGGCCGTTCAGGATCAGGAAGAGACAGAAGAGGAAGTAGTATTTGGTTTGAAGCCGCGGGGCGAAGCGAGTCGCGGCGAGGCCAGCCCAACCCGTGGCGTGGCAAGAAA